>ERZ1106941.357-NODE-357-length-70344-cov-57.191452_pt1 | contig 70344 bp, 85 predicted proteins | sample MGYA00403670_ERZ1106941 | MGnify/ENA primary metagenome ERZ1106941 (study PRJEB35170, sample SAMEA104062400) | human gut metagenome | biome: human gut; feature: human-associated habitat; material: faeces | place: Denmark | collected 2012-06-04 ...
ACTGTATCCGTATGCAGCAGAAGCTGATGAATGTAAGGGTAAGATGTGTGGCTGCCGATTCCATATATGCCAATAATGCCAACAGAAAGTTCTGTACAAAATATGGGATATCCACATCCTTTGTGCGCAAGGGAAGGGCGGCCAAAGATGAGCCTTTGAGGAAGGTGCTTAGAAGCGAACTCTCAAAAGAAAGGGCCACCCGGCTTGAAGGAAGCTTCGGCACTCAAAAACAACACTACTCGCTCGCAAGGATAAAGGCAAGGAACAGAAAGACGGAAATCCTGTGGATTTTCTTCGGAATACATACGGCAAATGCCATACTGATGATAGACAAGATCAGGAACAGAACGGGGAAAGCTGCATGATATGAGTTTACTGAAAGAATCAGAAGAGGTCAGAAGACTTCTTCCGGAGCTTCATGTCTTGCCCGATAAGAGTATATGAGAATATACAGAAAAATGACAATAATAATGGCATATGAAGTGATTATACTCTATCATCTTCATATGCCATGGTATTATGTGGAGACATTTACTGAATATCCCTTTTTATTGCTTTTTACAATAATGGCATTATCCGGCAATCGATTTCCGATTCCCTTTTTGGGGATATTTACGGAACAGACTCCACCATTTCAATTTCAATACGCCAAACAGTGCTTCCCCGAAGATAGAGGAGTTCATCTTGGAAGTGCCTAATACACGATTGATAAAAATAATGGGGACTTCCACGATTTTATAACCACACTTATATGCCGTAAACTTCATTTCTATCTGGAACGCATATCCTTTGAAATGGATACGATCCAAATCGATCGTCTCAAGCACCTCACGACGATAGCATTTGAAACCGGCTGTCGTATCCTGTACTTTCATTCCAGTAACAAAACGAACATATACGGAAGCATAATAGGACATCAACACACGTCCCAACGGCCAGTTCACGACATTCACACCGTTACAGTAGCGGGAACCGACTGCGACATCACCACCCTGTTCCATACAGGCCGCATATAATTTGGGAAGATCATTCGGATTATGACTGAAGTCTGCATCCATTTCGAATATAAAATCATATTTATGTTCTATTGCCCATTTAAATCCGCAGATATAAGCCGTACCCAATCCTAACTTACCTTTACGTTCCACCATGAAAAGGCGTTCGGGGAACTCTTTTTGCAACCGTTTTACAATACCTGCCGTACCATCGGGCGATCCATCATCTATAATCAAAATATGAAATTCTTTCTCCAACCCAAATACAACCCGAATAATATTTTCTATATTCTCCTTTTCGTTATACGTGGGAATAATAACAATACTGTCTGACATATATTTTAATCTATTAATTTCTAATCATTTACATATATGACTGTAAACTATTTGTAAACCACCCTCCAAAGTTACATATTTTTTCTGTGTAAATCTATCATCCAGTTAGCCCATTCATCCGTCCCGTAAGCCGGAATATCGAACCACTCCTTTTCCCTCAATTGCGGCAATAGTTGCATAATCTGATCCAGTTCATTCCGGAACCGGAAAACCTCTTCTTCCGTCAGCTTTACCGAATAATGTTTCTTGCATTCCTTTAATCCAGGAAAAGACTGGAGCAATCCCATAATCTCGGAGAAAGCGGAAGATTGACCTTTGTCTATCTTTAATGTGATTCCGGACATCTTTCCTCCATCTTTTCAAGTTGATATGACAATAGAGCATTTTCTTGCTCTAAGGCATTACACCGGCTAACAGCTTCCTTGAGCTGCTTCCGGAGTGAGGCTATTATTTTGTCTTTATCTTCCATCTATTTATATTTTAAATTAAAAGTTATGACAAAAAATTGTATCTTATATGATTGCTTTAATGCAATAGATGATCATTATCAAACTCTCATCTGTACATTAATAGATTCCAGAAAATCAATTTTAGTAAACTCGCTTAGTTTCAATTTATTAATGAGAGGATTTTTTGCTAATGAAGCTTACTATCGTTACTTATTTCATCATTCATATTATTTATCACTCAAATACCATTATGATGAAATAGAGAAAATTATTTACTTAAAGGAATAATCATCTATTAATTAAGCCCTTAAGCATACTTTCTCTAATTATGGCTTTAGGTGCAAATTTCTGAACTATAGACTCAACTATCACCTTTTCTGCCTCCGAACAGATAGGGCTAAGTGTTATTTTCATTTTTGATAATAATTCAGGATTTATTTCTAAATCAAAAAAAGAAAGCTTGGGAGGGATTCTATCATATACAGCCTGCATAATTCGTTTTGGCATCTGGTTTATGTCTATATCTCCCCAAATATTAGGTAAAATAGTCAATGTGAAACGATGTTCTTTTTGAAAAGCCCAACATTTTCGTTTATATAAGCCTATCTTTTTTAGATTCATTTTCATTGCTCCTTCCCCATTTCCCATATCTTGTATTTGCACAACATCTCTCATTTCAGAAAATGGATTATCCACATATAATACTTTCTTAAAGAACATTTCCGAATCATTAAATGAAGGAACTACTAAGTAATCTTTCGTTACTATCTTTTCAATCGGCAGTATTGAACTTTTTTCATTCTTCGAATATACATCAACTCCATAAAACCTTCCACTAGGAATATGATACTTTAAGAACATATCACTATCTAGGCTAATTCTTATTCCGTGCATCTCTTTACCAGCATACATTTTCCATAAAGGAATACTTTCCTCTTCACTATCGGTCCAACATGACACGAAAGTATAATAACTAAGTTGGATATTTTTACAGGATAATCCTGCTTCTTCGCTATCATCAACCTTATCAAGTCTTGTAAAACGTATCGTTTTATTTTTCAATATGAGAGCTAAATTCTCAATTGATGTATAATGATGTATCTCCATAACTCTTTTTTATTTAAACAACCCCAACGCCGTAGCAATATTACCTCTGCGATCACAGTTATTATGTTTACTATTTCCTTGTGAAAGGATAAGTCTACAATATTACATCCGCAACCACATGCTGCTTCACAATCCACAAACCACGCACCTGTTCAATATCGATATCAAAATCATCATGGTTCTCCCGATCTACAGACCGGGCTATCCAAAATCGCTTGGCCAAAGAGGGATCACTATAGCGACGCAAGATCTTAATATGACCATGATAATCTCCGGTCTGCTTATCTTCGACAACAATTCCGAATACATTCCCAAACGGAATTTGATTAGGGAACTCTTTCTCAAAGCTGAAACGTTTCAAAGCAATCCAGCAACCGGATGGATAGGCCGGAGCCATCGAATTACCTGCGACTTGGGCAATTGCTTCGCAATCTTTACAATCAGGTAAATACCAATATCGCTTTACAGAGTCTGTACTTCCTAACAACTCTGCATTTCCGCCTGAGAACTTGAAATCAACCTCTGGCAATAACTTTAATCCTTTCTCCATAGCTTCTTTATATTCTGTTTCGGTATTAATAACTAAGTTAGAACCAGACAATTCCAATTCCTTTTTATTGAAATAATCTATTATGATATTAGCATTCGCCAAAGTCGGTCTTGTATTTCCGTTTCTATAATTTCCTATAGAAGCTTCCGTTATACCCGTATCTTTAGCAATCTTATAATTTGATAAGGTTGAATTAGAAATCAGCTCTATCGCTTTCTGCACTATTTCAGCTTTACATAATTGCATACTTTAATATTTTAGTATATTTGCGAAAACATTTAATACTTGCCATTATGACAAACAAAGATTATATCAGACAATCATCTGGACTTCCACAAGAAGTTAGAACAGCTTGTGATACCATCTTTCTACATGAATATTACAAGTATATAGAAAAAGACATCAAGTCCTTCAATGATGGATTACGTCTTGGGCGTATCACCGCAAGGACGATCATAAACGAACTCAAGCTTGCTCAACAAAATATGAGTATTCCTTCCAGATAGATCATCAAGTAATAAAAACAGCTTATCAATATTATGTTGTTTTATATTCAATGTTTTAGCCACATTAACTTCTGAGTATACATCAATAAGACAACCTATAACTAAATCTATTGTATCTTGTTGGTTAACTCTAACCGCCATATCTAAACTATAGATAAGAGATGTTACATAGGAGCTAAGATCTTTCTTTGCAAGAAAATAATCTCTTAGCATGTCTATTATCTTATGTTGTTCACTAATTATACCTTTAACTGTTTTGGTTTCAAAGTCTTCAAAAGACTCTTTCATTTTTAATTCAAAAGCACTCCTTATCCTTTTCTCAACTGTCAAATAACTAACCGCAAAAAATACCGCAAGAGATGCTACCAACAAAGACAAAACACCGACCAATACACCCATCCAATCCACAGTCATTGGTTCACAGCGCAAAAGCACACATGATACAGAAATCAGACTGATAATCAGCGATAGTCCAGAAATAGCCAAAGATATCTTATTTGTCATAAATCTTAAATACTCTTAATTACTATAATATTTTAGCACAAAACCACATATACTAAAATATTATAGTGTATATTTGCACCTGTAATAATTAATACAACATCAAAGGTAAAGAAATTAGTATATATATAATAATGTAAGGAGGTAAAAAATGGAAAAATTAACCCTACAAAGTCATGGAGCAAGTGAGCTGTCTTTCAAAGACAGGTATGAAGCACTTGATAAAATCCCAACGCCCAAGCAGGAGTTCGTTCGCCGGATTGCTAATGCGACAGAGCGTACAGAACAAACTGTTTACAATTGGTTAAGAGGCACATTCAGCCCCGATAAGCTTTGCAAAAAGGCTATATCTAAAGAATTAGGCGCACCTATAGAAATTCTTTTTCCGGAGGGAGAATCATGCATGCAATAGAATTCTATACCACTCCATCCGGTGAAGTAATCATCAAAGAACAGGGACAGCCGGAGCGCCAGTTAAAGGAATCGGATACCGACTTTATTCAGCGTTTTCTAGAGGTGCTGGAAGAGTTCTATCCGGAAGCTTACACGGCACTCCGTAAATATTACGCCCGTTACGACGGGAACAAATGCTATCGTGATTTCCTGGCTGTACGCAGGTTTATCAAATGCAACTTCGGACTGTATGACAACATGATCGATATCGATGAGAACTGGAACTTCAAGTTTGAATTTGTCGGTTGTCCGCTGCGTGGAGAATGCGATGGCTTCAAGAAAATCTGTGAACCGAAGTTCAACAGCACACTTTCAGACAGTCAACTTAGGGTGATGGAGCTTTGCTACTATGGCAAGAAAGACGAAGAGATTGCGGAAGCGCTTTTTATATCGTCCCACACCGTAAAGAATCATCGGAAGAACGTGTTCCGAAAACTCTCGATACACTCTATGGCGGAGTTTATGCGATATGCAAACGAAAAGAATCTTTTTAAAAGCGAATAATCATGCAGACCGACACAACCTATCCAAACATTCCTTCTTTTCGGAAAATCGAACTTGAATACCTCGCTTGGCAAATCACCAAGATACAAGCCGGAACCAGAGAGTTTATCGGACAAAAGGAAGCACGTATCCGCTTTGGACGGAAGAATGTGGAGCGATGGGTCTCGGAAGGTACTTTACAGCGTTACAAACGGCCGGGCAAAATCGAATACAGGTTGGAAGACTTGTATAAATGCGCCCTGAATCCATACGATTACTAAATGAATTATTAACACGGCAAGGCACTCCAGGTAAAGGGTTATCGGAGGATGTTTACAATATAAATCCAACTCGCTATTTCAAAGACAAGTAAACGGCTTTTGCCAATTAATCATTGATGTATGAAAACAAATTACTGGAAACTCGCTCAAGTAGCGAGGTGGGGATTTTACATCCTGTTTGGAACGCTTGCCATACTTGGTATTATCGCTATTTGCTTGGGGTATTTCCAGCATATAGTTACGGCATCTGGTTGCGTGGCAATGGTTTACACGATAAAGAAACATTGGTAATTAATTTTTAAACAATAGAATCATGTCAAATCAAATTCAAATTAAAGTAGCTGAACTAAATCAGCTAAATCCGCTCATGATAGCGGATGATAGCCGGGTTGAACAGAAGTTCATACTCATGTACAATGCGATCTGGGGAACCGGCCAAGGAACACAGATTTATGAAAAGGAAAAATTCAACTTCCGGAAAATCTTACAAGACAAGCCGGAACTGCAAAGATGTTCTCCACTGTCCCTGTACGGCTGTTTCTTAGATATTGCCGTAAACGGCCTGTCTCTTGATCCCACAGGACGCCCCCACTGCTATATTCTTCCCCGCAGCACGAAGACCGGCTATAAGGACAACAATGGCAACGACATCTATGAACTGCGTGCTTACCTTTCCATCACCGGTTATGGGGAATTGGTTATGCGCCAGCGTGCCGGACAGGTCCGGTATGTAGATAATCCGGTTGTTTGCTATGAAGGTGATACATTCTCACCGGGATTGGTTGACGGAGTAAAGACCGTTACCTATCAGGCGGCCTGTCCCCGCAAATCAAATAAGGTGATCGGTGGTTTTATCCGTATTGTCCGCGCCGATGGGACTGTAGACTGGCATTGGATGATGGAGGGTGATATCAAACGCTTAGAGGCGTACAGCTACAAAAACAACCAACGTTGGAATCCGCAAACCCGTCAAAAAGAAGGTAAGGCGAATGCCCTCTATACTTCAAACGAAGGCGGTATCGATCCTGGGTTCTTGGAAAGCAAACTGATTAAACACGCATTCGACGGATATCCCAAAGTCCGGACCGGAAAGTTTACTGTATTCGAAACTCAAGAAGAACCGCAGGATATTGACTACGGATTAGAACAAACAACCGTTATTCAGCCCAATCAACCCGGACAGCAGCCACAAGTCCTCCAACCTCAATCGGAAAACCCTTTACAGGAATTCGGAGAGCAACCACAAGCGGAACCGGTACCCGCATCAGGTATAACAACCCCAATATCACAGGAAGATGAAGACGCCGGATTTTAATAAACTCGATCAATCACTTAAAAATTTATCACAATGGATACACAAGCTAACAATTCTCTTATTAAAGTGGAAGAATTCAATCAGATCATGCAATCGGCTCCTGCCACCTTGCAACGCAACCAAACTTCCGTATCGACATGTAACCAAGCCGGACAAACACTTCTGGACACCATTGAAGCGGAAGGAGGTATTAGCTCGGATGAACTGGATGCGAAGGTCTCAGAGTATTTGGCAAAGACGAAAATAACAATAGAAAACATGAACAAGCGTCGTAAACCATTGACGCAACTTCTGGCTACGGTCAGCAAGTCTTTTACCTCTTTGGAATCGGCTATCGACGTCAAATCGGTCACCACTATTCCTTATAAGCTCCAACAGGCCCGTAACAAATACGCGGCCAAGAAGATTGCCGAACAAAAACGACGGGAAGAGGAAGCCCGCCGTAAACAGATGTTGGAGAACGAAAAGGCTCAATATCGATCGGATATCTCTGTCATGTTGGATACAGCGTATGCCGCATACGTTGAAAAGCATATCAATGCACTAAACAGCATGTTCAACCGCGCTACTCTCGCTACCTACAACGATGTATGCCGACGAATATCCGAAACAAGTATAAATTTCTCCTGGAGTGCTTTTGTTGAAAACGTTTCTGACAACAAACAAACCTTCTATATGGACGCAGAAACCCGTAAGGCAATAAAAAATGAAGTCGCTATACAAAAGAAGAAAGATTTTACAGAACGTTACCGTTTTGAAATAGAGGGTACAAAGCAGGATTTGATCGACAAACTCCCCAGCCTCCGCAAACAACTGGAAGAACAGGAAGAGCTACGCCGTACCAATGCGGTTGAAGCTGCCCGTATGGAAGAAGAGCGAAAACAACAGGAAGCGGAAGAAAGAAAAAAGCAGGAAGAAGAACGCAAACGCCGGGAAGAAGAGGCTAAGGCCAAAGCGGCTGCTGAAAAGTCTGCTGCCGAAGTACAGGCAGCATTTGATTTCTCAGCAGCCAGCATGTCCCCTACTCCAACGAAAGCCAAGGTCAAGAAGAAGATCCAGATAACCAATCCACAAGGATTCATGCAGGTATATCAGATGTGGTTCATGCGCGAAGGAATCAATATGAGCATGGAGGATCTAGAGAAGGTACATAAGAAGATGATTACCTACTGCGAGAAAGTTGTGAATAAGGACGGAGAGCAAATCCAATCCGCATATGTAAAGTATATCGATGATGTAACAGCCAAATGATATGAAAAAGAAACTCTATCTGTCCTCATGGATAAACTTCGGAAAATACAGACGCGAGCCAAGTATTCTGAAAAAGATTCTCGATACGGAAGAGGGCCGCAAATGGTTCCGGTGGCTGATGGATAACACCTACAATTTCGAATTTGACTTTGCAGTCATTGAATATCTAAAACTCAAGGAAGAAGATGCAAGATATGTATTACCAACGGTCGGAGGTTAGCAACTCGGACCTTACGGAACTAAAGAACCTCCTCTATCCCCGTATTGGGTACGGGGATAAGGAGAAAGCCTTCAAATTCGGCAGCCTAATCGATGCGATGATTACCGAACCGGAAAGGGTCAGGTATGACAAACGCATGGTGGACGATATATTGTATTCCGGCGAGGATTGGGAACTGGCAGAAGCCATGAAGAAGTCCCTCCGCATGGAAGCCCGACACGATCCTTTCCTGGCCCAAGTGCTTGCTAAGGCGGAAACTCAACGATTCATGGTCAATAAGAACCAATGTTTCCAATATGGCAACTTCAAATACACGCTCGATACCCGGTGCAAATGGGACTGGTGGCTTCCGACCTACGGATTTGGGGGAGACCTGAAAAGCACTTTTGCCAGCACACAAAAACAATTCGATGAAGCTATTGACTTTTTCGATTGGGACCGTTCCCGCGCCTGGTATATGGATATCGCAGGCAGTCGGCAGGATTTCATCTATGGTATCTCCAAGAAAAATCAAAAAGTGTTCAAAGCATTCATTAAACGAGGCGATACGATTTACCAGAAAGGTAAAGAAAAATACGAAGAACTTGCCTTCCGGTGGTGGATGCTGTTCGGTTGAAAATAAATAGGATATCCTTTTTTTCGGAAGATATATTTTAAAGACAAACAGACATGAATTTAAACATCACACCCATAGATAAAATATCCAACGAGTTGGCAGCTATTGATTCCTATCTGAATATTACCATGAGTGAAGAAGTCCAAGAAGCTGTCCTACGTGGAAACGACCTTGCCGTCTATATCGCCCGGACCGGGAAACTGTTAGCAGATGCCAAATACCATCTGAACGGGAAAAAGAAATCGGAAGTCTTCGATACGTTACGGGAAACAGCCTCACGTGCCGGGGCTACCTCCAAGGCAGTAAATGCTATCATTGACAGTCTGTGCAAAGATGAACAATATCTTGTCGATTGGTGTGAGCGTTTGAACCGGACCGCGACTCATCAACTGGAATGGTGTCGCACTGTAATCAGTAAAGCAAAAGCAGAAATGGCCTTAGCGCCCCAAAGTTATAACAATCCTAAATTTTAAAAAGTATGGAAGATGAATTAGTAAAAGAACAACCTGTGTATGAAATTCAAAAAGTTAAGCTCAAGAACAACCAGGTAACGGCAGATTATACAGAGCGATTTGTAGAAGCAAACTACAAGAACGAAGTAACCAAATCATCCCAGCAATTCGTTCATCCGGACCTGTTATATGCCATGAGTTTGTTAAAGACTCATGCCGTCAAGATTTGCGAAATGCAAGAAGCCGGAGTTGTAAATATCGAAAATCCTTCGGATGATGATCTGAATGAGAAACTGAAAAATATCGTTGTCACGGGGTATAGCAAAGGTGGATCAGACGAATCGGCCGGTGTTTCTATCCAGGCACAAAAGCTATTGAAAAGCGGACAAGTCCTTAACCTTTCCGTCCCGTTTACAAAATTCGAAGACGAATCCGGCGAGGGATATCCGTATGGGGATGCTTTAAAACAGACGATCAACCGACTTGACTACGAAGTGGATGCTTATCTGTTCGGTGGAAAATATGGAATCAAACAAGAATCGTTCGATTTCGATGTTCCTGAAGAATCCGACATTACCGGAGAAGCAGAGCCGAAGCCGAAGAAACGCGGCCGTAAGAAAAAAGCAGAAATGGAGGAAGTCGCCGAAGATATAAAAGCGTTTGACGAATTTGCATAACACCTACCACTATGACAATTACACTGCAAAATACAGAGAAAGGACAATGTTATGCGGTGAAGTTTGACAGATACCACCAGCAGGTTGTAGACAAGCTGAAAAGCTCTGTTTCCATCCGCTGGTGGGACAAACAAACGGGCGCATGGCTAATTCCGGCAACCAACAAATGCAAAGCAGAATTGGATCAATTGACTTATTATGTCCGCCATTTCGAACCGGTACAGTGGGGAACGGTTGCCCAATCACAGACAGAGGAAGATGTTGCATTCCAAATACCGGAAATGCCGGAACTGGACGGAGATCATGGATTGAAAATACAGCCTTACCCCTACCAACTGCAAGGAATCGCACGAGGCTTACAACTGAAACGGTTTATCAATGGGGACGATATGGGCTTGGGCAAATCATTAGAGAGTATCGCCACTATCAACAAGGCCGACGCCTTCCCCTGCCTGGTAATCTGCCCGAATGTTGTCAAGATCAATTGGCAAAGGGAATGGCATAAGTTTACAGACAAGAAAGCGATGGTATTAACCGATTCCGTCCGCGATAGCTGGCCTTTCTTCTGGCAGACAGGTATGAACCAGGTTTTTATCGTAAACTACGAAAGCCTACGAAAATACTTTGTCCGACGGATCACGAAAGCAGAGAAATGGACATTGAAAGATGTCGAATTTCACAACACGATCAAACTGTTCAAGTCCGTGATAATCGACGAATCGCATAAAGTCAAATCAACGGCCACCCAGCAGACCAAGTTTTGCAAAGGCATTGCATCTGGGAAAGAATATATCATCTTGCTGACTGGGACACCTGTTGTCAACAAACCAAAGGATCTGGTTGCACAATTGGGTATTATGGATCGCATGATCGATATGGGTGGATGGAAAGGTTTCATGCTTCGGTACTGTTCAGGTCCTAACCAAGCGAGCAATCTAAAGGAGCTAAATTATAAGCTATGGCAACACTGCTTCTTTCGTCGGGAAAAATCGAAAGTGCTCACCCAGTTGCCGGACAAAGTGCGTCAGATTGTTTCCTGTGAGATAACGAACCGCAAGGAATATATGGATGCGGAACGCGACTTGATCGATTACCTGAAACGATACAAGGAAGCGGACGACGAAAAGATTCAAAAGTCACTGAAAGGGGAAGTTATGGTTCGTATCGGTATTCTGAAAGATATTACCGCACGCGGAAAACTGAAAGAGGTTATCGACTTCGTGAAGGACTTTCGGGAGAATGGGAAAAAGATCATCCTGTTCTGTAACCTGCATGAAATTGTAGACCGCCTGATGATAGCTTTTCCTTCCGCCGTCTGCGTCACCGGACGACAGAATATGCAGGAGAAGCAGGCTTCTGTCGATGCCTTTCAAAAGAACCCGAAGACGGACGTTATCATCTGTTCCATTAAAGCGGCCAGTGCCGGTATTACGCTCACAGCAGCCAGTGATGTCGCCTTTATTGAGCTACCTTGGACGTATGCAGATTGTGATCAGGCAGAAAGCCGTGCCCATCGCATCGGGCAGAAAGACTCAGTGAATTGCTACTACCTGCTCGGCCGTCGGACGATTGACCAGAAACTCTACAGGATCATTGAAGAAAAGAAGCATATCAGTAATGCCGTATTGGGGGCTGAAGATAATATCCAAACGAATATTGTTGATATGATGGCTAATCTTTTTGATACGAACGAAGAGGAGGAATAAGCATGAAAATAGATATAAGAATCATAGCATCATTACTAACCGCTCCTTTTATTATCTTAATATGTATAGGTGAATTGTTTCTTATTATATGGATTATTCTAAAATCATTAGGATGCCTATTCTATTTTGTTACTCGATTAGCGAAAAAGAAAGGTACAAATATTTTAAATAAAGAAAGGCAGCGCCTCACAGCGCCACCCACTCATAATCAACAACAAATATATCAAATAAAGACGACTATGGCAAGTGAGGCATTGAATAAATATATTGAGAAACGTTATGACAGGTGGTTGGATCTCGCAAATTACTGCTGTAATATATCAGGATTACCTGGTGAAGGACGAGATGTTTTAAATGAGGTATTAGCTGGAATATGTGAAAATCCGTCTGATAAAATCGAACGCATGATGGAGAAAAAATCAGGGGCCTACACGGAGCTTGACTGGTATATCATGCGTTCGATTAGGTTAAATGCCACATCCGATACAGCACCTTACCGGCATAAATACAAACATATACCGGTAGATGAGAATGTAGATTGGCGACGGCTGAATATCATTGACGAACCCGACGACAGCCCAGATCGTACCGAATACATCCGAGAACGTATGCAGGATGTCCGGAACATAATCGATCAATTAGGCTTATCCGAAAAAGCCAAACGTATTTTTGCTTGGAAATTCTTTGCCGGAGAGTCTTTTGCAGATTGGCCAGGACCAGAAAATAGGAAAGAATTATATGAAACCTATAAAAGTGTTTTCAATGCGGTAATGGATAAGAAGGATGGAAAACTGTTATTTTGAATGTGTGGGATTGATATTATTAGGTTATCAATCCCACACATTTATTTAAATTCAATTCGAAATTTCCTCTTCCCAACGATCCAAGTTCAACATATCCCAACGAGGAGTTCCATCGGACAATTTATTTTCTGCGACACCATATACTGAAAAACTCTTTTTTGAGAACTCTATTCTAGCGATCTCGTTACCCCGTTGGATCTGGGCATTAAGATAATCCGTCATTTCTTCCCAATCCGTAGGACCAATAAAAAAACGTTCAATATATACACCTTTAAAAGGAAGTCCTTTCGTGTAGGATTTGATACGTTCTACTTTTTCCACTGCTTCTTCAAATGTCATAGAATATTTTTTTGCCAAATATAATCATTGTATCGCAATAGACAGATATTTCTATTTTTCTTTTCACCAAATCCGATAAAATCCACCTATACCAATATAGGGAGACAGGCCATTTCTTCCTATCCCATAACCGGCCATGATGCCTATTCCCCAGCGACGGGATGACTGCCGTTTTGCTATAGACATTGTCTTTCGAAATATATCAATACTATCGAGCGAAGGATTATATCCAGACACCCAAGCATGATAATCGTCCGTCAAGTATTCTTTCTGTGTGATAGGGATAGGCACAAAGATCGGCTCTCTCACTGTATCCCCCTCAAGTGTAATATAGACAGGGAACAGCTCCGGGACAGTCTGTATCAATGTCTCATAGACAGGATAAGGAATGCTATCCCGAATCGTGTCACGATGAATAAATGTGTCGGTTTTTTGGACAAAATCGAACTCTGCATTCTTCGTACATCGGCCAGCCCAAAAACAGAGAAGGCATAGAATCAAAATCAGTATTGTATACCAAGCTTTCATGATTAATATTTCATAACCATATCCGTATTTGGATACCGCCCGGATATGAAAAAGGCGACTAAACCATGAATTGATGGGATAGCCGCCTAACTCTCCAATAATAGATGTAAAAAGTGTATGTTATTTAGGAGGGTTCTTCTTTTTTAATTCCTTCAAGTCTTTATCAAGCTCCTTGATACTATTCAGATGTTCCTGTTCCTTTTGGGATTCCTTATATAAAGCATACTCTTTTTGAGCTTTTTTTCTCGCCAACTCTTTTGAAACCTTACCAAGACCTTCCAAAATACTCTTCCGGTTCATTGTGAGGATTATATTTAGATTATCACCCCAGTCTTTCATTCTCATTGGTATATGATTAATCGCTTGAGCTTCGGCAAAAGACAGATACTGTTCTACGATCAATTTCAAATTGTCCAGCTCATCTTTCGTTAGGTAGTTCTTACCTATATTGATATCCGAAGCTTTAACAATACCTTCTTTTTCTGTAGATGTTAAACCCATCATTGGCAATGATGCATTGGATCTGTAATATACCAGCTCTGCTGCCGTTTTCCCGCTAACAGCCCATAACAATTTGTTTTGAACCGATGCGAAAAAATCAAGTGTTAATTGATCGTTCTTATCATAGTCAATGCTTAGCATATAGATATCTTTAATCTGCTGATAAAACAATCTTTCCGATATGCGGATCGCACGGATACGGTCCAGCAACTCTTTGAAGTAAGTCAAGGATTGGCCTTTAATAAACCTGTTATCGTCAAGAATGTATCCTTTCACCAGGTATTCGCGAAGCGTTTTGGTAGACCAAATACGGAATTGGGTTGCTCGCTTACTGTTTACACGGTATCCAACGGCTATAATTGCATCGAGATTATAAAAATCAACTAAACGCTTTACACTACGGCTCCCTTCCACTTGAACTATTTCCATTTTGGAAATAGTTGCCTCTCGTTCCAACTCACCATCTTCGTAAATATTGTTTAAATGTTTATTGATTGCCGCTATGCCAACCCCAAATAAATCTGACATACCTCTTTGCGGCATCCAAATAGTTTCATTTACAGCATCTATTTGAACTTTCACGTCTCCATTTTCAGTATTGAAAATGACAAACTCTCCTAAACTTTGATTTTCTTTCATAACATACAACTTTTACATCACAAATGTAACAATTATTTGCTACTAACTATCCCACCATGTCAAAGAGCTCTATACATTCGACTATATAATTCTCATCGATTTTTGTATATAATTTTCTCCAATTCTTGTATTTTCTTACTTGTCGCTATTTTTAGCAGCGAAAACCCCGATTTATCGCCCAAAAACCGGGGTTTTGCTCAAAAATAGCATCACAGCATCTCCCACCCGTTAATCACATCCGGCATATCGGCATCTACGCCATTCTCAACCTTGCTCATCCCAGCCACAATACGGATCATCTGCTCACGGTCATTTACATTGATCGGATCGTCGGCCGGGATTCCGGCATAATCTGATACGGCCTTTACATAAGCTTCTGTATGGTTTTCTTTCGGTGGCGCCCAACGGGTAATCATCTTACGGATCGTATCCAGCTTATAGTTTCGGTAATAGTTAAAGAGGATCTTAAAGATTGCCCTATACCCGTATGCCATCGATTTAAATTGTTTAAACTCCCTGTCTGAGCTTGTCTTCTCGCCTTGGAAGACATCGCTGTTCCTTCTGATGTTCCCTGGGTTGTTGTTGCGCAATCCCCGGGGTAAATTATTCTTTTTCATTTTTATCCTCCTATTATTAATACCCATTCTGCGGTTCACGATCACCGCACTTCTTTCTCTCACATCTCTTCAGTGCAAGTTCAAGCTTGACATCCGAATAGCTCTCTTTCAAAGTAAAAAGCTCATCCTGTACCTGTCGAAGCCTTCCGGTTTGTTCTACAAAACGTTCTTCTTTTTCTGATAGCTGTTTTTGCAGGAACTCGTTATACTCACGTAAAGCCTTGAACTCCTCCACATCGGCATGAGCGTCCTCGATACGGGCGTTTGTCTTCCGGTTCGTATAGAAGCTAATCCCCCATTTTATCGCCTCGAATCCTCCTAACGTCCCGATTATTGTTAGTATATCGGTTAATTCTACATTCACTTTACACCTCCTTCCGTTTTTATTTGATCATCTTTGTTACGAGTTTTTTCATTGCCATAAGGCAGTGTTTGTTATTTCTTCGCCTCCAGTCTGTGATAGATGGGAGGCGGATTTTTATATTATTCGGCCTGTTGCCCCTCTTTTAGCGGTTCATCCAAAATTTTGACATACGTCGGCATCGTGAATTCGGAGAACATCCCATTGCGGTCTATGAAGTCAACACGTTGTTTGAGATATTGAAGTTCTTCATCAGTCAAAGCTATATCTGTTGTTTCTGTTATGGCCGCTGCATCAGTAAATCCGATATTGATTTGACCACTCCCCATATCCTTGATAACGATACGCTTCTGATCAACCTCCGAGATCGCTATCTTACTGTCTATCGATACTTTCAGTTCCATGTTTTTTCTCGTGTCAAACTGTGGTAACACGGTGTTGAGTATTAATACTCTGTCTTTCAATGTTAAATTCATCTTCTTATTCTATATATAATAAACCTGTTGCACTATCCCATTTTACATTATATTTTGTTCCAGATGTATCTAAATCATTAATCTGGGTTAACGTTGGTAAGAAACTTGCTTTTACACAAGTCCTAAATACCCATGAGGCATCAGATTTAAAATGTCTGACAAAAAAACTTATTTCCCGATAAGCCGTTGCATCAGGATTGTATTTCATTACAATAAATTTTCCGATATTACCTAAAATACCTTGATAAGTTCTTTGAATTTCCATACCTTGAGCTTCTCTTGCTGCAAACAGATTAACATAGTTATTATTCCACGATTTGTCGGTTAAATAAATGCTTGAAAAATTAGATGTGCCTCCATTGAGACTTATAGCATTTAACATTCTAACATTAACATCTCCACTTTGGTCAACTCTAAAATCTGCACTTTCTGGAACTAAACCTCCAGCCCAAAATCTTATAGAACTATTAGATGTGCCATATCCTGTAATCCCAGCTTGTCCATTTCTTAATAAAATGGCATCATTTGCTGTAATAGTCCCATTTGAAATCACGTTACCTGAGCTATCAACGCTAAATGTCGGATCAGTGGGTGGTTGCCCTTTCACCCCGGCTGTTCCTCCCGACCAAATACGGATTGTACCAGACGCCGACATTCCACCTGTGCTTCCAAAAGCGATCGCACCCGTAGTTATGAGTCCGCCATTGATCTCTGTTATTGTATTGTCATACTTTGAGGCAAGAACCCATTTAGAACCGCTATATCTATAGATATTCTCCCCATCCACCCATAAGTCATTTGTCCGCATACCCGATGTTGGAGCCGTCGTTTGATAAAATACCCTTGCCTTATTATTTGCAGTCAATTGGGCGTTGTTGGCTACATTTGACGCATTCTCTGCATCCGTCAGGGCATCATTTACCCCATCATACAACGGTTGAAGGTTAGGACGGTCGGAAATGTTATTATAACCGGATGTTCCGGATTTGAATATCACAGGTCCGGTTATAGTCCCATTCACCAGATCAATCACCAATCGGGCTAACTTGTCCTTTATCAATCCTGTCGTGATCGTCTGGCCGGCAATCTCAGTGTATCCATAATTCGGAAGCCAAGAGCGTACGCCATCCTCCGGAGTATTGAGCACCCCTACCCAGAAATGATAGAACCCTGTTTCATCCTCTAACTTTATCTGCCGTTCACTGACATATATTGAGCCATTTGTTCCTTCTTTTGGACATTTGGCATAAACATAATAGGCAAGCGAATTATTCAGCCGGAAAGAAGCCGCCGGAATAGCCCATTCACGGATTTCCTCGCTAACGGTAAAGTGTACTAACTTTCCTGTCGTATTCTTGAAATAGTTGGCATCATTGTCCGCATTCGGAATAAACTTCATCCCTATAAGCTCCATCTGCTGGGAATTGGTGCCGACGATAAGTTGAGCCGTATGCACGGCCAACGGCTTGATAAGTTCAGTGAAATAATCTCCTTCCGGGTCAAACATCATGCCCAAAGTTTCCATCACGTCCCGCCATGAACGTTTCGTATGTTCCCGAACCGGCTTAACCGCATCCTCAATCTCTTCCGGCACTTTATTCACATCATCCACCAGATCCTTAAAACCATTCGATTCAAGGAAATCGGACAAGGTAAGTTCATACCGGTATGAAGGTGTACCGTCTTTCTCGATATACCTTTTTATTTTGGTAACACGAATCTCTCGATCGATATCCAACTGTTCAGAATATACGCCAACCATCTGGCCACAGGCGATAAAGATGTTTTGCAAACGAAAAACAATTTCATCACATTTTCCTCGTAACTGGATGCGTTTCTCACACTTGCCATCCAACCATGCTTGCGCCTCTTCCTGTAGCTGTAATGAAGCGTTATCCCTATAGCTTTGCGGCATTTTCAGGCCGGTAAGGATAAACTTGTCACCGACAGAAAAATTAATGTCACCGGGAACTTTCAAGGCGTTTTCCTGGTCATTCTGCTTTAGTTTGAACTGTTTCAAGTCATTGTCCCAACTGTCTTCAACGATTGCAAGGTCATAGCCAGCCAAGCCGCCATCCTGGAATGTAACGATCACTTCCACCCCGTCCAACAGGCAATCGGTAAGATTGAAATCCATACCGGCAGCTCTCAGAGTGTAATCGTCGATCTTTTCTGTTACGGCAAACTCTCCTTTCGGAAAGATATGGTCGAATTGCATGGACTTTTCTATCCGGCCGTACTTCTCTACATTCTTTTCGATAGAGAACCGGCCATCAGGCAGAAGAAGATAATCAGCACCATAATCGGGACCGAGATTCTTATCTGAACCGTATGGATAAAAAACCGTCACAGGTGGCGTATCATCAACAGCAGACACTTCCAGTTCGGTAAAACCCATTCCTTCGCCCTGTGCCAAGACAAGGCCGTTGCTTGAATACTCCCTCCTGCCGATATTTATTGTCTGGCCGGATATCCAGTATTCCGTATCCAATTCTTTAATGAGTTCGTCAAGTACCGTCCCGACTTTCTTATCTTTGAAAGAAAGGGTAATCATCCGGGATTCGATACAGGATCCGGCCACCCAACCAGATCCTGTACGGTTCATGTTTTTGACAAATAGGGTTAGCCAGTCACGGGCGGTACCGGTGTAATAGTCGAAGTTCTTTTTCCGCTCCGGTGTACCATGAAGGAAAAACTCTGCATCCAAAAGATCATACCGACTTGAATAGAACTGAACGGTATATTCCCAACCAAGAGATGTCTCCCTTTTCGTCACCTTCTCGTTATGCCGGACCTTGTATTTTGTCCCTTCAAAGTCTATATAGTCGTTGATCTGAAGGTTTACCACATTGCGGGAAAGAAAATTCAGGGTAAGAGTGTCCTCACCCATGATCTCTTCGACCGTATAACTGTTATCCTTCAAATAAACATCACAAACTACCGTATTTCCGCGCTTTATTTCCATACTGCTAAATAACCTACTTATTTTTAGGCAATAAAAAACACGGCAACCGGATATATGACATTTTACCGGTTGTCGTGTTTTAATATATAAGGTAGATGTTCTGTTTATGGTAGATTTCTAAAGCGCAAGTCCACACGCGCCAAAAGTCGTAGACAACGCTGCAATCTCACACCAGAACATCGGCTTCGTTGATACAAAGTCCTGCCATATATTACCACTCAACCGTTTACTCATGCCTATTACCGTGTAAACGATAAAAGCCAGCCACACCGGAATAAGAACCCACCAGAAAGACGTGCAGCCAACCCATAGCTGAGAAGAAAGCAACGTCAATGCCGCCGATCCACAATGAATGCGGTTTATCCAAGTGTCTTTGAAATCAGGAGCCAAACCGACACCAATCAAACCGATACAGGCTGCGATCGCCAGCAACCGCATAGTAAAGGTTGTACTCATTTCCCAAATGACCGGGAATAGGAACATAGCCGTCAGTGCCATGCTTGCTCCAAAGATCAATTTATGATCAAGAGTATAATACGTCGCACTAATTGAGTACGGTACACCTTTTGCCTTTATACAAACTGCTGCCGTATAAACTGCGATAACCAAAAAAGAAATAATTAATAATAACATGATTTTCAAACTTTATTGTTTAACTTTGTTTCCGGAGACCCTCGGTCCCCTAATTTTCTTTTTTTACAGCCTCCAATCTGTGATAGCCTGGAGGCTGTTTTATTATTCTTTCGCCACCGAACATTTTATATCTCCATTTGTTTTAAAAGAAAATACCCAACCTGGGGTTGGCGATTATCAATAATTTTTTCTGAATATACATTTGCTGTCTTTCTGCTGTGACAGCCCAAAGACAGTGTCACTAATTTATTAATACGGCCTTGCAGGCGGAGTGAAGTTTGATGTCCAACGGGCAATATTACTGATGCGAAACTCGTCAATCATACCGTTCAGATACAATCCATAATCTCGATATTTTCCGATCATTAAAGAACTATAGTACCCTGAAACCATCGTTGATGTGAAACCAGACGCATACACTCCATTTACATACACTTTCCAATATCGAGATTGTGACCTGACGATCGCAAGATGAACCCACTGATCCCGTGGCATCGTAAAATAGCATATTGCATCCCCTCGGGTTCCACCATACTGCAATCCAAAGAAAATGCGTCCGTCAGATTCCTCCATTATATCAAAGCTGTAACTTCCATAAGCAACGCCTTTTGACATTATACCGTTTTTCACACCACTTTTCAGTTTAATCCAAAAATCGACGGTATAGTTTGGATATAGGGACTCGTTTATGGCATTCGTTCCACTTATCTTTACATACCCGTTTCCTGAAAACGAAACGCAATTCTTGAATTTTCCCACTACATAGGACATATTACTACCAACATAAGGCTTGCCTGAGACTTCATCTTTCAATGATCCATCAAAATGTAGCAACAGCAAAGTATTCTTGTCTACTTTCTTCCGTCCCATCATCGATCTTATCATACCAACCTCCTTTCCACCGAAAGTCGGTCAGATACTTGAGTTAAGAGGTGTTTACCCCCCCCCATTAACATTTGTAAACAATTATTTCTCATGACTTTATCTCCTATTTTTTAGTCGTTAATATCCTGTTTCATCTTTTTCAACGGCAGATCATTCTTCGTAAGCCCAATAGCGGATCAGGACAGTGCCATCGCCACCTTTCGTCGATTTTCCCGATGCATTTCCCCCAGCTCCACCACCGTAGCCGCCACCACCAAGTCCGGCACTCCAGCCAGAAGCCAAAGAACTACTTTCATTACTGCCTTCGCCACTCCCTTCTGTATAATCTGATGTTCCCGGCTGAGACGTCTCCCCGCCTGATTTATTATAGGAGCTTGCCCCACCTGCTGCATTCCTTTTACCATTAGATTCCCCAAAATCACGCGTCGTATGTCCTTGCCCCGATGTTCCACCACTGCCTGTACCATCTGAGCCTCCGACCGAATGAGTAGATCTACCTACCCCTACACCTCCCGAACCACCATTTCCGTCTCCATTCCATTGAGACAGATGGCCTCCTTCAGCCCGGTAAAGCGAACTCATAAACTGTGAATATCCCCCATTTGCGCCACGAACTCCTGCACCAACTATAATTTCAATAGTTTGTCCTGGTGTAACAGTTATCGCGTTGCCATCTCTATATCCAGCGGTATCCTTCTTATATGTTTTAGTATAGCCACCTCCACCGCCTCCAGGAACTCCTAATCCTGAATTATGTGAACATCCTCCACCGGCTCCAACAAGAAACACATCAACCTCCCTACATCCTTTAGGTACGATCCAGGTATAATTCCCGGCAGGATAGAACCTCTTGGTGAACAACTGCAACTTCTTCCGTCCCATCATCGACCGTCTCATCTACGCCCTCCTTTCTTACGATAAAAGGTCGTAACTTCTTTATTTAGAGAGTATTTACCCCCCCCGTTTAACTTTTAATAACATAACCTGTTTCATTGCTTTACCTCCTGTACAATTGTGGGCAAGTCTTTCAAGTCGTTCGGATAACCTGTAACGGTTGTCAGAATGCAGAGATAGATCACACCGTATTGTTCATAATATTTGTCTTTCTCGAATGCCATACCCTGCACGTATGGAATAGGATCATCAAGCGTGCCTGCGTGCTCAGCTTCAACGATCTTATACAGTGAAGCAGTTTCTATGCCCGGTTTCCAATCGGCTTGCAGCTTGTGCTTTTGTATCACTTCAAACAAAGTGTCGCTTTCTCCTTCCACTACTCGAAGCCGGAAGCCTATTTCAACTTCCTTGCCAAACTCCGCATCTTTCTCACCCCAAATGGGGAATAAGACCTGCATCTCCAACGCTTGGCTGGCTGTGAGAGACACGCTGTTCATCATCGCACGGGCAAAGGTCACTGCCTGCGCTTCCGGGGATTTAGCGATTGCCTTATCTGCTTTAGTTTGCAAGGCTGCCGTTGTTGTATGGATCATTTCAGGATAGCCTTTCACCACGATAGCTTCGACCTCCTCGGCTGTTTGGGCGGCATCGATACGGGATAGCAAGCCGTCTGTCACCTTGGCGCACTGCTCCGAATAGTCCGCTATTTCGTCAAGAGCAACCGTTAAGATATTCGAGGCGTACAGATGACCGCCTACTTCGACTTCTTCCTGCCGGCCACACTTATCCTTCACTTGCAGGGTGTTCGAGACATATGCGTCCTGTTTATCAATATAATAATGATGGATGTCTTTGTCGTAGATTTCCTGCCGTTTGGCATCACGGGCACGCCAGAGCTTTTCTTCCGGTGCCGGTTCGGGTTCCGGAGTGAGTTCCTTCCGCCAACATTCCAGCGAACTTGCCTCCGGATGGTCGGTGTGGAACTGTTCCTGTTCGGCGTCTAACAAGAGATATGCGCCGTCGTTATATTCTTCTTCCATTGTGCCTACCTTGTAGGAGTCAGGAAGGGGAGCGTCGGTCTCCCAGAATTGGATTTCTTTTTGGATGTATAGCATAATCAATTTAATTTTAATCCTTTACCGCCATTGTATAATTGATTTATCTCACTTCTGGATAATATGCGTTCAAATATGGAGACTTCACATATAAGTCCATTATATGATCGTTCGGTTACTGATGTGAAAAATATATCATCCAGACCTATGTAGAAGTGAGAACCTTCGTAGAATGGATCATTTATTGTCTTAACAAGTGTAGCATTTTCGTAAACACTCATCGTGTTATTATCGTAAGTTACCACATAATGACACCAAACATTGAATTTATTGGTTGTAATATTAATTCCATCATTAATATTTTGAATGTTTTTATACCTCATTTCAAGTCCATATCCTTCTCCGTCTTTTATTCGGCTTACTATAATTCCTCCGTATCGGTCTACTGATTCGTTATACTTTTTAGCCCACAGGGAAATACTATATGCGTTTTTCTTTACATATCCCGTTGTCGGTATCCTAATTCCAGAATCGTTTATAAAATACGCAGATTTATTTCCTGTAAAAATGCTATCGTCTTTCCATTGTACATTGTTTTTCAGCTCGCCTAATACCCCATTGACACATTCATACGAATCACCGTTCAATGGAAAGTAATACTTAGCATTCCACTGATTGGAAAAATCGGATTCGGTATCTTTTCCCGTCATCACCCGTCTCTTCATCTTTCACCTCCTTTCATTATACTCTCACGACAATTATCCCATGTTCTTTTTTCAGCGATACCCCTGTGGCTTTACCAGCTGGCAGTTCAACGCTTGTTTCCTCCGATTGCCAGCCCGAACCGTTTGGGATCGGTTGGTTAATCGTTGATCCGGTGTTGTTCTTAATGGACAGATAAAACTCCTGCATCTCAGGAACGCTTCCTATATTCGCAAAGTTGATCGCCTGCACAGATGTACTCGAATAGGCAAAACGCAGGTTGTAGGGCGAAGAGGGAAGCGATGACAAAGAACTAACATCGACATACTCTTTGAGCCGCAAGGAATCGGATACCTTTGTTTTCTCTTCGTTGCTGTAGTCATTGGTTGACAGACCTTTTCCCGTTACAGCTTCAACGACTTTCACCCATCCACCGGCTTTCCTGCCATACGCAGATGTGTCGGACGGAGCATCTACAGTGATTGCCCCATCCTTGCCGGGAACGCCCTGTATGCCCTGCAGACCCTGTTCGCCCTGTGGACCCGTTTCGCCTTTCTCGCCCTGCAAGCCCTGCGGACCTTGTTCGCCTCGTTCGCCCTTCGGACCCTGTGCGCCTGTTTCTCCTTGGGGACCTTGTTCGCCCCGTTCGCCTTGAGGACCGGGGACACCCTGCAAACCCTGTTCTCCTTTGGCTCCGGTTTCACCCTTTGCGCCTGTTTCGCCCTTGTCTCCCTTATCACCTTTTGCACCTTTAAGGTTCGGTGTGTCGAATGTTCCGGCTGCGGTCGTTATCTGGAGGATATATGTCGTTTCGTTATTGGTTTTGACACTGACCTGCATGTCCTGCAAAACAGCTGGAAGATCTGCAAACGTATGCGCTCCATCAGCCAGCTTCATGTTGAACTTGCCATTATCCAACCGTTCGAACAGCCACACCGATGCCGGATAGACCGTCGTATTGATTGCCCATTCAGCCGTCGTCAGTTCGATCTGTTGATAAATAAATGCTCCTTTCTTACTCATTGCTTAAATATCCTTGTTTGATGGTTCGTACTGATTCATTGTAATAATTGGCTCCTGTCAGATAAACATTACCAGGCAAGGCTGTACCGCTGCCGGATTCCTGCCACGAGGCTTTTCCCCCGGCAAGATCATAAAGCCGGTAGAATACATATTCGCCATCTTCCGCTACACGCACATCATCACCGATACGAAAATTGATGGTTGTACCGTCGGTATTGACATAGCTCAATGTATTTTCGTCCGGGATAGCCTCCAACGTCGGGATCTCCGGTTTGTTCTTGATGTAGTTCTTATTGACAGGATCGGTAACGTTCCAGTCGGGTTGTAGTCCACTGATGACTCCTTCGGCGGCTTCGGCTGCACGATTGGCGCGGTCGGCGGCTGTGTTGGCCTCGCCGGTTGCGACTATGGCATCTTCCTTTGCTGTATTAGCAGCCAAAGCAGCCGTATCCGCCAGTCCTGCCTTTTCATTGGCCTGAGTAGCGGCAACATTGGCTGTATTTGCCGCCTTGTCTGCATTTTCTTTTGCCGTGTTTGCGGCCAAAGCTGCATCCGTCGCCGATTTTGTAGCAGTCTCGGCAGAAGCTATGGTATCATCCGCACGCTCTACAACCGCATTAGCATTTTCGGCGGCAGTTGTAGCCGAGGATGCTGCTTCATTCGCTTTATCCGTTGCGGTATTGGCATTTAATGTTGCCGTGTCAGCCTTTCCTGCGGTATCATTGGCCTTTCCTGCGGCTATATTGGCTTCAACAGTTGCTTTATCTGCTTCTTCCTTTGCCATATTGGCTGAAGCTGCTGCGGTATCGGCATTCTCGGCTGCGGTATTGGCTATACCGGCTTTTTCCTCCGCCAATGCAGTGGCAGCAACAGCCAATTTGGTCGCTGCATCAGCATCTCCGGCAGATTGAGTTGCTTGACCAGCTGCGGCATTTGCTAAAGCTGCGGCATCATTTGCAGCCTTGGTTGCCGCCTCTGCGCTCACTTTTGCGGTGTTTACATTCGATATAGCAGTATTAGCTTCCTCCTTAATTTGGGACATCTGTTCACGAACCTCTTTTGCCGCATCCGTTGCCGGCTTCATAAGTTCGGCCTTATCAGTCTCTGTCAGATCAGAAAAATGCAGTTTCAATTGATCCACTTCTGCTGGTGTCAGATCGGAAAACTTCATTTTCAATTCTTCACGGTCGAAAATATCCACGTATGCACTATCCGGCTCACCTTCGTATTTCATTTGAAGCGTACCGTTCAACTTTCGAAAAACCGGCTTCTCTCCTTTCGGCCCACGAATTTTTTCAATTTCCAACAGATTCTGCCAAGCACCATTAGCTCCTTGTTTCCAAAGGATGTATTTATCGTTTATCCCTAAAAACGCACTAAGGCCGGGATCGCCCTGTTTACCTTTCATTGCAGAGGGCAAAGCACGCTTAGGTCTCCCACCCTGAATGATCAGGATCATATCATTATCGGTTATTGTTCCGGCTGCCGGAAGCAAATTAGCCCTGATTATTTCAAATTCTTCTGCCATATCAATTGAAAACTATTATTCTACCTTGCTCGTCTGCCAATAACCCCAAATCCGGATCCTTCAGCACACGGTAACGAACATCACCGCCAGCATCTATCCAACTCACTACGGGAACAACAACAGAAATAGTGAATCTTGCTCCTATCCGGTTCTCCTGCCAGACTTCCACAGAAAAGGACGGGCAATCAGTATAGTACACCTGAATGATACCATCCAACGTCTTAATATATAATTCCTGATTTCCTACACCGGATATCTGGCTAAAGAATGCCCGATAATTATTCAGAAACTCTTCCACACTGCCGGCCAACATCCAAAGGGACAGTTTTATTTCCCGATGCAGGGTTTTGATTGTCGAAAGGTCTACCGTACGGCCATCGGTGAACGGCGCCTTAACCGCAGGATATTTCAAGATGTCCTCCTGGTTATCGTCCGATCCTATACCGAAGTCTGCAAAGTCTATCCCATTAATCGCATACTGCCCGCGAAGCCCGATACCGCCGGCCGGAGTTGCCGGATAAATGGCATGATTGTCCTCGACAAAAGAAAGTTCAAACACAGATACGTTCTCCCCTGCATTAAATGGCACAGGCTGTTCGTGAGAAGAGCCGACATTGAATCGTAAGCGGTTGGTCATACCGGCAATAAGATTGAATTCCCGATAGCCCGGTGCGGACAGATCAGCAACAAACTTTCTATACCCGGACCGGAACTGCTCAAGCGTTTCTGCCTTCATGAGGAATTTCAACTTGACGGTCTTAGGTTCGAACTCCACAACCGACAGATCGGGATCGATCCCGTCGGCTTCCGCCCAGTTGTTATATTTGACTGCCTTACGTTTGGGGTATTTCAGAAGATCATCAAAAGAACCTTCCAATAATTTACATCCCCATTCAGTATATAGGTCTTTTCCATCTATTGTCATAATACACGTGCTGTATGGTCTTTATGAGTTATTACCTTACCGCCAGCGTTCTTTACGAACACCACGGCATAGTTACTCGCATGGATCTCGGCTTCCGCCCCGTGCATCAGGATCACGTTGTAGCGGCCGATCGTATCAAAATGAAGGATTGCCTTGGAACCGGCCAGGAATACCTTCACCGGATTCGTCAGTTTCACGTCCGTCTCGATATAGATTCCCATGCTTTCGGCCTTCTTGCCCCGGAACTCTCGTAATTGTTCCATAGACGGGAAATTATTCTTCATGCAGAACTCCGTACCCTGCGGTGTCAGCAGAAGGCGCATAAGCTCTTCTTTGTTTTCCGTACCATGCAACAACCGGCAGGCACCTAACCGGTTTGCTATCTCAAAAAACTCTTTATCCATAATGCTACATTTTTACTTTTACGTTAATAGTACCTTCCAAGGCATCAACCGTGCCTCTGGTGTTCTCCGATATCTTACCGGCAACCTCTTTGATCTCTCTCGTATTCTCGGCGATCCGATCGGTATTCTTTTCCACTTTATCTGATAGTTCGCGGATGGCCTTCACTTCTTCCCAACCTCTGGATTGCATATCATAGATCAGCCTCATTTGTTCCCGGATCGGTTGCATACTGCCGCGGATGTCTTCCAACAGGACACGGACGGCCCCGGTCTGACCGGCCAATAGGTCGATGCTTTCCTGGGAAGCTTTGGCATATGCGCCTTTCAGGGTATTTTCGGATATATCTTCTTCTTTCTCCGGCTCTTCCACCTTATCTTTCATTAGGCTATCAGCCCAACCGAACTGCCTGTCAATCTCCTTTTGCAGTTCTTCCGCCATGTTATAGATATAATCCTGTTCCCAGCCGGAAAGGACATTGTCGGCATAGAACTCCTTCAGTTTGTCACGAATCTTCTCCATCGCACCGGAAGATTCCGTTGCTGCCTTGATGGATTCTGTGACCATCTGGCGCATCATCTTTTTGACAGTATCCTTTGCCGATTCTGCCCGGTCTTCACCGGAAGCCCACGCTTCGGCTTGTGCGTTAGCGAAGTTGTCAATGGCGGATTTCAGGTCTTCCCCGAAGATGGCATCTTTGGCCTTCTCCTTGTTGTCCGCTATGGCTTCGTTTATCTCGTCAATTTGGCTTTGCCATTCTTTTATCCTATCCTTATCGGTATTCTTTTTATCCTGTTCTTCACGGATTTGTTGTTGGATTAAAACTTTCTGTTGTTCCAACAGTTTGTTCTGCTGATCGATCAATCGGGAAGCATCATTCGAATAAGCCTTCTGAATGGATTTATCCAATTTTTCGTATGATTTATCCAATGTGTCGATCTGATCCTGCAACCGCTGAATACGTTTTTCGTTCTTCTTGTCATGGATTTTGGCGATGGCACCGGCCAAAGATGTAACAACGCCAATGGCAGCACCGGCAGACGCACCGATCGGACCGAACATGGAACCGGCTTTCGCACCGTTCATTGCAGAACTTACAGTGTCCATAGCCACACTGAAACCTTCAGCTATCCCACCGAATACACCACCAAACGAATCTCCGAGCTTCGAAAACGTATCAGAGAGGAACTGTCCGGTCTGCATAATTTCACTCATGCCCTCTTCTATTTCTGCCAAACCTTCTTTTAACTTCTTGGCATCACTTTCAGAGGTAAAGACTTTTTTCAAGCCATTTGAAACTTTATTAAAAGAGGTTTCCATTTGGTCAGCTTCACGGCGAACATTGGCTATTTCATCCTTGATGGCCTTCAACTGATCCGGTGACTTGCGAAGCACATCAAACTGTTCTTTGGTAATACCGAATGAATTATCAGAGGAATATTCCCCTCTTTCAAGAAAAGACAAGAATTTTTCCGCTTCATCCGCAATGGCACGAATAGAGGTGATATTCTTTTTACTCATATCATCAAACAACCGGGTGATGATGGAGGTGCTCTTTTGGGCTTCATTATCCACGTCCGCCAGCTCTTTCTTCATACCTTCTGCAAGGGAAAGCCGTTCACCTTCCGTTGTGGCCTTTGCTATCTTCTCATTATAAAGCTCCGTGATAGCCTGACGCTTTTCCAAATATGAACCATATTCTTTCAAGTATTCGTTCATGGCGCGTTCTTCTGCTTCAATCTGCTCATGGATAACATCAGATGTCGCATTTCCTAATTTGGCCCCAGCATTGACTTTTGCCATTCGGATCTCAATCGTCTGCTCTTTAGTCAACTTTCCGCCTTGTGCCTCTCTCCATTCTTTTTCTCTTGCACGGATAGTATCCAACTCTCTGTCATAATCAAGATTCAACTGGGCGATCTTCTTGTCGGAACCTTCTTTCATCAGGTCAATTTCGGATTGCTGGTTTTGACAACGAAGGGATAAGAGTTCCTTTTGAAGTTTTTTCTGTTTCTCAAGTTCTTTCTGATCTACAGGTTTTGCAAACTTCGTCTCTTCTTGTTCTGATTGGCTATTTACCAAAGCCTCTGCTTTTGTACGATCTTTTAATCCTTGTACAACGATCTCTACTGCTTTCTCATGTTCTATCTTTAGCTGCTCATTCCGTTTTCGCAACCGACGTAATTCAAGTGCTTCCGGGAAGCTAGTGTCAATCCAACTTTTTTTATCTAATTGAGAAATCCGTTTACTATTTTTAGCCATCTCTTCTTCAATGGAATTCACAGTGGCACGTTGTTGTGCCATAGTACGATCATCTATCGACTTGGACAACATCTTGTTGACTTCAACCATATCCATTAAAAGGAATTTCTGTAGAGAAAGATTCTTCAATTCATTCGGATAAAGCTCTTGTAACTTTTTATAAGCTTCAACCTTTTGCAAAGTGGACTTATTTTCATCTTGCAACACACCCAACATTTCTTCCGTCTGGCTTCTCATTCCATCAGACCATTCTCTCATTTCTGCGACTCTCTTATTATGAGCAGCCAACGCCTTTTCCGAAGCTGTAGCCTGTGTCGCAAGTTTGAATATTGCATATCCCAATGCGGTAACACCTGCCACTGCTAATACATATGGGTTTGTAAGAGCTGCCTTTCCTGCTGCCAACATAGCAACAGCCTGTTTTCTTAAAGCACCGGTAAGTAATGCTGTAGCTGTCGTATGTTGAATTGTCGCTAATCGGCTTAGAGCAGATGATTTTATATACGAATGTTGAGCTACCTGAACTAATAGAATAGCTGTTTTATATGAAAGAAAAGCTCCAGCTGCATTCTTTACCAACGATTCAAGGTTTGATATTGTACCTTCTATATCGTTATTCTCAAATGCTTCATTAAAAGCCTTGGCAATATCGGAGACTTCTTTCAGAATCTTCTCTCCCAAAGGACGCAAATAGGCCTGTACATTATTAGCCAACAATGTAAGCTGATTGTCTGCAGCATCTTTCATCTTCTCAAACGCGGCTTCCGTAGCTCCTAAAGAGTTCTGTAACTCTCCGAGATCACTCGCTGCCGACTTAGCATTCTTTCCGGTCAAAGCCAATGTTGCAGCCAATCCTTCATCCGTACCGAGCATTTCCTTCATCTTAGAAGCAGAACCGCCAGCCTTCTCATTAATCAACTGCAATGCTTCCTGGAAAGTACGCCCTTGAAAAGCGGCATCCCCAAGTTCCCCAGCAGTACCCTGGATAGCAGCCCGGATTTGGGTCATTGCCTGCGATGTCGGCGTTCCTTGTTTGGTCAATGAAGCGACTGCACCCAACACCTGATCAATACTGATCCCGTATGCGGCCGCAATAGGTGCAACCTGGGCTATGGAGGCTCCTAATTCGCCAAATGTAGTCTTACCCAATCGGACAGTTGTAAAAAGCTGATCCGAGACTGTACCGGCCTCCTCTGCTGACATCTTATAAGCATTCAGGATCGTTGTAACAGCATCGGCTGCCGTCTCGGTTTCTGTAAGCCCTCCCACGGCTGCTTTAGCCGAAACTTCTAGAATTTTCATACCAGCCGCCCCATCATGACCGGCAGAAACGATACTATAAAGTGCTTTAGCGGCCTCCGGAGCCTTGATCGGTATCTCTTGGGTTATAGACATAACCTGATTCATAAAACCGGTCATATCATCCGTCACCTGCGTGGAAATGGTCGCCACTTCCAGCATGTTCTTCCGGAACTCTTTTTCAAAGTCGTATGAGCTTTTTGCTGCCTGTGCAAAAGCAGTTGCCGCACTAATACCAATGCCACCGAATACGTCAAAAGAGGTAATCTCACTTGCCAGAGTCTTGATAATTCCCATAGCCTCGCGTTTCCCCTCGTAAAAGCCAGAGTTATCAAATCCTGTCGCAACATATAGCGCTCCCTCCCTATTTCTAATTCCCATAATGCGTTTATGGTAAAATATAAACTAAAAGCATTTGTATTCAGGAATCTTTTGTATATTTGCTGTATGAGTCCAACGGTTTTTTATAAAAATGGAATGCGTTTCTTTTTCTTCTCTTTAGAAGAAAACAGAATGCATATACATATCAGACAGGCAGAAAAAAAGGCTAAAATTTGGATAGAACCTTCTATTTCTTTGGCTGAGAATAAAGGTTTTTCTTCAACTGAAATTTCAAACATACTAAAGGAGGTACAAAAACATGAGCGTATTATTAGAGAAAAATGGAACAACCACCGCGGAAGTAACAATGATTAATGCACGCGGTATCCTCCTTTTCGTAGGAGGAAAGGAATATTATCTATCGTATGACAGATATCCTTGGTTTAGAAATGCAAAAGTCTCGGATGTATTGGATGTAACCATGCCGGATGAAGAATCGTTGCGTTGGGATGCAATCGATGTGGATCTTGAGATTGACAGCATAATTCATCCGGAACGTTACCCGATATCTTTTTAACGAACAAAGCCCTGCTAACTTCACAGTCCGCAGGGCTTTCTTACTACCAAACAAATCAAAATTTATCACTATGACAAAACCTTTTCTCTACTTTCAATGTAATATATAGTTATGCAGATAAAACTTTCTTTATCCGTTTCACATGGCCTGTATCGAAGTCAACCATTTCAACCCATTCTCCATCTTCCTCTTTAATTGACGTATCTTCCGAATGAAAATCTTTGACCCTTCGATTCATCAAATAACCACGTTCACGAAGCATGCCGACCAACAAAACAAAGCTGCTATCCAATATTTGTTCATGAGAATAGCCGAAAGCCTCGTTGCAGGTCACTAAGAACATGAAGCTGCTTTGAGGGCCTTCTTCTTCCATGTCTCGCTGTTTTTCTGAAGGGCTATTATCTCCACTTCGCTTAACGGGCTCACAGCTTCCAGCGCTATGATAGTACGAGAAAAAGGGTTACAGCCTACCCGGTACAAGACGGCATTCAGAAGGATATAGATATCCTCCCATGTACAGTTGTCTTTCAGAACTTCCCGGAACCAGGCCGGCATATCACCTTTCTTATTATGAATGCCAAGACATACGATTTCAAAGATAAGTTCGTCATATTTGGCTATCAGTTCGGCGACCTGATTGGAAAATCCTTTATTCTTATCAGCAATCAAAACCTCTCTATCCTCTTTATCGATATAAAGCAAAAGAGGCTTTATTCGAAACCAGGTGCGGACAGTGATCGGGGTTATGGCGATACTATCCCCTACCGTCTTTCCTTCCGGTAATGATTCAAGCCGGGTAAATTCAAACGGAATGGTTACCGGCTGACAAGAAACGGATTCACTTTCTAACTGGAGTACTTGTTTTACACTCATATTTTCGATTAAAATATAAAAGCCCCGGATAGTTCCGAGGCTTTCGATAACCTAAACAACAGTCCTTAATTATTCTGCTGCTTGTACGGCTTCTGTTTCTGCGCTTGTCTTCTCTCCGGAATACAAACCGTTTGCCATAAACTTGACAAGGATTTTATCGCCTTCATTTTCCGGCTGGATCATATAACTGTCACCAATAGCCCCCTCAATATCTTGGGCTTCTCCCTGGCCATCCACTTTACGTTGCCATTGGAAATCACCAGTCGCTTCCGCAGGTGTCAAGGTGGCCATAAGCGTTTCACCAACTCTGGGTGTACCGGTGATTGCAACTGCCGTTACCGGAGTAAGGGTTACATTCATCACCGCCCGACCGAACGAAGATCGTTGCTGCCCAGCAGAGGTAATTGCTGCCAAACGGGTACATTTAACTAGCAAAAGGTCTGTTTGTTCTGAAGACGGAGCCTGACTCAAGCGGGCACTGACTTTACAAATGGCAAATGTATATTCCGTATACTTACCTTTGTACGGTGTTGTCTGTATCTTGAACGATTTGCGGATATTTGGAATATCAATCGGAGCATTCCACTTACCACCACTTACAGAACCACCACAAAACGCGAGCATCTCCTGAGCTGTCGGCGACGGGATAGCAAATTCAAAACTATCCGGGTCGCCAGCCTTATCGAATGACTCCCAGGGATCTTTCATCCCTTCCGCACGGAAATCGACAGAGGTCGCTTCATTGAAATTGAAAGCAACTGAGCCTTCATGAACGATCGGACACTGTGTATAAATAGAGGCCGGAACACCATCACCGGGGTCACCATATCCTAAGAAGGATACGCCTACCGCCAAACTTCTTTCATTAGCCATATTCTTAATCTATTTCTGTTATTACTTCAAATCTTATATTCGTACAATCGAAGCCTTCTTTTGCTTCGCCAAGAGGTTCGGACCATACGATCCGAGATTTCCAATACATGCCGAAAGGAGGTGTGATATTTCGTAGTGCAGACTTAACTTTTCGTGTCACTCCTTTCATTAGCTGTCGATCAGGCCTGCCTTTCGCTTGATTCTTCACAAATACGTTGATATTAACCGAACCTTTATTCACAACCTCTGTTTCATTTAACGTGAGCATCCGGATTGTGATATGATTCTTTGTCTCACCATCACCAGAGCGATCTTTGTACAGAATAAAGCTCGTACTGACCGGTTCAACCGCATCATACACGATATCTACTATATCAAACTGATCAGCCATGTTCAATATCCTTTCTCAGCGAGTTTATCAAATAACATTCGACTCTGTTTCTTGATCCAATCCTCGGCATGTTCCGTGGCAACGGAGATAACATCCAGATTTTCGATTGCTTCCACATACTTGGCATAAGGCATAGCGGCTACACCAATCAATACCCAGCCATTCTTATAAAGGGGTAGTAATTCTGATACGAGCCTTTTAGCCTCTCTCAATCCCGTATATTTATCGGTACCTTTCTTATCTGACAACTCGTAGTTCTCGGTCAATATATCGCCATCCTTGACGATCACATAACCGATAGAGCTACGGAGGTTACCAGTATGATCCTGATAGTTTCCTTTCTTTCGGGCAATCTTCACGAACTCTTCCCCGGCACGTTGCAATAATTTGTATATCCGCTCTTCCGCCCGGTCCACATAATAATCGAACCAACGTTCTACTTCTCTATCGCTCCACATCGGAGTCAAACCACCTTTCCTTGCCATAAGCTACACATAGATTACAGAGTGAGTCTGAAACGGTTCCCAGCTAATGATATCCACATCGAGAGCGATACTGTCAATCCGGATATGCTTCGCATTTTCCACAGGACGGGCCTTTGTCGAGAACTCACCGTGTACGATAAATTCCTTCCCATCGACATTCCGCTTCAATTGCTGTCCGCTATTGGATGGAAAGTATTGCCCTGTAACCTCTATTTCCGTCGGTTCTCCGGCAACCCATTCCCCTTTTACCAATTGTCCGGATTGGATTGTTACTATCGCTTTATGTGAATACCGTCTTACCATCTGTTTCGTGCCCTTCCTTTTGGAACTTCAATCTTATTCCCGATCAGTTCTGCTTTCTCCGGTTCTCCACCTTCCCTATACAGCCGTTTTGCCGTAGCGTCATACCAGGAACGAGGATAAGTGATAGAGAGTTTGTTTTCTGTGAAGTCCGGTAGACCACCGACCATTGAATACAGGTCGGCAGCCACCAGCTTTTGTTTTTGAATATCGATCGTCTTACTATCCTCTGTACCTTCAAGGCCGCGTCCCGGCAAAACGACGTTGTCCAAAAAATCTTCACAGTCGGCAAGACCGGGATAAGCAAGTATTGTATCTCGGATCGTCTTATCCATGGCCGTTATTCTCCGTTTTCGGTATCCTGAATCGTTTGATCTTCCGGTTCAACAGTTTCACCTAAGAATGTTGCCGGGATATCATCCGTACCTTCAGTATCTTCAGATGCGCTCCAATCCTTGCCATCCACCTTCATGATGAACATGGCATCCGGATCGTTTACGACAGGGATAGCATTTGCTTCTGCTTTCGTCCATTCCTTGAACGGTTCCAGTTCAGACCATTTGGTAACCAATACCCAATCCTGTTTTACCATGAGGGCAATCTTCTGCAAGGTAGCGGAAGATTCGGCTGCAATCGGTCCGTGTTGGATATCACCAACCTTCAAATCCTCCAAGAAACATACACGTTTACGCTCCCACGGATTGATCGTCTTACGACGATGAGCCTTGTCCTCGATACGGACAGACGGATTCACAGTAATGATCTTCACCGGGATTTCCTGTTCGGCCAGATACTCGTTGATAAGATTTTTCGTCACCAATATTTTTGAAGACGAATTAACCCATGCCTTCAATGTGTCGAATGTTGATTTCTGCTTCTTCAACAAAGAGAAGTCAGCCACGTGCATCACTACATAGCGAATCGTTACTCCCTCGGCAGAAGCAGCAACAACCGTATCTTCGATATCCTGCAAGCCGTTGGCCGTTGAAGCGTTGCTCCAATCTACAGAAGATTTACGCTGGTTCTTCTTCGGCATACCACAACCAACAAACTCAGCCGTAACGACACCGCTATTATTCTTTGCCGACAAATGGAAACCCGCACGGCTCATGAGCTGCATACACCACCATTCGAAACGGGCACGGACAGAGTTATACACGAAATCCTGATCCTTGAAAGCCAGGTTCAGCAATGCCAATTGATCTGCGTCACCCTGTGCGTCACGTTCCAACTGTTTGTACTCGTTGTAATCACTTTCGTTCATACCACGCTTAACGGCTATCTTTGGAATATCACCGGACAACTTGCTGATTACCTCGCGCGTCTTCTGCGGAGCGGAAGCGTCAAAAGAGATCACATCTGCCATTACCGGAGCACCCTTCTCGCCGGTCAGTGTCTCCCACTTCAACGAAGTCTTTCTTTTCACCCCGAAGAAGTTCGGGAAAACGACTGGTTTCACATGCCGGGTATTCAAACGAGCCGCCATGTTCTTTTTATTCACCTGTTTAATTAAACTTCTTTCCATATATCAGATTTTAATGGATTACACAAAACGGATAAACGACATTAATGCCTTTAAGTCCTTATCTACCGGGAACGGCATACAGGATTCGTTTACCGTACCTCTTACCAATAACCCGGACTGCTGGTTAGCTACAGTCAAGTCGACTTTATTCATCGTGACGACCAATTCGCCATCATAAGGTAACTTGGCGGCTTTCGCAGCCTGCTTGTCTTTAGCCTGAACCAATACTTGACCTTTTGTTGCAGCCCCAATCGTTGCTGCCAGCGTAATCGTATCGAAATCCGCATTACTCTTATCAATAGCTGTGATCTTATCGGAAGCGCCAGTCAAAGCGCCACCAATCGTCACGAAGTCACCCACACCGAACAGATGATTCTTGGCCACCTTATAAGTTGTTTCACTACCTGCATCGGAAGCCATTGCCGTCTTCAATACATGATACAGCCCTGTTTCCGGATCTTTTACTACTATTACAATCGGAGGCAGTTCGTCCAACGCCTTGCCATTGAACAAAGCGTTCTGCAAGTCTCTGCGATCAATCGTCCCACCACCGATCACATCCTCAATAATCTTTTCAATTCCGGGAGGATACTGGAATTCTCTTTCTCTTTTTCTGTACATAACGTTACACTTTACTTGGATTATTCAATACCCAGGTTTACCACACCGGGATTATTTGCACTATTATCGACGTCCTGATCCATCAGCTTCGCCCAATCCGCTTCGGAACGGTCCTGAAGATTTACGGAACCGGGAGCGTAATCGCCACGAGCCACAGCATCATCGATCGCCTTTTGCTGGATTCCGGTATATTCTTCGGATAGTGTCTTGATCTGATCCTCGATAGACGTTTCAGAAGCCAAATCCACACGTCCCAGCCAGCTGTCCGGAAGACCGGCATCTTTCAACTGCTTCCGAACTGTTTCTTTTTTGGCTTCGTTTGCCGAGTTAGTAATGGAATCACCCACCTTTTTAGCCATATCATCGACACTCTTCTTCATACTTTCCAGATAAGCTTTTACTTCCGGGCTAAGATCCTTCAACAGCTCTTCTTCCGTTTTCTTATTCTTATCCGGATCTTCCACCGGTTTACCGTCTTTTAATCCATGTTTTGCTTCGTATGCAGCGACCGCAGCCGTTTCAGCCGTAGTCTTAGCTTCATTCTCTGCCTCCTGGATAGCCGGAAGGATATTTTCTTTGAACAGGTCCACAAAAGCCTCCATTCCTTCAGCTTTTTCGATTTTGAACGTCTTCTGAATACGTTCCGCATACTTCTCTGGCACGCCTTTCGTCTTACATGCCGCCTTGATTAAATCTAAAATTGTCATAAGAGTTTTCTGTTTAAAATATAAAGACGATTAGGATTTTACTGACATAAAAAAAGCCCATGGACACGTCCACAGGCTAAAACTTTTCAGTTTTTATTTATCTCCAAGGTACTTATCTATCATCTTTATGATATAATGGATTATAATCTCTTTCGAGATTTCCCAAATAAATGAAAACAATGTTTCCATAATTGAATAGTTTTTTATTCTTAACTATCCTATCTTGATGACGGAGAGTAACACGCACTCACTGCGCATTCTAACCTCTCTTTCTTTTTATCTTGATGATAGCAACCTCCGGCAAGAAAGTCGAATCCATCAACGGTTGCATTTGCAAAATAATGAATAAATATTTGCATAATCAAAAATAAGTACCCATATTTGCAACGTTCAACGACCAAGGAACAAAGTTTTATTATATGAATATACTGTATAGGATTTTTTATGCCCATATCCCAAACACAAAGATATTAGGCTGTCAAAATCCCTACTACGTTACCTATACGTATAATTCGTATAAAACGTGTTCCTTGGTCGGAATGGGAGGCTGACAGCCTTTTTTGTATCTTATAATTTCATTAGTAAAAATGACCAAGGAACATGAAATTACAAGTGGCATGAATAATAGTAGTGCCACAAGTACGTCCACCCACGAAACGGGTAAGTACTCCAATCCTGAATTGCAAGCTATCTTGGCTTCCGGTTCACCGTATTCAACTTTAGAACTCCAGGCAGCTTATGATGCCGGACGCGCTATCGGTAGAACCGAAGGTATGCTTTCGTACCAACGCCACATCATGAACCAGCTCTTTGCAGAGAACCAAAAGCTCAATCAGAAACTACAGGAGCAGAAAGGAGGTCTGAAATGAAAAAGCAAGTATTGCCTTTGAAAGAGGAACGAGAAGAACTAACTACCATGCTGCGTGAACTCAAATCCGTCAAGTCGCGTATCGGGAATTGGCTGGATAATGACGAAGCCCCGATGAACGAGGCTTATTCTATCAAACTGGAAAAAATCTATGACAACCTGTTCACCATTATGTCTGACATTGGAGAAATGATAGGTTATACGATTTTCCACGATATCAACGTAGGTGTGGAGGAACAGCCATGAAAGAAGCCAAGAAATACATTAACCACCACAAGGTAAAACTCTCCGGCAAGTGGTATATCACTAAGGTTCGTGCCAGTGAGGCAGTGGAGATAGCTTTTGAGGAAGGAAGAATCTCTGCGGGAAAAGAAATTTCCGGGAAAAAGAAAATCTGATTTATATATTATTTCAGAACGTTCTAATCCGGAGTCCGTGGCTGTTCTCCATAGGAAGATATTAATAAAGGGTATTGATTGGAATTGCAAACAGCCACAATAAGCAATTCCGGTCTTTGCCCTTTCACTTTTAAACGCGAATTATTATGGAAGCGAAGATACAATATTTCCAAAGTCCGATATTCGGAGAAATCAGAGTTACGGTTATAGAGAATAAACCGATGTTTGTAGCAAGTGATGTTGCTGCTATGTTAGGATATAGTAACCGATATGATGCTATCAATAGACATTGCAAGGGGGTCGTAAAACACGAGGGGGTCTCAATCACTACAAATCAATATGGTAAAAGTACGGAACAGAAAGTGGAAATTTCGTTTATTCCCGAATCCGATGTCTACCGTCTAATCATGCGCTCCAAATTGCCCGAAGCAGAAAAGTTCCAGGATTGGGTATGTGAAGAGATTCTCCCTGCCATCCGCAAAACAGGAGGCTACATGGTCGCCAAAGCAGATGAGACTCCGGAGGAGATTATGGCCCGTGCCTTGTTGGTTGCCCAAGATACCATGAAGCGCAAAGAAGAACGAATTCAACAACTAGAGAGAAAAGTTGAAACCGTGGTAAAAGAAAACAACAAATTACGCCCCAAGGCTGAATTTATGGATAAAGTAATGGACGCGGACGAGCGTATCGACATTGGCCAGTCTGCTAAAATTCTGAATCTACCGTTCGGAAGAAACACCCTGTTCCAGAAACTGCGTGATATGGGCGTGTTCTTCAAGAACAAGAACGAACCGAAACAGGAATATGTGAAACGTGGATATTTCGTCCTAAAAGAGAAATGGATTGACCGCAACAACCATGACGGTTTCATGGTCTTGAAAGTACTCGTCACCCAGAAAGGATTGGAGTTCCTCGCCAATCTATTTAAGGTGGTAGAGCAGCCAAAGGAGGTGGCAGAGGTAATTTGATTAATTTCAACCATTGTGCAGATCGTAACAACTGGGGTCATTACGACCTCAGTTGAAACACGGTGTTCAGCACCGCAGTTCAACTATTGTCCTGACGACAATAGTTGATTTGACGATTAAATTTCCAAAATCGTTAGACAATTAGGAGATAATTTATATTTTTGCAAAAGAGTAGTCTGACAGATTCAGCCGTGGATTGTAGTTCTACGGTGATGGTCTATCGGGCTACTTCTTTTTTATGCCAGTCAAGACCTTATCACTATCCGATATACTATAAAGGACGGCATTCCCGGTTATATCTTCTCTAACAATAATCCAACTTTTCTCTCCGTTCAACTCAATTTCAAAAACATGAGAATATTTAATCATAGGATTATCCTTATGGTATTCAGTATACCCCTTGTAATCCGAACCGGCAAATATCGCTCCTATATTTTTTATCAATTCGTTCTTCTCTTTCTTGAACTTATGAGGCTGATTCAAGAACTCTTTGATAGACTTTCCTGTCATTTTAACTCGTACCGGAAAATCTTTATGAGAGAATGAGCCATTCAATAAAGACTGCTTTGCCCAATTTTGCAGCTCTTTCGTTCTATCTTTTGAATATTGGATTGAAATACTATCTCTTTCAATCTTTCCATCCCCCAGCAACCATTCCGCAAACTCCTCATGATCCATCATGACCGGCGTAGCTATACAGATGCAGAACGGATGCCAGCCCGTAAACTTAAAATCCTTCGAGTATTGGCCAGCCTTTGCATCACATACAGGACACGGACCGTGATTCGATGGTGAACGTTCCACCTCATAACCAGTCACGAAGTCCATTTTCTGCCAACGTTCGTAATCGGCAGTTCGAAAAGCCTTATTGGTCTCCGTTGCAGCTAAACGTAGAGCGTTTTTGTAAGACGAACGGTAAACACCCTGCCCCGGATGATAGTCTTTCATTGGCTGGGATAGAACCAGCTTCCCATTCGCGTCCCTTACACGGCGGAAACGACGGTTGGGTTCGTTTAGCAATTGCCGTATATCTTGGCTGATCAACGCGGCTGGACGGCCGGAAGATAAACCCGAAGAAAGATAATATTCCAGATTATCCATAGCCCCGTCCGTTATATCCCAAACACGGGAGGATATGGTTTTACCAAATTCATCTTTACGTTTCAATAAAGTATTCAGTGCATCGGCATTCCGGGAAAACAATTTTTCCCTTAGCGTAGTGGAGATAGCCATATCCTTAATATAGCCCGTTACCAGTTCATCCGCTTTCCTATTGCCTAAATTCCATACATCGGTAACTGTATTGGATATATTGCTTACGAGCTGCGTGTGTAAATCATCCAACAGACGTTCTATTTGCTTTTCAATAGTAGCATTACCTATCCATACACGGTCGCCGCCATGATCCGACCATTTAGCCAGAAGAGATCCTACCCTACGAACAAACTCGTCAAACGAATACTTTATGCTGCCTTGTTGTCGGAACAGACGTTGCAGGAATTGTCGCTCATGAAATGATAGTTCTTTCATTCTCCATATCCCATTGTCAGACCAACCATGTTATTACGTTGCGCAGCCGTATCCTCCTCTTCCTTCATCAGCTTCATTTCTTCGTCCAAGTCTTCTGTTAGCGGAGAATGAGCCGTAACCGTGCGCTGAGCGTTAATCGGTTTGCCTCCATTGGCAATAGATAAGGTTTGCAGGGTTTCAGCCAAATCTTCCGGCAAAATGGAACCAAATTCCACATCGATCAGGTTGTTCACCAATTGAGGACGGTACTTGATGTTGGTAATATTGCATATCCCAGCCAACACGACCGACACGCAACGCTGAACCACCGGACCGAACGTTTCCATGTTCTCGCTCGCCTTGATAGTGGCATCCATCAGCATGAATTTACGGGCAACACCGGACAGGTTGCCAATACCTTTCAAATTGTCAAAGGAAAGATCCGGCGTGGATGTACCGGAAAACAGCTCGCATTTGGTTTCTTCCAACTCTTTATCCACAGATGGCTGAGAGCCGTTCCAAGTAAGATATTCCGCATCGCCATGATACAATTGTTGCGTTTCCGGATGTACTTTAGAAGTAAAAGACAATTCTTTTCCGACAGTGTCTTTAGTCGGCAAGTCAGCCACATCGAATGTTTTCAACATCGGATCACCATAGTAATCATTTGTATCCACCATGCGAGAAATACGCATTTCACGAGCATCCATCAGAAGCGCTACTTCATCCCATTCAGGTTGGAATACATCGGCATACACAACCGGAATCTTCCCGAATAGATTGGGAACCTCTTTTATCACCCAGCCGCCCATTTCATCGATAGCCGTAATAATCTTATCTGCCGTCCAGATTGTACAGCTGTTCCGGATCATACCATTAGAATTTACTTGATAACGATGGATAAAGGCATCCATATCATCATTATCGTCGAAATGGGGATAAAATTCAGATAAAGTATTTTCATTACGGGGAACAGAGAGCGTTTTCACCTTCAACTCCGTAATCAATTTGCCGTCTAATCCTTTGGATATATACGGATAGAACACAAGAGCGGCCTTACTTTCAGAAAGCACCTTGCGTGCAAATGACTTCAAAACGGATTGCATCTTCAATCGGCGTTCCCATACACGTTTGAACTCTTGGAAACCATCGTTCTGATCAGCTCCGGTAATCGTCATTTGCCCGCCAAACAGGAAAGCGACAGAGGTACGCACCTCCTTCTTCGGAAAGTTGGTTACGATACGGGCCACATCTACGATCTTATCAGGAAGGCGTACTGGTTCACCATTTTTATCCACCAAAGTATCCGAATAGACTTCTAAACGTTTAGGCTCACGCCAGCCAACAGAGGTTTTACGTCTCCGACGTTCGCCATTATATTCGTTGTAATATTCTCTTGGTTCTCGGTATTCTATCGTATCGACACATAGCGTACTAACTACCTGCCCAAAATCTTCATTTGTAAGGATGTCGTTTATACTTGGCATAATTGTTTTATGCTAAAATATAAAACGAAAAAGCGCAATCACTTTAAATGATCACGTTTTTATTTAATCGCAGCCGACTTACCTATGGGATAATGTTCTTTCTCGTAAGCAATCACTATATCTGACATCATCATAAGTTCAACTGCATTTCTATCGTTTGCAGGTGTATTATCATCCACCAATGGTAACAGTTTCTCTATTCTTGCTTGCGCAAACTCATATTGTTTATGTGATATCATCTTCGTTTTGTCTACATTGGGAAGTAAAAGTAGCGATAATTTTGAATTATAAAATTATCCCCTCGGAAAAATTTTATAAAATCGAATTATCTACTCCTTGCTACCCGACGTACAGAGTTAGCCTTGCACAACCCGATGAACTCTACATTCTCGGCAAGGATCGTCATGCCGTCCGGCGCATCATCATGCTTATTGCCACCTTCTTTCTTATATCCGGTAAGCGCTTTCATAAACCGATCGTAATCCGAACCTTTCCTATACTCGCCCTCTTCCAGGAAATAGCAATGCTTCTTAATCCAACCAGACTTCAACAAGATACGTGTATCCTTATTGGCTGTTGTCGGTTTCGCCTGGATGATACATTTCTCATTCTTTGCCTTTACAGCCTTACGGACATTGAGGGCGAACAAACGACCACCATTGTTACTCTCGATACGCATATTGTCGCAACGGGTATCAAGGATCAAGGAAACCAGCTTCGGTTCGGTAATCTCGACATTGTCTTTCGTAAACAGCACATCGGTAATGAAATACTTCGTACCGAATACTTTAGCAATAGGCGCACAGAAATCGTCGTCTCCCTCGTCTGCCACATCGGTAGCACCGATAACACCATCCGGTTGCTTACCTTCTATATCTGCCAGCTTGAATCGGTTTAATTCTGATTTAGGGAACAACAACCCAATAGCCTCGATCGGTTCCTGCATATACTCGGCACACCAGATGGAATCGTCCGTTTCCTCTCGTAGTTCATGGTAATACTCTGTCGTATGTACATCCTCACAAAAAGAGCGGTCGTTCTCATCCAGGGCTGCGATACGGATAATCTCGTCATACTTCCCCATTTCCTCCATACGACCAAGAACGTCCGTAGCCGACCAGCGGGTACCGATGTCGATTGAACAACAGTTTCCCTCGATACGAGAATCATGTGTTCCCTGCTTCCAAGACCAGACCTTTTCGTTATTGGTGTCAGATAGTGCATCTTCCAAACTCTTATACAAGTCGTCGGTCATGGCCAACATAGACGCACCGAAACCGATTACCGTACCGCCTACACCAGCCCCGAAGTAACTCACCTGCCGGGCAGCTTCCAAGCTCCAGCCATGCACGTTCTGTTTATCACCACGTAGTTTTACATCCGGAAAAACTTCTTTGAACCGGGAAGAGCGGACAATATCACGGGTATCGTAGGACAGTTTGTTGTACAGCGTATCGGAGCAGCAGTTACGCATTACTGACTCCTCCGGGAAATGGCCAAGCATCCAGGCAATGAATAACGACGAAATATATGACTTCCCGGCTCGCGGAGGCATAGACACAGCAAGCCGGCGGATGATACCAGCCATATATGACTCGTACACCCGCGTAAAAGCATCAGCGACCTTCTTCAAGAATAGTCGCTTGGCAAAGAACTTAGGATCATGGTAAAGACAATATGACCAAAAGTCATTATTCGCCTCCCGTCTCCTCAGTAATATTGCCGCTTTCGCCTGTTGTATTAATATTTCCCGATTGTTCTTTTTCGCCATGGATAATAGCCCTTAACTCTTCATCTGTCATACTCTCCAGGTCATCGCCCAGCTTATTACCAATCTGCAACTCTTTCCGGTCGCGCCACTTCTCCGGTTGCCGGTTCTTCAACCAAAATATCGCTGCTGTTGTATCTGCCGGCTGATGCTTCTTGATATGCTTCTCTCCTACAACCAAGCCATTCTTGCAGACAGTATGTGTTTCCTCGAAGTCGTAACCGATTGCGCGGTTGTACAATTTCGAAGCAACATTAGAGTCTGCAATATCCTTTCCTCTTTTTAAGGAGTCAAGGAATTCTGGATAATCTTTCTTCCATTTGTTAAGAGTTTGCTTTGATACACCAAAAAAATCAGCCAATTCGTCATCGGTAGCTCCTAACAAAGCATAATTCTCCGCTAGTTGAATATACTCCTCCCGAAATAAACTTTTTCGACCTCTAGCCATATCTTTTTATATATTATAGGAAAAGAGAGAATGATTCTGTCATTCTCCCCTCCCTCTACTTCTACATTAATTCTGCCATTTCTTTTGGCGATTCTGATAGATAAAGATTAAAAAACAAAAAGAGTTTAAATCACTTATACATCAAAGGATCCTACTCGAAGCCTTTTTCATTTATCTCATCATCTTCTGTTTTTTCTGCATATACCTGCACATACTGACCAAAATTAAAGATATTGATTACAACATCTTTTATTGCATTAATCGTATAATACATCAAAAACATCAGAACAAATAAACATACCCAATTGTATGCATTTATAAAACTGCTCCAAGCTTCAGGTAGCGATATTTCTGCTTTTACAACAATACAGGCAAATGCGCCTACAATAGTTGTCAAAAACATCATCCCCAAAACAACTGCAAAAATCGTATTCAAAGACTGAAATAAAGAATAATCTTTACCTTCTTCCTTGAAATTAATCAATCCTCGAACAAACTCAGAGTTGCTCAATCCCATCATTAAAGCATAGCCTGACAAAGTAAACCCAAGCATATTTGGACCCACAGATAGAATTGTCGAAGCAACATACTCTATTAAATCTAAAGAAGCTTTTCCCGAAAAGAAACAGATAGCAAAAGAAACTACTGTTAAAACCAGCGGTAACCAAATAGATTTTTTTAAGTTCTCTCTGGAATATATCTTCCAGACAACTCCCCATCCCGGATAATAAATAGTCTTCATAAATCAGTTTCTTTTAATATATAACATCTATTCAGATGTTTTTTCTCCAAATCCAGCAATAGAACGTATCATTTTTTTCAATGCAGAAATAGGACTGTCAATAAACTCAACCACCTTTACCATTGGATGATCTATTGTCCGAATAGGATGAATAGCTCCTTTTTCATCTATTTCGCTTGCTTCTACATATCCATTCGATGCGCTTAATTCTACAAAACCTGTTATCATCTCACTTCTAGTTACATCAATAGGAATTTTCTTTGAACCACTCAAATCAAGCACAGCCTTTTTAGGTCTACTTCTCTTTAACTGATCGTCTATTAGTTTTTTCCATCCTTTATTATTGTCATTATTAGAATAGGACACTACCACCTTTAACTTAGACAACGATGTTGATTTAATAATTCGATCTATCAGTTCTCTATCTTTTTCTGTATTAACTTGATAGTCATCCTTATCCAGAAAACGATTTAAAGCACTATTCAAGAAATCAAGTATTTGAGAACCGGAGGTTTCTTTATCTAAGAAAACAAGTCGATGGTACTCTGAGAAAAAATAATATTCCCAAGTCTTTAATCCAAGTCCTTTTTTAGGATCAGCACCAGAAGGGACCACTTCGTTTGTATCACTATCTAAAGCGGGGGCCTCTGGATCAAAAAAAGCTGCATTTGCAAATGCTCCATAAATAACATTACCATCATCTGTTGTATAATAAGTTTGAACTCTTGTATATCTATCACCATAAGTGTTAACTGTTATCTTATCTTCAAATATCTTCTTAAAATATTCAATATAATTCTCAGTCTTTTGAGCTTCTTCGGGGTACAGTACTATATTGATAATCTTTACTTTTAATGCTTTTATAGGATTACTTCGTTTTGCCATATTGCTTAGATTTAAATGTTATCGGGTAAATATACGATTTATTAAATTTTCCACAAATAATCAGAACCTAAAAATCAATATATATGTAATAATTATAACAGATACTGCTGCATAACCCGGATAGCCTGTTCCACGCTCCGAACAATCACATACTTACTACCCGCCATCTCAACCTGGCGTTGGTATTCCTTTTGCTCTGCAGACTGTTTACCTGTAGATGTCTTGAACTCTAGACAAAGAGAAGCATATCCCTTTTTCGGTATCTGAAGGATTACATCGGCCACTCCACGTTTAACACCTTGGCGCTTCATATTAGCCGCTTCTATTTTATGTCGGCTACCACCGTTCGGGACTGCAAAAAGAAGTCGATCCGGCAAATTAGGAAAGAATAAAGGAACCTTGCTGAAAAACTCCGACTGAATCCGAGCTTCTTCGTTATCATGGTATTGCTTTTGTTTTGGAGGGTTCTTTTTATCAGAGTAACAGTTATAGCAGATATGTCCTTCTTCTGTTTTGATCACAGAAACTGTTTCCCGGCCACAGGCTATACATTTTTGCGTTTTCATATCTTAATTTCATATAAGATATAAAGAACAGAAAGAAAGCCCTCTGGATTACCAAGGACTTTCTTAACTCACTTCTTTCGTGATATGAGCCTAATCGGATTCCACTTCGTGCCAGTCCCGAACTGCTTCGGACGGAAACCGTTTATCCGGAGCCAGTATTTGAATTGTTGTTTGTCCATATAATTTCCTATATTTGCCATTATCATTTTTAAATTTACAGTTATGGTTATTGCGTCTTTATTACTCTCTATCATTGCAGTATCAGTTACTGTATTTAATTGCTACATGCAGTATTTTTACAAAAAGGAAGAGATTTTGTTAACTATTTCAGATGCAAAGATTGAGAATAATCAACTTGAAGTTCTTCTACTGTATACTAATACTGGAAATCAAGCAAATACAATTACAAATACTTCTATCCAATTAGATACCGATGAAAAGATTCATCTTGAACATCCCAACCATACAGTAAGACTTCATTGGATACAATCCTTCACCCTTACAGAAAAAGAACAAAAGTGTTTAACCATTTATTATCCCTTACCTGATTTTGATAATATAAATATTTGTAACATCTCTATAAGAATACTTACAAATTACACCAGTCGCAAAGGGGAGTTGTACACAGATCATTTTACGATTGGACAATTATACCATAATAATGTTGTTAAACTTGCCGTTGCAATTAAGCATGAAACTCATATACTTTTAGGTTGCAAAAATCATGAAACATTACAATAACTCTTCTTTAGTTGTTAATCATTAATGGCATCATACAATTCTTGTATCACATAAAAATCAGAAAGTTCGTCGTCGCATATTTCCAATGCCGTGCTGGCGTCGTAACTCAAGCTGCCGAGTAGAGTTTCTCCGGTTAAATCGCTTTCACCTAATATGAAGCTATTTAACTCTTCTATGAAATGTTCAATCATATCAATTGTGAACTGCTTGATAGTTCCTGATTGACTGTACTTTTCATCTATTTTATTTACACATTCCAGTGCTTCGTTTATATTTTTCATACTTCACTTATTTTTAGTTTTAGTTGTGTATTTATTTATGGTAGTCCTTTTATTGAATAAAGACATCACAATCAATGCTAAAGCAATTTTGAGTAACTGCTTTTTGCCAACAATTATGATGTTGTTACGATTAAGACCATCATCAGTCATAATACTATACCAATTCTTATAAGGCGGTAATACCTTGTAGATATACGTTTTGCCTATCAACTTTTTCATCTTCACTTCTTTTTAAAATTGAATTTTCTGTTGTAGAACTTCGTCTGCATAAAACTGATCGAAACTCTTGTCGCTTATCCACCAATTGAAGCCAAATTCCGCATCGGTAAAATTGTGATTGATATATCCGGCATCAATGAGTTTTTGAATTGTTTGTACCCATTTCCTACGAACATGAGGAAACCGCTTTATATCTTTCATCTTTTGTTTTCGGTTTGCCATCGGGCAAAGAATACAACCTATTCGCTTATATCCTTCATCGTACAAAGAACAATGTTCTATTCCATTTCCATTCAGAAAGCCCCACACATCTCTGTCTGTCCAATGGATAATCGGAGAAACAAGAATCTTGTCCTTACCTTTAACACAAGTAACCATCTTTTCTTTATGCTCAGAAAATTGGTCGAAGTTCCCGCTGAATTTACGGCCGCTAATCTCAATTTCTTCACGTTTGGAACGCTGCACACTTTCAGTTTTACGAATGCCGATCAAGGTAACTTTCCCTGCACCGGACATTTCTTTAAATTCAGCGCAACACCAGCGAAACGTCCTTGTTGGAATAAAGTGCTTCTTTAGAGCCATATCATAAACCGACATCGTTGGCTTTATCAGCTCTACATCCGGATAGTTCTGTTTCACAAACCGAATGACTTCCGGAGGGTCAACAGATGTAAGATTCATGTGAGCCTTAAACTTTACACCAGCCATCTTTGCGATGTGATAAAGTGCTTGACTATCTTTTCCACCGGAAAAGGCCAAATAAAAGCCATTCTCCGGATCATAATCAAGCGCCATCTTCTCGCACTTACGCAGCAGTGCAATGGAGTAGTTTATTTTGTCCTGTAACATTGTCTGTTTATTTGTTATGAATCAGATAAATATTTTATCAAACTCTCTTTGTCTTTAAAAAGTCTTTTATCCCATTTGGGATAATTATTTCTGGGTACACTAAGTCCATCTGACAGCTTATAAACCATAAGAAAACTATCATCAGTATAGGATATTTCGATGATTATTTTGCTTATAGTTGTATGGATAATGTCATCCCCACTCAGATAGCATACGCTATCTCCTACGTTAAATTCAGTATCTATATTCATATTTTTTAGTCATCGTCTTTTCTATGCTTATAAGCATAATAAATAGCACAGCACATATTTATAAGAGCATTGATAAGCAATAGATTTTGTACCCAAATATCAAAACTAGCTATGTGGCTAATCAGGTAGGCTATGAATGATAGCCAAAAGACAATTTCTTCATATTGATAACTTTTCATATTTACTTCTATTTAGTTTGAAATATTTCTTTTTCAATAATTTGTTTGGCATTGAAGCCAAACAAACCTTTCTTTAATCGTCGTATATCCTGCATCGACATCTCATTCAGATAGAAATAAAATGCCTCGTAGGGATCAGAAAAGTTTCGTGCGATCGCGTTGTTCGGTTGATTGTTGCACCTTATTCATTAACTCTTTGCTGAAAAAGTAAAAGAGCAAAGACCGGAATTACCTATTGTGGCTGTTTGTAATCCCAATCAATGCCCTTTATTAATATCTTCCTCTGGAGAACAGCCACGAGCTCCGGATTAGAACGTTCTGAAATAATATATAAGTCGGAAAATATTTTCCCCTTATATTTCTCCCTTCATCATTAAAGCTATTTTCTCAAGCTTGTAGGCAAATTGATCTATGTCGCCCATTAGATGTCCGGACAATAAAAAGCTGTGGCAGGCACGTAACGCGAGGATAAACCAAATGCGTTCTATTGGTTCATACTCACCAAGGAAATCACGTTTGAAGCGAGGTTTGCGATATTTCAAAAGTTCTTTGTTGCAGGTATCCGACAAACCTTTCTTGTTTTTCTTGAATCCGCTTGGATAATACTTCGTCAGAAATAACATAACCTTGTGTTTAAGGTCGTCACGATAACAGGTCATATTATCCAACGAATTTCTTTGTGTCTTCAAACAATAGTTGTAGGCGATAGACATGAAATCAAGCAAAGTAGTACTTTGATAAGGTAAATAGGTTTGCACGTCTTTGGCAAAGCTCTGCATTTGGAAGAATTGCTTCTCACTAAGAGGATCTGGATTGTAATTGGGAACCAGTATTCTTACATATTGTTCTCTCATGACCGGCCTCCTTTCTGTTCCTGAAGTTTCCGATTGAGTTTTTGGTTCTCAGCAAAGAGCTGATTCATGATGTGGCGTTGGTAGGAGAGCATACCTTCAGTTCTTCCGAGGGCACGGCCGGCATCAAATGCGGCTTGCAGTTCTGGAGTGGAGTACTTACCCATTTCGGAGGATTGGGCCGTTGGTTGTTGGGTACTATTATTCCCCGACAAACAAATGCTTGGTTGTTTGGACATAACTAACATTGTTTGTTATAAGAGGATAGACAAAAAAACGGTTTCGCCTGTCCCTTTGTCCTACACCAACCAAGGCAGTTACGACCATTAAGCCGTATCAAGGGGGTACGAAACCGTTATACTATAATACGTTTATGTATGGGCACAAAAAATGCCGACATAAAATATGTTCGGCGGACGCTTCCACCTTGGTTGATATGTTAGGACAGCGCAAAGATGGGGCTTTTTTGTTAAACAGCAAAAGGAATTGCATTTTTTTTGCCATCAACATTAAAATATCTACTTTTGCTCAATATTAAACACATAAAAAACAAACCATGAAAAGAATTTTATCAGTACTAATATGCTTATTATGTACATTTTACGCAGAATCACAAACTATAGACGGATTAGGTGTAATTAGGCTGGGGATGACAATCAGTGACTTTCAACAATCATTTCCTGATGCAAAAAATGAAAAAGATTTCAATGAAAATCTGACAAAAACTTTTGTTCTTAATGAATATATACCCGTAAAAGGTTACTCTTTGACAGAGTTGCATCTTAGTTTTTACAATGATTCTCTTTATGCCATGTATACGATTATGCCTACAAATATAAAAGAGGCATTAACTATCAAATACGGAGAACCTCAAATAACATATGAAAGTACTCCTAAAGAATATGTCAATGGATTAGGTAATACTATTATTAAAGAGGATCAGTCTTTTAATCTAAAATGGGACACAGGAAATCCTGATATAATATGTTATTATAATGACCAAGTAAAACATGATTCGCGAGGGAAGGCAAACCGATATATTTCTTTCGGAATAGAAAATCAAAAGATATTTCAAATCATCAAATCTCTATTGGAACAGAAAAAACAAGAACAAGATGAAATACAAAAACAGGATAAGTTAAAAGATTTAGAAGGGTTGTAAAAAACAGATAACTATAAGAATATAGAACATGAAGTGGATAGATACAAATACAATAATCACAATTTGCAATGTTGCAATTACTTTTACGCAATTTTTCTTTTGGCGACATATTTCTCGCTATAAATCTTATGAATCAGAGAAAGGGAAAAATGTAGCAACAAAAGAAGATATAGGAGAAATAACACACAAAATTGAAAATGTAAAATCTTTACTAACAATACAAACAACATTAAAAGTCCAATTACTCAACAAACAAAAAGAAGCTATTGAAACATGCTGGAGTAATTACAATATTTGGAGGAATAGCTTTTTAGGAAGTTGGATAAATCACGCGCGTGACAATAATATTGTTTGGGATATTATCAGTAAAGAAGAAGAAGCACATAGACATTTTATCACGTCTTATCAAACAATATCACTATACATTGATAATGAGGATTTTATTAAAAATATTAGAAGTTTACATGACAAAACAAATGCTCATACAAATGAGTTTGTTCAAAATTTGAAAAGATTAATCACAATGAATGATTCTCAATCAAAAGGAGGTTCTTTCGAGGCAGATAGATTAGATTTACTTGAAAAGATTAGAAATATACACAAAAAAATGCAAGAAGACATGGAAATTAAAGAAGGTATTGATCAATTCAAAATATACGCTAAAAGTTATATACTTCAAGTAGGAAGTGATTCTATCTAAAATGAAAGGCTCCTACTCGGAGCCTTGTTCTTTCGTTTCCATTTTTATGATGTCATTCAACATATTTTGTAATCGACTATACAAACTTGTATCCAACTCATAGTTTGGAGAGAGAGTAGATGACATCAACACATTTACTCCTTTCTTTCTTAAAGCTACCATTACAGCCTCCTGCGTAGTATCAATTTGCTGATACTTCATTTATTCTGGATAAAATAAATATTTCATAAATAAACCTCCTATTAAACAATCAATATATATCAAAAAACATGCCAATCAGCAATTGCTTATATGTCAACACATTGTCATATCACTCAAACTCAATTAATAATTGTTTCCCGTTAGCCTTCCATTGTTCAAATGAGTAATCTACTGTCATATTCATTTGCTTCGTTGCCTTGGCCAGCTTGTTCTTCGCTTCATGAAATTCCCTTTTCAGAATTTGGATACGTACCCAGTCTTCCGCTTGCCGTTTTTGTTTTTGGTTGACGAAACTGGCGTAGGAAGCGAAGTATTCGTATAGGACATGATAACATTGCATCCGATACGTTCGGACAGCCTCTTGCGCTTCCGGTTTTACATTTTTTGGATTGATGGTAAATAACCAACCAAATATGAATTCCATAGGTAAGCATACCATTTCTCTTATTTTTCCATCTGCTGCAACTGTTGGCGTCAGGCCAATAATTGGACCGAGATCTTCATCATCTTTCAGTTTTTGGAATTGTCTTGCATAATCAATCCCCAATGCCTCACAAATTGGTTTGATGGGAACCAACTTCTTAGGATCATTACCAGCCATGATAGCCACATTGTTTACTTTCGCAATTTCTCTCGTGTTTAATGTTAAATTTGCCATAATTGTAACTTTTAATGATTTTTTATTCAAAGATTATATTCATTCTGCATCTTGTACTTCCTCCACAAACGCTTTCGCCAGTTTCAAGTGCACCGGACAGGGTACAGCCTTCCTTTCCCATTCCGCCCATTGCTCTTCCCGTTTCTTGCGCTGTATCTCACGGTCGTATATTTCCAGTTGCTGCCGGCGGTAGGCCTTGAATTCAATTAGGGCTGCCATAATCACCATCGGATCGACAACACCATAGAACGTGCCATATTCCCCGGATTTGAACTTGAAGAAAAACAACAGCAATTCAGAAGCCTTGAAATAATAATATTCAACCCGTATCATCACAGCAAGCTCCAAAACTTGCTGGAACGAAGGCTTCTCCTTAACCCCTGCGAATTTGTATAAATCCATCAAATGGGCAATAATCCAAGTGTTTACCTGCTCATTTGGATAAGTTTGCGACAGCAATGCCAGTGATGGAGCATCGCCCAAAAAGGACCGTTCTATGTTTTGGGCACATATCGTCTGTAAAGACGGGTTGAATGTCTTCGCAAAGCTTTCCCCATCCCCGTATCTACGAATCACCGAATACGTCTTTTCTGAAGGCACTACGGGCATATTCCATGATTTCTCTATCGGTTTGTTGTTCACGGGCTTTCGCTCCGTCTGTATGTTTAGTATTTCCATGTTCTTGTTTCTTTGCCATTATCTGTGAGACAATTTCATTAAACTTCGAATTAATATTCGTCACACTGAAGTTTTCCAATATCCATCCATCAGTGATTGAATCCAATAAGTACTTCAAAGCATTCAACACGCCTTGGTCGTCAATAGGCAAATTCTTCTTCTCCCGTTGAAATTTCAACTTCTTGAGCAAAGAAGACATATTTCCAGCATCTTTCGCACTCCAGTAATAGCTGGATGAGAAAAGAACCTGATAGCGTTCCTCGAAAAGTTTCCTTGCTTCTGAGTTCAACGGATTAGGACGCTTTTTCGGTTTGGATGGTGGATTGTCCGATTGTGCACCCAGTTCCGCCTCCCGTTTCTTCAACTCTTCTTCCAAAACACGCAAGGCCTCCTCCTTTTCCAAAAGCTCTTTTTCTTTTGCTTTGTCAACCCCCTTGGGGGGTGTGGGGGGGATATTAATATTCTTAGTCTTTATCTTAGTCTTATTAATATATGGTTGCGGTTTAGGTTCATGATTAGGTATAAGGTTAGGTTCATGTTTAGGTTGTAGTTTAGGTATCAAATTTTGACACCTAACGATATACCTCGTTTTATCCCGCTGTCCATTTCCTCCCGATTTAAATTCTATCAGACCTGCTTGAACTAATCTATTACGGGCTGTTTTCATCGAATTGACTGACACTCCCACGTCAGACGACACCTTTGCATCGCTACGCGTCCAGCTATCCACCCAGCCTAAACGATTCGCTGTTTTCAACAAATAAAAATAAAGCCTCGTTTCACAGCAGGTAAATTGCCAGTCTTCATCCAATTCCCAAAAATTATTTATAAGTTCAATGTAAGTCATCCTTGTAAATTTACGCTATCAATTTCTGACGAATCAGGTTCATATTCTTCTTCACCAGCTTTACTATCTGGTCGTGATACTCGCTTACACCATTGCAGACGGCTCGGGATTGGACGATATTCAGCGTCTTCAAGTTCACCTCTATCGTCTCGATACGCTTTCCGTCGGTATCTTTGGCAGACAGAATCAAACAATCCGACCGTTTATAATACCCATTACTATACACGCAATGGTGCATCGCCTTTCCTTCCTGATAAAACTGGGTTATACTCTCCAACGGGCAAATGACTATGTTGCCATCCGTGATTTTCATCCCAAAGAACTTTTTCATCCGTTCGTAGAAGCCGGCTATATCCTTCATGAGCTTTTCACGCCTACGGATAGCTGCTATACGGTTCCTTTCCTGTCTCAACTTGGCTTCTATTGCCGTTTTCTTTTTCAAGAGCCTATCATGTGCAACTTTCAGGTTCTTGGGACAGACATAATGCGCGTTATGCAAGTCCTTGCCAAAATAAGATAGTAAAGACATATAATCTTCCCACATAGAAGCGTCCTTAATGATGTAATGGTTGCGGTTGCAGATGTTGAACGACGATTTATAGCGAAGTTGACAGAAGCCGTTTTTATACATGTGCTTCAACATGGATATTTGCCCGGTCTTGAGACACAGTTCCACATCATTTCCGCCTTTCAACAAGTCACGTATCAATTTTGACGGGATTACATCTGGGAACCATCGATTCAGTCCCCGTTTTTTCAATTCCGGCAGCAGCTCTTTCCTTGGATAAAGCTCTCCATATATCGCATACAAATCACCGTAATAGTTATATGGATTACTTCCATATTCTCCTTTGATGCTGAGAGGTGAACTATACGCAAATCCGTTACCTCCCATATTAATCGGTCGGGCTATGATCGTACGTTTTCCGTCTTCACGAATCCACTCTTGAACCACTTCTGTAAAATCATAATACACCGGAGAAGTTTCTTTCCGAACATTTTTCCAGCATAGTATATGCCGGATCACCTGGAACCCGCCTTTCACTTGCAGGATGGACATATACGCCTCTTCACGGATCTTCTGCTTCCGGCTAACCTTTACGTCCAATTGATGATGGCAATAAGGGCATTCGATTTTGTCACCCAATTTATCTTTACTCGTATTGACCCACATCTTACCACATTCGGAACACCATAGCTCATCCTTACATTTGTAGGCAAAATGGTCAAACAGATGCTCTTTGGCCCAGTCTTTCTGTTCCTTCGTGATGGCAGGCAGCTTTCCACTTAACTCCGTCACCCGTTTTTCCAATTTCGTTCTCGGCTTCATATTAAAACAGACTCATTTGTTGGACATTTGCATCTGCTTTTTTCTTTGCAGGCTTCTTTTTGAGCAATCGGTATTGCTCTTCGGCCAACCGTTTGATAGCCGCTTCACGGGCAGCATTCTTTTCTTCTTCCGAAAGTTCTACCTTATGAGAAGAAGAAACAAAGCAACCGGCAGAAACTTTTTCTATCTTGATATTCTCTTCGTCATAATAATGTACGGCCATCCCAAAGACTTCTGCATCACTCATTGCAACAGCAGTTCCTCGTTTACGAGCCTCTCCTAAAATGTAACGGCAGCATTCATCAATACTCTTATTTGGATTGGTAAACTTTGGAGCAAACAGGGGATCTTCCACTGCTCTCTCCTGCAAATATTTCTGTATTGTATCTTTGAACTCTTTCATAACTTACTGGATTGTCATAGGCATTAATAAATAGGTAAGTTCTTCACCCTCGGCTTGCTTCTCCGGGGCAATGAGAATAGCGGTACTGGGAGTGCCGAAAGAAAGTATCGAACGATCACCGTCAATACAAGAAATCATATCTTGTATCAAAGTCGCTTTCACACCGATAATAAACTCCCTTTCTCCAAATTCTACCGGAATGGTTTCTTCCGCAGAAGTGGAATAATCCAAGTCCTGGGCCGATACAACAAGCTTATCATAACGGGCACTCAACTTTATAAGGCATGATACTTTACTTGAAAATACAGAAGTGCGCTTTATGGCTCCCAATAGTAATTTGGTATCCGTTTTCAGTTCAAGATTGTTGGATTTCGGAACAACAGCCCGCCAATTGGGATAACGACCTTCCACATTACGAAAAGAAATTTCGTAATCCTCGAAAGAGATTTCCGACCAATCGCTTCCTACTTTAATTGTTAGTTCTTCTTCAGATAACGGAATCAGCCCTTTCAAAACAGATGCGATCTGTCGGCTGATGATTACCGAACAGGTCTCTGTGCAACATTGTTTTTTTCTCTTAAACAAACCAAGCCCATGTCCATTAGAAGAAACAAAGATGATTTCTCCCGGAGCCGTTTCAATAGATACGGAGTTCATAATAGGGCGCAGTTCGTCTGCAGCTGCAAAATTGATCACTTTGGAGATACCGTTATTGAATTCTTCCGCCGTAGTCCGGATTTCGTCAAGAATCTCTGTCTTTTTCTTTTGCGGGAAAGGCTTCGAATCATATCCGACGACCTCGAATTTACCTCCATAATATTTAATAAGAATCGATTTATTGTCCGGATTGATATAAATATCAAGAGGCTGCTCCGGCAATGTTTTCAGCCCATCAAGAATGGAGGCAGGAACACAGATTGAAAGATCTTCCTCTGCCATACATTCCAAACTGGCCGTAATCCTGCCTTCATCATTGGCAGTCGTAATAAACAACCGTCCATCTTTTATTTCGAACAGGTAGTTGCATACTATCGGAGTCGTAGATTTCGACGGAATTATTCGAGAAAGTTGCTGCAATTTCGCAAGCAACATATTTTTTGAAACAGATATTGTCATTGTGCCTAATTTTATGGAAGGCACCAGGTAAGTGGTTATTTATCGGATATTTACAAGAAAGTTTAAGACAATATATATAAACACAAAAAGTTGGACCTCAAACTTTCGTTCAAAATCCAACTCGCTATTTCAACCGCAAATATAGAGGCTTTTTCTTAATCTACAAATTATTTCCGCCTTTTTTTATTTTTTCTTCAAAGACATACCTCAGTATCTTAATATTTAAACGATCAATGATACTAAAGTCTGTTTTTACATAACCAGCCGTAACCCGGAGCGGAGACGCATGATTTAGACATAACCCAACAACATCTAACCCAGCTTCAAAAACAACCTGAGCTATTGTAGCCCAAGAATGCCGGAATGAATATGTAGAAACAGGAGGTAAACCACCCAATCTCACAATATCCTTTATTCCTCTATTCACGCAATCATTAAAAGTTTTATCCGAAGCATATATTTCATTGAAATTAAACAGCCAGTCCCCTCTTCCTTGATATTTAAGAAACAAAGGTTTTACTAAATCCGGAACCTCTATCTCAATATAGGCCTCATCAGCTCTCCGCCCCTTTGTCTTCATTCTATTATAGCAGAGTTTTCCATCCTTATAACAACCTTTGCCCAAATTGTAAAGATCCACCGTATTTATTCCAACCAGGCAAAACACCAACAATGATACATCTTTGGCGATATATGCTCTTGGTGGCATACCTCGCTTACTTGGTTTCAAAGAGGTAATATCAACATCAAAAAAACGCCTGAGAACATCTACCGGCAGCGCCTTCTTGTCTGCAATATTCTTAGGAGGTATCTTTACCACACGAAACGGATCATGCCTGATGCGCATCTCACCGGTATCGTAGTCATTATATTTATCGCATCCAGCCCTAAACATGGTTTTCACGCAATTCGGATAGGCATTCTTTTTCTGCCTGCTGTTTTTCATAGAAGAAATCCAATCCTTCAGAAAAAAGGACGTTATATCGGAAAAAGATATATTTGGGTTACCAAAGTAACTCTCCATGCTCTTAAGAGCTAACAGATAGTTTTTCGCACTTCTTCCCCGGCCTTCATTCTCCATTTTCAAGATAAACTCTCGGCCAAAGTCAGAAAACGAAATAGAGTCCCGGTCATTCTTAAGAAAATTCATAACCCTCTCCAAATTCCATCCTTCCGTATTGACACGATTCAAACGATCCAAATAAGTTTCTATTTGGACATACACATCTTTAATGATATAAGGGTCTGCTATATCACCATTCCGGACAAACTTAGCTTTGCATACCTTATTTGTCTTGATATATCCTACTTGACGAAGGTGAGTTACCCTGATATAAATAGGATATGTATTATCTTTTCTTTTCCCCCTGACACAAACTTTGAAATAAGCCATCACTGTAAACTATTTGTAAACGGAGCCTTTTATTCTGGCAAGACTTCCATGTTAAACCAGCAATGTAAGGAGGTAAAAACTGGCCAAATAGTCCTAAGTCATTATATCTCAAACAGCCACAATAACCTTTTTAATAATCAGTTATGGGAGATTAGCATTACAAAGAATATGCTTCAGTTAACAATACTGTCTGACATAATCCACTGTTTAATTGAAAAATGAGAATTGAGAATTGAAAATGAGAAGATCCTGCTCATTTCAATTGACAACCCAAGCGCGAAGGTAGATATTTTCATTGGTTTTAGGAAGATTATTGTAACATTTTCCGTAATTTTGCGCATATATAATTATCAATTTTCAATTCATCCGTTGGAGGTACAAGATTTACTAAAACAATATGCCGCCCATCCGCAAGTGGCGGCATTAAATACCCTGTTAAAAAACAAAACGTCCCGCAATATATTTCTGAAAGGACTGAACGGTTCAGGGGCCGCAATGATAATAGCTTCTCTTTTTTCAAAAAGAAGAGGAAGTTATGTGTGTGTGTTGAATGACCTAGAGGATGCCGGCTACTTTTATCACGATCTGGTGCAACTCACAGGAGGTGACGGAATCTATTTCTTTCCTTCCGCTTACCGACGTGCTATCAAGTACGGACATGTGGATCCAGCCAACGAAATCCTGCGGACAGAAGTTCTCAGCACGCTGCAGGATCCGACTGCTCCCTTCATCATTGTCACCTATCCGGAAGCATTGGCGGAGAAAGTAATTTCACGGGAGATCTTGAAAGAAAACACGCTGAAGATCAGTGTCAGCGAAAGGTTGGACAATATGTTTGTTTCTGACGTACTGGACGAATACGGCTTCGAGCAGGTAGATTATGTTTATGAGCCAGGGCAGTATGCGATGCGCGGCAGTATCTTAGATGTGTTCTCGTTCTCGTATGAATTTCCCTATCGTATCGACTTCTTTGGAAACGAAGTAGAGACGATCCGTTCGTTCGATGTGGAAACACAGCTATCCAAAGAAAAACTGGACAGCATCTATATCGTGCCCGAAATGACAAAAGGAAACCGGACCAACTCATCCTTACTAGATTCATTGCCATCCGAGACACTGCTCGCTAGCAAAGACATGGCATGGGTAAAAGAACGTATCGGCAGTATCTGGAATGAAGAACCAATCACCGGGGACGAAGAATCGTTTGCCAACATCGAGCAACTGCGGGCCAAATTAATTACCGGAGAGGATTTTCTACATGCGGCACTTGGTTTCTGCCGGCTCCATTTTGGTACGCGGCCTACAGGAGTAGCCGATGCCACCCTGACTTTCTCAATGGAAGCACAACCGATCTATCATAAAAATTTCGATTTGGTAAGCGAGTCTTTCCATAAATATTTAGAAGACGGCTATACATTATATATACTGAGCGATGTAGAAAAGCAAGCAACCCGTATCAGGGCCATTTTTGAGGATCGGGGAGACGACATACCTTTTACCTCCGTCAACAAGACCATCCATGAAGGTTTTGCCGACGAGACCTTGCGTGTCTGCCTTTTCACGGATCACCAGTTGTTCGACCGCTTTCATAAATTCAACTTGAAAAGCGATAAAGCAAGAAGTGGAAAACTCTCTCTGTCGTTGAAGGAGTTGAACCAATTCACGACCGGCGATTATATCGTACATATCGATCATGGTATCGGACAATTCGGCGGGCTAGTCCGTACGGAAGTAAACGGAAAAATGCAGGAAGCCATCAGACTGATCTACCAGAACAACGACATTATATTCGTCAGCATTCACTCTCTCCATAAGCTATCCAAGTATAAAGGCAAGGACAGTGGGGAACCGCCCAAGCTGAGTAAACTCGGAACAGGAGCCTGGGAGAAGATGAAAGAACGCACCAAGTCAAAAGTAAAAGATATCGCCCGCGATTTGATTCTCCTCTACTCCAAACGAAAACAGGAAAAAGGTTTCGCTTACAGTCCAGACAGTTTCATGCAGCACGAACTGGAAGCCAGCTTTATCTACGAAGATACCCCTGACCAGATGAAAGCAACAGCCGATGTCAAAGCCGATATGGAGAACGACCGTCCGATGGACCGACTGATTTGCGGAGATGTAGGCTTCGGGAAAACAGAGGTAGCCATTCGTGCCGCTTTCAAAGCCGTTTCGGACAACAAGCAAGTTGCCGTGCTGGTCCCGACTACAGTATTAGCATTCCAGCACTATCAAACATTTTCCGAACGGTTGAAAGATTTTCCCTGCCGAATCGAATATATCAGCCGGGCACGTACGGCGAAAGAGATAAGGGAAACTTTGAAAGACTTGAAAGAAGGAAATATCAACATTATCATCGGCACCCATCGAATCGTCGGAAAAGATGTCACATTCAAAGATCTCGGTCTGCTGATTATCGACGAGGAACAGAAATTCGGCGTATCCGTCAAAGAGAAGCTACGCCAGCTGAAAGCCAACGTCGACACGCTCACCATGACCGCCACTCCGATTCCTCGTACCCTGCAATTCTCGTTGATGGGAGCCCGTGACTTGTCGAGCATCACGACTCCCCCACCCAACCGCTATCCGGTTCAAACAGAGGTAGAACGTTTTAACCCGGACATCATCCGAGAAGCCATCAATTTCGAGATGAGCCGTAACGGACAGGTTTTTTTCATCAACAATCGCATCCAAAATATTTATGAAATGGAAGCACTTGTCAAACGTGAAGTGCCGGATGCCCGTATCGCTGTCGGTCACGGGCAGATGGAACCGGAGAAGCTGGAAAAGATCATTCTGGATTTCGTCAATTACGAATACGATGTACTGATCGCCACGAGCATTGTGGAGAGTGGCATCGACGTACCGAATGCAAATACGATCATCATCAATAATGCACAACAGTTCGGATTGTCCGATCTGCATCAACTACGCGGTCGTGTCGGGCGAAGTAACCGGAAAGCCTTCTGTTATCTCCTCTCTCCACCCTTGTCAAGTCTTACGCAGGAAGCACGCCGTCGTTTGCAGGCGATCGAGAATTTTTCAGAGTTGGGAAGCGGCATCCATATCGCCATGCAGGACCTTGACATCCGGGGTGCCGGTAATATGTTAGGTGCCGAACAAAGCGGTTTCATCGCCGACTTGGGCTACGAAACGTACCAGAAAATCCTGGAAGAAGCCGTTGACGAACTGAAAGCGGAAGAATTTGCCGACCTGTATTCCAACGCTACCGAAAATCGCCCCGACACCGGTAGCGAATATGTCCGTGAAACCTATATCGAAAGCGATTTGGAACTGATGTTCCCTCCGACCTACATCCCGAATGACTCCGAACGTGTCTCCCTCTATCGTGAACTGGACAAGATGGAGGAAGAGCGTGATATACTTGCTTTTACCGAGCGTCTGAAAGACCGTTTCGGAAAAGTGCCGAAAGAAGGGAAAGAACTGATCCGTGTCGTTCGCCTTCGCCGTATGGCAAAGACGTTAGGTATGGAAAAAGTCATTCTGAAAAAAGGACAGATGAGCATTTTTCTCGTCACTAATCCCGAAAGTCCTTACTACGAAAGCGAGGCCTTCGACAAGCTGCTCGGCTTCATCCAAAAGCATCCACGCGAATGCACGCTTCGCGAACAGAACGGAAAACGCAGTATCGTGATCAAGAATGTACCAACGGTAGAGGTGGCTTGTAATTACCTGGATGAAATCGGGAAAGTACAAATACAAAAATAAATAATATGAAGAAGACAATTATAGACCTTTTCGAAAATTCGGTAAAACAATATCCCGACAATCCCTTCCTGTGGGAAAAAACCAGGGATGCCTTCGAACCGACCACTTATAAAGAAGTTCAGCAACAAGTCTACGCTGCCGGTGCCGGACTGATAGCTCTCGGAGTGAAGAAGGGCGACAATATGGCGCTCCTTTCGGAAGGCCGTAATGCTTGGATCATCGGCGAACTGGCCATGTTCTATGCCGGCGCGACCAACGTCCCGCTTTCCATCAAGCTCGAAGAAGCGAACGACCTGCTGTTCCGTCTTGTGCATGCCGATGTGAAATATATCCTGGTTTCCGGCAACCAGCTCAAAAAGATACGGGCTATCATGGATAAATTGCCTTTAGTCGAAAAAATAATTGTGATAGACGAACTGCCGGAATATAAAGAAAAAGAAATATCCTGGTCCGAAGTATTCCGGATGGGGAAAGAATATCTGGCATCTCATTCTCTGGAAGACTTCCTTGCTGTCGGACAATCCTTACAGAATAACGACTATGCGACGATTACCTATACCTCAGGCACGACGGCCGACCCGAAAGGTGTCATCCTGACGCACCGTAACTATACGGCGAACGTGGAGCAAGCCCTATCTTGTGTCGATATCGACGATACATGGCGCACATTAATAATCCTCCCACTCGACCATTGTTTCGCGCATGTGGTCGGTTTTTATATCTTCATGTCGAAAGGAGCATCCGTAGCAACAGTACAAGTCGGACGGACAGGGCTGGAAACATTAAAGAACATTCCGGTCAACATCAAAGAGTTCAAGCCCTACTTGATCCTGAGCGTCCCGGCACTGGCCAAGAATTTCAAAAAGAATATCGAACAAGGTATCCGTGCCCAGGGCAAGAATATAACCCGTTTGTTCGACTTTGCCCTCAAAGTGGCTTACATCTATAACGGAGACGGCAGAGAAGACAAGGGACGTGGTGTCCGATTCCTGCTGAAACCGCTCGTGAGCCTGTTCGACCACATGCTTTTCACGAAAGTCCGTGAAAACTTCGGCGGACAATTGAAGTTTTTCATCGGCGGTGGCGCACTGCTCGATAAAGACTTGCAAAAGTTCTACTACGCAATCGGACTTCCTATGTACCAAGGGTACGGACTAAGCGAAGCGACTCCCGTAATTTCCACCAACGGCCCGCACCGGCATACCTTCGGCAGCAGCGGTATGTTGGTCCGTCCGCTCGACCTGAAAATATGCGATGCCGACGGAAAAGAACTCCCGGCAGGCGAAAAAGGAGAGATCGTCATACGGGGCGAGAATGTGATGGCCGGCTACTGGAAGAACCCGGTATCAACTGCCGAAACCGTACGCGACGGGTGGCTCTACACTGGGGATATGGGATATATGGGGCATGACGGTCTGCTCTACGTCCTCGGACGTTTCAAAAGTCTGCTGATCGGTAGTGACGGGGAAAAATACAGTCCGGAAGGGATCGAGGAGGCACTCGTCGAACATTCTTCCTGCATCGACCAGCTGATCCTGTATAACAACCAGAGTCCCTATACCGTTGCCCTCGTCGTCCCTAACAAAGACCGGCTGAAGAAGCATCTGACGCACCAGTATCTTGATCTTTCATCCGATAAAGGACGCGAAGAGGCAATCCGGATCATCCAATCCCAGATAGACCGTTTCCGCAAGGGAGGCGACCTGTCCGCCCTTTTCCCCGATCGCTGGCTGCCTGCAGCTTTTGCTATCCTGCCGGAGCCTTTCACCGAACAGAACGGCATGGTCAACAGCACGATGAAGATCGTCCGCGGGAAAATAGAAAAAGCATATGCCTCTCGCATCGACCATCTCTACACACCGGAAGGAAAGAATCCGGTTAATGAAGAGAATAAAAAGGCATTAAATTGCTGAAAACACAAATTGCCATATCACTCCATTAAACTAAATAATTATTTATACTAAACACCTATGTTTTGAAAAGAGGATAGAATTATTAAAACGGAACCTCATTATTGCCGGGAGCCAAGAAATCGGTACCGGCCGGTGGTATGGGCGGCATTGTTTCCATCGGGCCTGAACTATTCATATTAGAGGAGAACTCGCGGACCGGAACATCTTCGTCCACATTCATGAACTTGGCGAACTCGCTCTTGAAACGAAGACGTACATCTCCGACCGCACCGTTACGATGCTTGGCGATAATAATCTCCGCCAGACCGATCAAGGAATTACCACGTTCGTCTTCCGTTATCTTATAATATTCAGGACGGTGGATAAAACAAACCATATCCGCATCCTGTTCGATAGCACCGGACTCACGCAAGTCGGCCAACTGCGGGCGTTTTCCTTCCGCCCCTTGACGTGCCTCGACACCACGGTTCAACTGAGACAAGGCAATGATCGGAATGTTCAGTTCCTTCGCCAATCCTTTCAACGACCGTGAAATAGTACTTACTTCCTGTTCACGGCTGCCGAAGCTCATACCGCTTGCATTCATCAACTGAAGGTAGTCGATAATGATGATCTTAATACCATGTTCACGCACCAGACGGCGAGCCTTCGTACGCAGTTCGAATACCGAAAGACTCGGCGTATCGTCTACATAAATCGGTGCATCATACAATTCTTTTATCTTAAAGTCCAACTGTTCCCATTCATAGTTTTCCAAACGCCCGCTCTTGATCTTCTCGCCCGGAATCTCACATACGTTCACGATCAGACGGTTAACAAGCTGGACGTTACTCATTTCAAGAGAGAACAGAGCCACCGGCGTGTTATGGTTTACCGCCATATTCTTAGCCATCGAAAGGACAAAAGCCGTCTTACCCATCGCAGGACGGGCGGCAATGATGATAAGATCGGAATTTTGCCATCCGGACGTCATTTTGTCCAATCCTTCGAAACCGGTGCGCAGACCGCTCAACCCTTCTTTTTGATTGGCAGCCTTCTCAAGCATAACCATCGCTTCCTTGATGACAGGATTGATCTGGGTAACATCTTTCTTCACATTGCGCTGAGAAATCTCAAAGAGCTTTCCTTCCGCTTCCTGCATAAGGTCTTCCACATCGATCGACTCATCAAAAGCCTTGCCCTGTATCATAGCAGTGAAGGAGATCAACTCACGCGCCAGATATTTTTGGGCGATGATACGGGCATGATATTCGATATGGGCACTACTGGCAACCTTGCTGGTCAGCTGGGAAATATAGAACGGGCCACCTACCTCTTCCAATTCGCCTCGCTTCTTCAGTTGCTCAGTGACGGTCAGCATATCCACCGGACGCTGGCTGATCGCCAGATCTACGATAGCTGCATAAATTTTCTCATGTGCCTTCTCATAGAAACTCTCCGGTTTCAATATTTCACTAACGATGGAGTAGGCATCCTTTTCAAGCATCAGAGCACCTAACACCGCCTCTTCCAACTCACGGGCTTGTGGTTGCAAACGTCCCATATCGGGTACTACAACCGGTTTCTGCCTCCCTTTTCCTCCAGTATTTTTTCCTCTTTCTGCCATTTGTTCTAATTGTTATCGGGCATCAAATGTACTACTTTTTATCCGGTTCTCCGAACCTTGCAAAAGAGAAATACGATACTCCTTTGGAGTTTGCCGGGTTATACTTTCAAATTGCTTGATAAAGTATGGAACATTACCATAGCCTAATTCGTAGGCTATTTGAGAGACACTCAAGATTCTCCATATTTAACAGAAGAAGGATATTCTTCAAAACTAAATTGTCGCTTGATCTTTATTTCCGAATAGTTGGTCTTATCTTCCGGATAAAACGTGTTGACTCCCCGGACTTTTATCGTACCTTCGCTGAAATAGTCAGTAGTAACGTTTAATTCCTGCCTATCAGTAATTACAATATTATTTCCGGAACTCCATTCGGATGGCAAGGTCCATTCTAATCTGTCAACAGGAATATCAGAACTCCCGTTCTTCGTTTTCATGATTTCAATATTTAAAAGTAATAAAACAATCCTATCGACAAACCGTGTAATGATTCGAAGTAATATTGTTTCCCTCCATATGTATCATTTACACTTCCATCGGATCTTATCCAACGTACACGCTCTTCAACCCGGTATAAGCTGTATTTATATTTCAATTCACACCCTACATGTTGGAACCGATAGGCAATGCCGACTTGAGGAGACAAGCCATAAGCATTATACTTTTTCTTCAGAAAAAAATGGTCAGTCCATTTATTTCCATCCCACTCTGTAAGATATTTAATATCTCTTTTTGAATGTAAATAGCTAAAACCCATACCCCCGAATACGTGGATGCCTTTCCAATCAAATACGGTATAATTATATCCGAGTTCCGTTCCCCAGATGCGATGCAAACAGGGAATGATATCGTCGGTCTTATGGTATTTCCGTTTTTTACTGCTGCAATCCACATAGAGAGGAACCATCAGGTAAAACGAATGTTTGTCCGTAAGTCGATACTTCACCGACAATTCAAATGTACGCTTGTCAAAAGGTTTCTCCCGATCGTCCGGAAAGCCCGAATTGTTCAAAAAATTATAACCAGCCCCTATTCCCAACTTATTCCAAAAACTACCACCGTCGGTTGTTTGTCCGAAAGTCAAAGGGAGAGATAGGCAAAACAAGAACAATAATTGTAAAATCGTTTTTTTCATACTCCGCAATTTAAATAATTAAGAAAATTCATCAACCAGCAACGAGAGAAGATTCATCAATTTTCATTATACGAATCCTAAGGCACAAAGTAAAGACATCAATACATTCTTCCTCCTTCCGACAAATTGATGCTCATAATAAAATATGATAACGCAAATATATATTTTTTTATTTATAAATCATAATAAAAATCAGAGATTCGGTAGAATCCCGACAAGAATCCTACCGAATCTCCTTTTATCAAAAAGACAGCACTATCCCATGAAAATCAGATTTGTACCCTATCTATTTGAAACTATCCGCAAGGGTAATATTTTTCAACATTCAGTTTGATCGTAAAGGCCCTCTTTTCCCTATCTAAATGTCAAAAGAACAGATCACATCGATTTGCCGAATCGGGAAGCATCCACCGCTTCATGTTGCTTTTTCTTATAACCGCCGAACTTCCAGACAAAAGAAACCGTTACACAACGTTGGTCGTCCAGTTTCCAGAGGCGACTGTATTGGCCGGACTGGTTGATTTCCATCGTATGAGGCATATTGCTACGGAAGATGTTATTACATTTCAGAATCAGAGTAGCACGATCGTCGGCAAACTGCCATTTCAATGCAGAAGACACATCATAGAGATGACCGAGATCATAGATTCCCTGCACGGCTCCGGTAACGAAATAGCCATTCAAATCCAGCTTCAAATTCGGACGAGACTTGGAAAGGGTAAACGTATTATCCATCTTGAACTGCCCGGTGTATTTCTCATTATGGAAAGACAGATCATGAAAATGGTCCAACTTCTCCTGCATACGCTGACCGGACAAAGTCACTTGGCTGTTCCAGAACTCGCCGACCCGGAAAGGAACGATCACCCCTACACCGAATTGCAACTGGTAGTCCATGTTCTCATACCGGAAAACGTTTTTCAGTTCCGAGGTATTCTGATAAGGCAACTGGGCGAAATAATCGGGCACATAGTCACAAAAAGCCAGAATCGTATATTTCTGCTTCAGGATATAAATCAACTGCCCGCTATAAGAACGGTAAGGCTTCAGGGAAGGATTGCCCAAGATAACGGAATAAGAGTTGATCGGGCTTTCCTGCGGCGTCACATCCCAATAGGACGGATAGGTTTTGTCGCTGCTTATGTCCAATTGGATGATGTGCATCGGATTGACCGTATAGCTGAGTGTCGCATTCGGGAATAAGGTCCAATCATTCCAAAGTGTGGATTTCATCCCGTTAGAGGTATAATCCGATTTAAAGTATTCAACTTTCAGAGAAGCTGTTGCAGAGAAATGCGAACCGAAATCCTTGGACACCTCCAAGAAGGCATTTCCACTATACTCTTTCTGGCGGTTATTTTCAAGTTCATCAAGAGCCGATTCATAGCCGTTACCTTTATTATATAGATAATCGATATAAGTCTTCGAAGAGGTGAAACCGCCGTGGACACCGTAATTCAGTGCCCACCCGGTTTCAAAAGTGTGGCTATGGTTAATAAATAGTGCTCCTTGTGAAATATCCTGCTTGGAATTATTCTGCATATCCGTCACTGTCGTTTCATGGCTTTGATCGACAAATGTCTGGAAGCCGGGTGAATGATAACGTGTAAAATCCGCACCCGCCATCAGTCCGGAGTTACCGTCATATTGAATACGGACATTGTGCAACGCACTGTTTCCCTCTATGTATGTACGGCTCAGGCGTTCTTCCACCGGCTGTCCGGATTTCAATGCCTGGAAGGTTGTAACGGCCGTCCGCTCAAGATCGGATTTGCCGGCCGTAAGATAGTAGGCGGCAGAGAGCCTGTCGTCATTTTTGAAAGTATAGTCCATACCTAAACGCATCGTTCCATCTATGCCGCTCCGGGTGCCACGTCCCGATTGGTTGACCTCCGTTACCTGATCTTTCAGGGTATGGAGGGCCAGGATCTCCTCTCCCATATAGTTCCGTCCCTTAGCCCCATTGGCTAAGAAATCTATATTGAAACGAGATGTGGAGTAAAGCAAGTTGCCATGGACTTTCCCCTCCGCATAATGGCGCTGCAAATAATCGACACCGGTTTCTCCTTGCAAAGTATTCTTTTCGACAGTTTCCTTATCTAATACGACATTGATCATAGCTCCTTTGATATTATACTTGGCTGGTGCATTATACATGATCTCTACGTTACATACCCGCGAAGCAGGAATTGTCTTCAGCAAACCGACTAACTGATCGACCGACATCGTGGTCAACTGCCCATTGATCACAATGCTCGGACTGCCGGCTCCCAACAGTTGGACAGCATCGTCCGTACTGATCACACCGGGTATCTGTTTCACCACCTCGAACGCATTACTGACCGCCTTATCTTTCATCAATTGGGGCACGTCGTATCTCAAAGCGCCGTTTTCCACTTTGACCTGCGGACGTTCGGCTTTTACCACAACGCCTTCCAGTTCATAATCTTTTTCAGTCAGGCTTATCGTACCGGCATCAGCAGTCGAGATTTTTTTACAAACCGGCTCGTACAGCAGATGCTGGAACAACAAACGATAGTTCGGACCGGCTTCCTTGTTCAACATGAATGCCCCGAGACTATCCGTAACGACTGCATCTATATAAGTAGAATCCAATGTTTGCAACACGACAGCCACCCCGTCTACCGGTCGTTCTTCTTTATCGACCACTTTTCCATGAATCCAATTCTGCGCTTGTAACATCCCATTACCGGCAGTAAGTAAAACCAGAGAGTAATAAAGTATTCGTTTCATTTTCATTCGTTTTTCAATTGACACTGCAAAGGAAAAGCCTTCCGAGGAGAAACTGTGTTATCACTCGCTTACGGAGTGTTATTTAGTATTATCGCTGAGATAAGGAGCAATAAGACCGGTAGCTTATCCGATTACCGACCCCGTTTTGTCAGCCAAACTGAGGGAAACAGGAAAATGCGATAAACCTCAACTTCCGGAGAGTCTAATATTTACGAACAATGCCGAGCGCTCATTCTAAATATACTTAGAGCCTGTTTAAATTTTGCATTTGTTGGTTGTGAGAGTTGTATTGAGGATGTTT
>ERZ1106941.365-NODE-365-length-69666-cov-5.665125_pt1 | contig 69666 bp, 53 predicted proteins | sample MGYA00403670_ERZ1106941 | MGnify/ENA primary metagenome ERZ1106941 (study PRJEB35170, sample SAMEA104062400) | human gut metagenome | biome: human gut; feature: human-associated habitat; material: faeces | place: Denmark | collected 2012-06-04 ...
TTTTACGACAACGGCTTCTGGTTTATACCACAGCAGGTACGGTTTCTGGCAGATTCCTAAATTGGCAGCTCAAGGATTCTGCCTTTTCCAAAGCTCGTAATAAGCAGAACTTGAATGAAGCAGTTGAGAATGGGTTCCTCTCGCGGTTATCTGACCATCCTCAATCATAAGTATCTGGTCAGCTTCCATTATTGCCGAAAGCTTGTGTGCAATCACAACAAGCGTTTTTCCCTTTACCATTTCGTTTATCGCCTGTTGAATATACGCCTCATTATCGGGGTCAATGCTGGCAGTTGCTTCATCGAGTAAAACTATGGGAGCGTCCTTAAGTATCGCTCTCGCAATAGATATTCGCTGCTTTTCTCCTCCAGAGAGTGTCGAGCCGCCTTCCCCTATCACCGTGTCATAGCTATTTTCAAGAGCTGATATAAACTCATGGCAGCGAGCCTTTTTGCAGGCTTCAATAACCTCTTCCTTCGTTGCACCTTTTTTTCCAAAAGCAACGTTATTGAAAATGGTATCGTTAAAAAGATACACATTTTGAAAAACTACACTTATATTTTCAAGGAGGCTTTCCGTTGTCATTGCTTTAATATCTGTTCCTCCAATACTTACCATACCCGAATCAGTGTCCCAGAAACGGGCAATAAGATTTACGATGGTGCTTTTTCCGCAACCGCTTTTTCCAACAAGTGCCGTCATACTGTACTGTGGTATATGAAAACTCATATCCTTGATAACAGCCGATTCATTGTATCCGAATGTGACTTTTTTAAAATCAATATCAAAATTATTGAGCTTGACTGTTTTTCCACTATTATCCATCAATTCAGTCTGCCTTATTCTGTCATAACGGTCAAGAGAAGCATCTGCAACTCTGAATGCAGTTATATTGATAAGCGCAAGCATTGGAGCTGCAAGTTCAAAAGCAAAAACTGACATTGCAATAACAAAGGGGAGCTCCATTCCGCCGTTAAGGCCAACATATCCGCAGATAAAAATAACTGCTGAAATGCAAAGTCCTGTCATACACTGCGCTACGATAACTGGCATTGAAAAACGTTTTTCAAATTTTATCTGAGCTTCAGTGAGCTTCAGAAAATCCTCCGAGGTCGCTTTGTGGCTTTTTCCTGCAAGGTTAAATGCCTTTACAACAGGCATTCCCTTTATATATTCAATGACCGTTCCAACCAGCTTGTTCTGTGCCTCCTGCTGATTTGCAGCCTCTTCCGAAGCAACCTGGTGAGCCGCAGCGAATGCAGCAAAAAACAATGCCGTTGTAACTGCCATAGCCAAAGCCACCCATATATTGAGCACAAGGAGAAAAACGAAAGATATGCCGATACCGATAACGGAAGTTGTTATTTTTCCCAGGGTATCCATTCCATGTTCTTCCACAAAGGAAATATCATTTGTAATGACAGAGGTAACATTTCCAATATTATCCTCGGAAAAAAATCCCATTGGAAAGCGCTTTATCCTGTCGCCAAAGTTCATACGCTCACGGGCAAATATTTCATATCCCACACCAGACTGGTTTATATCTGTCAGGTAGCGGCATATCATTCTGAGAATAACACCTGCAAAAATACCAGTAAAAGCGATGATAATACTATTTTTGCCGAAGTTACCGTCCATTATAGTCATAAGCACATACAGCAGCATACATATCGGAACATTCGATGCAAGACTTTCAAAAAATGAAAGTACATAAGCACGGTCAAGTTTTTTGCGGTATTCACCTGAAAGTCCCATTATTCTCTTTATGAACTTAAACATTTTCAGAATCCTCCTTTACAGCGATGTTCCAATTACCAGCTTCAAGGCTCATCTGCCACAACCTGCGGTAAATACTGCTGCTTTCCATAAGCTCATCATGAGTTCCATTTGCAGAGGCTCTGCCACTTTCAAGCACAACTATATTATCAGCATCTGCGATAGTCCAAAGTCTGTGCGCTATCATAATGACAGTTCTGCCCTTTGTAAGTTCATTAAGAGCATTTGTTATAATTTCCTCGTTTTCCGCATCGGTATATGCAGTGGCTTCATCAAGAATTATTATAGGCGCATTTTTCAGTATCGCTCTTGCAATGGTTATGCGCTGACGCTCGCCTCCGGAAAGCTTTCCTCCGAGCACGCCAACTTCAGTATCATAGCCATGAGGAAGTTTTGAAATAAAGTCGTGGCAGGCAGCAGCTTTTGCCGCAGCTATCATTTCATCCATTGTTGCGTCTTTTTTTCCCATGCGAAGATTATCAGCAATCGTCCCCCTGAAGAGAAAATTATCCTGCGCAACATAGGCTGTCATACTCATAAGCGTATCAAAAGTATATTCACGAATGTCACGTCCGCCGATGGTTATGCTTCCATCCGAAACGTCCCAATAATGAACGGTAAGTCTTGCTGCAGTAGATTTTCCACTGCCCGATTCACCAACAAGAGCCGTTTTTTTCCCCTGCTCTGCTTTAAAGCTCACATTTTTAAGAACATCCCTATCCTTATATGCAAATGTAACATTTTTAAATTCCACATCATAGCTTTCTGGAAGCTCGGAAATATTTCCAGAATGAACGTCTTCCGCGCTGTAAAGAGCTTCAAGCTGCTTTACAGTGTAATCCACCTGCGGAAACATTGGGAAGAAATTTATGACTCTCGTAAGCGGTCCGCTCATACTGAGATCAAGCATAAGAACAAAAATCCATGTGTTAAGATCAAGCATGCCATTGTAATACATTATCGCACCGACAGGCAATGTGAGCAGAACCGTGCATGGCATTCCAGCATAAACCAGCGACATTGAACGCCAGCTTTCACTGAACCAGTCAAGGGTAAATACTTTATAATTCTCCACCGTATCAGAATATTTTTTAAATGAGCTTGTGGTCTGTCCAAAGATCTTTATTACTTCCATTCCCGAAACATACTCAACAACGGCATTGTTGAGTTTTGCTCCAGATTCATAATAAAGCGGCATTTTTTTCATTCCTGATTTCATCATCATTCCCATTCCGATGATTCCGAACGGCAACGATGCAAGTGAGAGCAGCCCCATTCTCCAATCTGTCACAAAAATCACTGCCAGCACAATAAACGGCATAACAAGATTGGGTATCCCCTCTGGAAGCATATGTGCAAGCATAAGCTCAATCCGTCCTATTTCTTCCACAAAGCTTTTCTTGTATTTTCCTGTTCCACCATCTGCAACCTCTCCCAGTGGCTGATGCATAAGCTCATCAGCAAGCTTTACGCGCATATTGTAAAGCGTTCCGAACGCTCCCTCGTGGGAAAGATTGAGTCCCTCTCCGTAAAGGATATACTTTACCGTAAAGCAAATCAATATAAGCGCAGATGTTCTCACAACATCTGCCATTGCCGCAGCTTCACTAATGTATTTCCCGATAAGATCGCTTATCAGAAAATACGGCACAACCCCTATGGGAACGCTTATCGAGATAAGTGCAAGTGCTGTAAAAATGTGTCGTCTGTACTTTCCCGCATACTTTAATATAGATGCCATTTCTCTCCTCCTCTTGTTAGCACTAGCTAACCGACATAAAATAAAAAAGGTACACTTTTTCATGTACCTCTTAATATTACAGATTTAAGACTTCTTTTTTCTACTCCGAAAAGCGTTTTTTTTGCTCCGAAGCATTATTTTTCATTCTCCGGCGATATTCAAGCGGAGAATAACCGTAAACCGCACGGAATGCCGAAGCAAACTTGCTTTGATTGCCGTACCCGACAAGATGCGCAACGTCTCCGACACTCATTTCCGTGCGTCCTGAAAGAAGTTCCGCCGCATATCGAAGTTTTTTTGCTCTGATATAAGCACCTGCAGGCTGACCGTAAAGACGTTTAAAGCAACTGCTGAGATTTGTTTCAGAAATGCAGAATTTTGATGCAAGTTCGCCTACAGTGATCTCATCAATAAAGTGATGATTTATGTAAGCGTGTACTTCCTTTACCGCCTCTGCGACCGCATGGGAAAAGCTTGGCAGACGCTCCTGACATTCATAACCGCTTGCATTTATAAAACACAAAAGCTCCAGAGTTTTTAGCACCATATAAGGTTTTCTTATCTCTTCATTAACATGATACAGTTCTGAGAAAATATGCTCAAGAGCAGGTTTGGCTCTTATAAAAAAAGTCGGTGAATTGCTGAATAAACGCTCCGAAATGCGTTTAAGATCAATTCCTGCTTCAGGTATGCGCTTGTCTATGACAGGCTGTGCCTTTTCAATGTCAATCATAATAGAAATACCTCTGTATTTTCCGTAAGGAATATGTGAAGATACAAACTGTGAGCCATTTGTATCACTGATTGCAAGATCTCCGCTGCTTAAGAAGCCAATTTCACCTGTTTCAAGCTCAAATTCAAAGCATCCTTCGTTACAGTAATTTATCTGAATAAACCCCGGAACGGGCGGAGTGTCCTGCCAGCATGATTTCATATCAAGGACATCATAGGACATAAGTATTCCATTCATAACTTCATAAACGTGCATGATTCCTTTTCCACTTCCATCAGAATCAGAAAGATAATAGATCGTGCAGTTCTTTCCGTCTTCTTCTCCTGCAAATTTGTAGTTTCTCCATGTTTCGGGATTTATCTTTTTCATAAATTCTCCTTGCATACAAATACGCTGCACATCTGTTATCTCTGACAGATATGCAGCTGATAGTCTTATTTAAGGTCTAGTCCACTCACTTCAACATACTGGCTGTCTGAGCAGAATTCATAGCCGTTTATCTTATCACTGTTCCATGCGGCAAGTTCAACCGTGTTTGCAAAAGGAACGCAGAGAGCTTCATCTGGAATCGTTGTGAGAATCGTATTGTATATCTCACTTATACGGCTTTCATCAGCGGAGCAGTCCAGCTCGGAAACAATCCCCTCAGGCAGGAATTCAGCAAACTGTACCGCAACGGGATCTGCGCTGACTGTTGGATCCATATTGGTAACGACCGTGAACGGATCAAACGAACCACCGTAAGTACGATAGTGGATAATATCATATTCACCGTTCATCGAAGCTTCATAATAGGTCATCATATCCATATCAGAAACATTTACCTTGAAGCCAACCTTGCCAAGCTGAGAAGCAATCGCAAGCATACCATCACCGATGCTTCCGTAATCGCTTGTGTAAAGCATAGTCAATTCAAGTGGAGTTCCATCCTTGTCCCTTATGCCGTCACCATCGGAATCCTTCCATCCAGCTTCATCCAGAAGCTGTGCAGCCTTATCCGGATCATAGCTGTAAACAGTTGCCTCAACATCACAGTAAGGCTTTGATTCGCTGAAAAGAGTATCGGCAGGTGTCATTGTTCCCTGGAAAACATCGTTTGATATGGAATCCCTGTCAATTGCATATTCAACGGCAAGACGCACATTTTTATCATCAAATGGCTCTTTTGCCATATTGAAGCCTATATAATTTGTAAGAGTAGGCTCATCATTGATTGCTGTGCCGAAAGAGCTGTCTGCGGAAAGTTCGGTGTAAGCATCCGCACTGAGTCTTGCTGCACCTGTTATAGCATCTATTTCACCACTTCTGAGTGCGAGCACCTTTGCATCATTATCCGGAATGACCTTTATCTTGAAAGTATCAGCCTCAGGAGTCTCACCCCAGTAATATGGATTGCGGACAAAGGTATAAACACTTCCGTCGAAGTCTCCCTGATACATATATGGTCCTGTTCCCATGGTCATTGTCTGAAAATCATCGGCTTTATATGTAAGGTCATCGTTAAAACCATTTGGATTTACAATACCGAGAGGATTGCAGGTGGAAAGGTCGTTGAGTGTGCCATAGTAAGGCTGGGTGAGCTTTATAATAACAGTGGATTCATCAGGAGCTTCAATCGTGTCAATGACCGTCATGAGTTTTCCGTATGAACCGATATACGCTCCAAGGTTAACCGCTGCAGCTTCAAGGCTCTTTTTTACTGCAGTTGCATCACAAGGAGTTCCATCGGAGAATTTAATGCCATCTCTAAGGGTAAAGGTGTATTCCTTTCCATCCTCGCTCACATCCCATTTTTCCGCAAGACTGCCCTTATATTCACCATCTTCATAAACAACAAGAGTATCGTAAAAATTATGTCCCCAGTAAGATATTCCATAATTCGAAGACATTCCGCCATGAACGACAGCATAAAATCCTGCATCAAACGTCCAACTCTCGCAAAGAGTTACGCTTTTACTTTCCTCTGACTGACTGACATCACTGTTAGCTGCTGAAGTTTTTGAATCACTCGTTTCGGATTCAATGTCCGCACTGGCGCAGACAGCCACCGCCGTATTTGTGCAAATCGAAAGTGCCGCAGCCACAGCAAAAAACATTTTCATTTTCATAATTTTTTCCTTTCTATTGAGAATTTGATATATATTAACCGTTTTTAACGGAAATATCATATTTTTTTATTCCTGATGACGAGGAACTTATAAGCGTTTTTGCATATTCACTTTTAAATACCTGTATGTTCCCTGAATAGTTTACAGATTCAAGTATCCTGCCACTTTTCATAACGGCTATCCTCTGTGATATGTAGAGAGCTGCATCTATATCGTGAGTGATAAGCAGGCAGCCTTTTCCCGAGTTTTTCTGTATCTTTATGAGCAGATCCAGAACATTTTTTCTGACAACTGCATCAAGTCCGCTGACGGCCTCATCAAAAATTATATAATCAGGATCTGCGGCAAGCGCACGGGCAATACATACTCTCTTCTGCTGTCCTCCTGAAAGCTCTCCCGAGCGCTGTGAAAGAATACTTTTAGGAAGTTCCATTTGTTCAATAAACTTTTCAACTGTTTTCCTTTCTTCGTCTCTTGAGCATTTTTTTAGATTTTTTATTGGTTCTGCAATACTTTCATATACAGAAAAACGTGGGTCAAGAGCAGCTCTGCTGTTTTGAAGAACAAGCTGGAGTTTTGCACAGATAACCTTATTTTTTCTTCGCAGCCTGGGAGTCAGACTCTCGCCGTCACACACAACAGTTCCACTGTCGGGAGAAATAAGTCCTGAAATTATCCTTACAAGAGTGGTCTTTCCCGAGCCGCTTTCTCCTACAAGAGAGCAGAATTCGTTTTTATCCAGAAAAAAACTCACATTATCGACTGCGTTGAATTTTTTTCCGTCTTTGAAAAAGCATTTAGTAATATTATTTGCCGTTAAAATATATCTCACCTCATATCAGCAGAGCAGCATTAAGCAGCTCCTTTGTATATTCATTTTCAGGAGCGGCAATTATCTTCTCTATGTTGCCTTGCTCCACAAAAACTCCGTTTTTCATTATATAAGCATATCCACCGAAACGATCTGCCACAGCAAAATCATGAGTTATCATTATAACAGCTGCGCTGCCGCACAGACCTTTGAGCAGATTCGTGACTGCTATTCTATGCTCTGCATCAAGGGCAGTGGTAGGCTCGTCTGCAATGATCAGCTTAGGGTGGTTTATGATTGCTGCAGCCACAGCTGCTCTTTGCAGCATTCCACCCGAAAGCATATAAGGATAACTTGACCATATCGCTTTGCATTGTTCCAAGCCAGCCCTATGCATAGCTTCAAAAACAGCATTTTGAGCGGCTTTGACACTGCTTTTGTTATGAATTCTATATGTTTCCGCAAGCTGATTTCCAAGTTTGCAGGATGGATCAAAGGATGTCATTGGATTTTGAGGGATAAGTGCAATATCACTTCCGTAAAGTTTTCTTCGTTTCTTTGCTTCCGCCGACATAATATCTTTTCCCTCAAAAAATATCTGTCCTGATACATCAAAATTATATCTATTCGTAAGACCGAACAGTGCACGGCATATCATTGTTTTTCCGCTGCCCGACTGACCAAGAATCAGAAGTGGTTCGCCTTCATCAACGGAAAGATTAATCCCATTAACAGCCTTTACTCCACTGCTTTTTACTTTTACAGAAAGCTCTTTTATTTCAAGCAGCATTTATATTCCTCCCTCTGATGTCAGTGCATCACGCAGAGCTTCACCAAAAAGATTAAAACCTGCTGTGGTAACAAAAATACAAATTCCGGGATAAACAAGCATCTCGGGATGACCGTAAAGTCCCGTTCTTGCTTCATTCATCATTGCCCCCCATTCGGCAGTTCCCTGTGGAAGTCCAAGACCAAGAAATGAAAAGCTCGATATCATTATGATTGCAGAAGCAACTCCCGTACTCATATAAACGATGCACTGTGGAAGAATGTTCGGTATAAGGTGTCTGAATATCAGACTTACCGTGCTGCAGCCACTTATTCTTGCTGCTGTAATATACTCTTTGCCCATTTCTGTTGTGGCATATGAACGAACCGTTCTTGCAAACCAAGCCCACATAGAAATCACGACAGCAACAGCAATATTCTGTATACCGTTTCCGAGAACGCTTATCACAGCAATAGCTGTTATGAGTGATGGAAAGGAAATAAAAACGTCACAGATAAACGTAATTATCCTGTCCATCTTTTCACCTGCACAGACACTAAACGTTCCTATAATAAGTCCCAGGATTCCGAGTATCAGCAACATAGGAATACTCATTCCTATAGCATATCTTGCACCATATATAAGACGTGAAAGCTCGCATCTTCCAAGCTGATCCGTTCCAAGAGGGTAATCCCAATCTGCCTTGAGGTATTTAAGTGATGGATCTATTTGATCTGGTGAATTTGGCGCTATTACAGGCGCAAATATTGCACATATAACTACAATCATAATAAGTACAAGTCCTATAACCGCCTGTGGTTTTGAAAAAATTTTCTTAGTCATTTATCTCCCTTACCATCCACGGGCATATCAGCCTGTTTATCACGTCTGCTGCAAGATTGGCAATCACAAACACTGTTGCAATTATCACAATACAAGCTGCTGCAGCAGAAGAATCTCCGCTCACAACACAAGAAACAAGATATGATCCTACTCCGTTCAGTGAAAAAACTTTTTCTGCAACAGCACTTCCCGCAAGCATATATCCAAGATACTGACCGAAAAGAGTTATCACAGGAGGCAATGAATTTTTAAATCCGTGCCTCACGATTATCTGCCATTCGGACAGTCCTCTTGTCCTTGCATATGCCGCATAATCAGAGCTTATTTCTGAAAGCAATGACGAACGCATTACCCTGATTGCTCCGCAGGCTGACGGAAATGCCAGCGCAAAAGACGGAAGTATATATCCGCTTATTCCCGCCTTCGGAACAACACTGAATATCGACAGCCTGACCGCAAACAGCAGCAGAAGCATAAATCCAAGCCAGAAAACTGGCAGGCATATCCCACCTATGGTCAACACCCTCACAATATGGTCAAACATTTTGCCATGAAACCTTGCACACAAAATTGCTATGGAAAAAACAATAATGATCATCCATCCCATTGCCATGATAACAAGTTTGAAAGTTACAGGAAAAAAAGTTTTTATATCGTCAGTTATACTGTGATACGTAACCACCGATTTTCCCATATCACCATTAAGCAGTCCTTTCAGCCACAGAAAATAGCGTGTAGGCAACGGCTTATCAAGTCCCATTTCTTCCCTCAGGGAATCTACGAGTATTGTGTCACCTGCTGAGTTGCTTCGTATCGCAGCAGCCACTGCCGGATCTTTTCCTGACATTGTCATGAGAATAAAACACAGTACCGTCACCCCTATAAGGACAGGGATTGTGCTTGCAAATCTTTTTATAAAATACTTTTTCAAGTAAGTCCCCTCCGCAAGAGTAAGTTGCAACTAATTTTTGTTTCATTCTACATAATAGCATATTTTGAAATAATTTCCACTCCAAAATCTCATTCTTTGGCTCCAAAAAAACATCTCTGCCATTTTAAAACAGACAAAGACGCAAACCACATTTCTATGATTCACGCCTTTTTCTACTCATATTTTAAAAATCTTTATTTTCTTTTTCTTTCATATAATTCATACATTTTCACGCATTCCATGCATATCCATCCTGCTTCGCCTGTATATAGCGGATATTTTCGTTCCTTACAAGGGACATATTATGGCTCATTTACTGCCTTCAATAATTATCTTTTCACATCTATCATATCCCAGTTGAGAGCTATTCAAACATAACGTATAGTTGCTGGCTTTTCCCCATTTCTGATCGGTATAGAAGCTATAATTTGTCCCTCGTCTTTTATCGGTATCTGCCATCATTTTAACAGCCTCCTGCTCATTTACCTTATATAAACGAGTGATACGCTTTATTTTTTCAGGCATATCTCCATGAATAAATACATTCAGCACATCGTCTCTGTCTTTTAAAATATAATCTGCATTTCTTCCAATAATCACACAAGGCTCTTTTTCTGCCAAATCTAATATGACCTTTCTCTGAGCCTCATGTACTAGATCCTCCACAGATTTTCCTGTTATATCACGTCCGGCAAAAGCATATGCAAACAATCCCCTTTTCGGAGATAATTCTGCATTTTCCTGAACGTATTCTGGTGATAAACCAGACTTTTCTGCAATCTGACTTATTATATTCTTATCATAATAAGCAATTCCGAGTTCTTTTGCGACTTCTTCCCCAATAAAACGTCCACCACTTCCAAATTCTCTGCTAATAGTAATGATTCTTTTTGCCATTCCAATTCCTCCTTAACTTAAAGCATCAACCTTATTTTTTCTAATTCTTTTCAAAAATACATATCCCACCAGACACGAGATCACTTCTGTAATCGGAAATGCCCACCAGATCAGTGAAACTCCCATCTGACCATTTCTGACAAACACAGAAAAAATTCCCGCCAATGGCAAGATGAGAACAAGCTGTCTCAAAAGAGAAATAACAAGTGATTCAACGCCACCGTCCATTGCCTGATAAATTCCCTGATAGGCAACATTAATTCCAGCAAACAAAAAGCTGATAGAAATTACTCTCATTGCACCGATAAAATATACTCTTGACTGCCCTGCATTAAACAGCGCTGCAAACGCTCCTGGAAAGATCTCTGTAATTACAATTCCCAAAATCATTAATACAACAGTATAGATAAGACCATATTTGATTCCATCCTCTATTCTCTTTTTGCTTCGCATTCCATAAGCAAATGCAATGATTGGGGTAATCGCATCTCGAAGACCAAAAGCAAGGAATAAAACAAACTGTTGTACTTTATAGAACAATCCATATGCGGTCTGTGCAGATGGATTAAATTTTAAAATCAAATTCATTACATAAACCATAATGGACATCAATGCCTGAGCAATAATTGCTGGAAGTCCAATTGCATAGATTTCTTTTATAACACCAGTATCTGGTTTCATGTATTTCGCACCATGCTCAAATTCCTTATTCAGTTTCATATGAAAGATGAGAAGCAATACTGCTGATGCCACCTGACCAATTACAGTTGCGTAGGCCGCTCCTCTAACTCCCATTTCTGGACAAGGTCCGAGACCATAAATCATAATGGGATCAAGGATGATATTCACAACGGCGCCAACTACCTGACCTATTGTTGAATAGAGTGACCTACCTGTCGCCTGAAGTAATTTTTCAAATAAAGAAAAGAAGATTATTCCAAAAGAAATCACACAACATATTCTAAGATAACTAATTCCCATCTCAAGTACTTCTGCGTCTACTGTCTGAGACGAAATATATGCTTTTACCCCAAATATACCAAATAATAAACAAACCACATAAATAATTACACCAAGAAATAAACTGTTTCCTGCTACTCTTGCTGCTTTTTTCCTGTTTCCCTGTCCAAGTGTCCTCGCAAGAAGTGCATTCGTTCCTACACCTGTTCCAATTCCAACCGCAACCATAAGCATCTGAACTGGAAATACAAGTGTCAGAGCATTTAATGCTACTTCACTGCCAACTTTCATGTTTCCTACAAAAGCACTGTCTACAATATTGTAGACTGCCTGTAATGCCATGGATAAAATCATTGGAATTCCCATCTGAATCATCAGCTTATTCACCGGCATATCCTTCATTTTGTTGCTTTCTGCCATTTTGTTTTAGCTCCTCTCTTTTCTGCACAAAAAAAGTGCGCGTCCTGTCTTATAAGTTGGACTTACGCTGACAAGCTACACACTCTTTCATAACATCTTTTTTTAGCAAAATAAAAACGAGCAGCATGTAAACTGGATTTACGCTTACTCGCTACTCGTTTGCCGTAATTATATTTCCTGCTTTTCAAAAAGTCAAGCGAAATTTTTCTTGCATTGAGGGCAGGCACTGTAACTTATTACTATTTTCATAGTATATGGAACAATTTTGTTATCTTGTTTTTTTTCCTCAGAAATGATATGATACTCGAATATAGAGGAATACAATATTCTAATAAGAGAAAGGACAATTGATATGAAAATCAAACCAGATCAAAATGCAGTTACTATGATTCAGGAACTGTCTGATGCAAAGGCACCGTCCGGATTTGAGGATGAAGCTGTTGCTGTCGCAAAAAAATATGGTGCAGAATTTGCCGATGTTGAGGAGGATTGCCTGCGCAATCTCTATCTGCGTTCCAAGAATAATACAGGTAATAAGCCTGTTTTTATGCTTGATGCCCACAGTGATGAGGTTGGACTGATGGTTCATTCAATTAAGCCAAATGGAACACTTCGTTTTGTCTCCCTCGGTGGCTGGAGCGATAATTCTCTCCCGGCATCAAAGGTTCTTGTACGCAACAAATATGGCAAATTTATTCCTGGTGTAATTGCAGCTAAACCACCTCATTTCATGACACCTGCTGAGCGTCAGAATGCGGGTTCCACATCGATTCAATCTCTTGTAATTGATATCGGTGCAACAAGCAAGGAAGATGCTGTTGAAAACTTTGGTATCCGCATTGGTGAGCCTATTATTTCTGACGTACATTTCTCCTATGACGAGGAACATGATGTCATGATCGGAAAGGGCTTTGACTGTAGAATTGGCTGTGCTGCCCTTCTTGAGACTATGCGCCGTCTCTCAGATGAGAACTTAAATGTTGATCTGGTAGGTGTGTTATCTACACAAGAGGAGCTTGGCGAGCGTGGTGTTAAGGTTGCAGTCGGAAAGGTTGCTCCTCAGATTGCGCTTTGTTTCGAGGGCTGCCCTGCTGATGATACCTTTACTGAGCCGTATGCCATTCAGACAGCTCTGAAAAAGGGTCCAATGCTTCGCTTTATGGACAAATCAATTGTATGCTCCCCAAGATATCAGCGCTACGTATTAGATCTTGCTGAAGAAAAGGGACTTGCTGTACAGTCTTCTGTCCGTGAAGGCGGCGGAAACAATGGTGCAATCATTAACACTTCTCTTGATGGCATCCCGGTAATCGTTGTTGGTGTTCCTGTTCGTTACATCCATTCTCATTATGGAATCACTTCCTACTATGATTTCGAAGCTACAGTGCAGCTTGCAACCGAAGTTGTTCGTTCTATGACAGAGGAAATCATCCGTTCCTTCTGATCAAATTTTTAACTTGCATAAAGCTAATGGGGCCGGCTCTTAAACCGACCCCATTAGCTTATTTTTTGTCAAGAAATTTTGCCGTTTTCCATTTCGTACACTACGTCTGCCACATATATCTGTCTCAATATTTATTGTTTTTTATTCCAGATAAGCACCTTTCATTGGGCTTACTGCATGACGAGTGAAAAGTCCCATAACGCCCTTATTGTACTTTGGTGTTCTCGGCTTCCAGTTTTTGCGGCGCTCCTTTAAAATTTCATCAATTTCCTCTGGTGTCTTATGAACACCATTTACTCCGATGATATTAAGCTTTCTCTCTTTCACGTCGATCTCAATCAAATCGCCCTCTTCTACAAGCGCAATCGGACCGCCGTCTACTGCCTCTGGGCTGCAATGACCAATAACTGGTCCTGTGGATGCACCTGAGAAACGTCCGTCTGTGATCAGTGCAATACTCTTTCCAAGCTCCTTATCACTGCTGATTGCCTCTGAGGTATAAAACATCTCTGGCATTCCGCTTCCCTTCGGACCCTCATAGCGAATAAAGACTGCATCACCCTTTTGTACCTTATGCTTTAATACAGCATCCAAACACTCTTCCTCGCTGTCAAACGGTCTTGCGCGAAGTACTGCCTTAAACATCTCCTTAGGGCAGGCAGTATGTTTGATAACTGCGCCTTCCGGTGCCAGATTTCCACGCAGAATTGCGATACTTCCATCTATACCAATTGCCTTATCATATGGACGAATAATATCTTCTCTTGTCAGATGAAGCTGATAGCGCTTATTGAACTCATCAAGCCAATGATTACACTTTTCATAAAATCCATTTGCACGCAGCTCATCAAGATTTTCACCAAGTGTCTTTCCAGTTACTGTCATAACGTTCAGATGAAGATGTTCCTTGATCTCTTCCATGATGGCCGGAACACCGCCTGCATAATAGAAACACTCAGCTGGCCAGCGTCCTGCCGGGCGCACGTCTAATAAGTAGCGTGCATTTCTGTGGAGACGGTCAAAAGTATCACCTGTAATCTCAATACCAAATTCGTGTGCAATTGCAGGCAGATGCAGTAAGCAGTTTGTGCTTCCAGAGATTGCTGCGTGTACTAAAATTGCATTCTCAAAGCTCTCCATAGTAACAATATCAGATGGACGCATATTCTCCATTGTGGCAAGACGAACTGACTGTCTTCCTGCTTCACGCGCAAATGCAAGCAAATCTGGGCTTGTCGCTGGCATCAGTGCACTTCCCGGCAAAGCCAGACCAAGTGCCTCTGCCATGATCTGCATAGTGGATGCTGTTCCGATAAATGAGCAGGCACCGCAACTTGGACAAGCATTGCACTTTGCCCAGTCAAGCTTCTCCTCGCCTATCTCTCCGCGCTCAAACTTTGCGCTGTACATTCCAAGCTGCTCTAATGTAAGCATTTCAGGACCGGCATTCATAGTTCCGCCCGGAACAAATACAGCCGGAATATTTACTCTTGCCATACCGATCAAGTTTCCCGGAACACCCTTATCACAGCTAGACAGATATACACCTGCATCAAATGGTGTAGCATTTGCGTGAATCTCAATCATATTTGCAATCATCTCGCGGCTTGCAAGGCTGTAGTTGATACCGTCTGTTCCCTGGCTCTCGCCATCACAGATATCTGTACAGAAATAGCGTGCACCAAAGCCGCCTTCTTCTTCGATTCCTTTTCGCACTTCCTCCACCAGAATATTTAAATGGCCGCTTCCTGGATGGCTGTCTCCATATGTGCTCTCAATCATGACCTGTACCTTGCCCAGATCTTCCTTCTTCCAACCAGTTCCAATACGCAGCGGATCCAGCTCCGGTGCCAGCTTTCTCATTTTCTGACTTGTTAATTCCATGTTTTTCCTCCATATTTTTGATTACTCAGTCATTGAATGGCCGAAGATTCCAACACCTGTTTTCTAAAATTGATCAGGCAACAATCGAAATTATCATACTTACAATCAATGCACTAATACCAATCAACGTCTCCATCACAGTCCATGATTTCAATGTTGTTTTCTCATCAATGTGCAAAAATGTTCCTACCAGCCAGAAACCAGCATCGTTTACATGGCTTAGCGCTGTCGCGCCGCCGCAGATTGCGCAGCACATCGCTGCACGATACAGCATGCTTGTTTCCATAACAGCCGGCATTGATGCCATAATACCTGATGCCATTGTCATCGCAACGATTGAACTACCAACAGATGCGCGCACAAGAAGTGCAATTAAAAATGCAACAAGAATCAATGGCATTGAGCTGCTCTCCAAAATCGGTCCAATGATATTGCCAAGACCAGAATCCTGAAGCATCCATCGAATTACACCACCACTGGCAATAACAAGCAAAATCATACCTGTAGGCTTTAAGGACTTATCAAAAATTGCCTTGATCTGTGCTCCTGCAAAGCCTCTTCTTATTCCCAGAAAATACATCGCTGCAAGTGTAGCAATTGTCAGTGCAAAAAATGGTTTTCCGATAAATCCAAGTATATCTGCAACTGACTGCGAAATAGCTACATATTTAGATATTGTTCCAAGAAGAATCAGTACTAATGGAATCAATACTACGCTCAAAACAAGACCAAATGGCGGAAGCTCTTTCTCACTGTGTACATTTTCATTTCCATCTTCTGGAAGGGCTGCAAAAATTTTATTTCCTATAAAGCCGCCCCATATGATACCTGCAATCAACATGCTGATAATGGCAGTCGGAACACCAACCATAATCATCATTCCAAGATTGACATCAAGCGCATTTGCTGTCAGAACTGATCCTGCTGACGGCGGTACAAATGCATATCCACTTGCGAGGCCTGCCAACAATGGAATCGCATAATATAAGGTAGATTTCTTTGTTGTTCTTACTACGCTAAACACAAGCGGAATTAAAACAACAACACATGCCTCAAAAAAGACTGTTGTTCCAATCACCAAACCGGTAATGCCCAATGCCCAGCCTGCCTTTTTTTGTCCAAATTTATCAATCAGTGTCTCTGCAATTTTCTGTGCACCGCCGCTTGCCTCAAGAATACCGCCAAACATGGAGCCCAAACCAACAAGCAGTGCGATTCCCTGCAGCGTTTTTCCTACTCCTTTTTCTACGGTTTCCGAGATCATAGACAGCGGCATCCCTGCTCCTACTCCGATTATTACAGCTGAAAGCATCATCGAAATTATCGGATGGAGCTTGAAACGAATAATCAAAATCAGCAGTACGGCAATTCCCACAACTGCCGCAGCAATCAATCTTACAGGATCTGCCGCAAAAACCATCTCTTCCATTTTCTTTCTCCTTTCAATTCATCAGATGCTTTTTTCTTGGCAGCAATACATCTGACCTTTTATTGTCATTTCATACCGCATTGCCCTTTTTATTCCGTTTTTATTCTTAATTCATCTGATGTTTTTATATTACACGTTTTTGTTTTAAAAGGCAATACCGTAATATTGCTTAAATTATCAATTGTTTTTTTGTGCACTTTTCCTTTTCAACAACTCATATTGACTTTTCCATTCAAAAAAGATATGATGTTAATAACATTTTGCTTACGAAAAGGAGCTTAAATCATATGATGAATTTAAAAGAAGAAAAAAATCTTCCCTCCAAAATCTCAGAGGATATTATTGCTCTGATTCTGGAAGAGAAATTGCAGCCAGGCGACCGTCTTCCTAATGAATCTATTCTCTGTGACCGATTGAATGCCGGACGCAGTTCCATACGAGAAGCTATGAAGCTTCTGGCCTCCCGCAATATTGTCACCATTCGTCAGGGATCAGGAACATATGTTGCCTCCACACCAGGAATGGTTGAGGATCCACTTGGTTTTACCTTTATTGTTGATAAAAAAAAGCTTGTTCAAGATTTACTAGAAGTACGTATTCTTCTTGAACCATCTATCGCGTCCATGGCTGCTGTCCATGCAGATGATGAAGACATAAAAAAAATCACCGCACTATGCGATGAAGTTGAAAACTTGCTCAATGAAAAAAAGGATCACACACAAAAGGATATTGAATTTCATAATGCCATAGCTATGAGCAGCAAAAATGTCGTAATTCCACGTTTGATTCCAGTAATCAACAGTTCCATTCCACTGTTTGTTGAATCAACCGGGAACCGTCTCCATGCAGAAACAATTGAAACTCACCGTGAAATTGCAGATGCTATTGCGTGCCATGATCCGATTCGCGCCCAGGACGCTATGTATCTTCATTTAATTTACAATCGCAAGCTGATTCATAATCTTTTTAAATCGTAAAATAAAGAAACGACAAGCTGCACGTTATACCATGCAATTTGTCGTTTTTATTTTAAAATTTTGGTTTCCACTTTCCTCGCGCAAAGTATACAGCAAAGAGTACAAATAATAAAACATTATGTGCTATCATACATGCCCATGCAGCAATAAGTCCCATGCCAAGAAGCTGCGTACATATGAAAGTTCCTATAATACGAACACCCCACATGCCAATTACACTAAAGATAAATGGTGCAACTGTTTTTCCAACTCCCTGCATCATACCTTCAAGTACGATCGGGATACCATAGAAAGGTTCTGATATTGCGACCATGCGAAGTACTGTAGAACCTAGTCTAATTACCTCTGCGTCACGTGAGAACAATGTCATAAGCTGTGGTGCAAATGCAAACAGAAGGGCACCGCACACAGTCATCAGTCCGGTTTCAAGCGGAATAATGGCGCGCTCTAAATCGCGAAGCTTTTTCCAATCTTTTGCACCAAGCGCATTACCAGCTAGTGTAGCCGCTGCCGTCTGCATACCCCATCCTGGAATATAAAATCCAGACTCTACTGTATTTGCGATTGTGTGTGCTGCCGCAGATGTCTCGCCAAGAGAATTGATCATGGAAGCAAATACAACGTATCCAAGCGATGTTGCAAAACGCTGGCACATATTTGGAAATGCTACTCTAACACACGGAATAAGAATTGTCTTATCTGGCTTAAAGCTCTGTCCCTTCGGTGAAATATCTGCATGTTTCCACAATTTTACAGTAATGGCAATTCCTCCATATGTATACGCAATCGCACTTGCAAGAGCTGCACCTTCAATTCCAAAACCTGCACCTGGCAGCGTAATAGAAATGCCTGCAATCACTGCCACTCGTGTCGGGTAAATGAACAGGAAATTGAGCACGGTATTAATAATATTCATCACAACACCAACTCTCATCGGCGTTTTTGTATCTCCTACTGATCTCAATACCGTACCCAAAATAATATTCGCTGTTCTAAACAGCATCGGTGCATACAATATAAGGAAATAACGAGCTGCCATATCGCGGATACCTTCATCTACCTGCATCCAAACTGGCACCTGCTTGTTGATTGCTGCAATCACGATAGTAAAACTGATTCCTACCGCAAGCACTACTAAAACAGCCTGTCCTGACGCCCTTTTTGCGCGTTCCCGATTTCCAGCACCAAATGACTGCGATATAAACGCAAGCAATCCTACACCAATCGCTGATACTGTACTTCCTATCAGCCAGTTTACCGTACTGGTTGATCCGACTGCCGCAGTTGCCTGTGTGCCAAGTGAACCAACCATTGCAGTATCAATGTACTGCACTGCTGTCTGCAGAAACTGCTCCAGCATAGTTGGCCATGCCAAAGCGAAGATCACTGGCAGCATTTTGTTCTTTCGAATGTTCCACTTCTCCATCTTTTTTCTCCCTGTATTTCATTTTCGCTCAATTGCCAAAGCGCATGTTTTTTTATTATAGCATACTTTCAAAATAAAACAAGCATAGCACTAAAAGAATGGTTTCGTGGACAGACCAGTTGTCAGCGATTTACGAACATATCAAGCTCACTTCTGCTTGAAATATGAAGCTTTGAAAAAATATTTTCCAAATATGACTTTACTGTATTTAAGGAGATTCCAAGATTTTTTGCAATCTCCTTATTTGAACGCCCCTTTGAGGCAAGCATGGCGATGGAAAACTCATATGGTGTAAGTGCATCTGTAACCTGAAGTGTAGATACTGGATTGTGGATTTTCATCCATCCTCTGCTGAATGTATATACAGATTCGATGATCTCATTATATTCATCTGGATACTGTTCACGCAGCGACCGCTCTATCTGCCCCTGAAGCAAGCCATGATGCTCAATAAATGGATGTATATAATGCTCAGGAAGTGCAATGTTCCACGCCCTCATAAACGCTGCATCTGCATGTTCATCATCTTTTAAATTCATACAAATCATGCAAAGGACAAGATTTAAGTAAATACTTGCAATTGGAAAATTATTTCCTGCCATCATAAGTGCAGCCTCTGCCATGCCCATTGCGCGCTGATATTCACGTCTAAGATAAAGCTCATGCGCTGCGGCATAGATCACATAATATTGGATTCCAGCCTGACACAAACTAATTTTATCACGCAGCACACTTAAATCTGCTGATTCTGAATGGAAAAAGACACTTACAAAACCTTCTGTGACAAGCGTATAGAGCTTCGCTGAAGGATCTGATGTCTTTTTATTTTCCAAGGCAATGGCATTAAAATCTGCTAAAACTGCTGCTGGATCTCCTTCCTGAACAGTTGCCATGGCATGCACCAAACGCGCCGCCAAACGTATCTGCACGCTTTCGCTATTGAAGCATTGCTCGCTCACTGTGCAGCATTCTTTCTCTTCGTTGCGAAAATAATGCCAAAGCGCCCTTGTTATCTGTCGCTCTTCCTCATCTGCAAGTGAATGCTCAAACTCATGAAAGCTTCCCGGACATGGACTTGCAATCAATGGCATATAGCATTTATTTACATTCCGCTTCCTTTTTGTGCTTTTCTTCGTATCAGCTTTTTTTCTGATATCTAAAGGACTCTTTGCTGTGTATGGAATAAGCCATTCACTTTTTTTGCGGACAGCTCCCTCAATTCGTCCTGTATTCAAATAATAATTTACCATTCTAATGGACATTCCCCATTTTTCAGAGGTTTCTCTCACTGTCAAATATTCCATGATTTATTCCTTCTTTTGTTATCTATTTTAGGTCCTTTTATGCTTTTTTAGATAATATATTATCCATTATAAGATTGGAGGTTATCAATGAACAAAAACAACGTGATTCAGGTGTTTTATGATGGAAACTTGGAAAGCGACCTCTTTGCCTAACCCTTTAATTTCTCTACTTTACATCTATGTTGTTTTGAATCCTTATCGTAGCCAATTCCAACAGCCAAAATTCGCCCTGTGTGATGAATCTTTTCTGCCAGTTTTCCCTTTAAGCGAAGTGCATACTCTTTTTCTTTAATCTGTGCAATTGCTTCATCCGGCGTATGATCAACCTTCAGTTCCAAAATAATGGCATCATCTGATTCTCGGATCGGATAAAAGATAAAATCTACATAGCCTTTTCCTGCTTTATCCTCTCTTTCCACACGATATTGATCTCGTGCTGATAAATAAACCAGATTCACAATCGCTGATAATTCAATTTCGTGATTATAAGATAGTAACGGTGTTTCCGTATTATGTGCATACTCCAAAATTTGTTCCATTACCTGCGTATCCCCATGCAATGTTGCCTCTAACATACGCTTTGATTCTCTTGCCAAGCGATACACATAGCCAAGTGATGGCTCTTTTTGCAGCATTTCATCAAAACGCTCCATCAACTCTCTGTTAGGGATTCGTACTTTTCCTTCTTCGCTGCTCAAAAATCCATACACGACCATCGCAGAAAAAATTTCTTCTCTTGTTGTCAATTCCATTGATGTTGCCGCATATTCCTGCACTTTCGCCTCTACAGATTCTCCTGACACCATTAACGCCAAATCATTTCTCACACCTGCAACATTTTTTTCTATATAATAATAAATCTCATCATATGGACCTGAACTCGTCCAATAGTTTCCCAAATTATTATTTGTGAGCGCCATCACAACGGATCTTGGGTTATATATGCGTTCTCCGCCTTTTGCGTGATACCCGTCATACCATTCTTTAAGCCCGCTTCTTGAAAGCAAAGGCTTTCCTGTATTTTTCAAAAAGCGCGCATAAAGCATGTCAACTTCTGTCTCTGTAAATCCAAATGCGTCACTGAATTTTTCCTCACTGACCATTGTATACTCTGCAAACATATTCAATTCTGAACCACTTGAATACTTTGCAATAGGCAAGATTCCTGTCATATAAGAAAGTAATACATATGCCTTATCTTTAAGTAAACTGCTCAAGAAACTGATATATTTTTTCTTGTCTTCATCTGTGATAAAGTCCTTATGGAAAATACAGTCCCACTCATCAAATACAAAAATAAAGCGCTGACATCCATATCTTTCATAAACAAGGTCGAGACTATCCCAAACTGCATCCTCCTCTTGAATGTCAGCCTTTGGATATGCCTCCATTAAATCCTGTATCAATATTCGCTCAATCCGCTCAATATATTTATCATACGAATTGCAATTTCTTGGCATCCGACTAAAATCAATCCGAATCACATCATGCGTATTTAAATGCTTTTTATAGCCTGTACTCTCAGCTATTTTTAGCTTAGAAAAAATTTCTGTTGAGTCTACTCCACGACTAAAAAATGCACTGACCATGTTTGCCATCACAGTTTTTCCAAAACGTCTTGGTCTTGTGATACAAATATGCGAATTTCCTGTTTCTGCTGGCAAAAATAATTCTTCCAGCATCAAACTTTTATCTACAAAATATGGCTTTTTGACTTCGCTTTCGTACAAAGAATACGGAGCTGCACTATTCAAAAAAATTCCCATTTTCCGCCTCCTCTGTCTTTTATTTATTTTTGTTATCAGTTTACCATGGCAAGCTGTTCTTTACAAGAAAAACCGGGGATATTTCCCCGGTTTTCTGTTGCAAAGGTTACTGTTCATGGAATACCTATTCCAAAAACTGTAATTACCAAAGTTGCATTACTGCTTTTAAAAGCATCTGAATCATCAGCCAAAATGATATTCTAAAGTTCTTTGCCGCAAAATCAGTTACATTTAAAAATACACTCGTCACAGTTCCTATGAAATCTTTTTCGTTGCCATTATTAGCTGGTTCAATTTGATTTGTCTGATCAGCTTGATTAGTTTGACTTGGCAGCTTTGCAAGCTCCTCCGTATAAGAGTGTCCACACTTCGTACAGGTATAGATTCTGATTCCTGTGTAAGTTGTGGTCGCTTCTCTTGCTATTTTGCTTTCATAACTATGATCACTAATTTTCGTGCTGCAAGCATCGCAGAGATGATCGTTGTTGCTGTCTTCATGACCTAATGCTGGCAGTTCCTTGTAGGTGGTGTACTTGCAGCCGTCGCGCTTACAGATATCATAGGCATCCCAGCCGTTTTCTGTGCAGGTAGCTGCCTTCGCTTCATGATGTTCTAAGTCATGCTTCAACGCTGACAATTCCACGTAAGTAGTGTAACCGCAACCCTCGCGTTTGCAAGTATCGTAGGCTTCCCAGCCTATCTCTGTGCAGGTAGCTGCCTTCGCTTCATGATGTTCTAAGTCATGATCTAATGCTGGCAGTTCCACATATGTGGTATAGTTGCAGTGAGAGCAGGTATCATATGCTTCCCAACCGATTTCTGTACAGGTCGGTGCTTTCTTTTCTACCTTTTTAAGGTCATGGCCACTGGCATTTATCTCTACCGGGTTACTGATTTCATGTGTTCCGGCTTCATCTGAAAACAGCTTCGCACAGTTCTTGCACTTCCAGTATGCTTCATGTCCAGTTTCTGTACAACCAGCTTCTTTCTTTTCTACCTTTTCTAGATTGTGGCCGTTTGCATTTATCTCTACTGGGTTATTGATTTCATCTGTTCCGGCTTCATCTGAAAACAGCTTTGCACAGTTCTTGCACCTCCAGTATGCTTCATATCCAGTTTCCGTACAACTGGCGTTCTTCTGGGCCACTTTTTCCAGATCATGACCGATTGCAGCTGCTGTCTGTACATTTTCTTTTGTCTGCTGCTTAAAAGCATCGTTCTTAAATTTTGCACTGTATGTTGTTAATTCCGGTAATGTACAGTTCTTTTTCTGTACTACTTGTGACGTTGTAGATGCTGTCTCGCTTTCTACATTGCCACATGCTGTACATTTTCTTTCTGCTGTACATTTCTGGTTGTCGGCACTCCATTTGTAGGTTGCCTCTCCATTTTTCCACTCGTGTAAAGCGCATCCATCTTGTGCTTGTGGTTCATCTTTTACAGGGCATGCCTCATCCGTACACTGATACCAATGATATGTAGCGTTAAAAGCCAAATCGTTCGCATGTGTATGAAGATGAAAAATTTTAGCAGCTTTTAAACAGTAGTCATTGTCACTTTCAATCGTCAAATTATTCCATCGTTCTTCGATTCCAAGGTAAATAACCCTTGTTAGACCACTACATCCACTAAATGCACTGGTTCCAATACTTGTTACACTATTCGGAATCGTTATACTGGTTAGTCCACTGCATCCATAAAATGTATACTCTCCAATACTTGTTACACTACTCGGGATCGTTATACTGGTTAGTCCACTGCATCCATCAAATGCATTTGCTCCAATACTTGTCACACCATCTTCAATCACCACTGATTCTATTTTATCTTTGTTTGCATACCATGGCGAGCCCTTCCAATTCCAACTCGCCATCGCGCCTGTACCGCTTATGGTGAGCACACCTTCATCATCCAGTATCCAGGTCAGGTTATCCCCGTTATTTCCTTCTGCTCCGCAGGTTCCACTATCCACAATATTACTACTATATAATACAATACCATTATCCACACAATCAACCATGACATAGATCTCTGGCAAAATTGCTTCTTCTGACAGAATATAGTGGTTGCCTTTTTCATCGGTTTCTGGGATAGTTGGTGTGTATATGTAAACTGCACCAGCAGACTCTTCACTGCTGTCAAATTCTGGAAGTGAGCTTTTCTCTGCATCTAATTTCCACGTAATATGTTCGATAGTCCACTCTTCGCCTTCTTGACTATCTTCTGCACCATTGCCTTCACCTTCACTGTAAGCAATATATTCCTCTGCCGCATATACTTCCACCGGGGCAAAGAGACCTTTGATGCTATCTATCAGAGAAGCCACAATACTACTTTCCTCTTCTGTAGTATCAGACTCTAGCTGTTCGGTAGATTCTGTCTCAGATTCTGATACTGTTGTCTCTGGTACTTGTGTTTGAGGTTCTGATGCCGCTGTTGTTTCAGGTACCTCTGTTTCTGTCATCGGTACTTCCGTTTCAGACTCACTTTCCAAAGTTTCGTTTTCTACTTCCGTCTGCGACTCTGATTCTATCTCAGTCTGTGACTCAACTTCCGTCTGCGGCTCTGATTCTTCTTCAGTCTGGGATTCTGCCTCTGTCTGAGATTCCAGAACTTTTGAAGTCGTTTCCTCCTCCGCTTCTGTACTAGCTTCCTCTTCAACTGCTTCTGTACTCGATTCCTCTTCATCTGCTTCTGTACTTGATTCCTCTTCAACCTGACGAATCACTTTTACCTTTAATGTATCAGGAAAGTTGATTTCGCTTTCTTCTGCACCGATTGACAGCGCTTGATACGCAATCTCTTCGTTCAACTCATCAAATGAAGTAACCATATAAGTTGGCTTCATGTTCTCTGTCTGAACCTCTTCTGCATGCAGCATCATCGGAAGATTGCATGTAGAACCTGCCATAATGCATGACATACCAATCGACACCATTTGCTTTATTTTATTCAAACTTCTCTTCTTCATACACAATACCTCTCTTTTTTCCGATTTTTCTTAATACTATTCTTATATCTTTTCGCTTTCTTTTCATCTTCTTTAGTATAATTATAGCACAAACAACTGTACTGCATAACCGCCATTTCGACACAAAAAAGGCGGAACCGCACAGCACTCTATGCGATTCCGCCAAACTTTTTTCTTTGATTTTTAAGCCTCAAAATCATGAAAATAGGGTTAAATGTCAATCAATATTATTAAAATAATGATTAAACGTAATGTTTTTCACTTTTAATGGCTTATTTTACTTATATTGTTTCTTTTGTATATAAATTCTTATTTTCCTATTATGCCTATTTTTCTTTTCCAAGTTTGGAAAAAGCCTCTCCTACTGATTCGAGTGTCTTGATCAGGCATTTTCTTGGTGTTGCCATGCACACGCGCGTAAACAATGGACTGTCGTAATCACTTCCCTCACCTAGACACACATGTGCTTTTTTAACTAGAAATTCGTTTAATTCTTCACCACTTGAAAAATATGCTGACCAGTCGATCCACAAGATATAGGCGCCTTCGCCGCCGCACACTCTTGCTTTTGGCAGGTGCTTTGCAAAATAGTCGCGAAGCACACACATATTTTCCCAGACATACGCATTTGACGCATCGACCCATGCTTTGCCATCTTTGGTATAAGCAGAAAGTACACATTCATACACACACGGATCGAGACTTCCGTAGTGGTCACGAGTCCGCCTGTCTGTAAAGCGTGCGCGAAGCTCATCATCTGCGATTATAATGTTTGCATGGTTTACTCCTGTAAAGCCAAATGATTTTCCCAGTCCTGTCGCGACAATCGCATGTGACTTTGCACCTTTGATATCAAGGTAGCACGGACATGTCAGTCCCTGATAGCAGTTATCTGAAAAAATCTCATCCGAGTAAACAATAACACCGTAGCTATTTGCTAACTCTGCCAGACGCACCAGATCTTTTTCTTTCCAGATCTGACCAATCGGGTTATGAGGATTGCAAAGCACAAACAGCTTATTATTTGGATTTGCCATAGCTGACTTGATTGCGTCAAAATCCATTTGATAGATGCCATTTACACTGTCGTATATAAGCGGACATTCCACTGTCTTTTTATTGAGGCGATCAGCCGCCTGACGATAACGATTATAAACAGGTGTTGTCACTATTATACCATCATCAGGATCCGTACATACAAGACGAATCGTGGTTGCAAGCGAATAAATAGTTCCGAGTGTTGTAACGATCCACTCTGGCTTAATTTGTGTTTTTCGGCTCGTCTGCATCCATTTTGTTACTGCACTTTTGTAAGCTTCATCCGGCAGTGTAAATCCGTATAGTCCGTTCTTTGCAAAGCGAATGACTGCCTCCTCGATGACAGGCGCACTTTTAAAATCTGGCTCTGCACCATCCAGACTGATATTTCCTGCTTTGACGACTTCTGGCGGCGTCATCATCAGCTTTAAATTTGCGCCAGAGCGCTCCACAAGTGTTTCAAAATCAAATTTCATTACAAAGCTGCCCTTTCGTACACATATTTTGCGCTCGCCACATCCTCAATAGCAAGACCTAGTGCATCAAAGATGGTAATTTCATCATCAGCTGTTCTGCCTGGTGCTTTGCCTAAAAGCACTTCTCCGATGGAGCCAACAATATGATCTTCTTTAATCAGCCCTTCTTTAAGCGGAATTAGATATTCGCCGCTCTCGCGCTTTGCTGCTTCTGTCTGATCGGAATAAAGACGCGCTGCTGCTACCAGATCAGAAGAAACCTCTCTTGTAGTTGGTGTAAAGGTACCCACTGCATTGATATGAGTTCCAGGCTTGACCATTTCCTTTGTCAAAAGCGGCTCTTTTGACGGTGTTACGGTGCAGATGATATCTGCATCTTTGACTGCTTCCTTTACGGTACTGCATACAACAACTGGAATCTTGTACTTTTCCTGCATATCTTTTGCAAAACGCTCTGCTGCCTGTGGAAACAGATCGTAGACTGTTACAGAAGTAATATCACGAATCTCGCGGATTGCAGCCAGATGCGAGCGCGCCTGTGCTCCGGCTCCAATCAGTGCCAATTTATGTGAATCCTTTCTGGCTAACAAATCTGTTGCGGCTGCACTGACGGCTCCAGTACGAATCTCGGTGATGCTTCCAGCCTCTATCATACCTGCTACAGTGCTGTGCGCTGACTCAAACAGCATAACATAACCTATATGAGACGGATATTTTGTTCCCATATTCGGTGCAAATGCAGAGATCACTTTTGCACCAAAATAGTCACCTACATATGCTGGCATGAAACCAAATTTTGCTGTATTTGGCATAACTGTGATCAGACGTGCCGGCTGAGCATACTCGCCGCTTTCAAGACCTTTTAATGCCTCTGCCATTAATTGAATGCAGTCCTTTGGCTGCAGAAGCTTTCTTACTTCTTCCTGCTCGATAATCTTCATATATATTAAAACCTGCCTTTCTGATTTTTCTTAGCCTTTTATCAGCCGCTAATTTTCAGTGATTTTACAAGCATCGCAGGGCCAGACACAGTATAACTGTCATACATAACAAGCGGATTGATAACTCGGTCACTTCCGACTTGCTCTACTCTGGCAAACAGCTCTGCCACATTTCCTGTCATCGTCAGTCCTTCCATGATGCCAACTGGCTTTCCTTCCTTAATACGCACTGCCTTGCATGGGAATGAGAAATCGCCTGATACAACATTTAATGCATGAAACTGGTCATAATTTTCAAACACATACACACCATCATCACAATCATGAATCAGTTGTTCTAAGCTTGCCGTTCCTGACTCAATAGTAAAGTTTTTCGGCATGATTGCCATATCAGTATGAATATTTCCGCTTAAAAGTGTCTTTCGGCCTGCATTTCCTGTAGAACGAACCCTGGCTGCTGCTGCACTTGAAAGATTATGCATCCAGCCCTTTAACACGCCATTTTCAACAAGTGTTAAGTCACGGCTTGGCACACCCTCGCAGTCCATTTTCCATGAAAAGCCACACTGTACGCTGTTCTTTGAATCAGCGCCGCCCTTGTAATCACGTATCGTAATGCAGTCTGAAAAGATCTTTTTGTTTTCCTTTCCAGCAAGTGGTGTCGCACCGCTTCTGGCACGCTTTGCGGTAAACATCTGCCACGCTGTAATCAAAATGTTATTTACTGCCTGTGATGAAAGCACAGCGCGGTACACACCAGGCTCAGCCAAAATTGTCGGCACATCTAAGAATCGGCGATTTGAAAATTCATGAATAAAAGGCTCTGGTGACAGCTCATCAAGCGTGAGTGCACACGCATAGCCCTCATATCCATCTGCTGCTGCCTCTGCCGCAAAGCGACAAACTGAAGCTGTTTCTTCTATATTATTGGTGTTCACAATTCCCATAGTAAGGATTGTCTGAGAAAGATTAAGACGCACTTGACACCCAAAGCTTTCCTCTAACTGTCCGGCAAGTGTTTTTGCCTTATTCTTTAAGGTTTCGATAGAGACAAGTGTTTTTGCCTGCTCATAATTTAAATCCTTTGCCTCATCCATTTCCCAGTAATCTGCTGCCGCCATTGGCTCTGCCTTTTTGGCAGCAGAAGCCTCACTATTTGTCAGTGCCTGTGCAATCACTTCACTTGCGTTTGCATCAAGCTTTTGTGTATAAACCATACCTGTCTTTTGACCTGATGCACGCACAAAGAGCTCCGTCTGTTCGCTGCAGCTCATAGGACCAGTCTGTGAACCTGTAATCTCAACAGAAAGCTTTTCCTGCTTTTCTGCCTCGGCCTCAGCTGCCAGACATCCACTCGGAAGAGACTGCATAGCCGCCTTATATGCTTTTAGTTCTCTCATACATTCTTTCATATGTTTGCCTTTCCTCGTTATATGCTCTTTAACTCAAAATCACCCAATCGCCATATGGGAAATGCGCACCATTGGCTGCGGTGTTGTCGTTGGAATCAGACCTGAGCTTGCACCGCAGAAGCCACCTTTTTCATATTTCATCTTTTTTCCAACGCGGTCAATGCGCTTAATCACATCAATTCCATTTCCCGTCAGCATAATGTTTTTTACCTGATGATCACGGTCGATCTGGCCATTTTTAATCCAGAAGCCTTCTTTTACTTCAAGCGAAAACTGCATACCGCCGAAGCCTCCTCCGATGCTCTCAACATACAGGCCATTGTCCACACTGCGCACAATCTCATCCTCATCGTCACTGCCCTCTGCCAGACATGTATTCGTCATTCTTGATACTGGCGCATATGTATAATTTTGTCTTCTTCCGCTTCCTGTACTTTTCATTCCAATAAGCTTTCCATAATAGCGGTCGCACATGTAAGATTTTAAAACACCATTTTCAATTAAAACATTTCGCTGCATAGGATGACCCTCATCATCAATCGCAGCAGAACCATACTGACCTGGCAGCGTTCCATCATCTACAAGTGTAACCTTATCACTTGCTACCTTTTCTCCGATCTTATCCACAAATGCACTTGAACGGTGGGCAATCGCAATGGCCTCAAGTGAGTGGCCGCAGCTCTCATGCCACAGCGTTCCGCAGCCGCCTGCCGCCAACACAACTGGAACTGTGCATGGTGAAATGCTTCCAGCCGTGCGGATGCGATCAGCTCGCTTTACCATATCCTTTGCAAAGCTCGTATAAGAAAGCTCATCATCATAAGCCTCAAAGCCGGAAGCCTTTGTATAATCGTCCCATGTGCCATATGCACTGTCACCATCTGCGACAACTGCCTGCATGCGCATTCTCGTTGTGACACGGCGGTCTGTCGTGTAAAGGCCTTCGGTGTTTGCGATCAGCACGCGCTGATCCGTATCAAAATAGTTTACATTTAATGAACGCACATTGACGCCTGCACTTCTTGCGGCTTTGTCTGCCTGCAAAAGTACATTGATTTTGTCCTGATTACTAATCTGTGACGGGTACTTTACAACAGGGCAGGGATTATGGTAGAACTTCTCTGTTAAAACAATTCCAGCGGCAGCTGCTCTAGCTTTTATCTCAAGCATTTCTGCTCCCTTTTTAACTAAATCAAGAAGTGCTTCCTTTGTCACCTGATTTGTATAAAGATAGACATTTGAAAGCCCTTGTATAAGATAGAGACCTGCTCCGCATATGCGAAGACTCTTCACGCCTTGAATCACAGTTTCTACGCAGGGAATATTCGTCTCCTCTCTGTCTTCAAAAAACAGCTCGGCAAACTCGATTCCAAGCGCCTTTGCAGACTCTAATACTTGTCTGATCTCGTCCTTTTGAATCATCACTTTCTCCCTTCTTTTACAGCGTATTCTTCTTTATCTCACCGCCGATCATTACGAGGCGCACATGATCTGCGTTTGCAAGCAACATGATATCCTCTGACGGATCACCATCTACTACAACAAGATCAGCAAACTTTCCTGCCTCTAGGCTTCCGAACTTATCATCAGACTTCATCAAATACGCACCGTTAATAGTTCCTGCTTTTATGGCTTCCATATTGGTATATCCGCAGCGCGTCAGGCTGTAAAATTCTTTTCCGATTTCATGAAACGGTGTATTTGGTGAGTTGGAATAATCTGTTCCAAGTGCAACTCGAATGCCATATTGATGTGCAAGTGCAAATGAATGCTTTGATGCATCGCCAAGTGCTTTTGCTTTTTTCGTCATATAATCTGGCAGCCCCTTCATATCAGCAAGGCCAAGTGATACAGAAAGCGTGGTAACAAGCGGAATGTTCTTTTCTGCCATCATCTGTACGCACTCCTCATCTAGTAGAACACCATGCTCAATACATTTAACACCGTTTTTAATAGCCTGCTTTGTGCCCTCTGTTCCTGTGCAGTGTGCAGTAACGTATGTATTGTGACGCGCTGCCTCTTCCACGATTACACGGATTTCCTCTGGTGAAAATTCAATATCATTAAAATCATCGACTGCCGATGATACACCGCCAGTTGCACAAATTTTGATAAACTGTGCACCCTCACGAAACTGCTGTCTTGTCTTTCTATAACAATCCTCCGGACCATCCACCAGGCAGCCAATAAGATCACGCTGATTCGACTCCTCTGGTGACAGCATCGGATTCATATCGCAGTGGCCTGAGGAAATGCTCATAACTCTTCCGCCCGGCATGATACGCGGTCCCTTGATCAATCCAGCTTCAATCGCACGCTTTAATGAAGCACCAAATGCGCTCATGTCACGCACACCTGTCACACCAGCATCCACCAGATCTTTAAGATCACGAACAGTCGTCAAAAGCAGATCATATGGTGTGTCACCAGTCTTATGAATGCTCTCGCTTCCACAAAGATGGGCGTGTGCATCAATAAAGCCAGGCATAACAGTCTTTCCTTCTAAGTCAAAAATCTGTGCATCAGAGTCGGTGCATTCACGCTTTTCTCCGACATACACAATATGGTCATCTTCAATCTCGACCATTCCATTTTCAATTGGTTCATCCGATACTGAATTGATAACTCTCGCGTAAATTACTGTTTTCATGTCATTCTCCTCCCTAATCTATTGAAATTTTCGCAGAAATCACTTACACTTGTCTGACAAGGAGGTTTACTTTATGACTACTGCAAAAGATTTATTATCGCTGCCTTCTCTCTCCCACATGAAGCTGATTGGCGGAGCTGCGGGACTGTCTAGGACTGTCACCTGGCCTTACGTGATTTTATGTCCTCCAATCGGTGAATGGGTAAGCGGCGGTGAATTTTTAATTTATTATGGTGCCAACGCTGTTGTTGAAAAGGTGGAGCTTGCTCAGCTGATTCGCGATGCGGCACAAAATGATGCCGCCGGCATTTTATTTCTTGTCGGCCACCATTACATTCTTGAAGAAAATCTTGATGATGAGATCCGACAGCTTGCTGATAAGCTTAAGCTTCCAGTCTTCTCTCATACAAGTCTTGCCTATGTAAACTCCATCACAAAAGACATCATCAATCTGATTCAGGATCGCGCGAAGGATGCTGCAATCGCCAATTCTTTCTGGTACTCACTCTTTTTCCAGAATACAAATGTAGATGATATCGCCACACTAAATCAGGCATTATTTCTGGGATATCTGCCAAGCTATAACTACTGTGTGTACATATTTGAGATGATGAATGCATCTGCTTATTTTCAAAAACTTGAAGCGATGCACGGACCTTCCTTTACAGAAACATCATCTGAATTTTTCCGTATGCTTGCGACAAAGCTTAGCTATATCACACAAAAAGAAACTGGAAGCACATGGCATGTTGCAAGAAACAGCGCTAACGTATTTGTGCTTCCCATAAATACCGACTCGCAGGAGCAATCAGCTGATCGTTTCTTTGAATCACTGACGATACGTATGGAACAGCAATATCCCGGCACAAAATTTTGCGTTGGAAAAGGCAATGTCCGTTCACGTCTTTTTGGCATTCGCGAATCATATATTCAGGCAAAACGAAGCTTGCTTTCATGGAAACTTCTTGGTGACAATCGTCACTTAATCTCTTACAGTGATCTAGGCTTTTATCAGCTTCTTTTTGAAATTCCGACGGCCTCTGTTATGCGCGAATATACTGCTCGTTTTCTTGATCCAATCCGTGGATATGACAAAGTTCACGATGCACATCTTTATGAAACGCTGTGCATGTGGCTCGACTGCCGCTGCAATAAGGTACAGACTGCAAATGCACTCTTTCTTCACCGAAATACACTTTTGATGCGCTTAGAAAAGCTTGAAAAGCTGCTTGGTGTATCGCTCGATGATGCCGACATCACCTTCCAGCTGCAGACCGCCGTCAAGATCGATAAATTCCTGTCGGAGACGTAAGATATCGTGCTCGTTAACGTAGTGGGCGTTGAGGTGAACTACTTTACGAGGCGATTCCCGTGTGGAGCGGGCTTTCAAAATACACTATATTTAGAAATAATGTAAAAGGCGCCGCGAGAACAAGGGTCGCCGACAAAGTTTCACCGAAGCGCCCTTCGTAAACTCAACCGCACGATCAAGAAACTTACATCTCCTCCGCACGATGACACGCCGTAAAATGTCCCGGCTCGATCTCGCGAAGCTGCGGTTTTCTCTCCTTGCACAGCTGTGTCACATATGGACAGCGATTGCAGAAATTGCAGCCCTGCGGCAGATTGACCGGGCTTGGCACATCACCCTGAAGAAGTATTCTTTTTCGCTCACGCTCAATTGTCGGATCGGCAATCGGAATAGCAGAAAGAAGTGCCTTCGTGTATGGATGACGGTTTTTAATATAAATATCCTCGCTGTCTGCAATCTCAACAAGTGAACCCAAATACATTACGGCAATGCGGTTTGATATCTGGCGCACCATTGACAGATCGTGTGTGATAAACAAATAAGATAATCCCATCTGCTGCTGAAGACGCTTAAGTAAATTTACGACCTGTGCCTGAATAGAAACATCCAGTGCAGAAATCGGCTCATCACATACGATCAGCTTTGGTTCAAGCGAGAGCGCTCTGGCAATTCCGATACGTTGACGCTGTCCGCCTGAGAACTCGTGCGGAAACCTGTTTGCATGATCCTTATTTAAGCCGACCATTTTAAGAAGCTCCAACACGCGCTCCTCTAATTCTGGTCCTTTATACATCTTGTGGATCTTCATGCCCTCTGCAACAATATCACTTACTACACTAAGAGGATCAAGACAAGCATACGGGTCCTGAAATATCATCTGCACATTTTTGGTGTACTCTTTCTTTTCCTTTTTGTTGTAGCGCCAGATATCTTGTCCCTCAAACATTACATTTCCTTCATCTGGGCGATACAATCGCATAATTGTTTTTCCAAGCGTACTTTTTCCACATCCTGACTCACCAACAAGTCCTACTGTCTCGCCCTTATAAATAGTTAGATCTACACCATTTACAGCCTTTAAAATACCCTTTGGCACCTTGAAGGTTGTTTTTACATTTTTCAATTCGAGGATTGGTTCTTTTGTCGTTCCCATCATTCCTCCTCCTTTATGTTCTGTGCTTCAACAGGACTCTTTGGTGCGCCATTTTTCTTGATGCACGCTGGATGATTGAGCCAGCAGGATGCATAATGGTCTGGTTCTGAAAAATCAATACACGGCGGCTGACTTGTGCGGCATATGTTCATTGCATATTTGCATCTGGCAGCAAACGCACATCCGACAGGCGGTGCCAACAAATCCGGCGGTGTTCCCGGAATTGAATAGAGGTCTTCGCTTACTCTCTTATCAAGACGCGGCACGCTGCTTAAAAGTCCCCATGTGTACGGATGCTTTGGATGATGAAAGATCGTATCGCAATCGCCATGCTCTACGATTTGACCAGCATACATAACGTAGATTCGGTCTGCCATATTTGCAACAACGCCCATATCATGTGTGATTAAAACAATTGACGTATCAATCTTATCCTTCAAATCATTCATTAGTTCAATGATCTGTGCCTGAATCGTCACATCAAGCGCTGTAGTTGGCTCGTCAGCAAATAATACCTTTGGATTACAGATGAGTGCCATTGCAATCATGATACGCTGGCGCATACCGCCTGAAAGCTGATGCGGATAGCGCTTCATATTTTCCTCTGGTGACGGAAGTGAAATCATCTTTAAGATCTCGACTGCCTTTTTTCTTGCTTCTTCTCTGGAAACCTTGTAGTGCTGCATGTATGGCTCCATGATCTGCTCCCCAACTGTCATTGTCGGATTTAAAAATGTAAATGGATCCTGAAAAATTATTGAGAGCTGATTGCCCTGCAGCTTTCTCATCTGTTTAGGTGTCAGATCAAGCAGATTTTCTTTGTTAAAAAGGACCTCTCCGCCCTTAATACTGCCGTTTTTCTTTGGATTTAATCCGATAACCGTCTGAATTGTAACTGTTTTTCCACAGCCAGACTCACCTACGATTGCAATCGTTTCTTTTTTATTTAAATGCCAGGAAACGCCGCGCACTGCCTGAACGCTTCCCTGAAAGGTCTGAAAGGATACTTTTAAATCCTTTACCTCTAAGATTTTTTCCTTTTCCATGATTCCTCTCATTCTGCCGAAATACAAAAATACTGCGGCTCTGCTCGTTTCACTTTTTCTATGACGAATGCATTATCTATTTACGCACGAAGCTTTGGATCAAGTGCATCTCTAAGTCCGTCTCCAATCAGGTTAAAGCAAAGCATTGTGATGCTGACGCACAGACACGGAATGATAAATTGGTATGGATAATAACGGAAGGTCTCTCCTGCTGCCTTGATTAACTGACCCCAGCTTGGCTGCGGCGGTGTCACGCCAAGTCCGATATAGCTTAAAAATGCTTCGTAGAAAATGACGCTTGGAAGCGACATTGTAATGCTGACTACGCGAATGCCGAGTGTGTTGGGAATCAAACGTCTTGCAATGATCCATCCAGACGATGCACCAAGCGTCTCTGATGCTACTACAAACTCACGAGTCTTTAGCTGTAAAACAAGACCTCGTGTACTTCTTGCGGCACCCATCCAGCCGGTAATACTCATTGCAATTACAAGCGTTGCAATATTTCCGCTTCCCATTACAACCATCAAAAGAATCATGTAGATTAAGCTTGGAATTCCCATCAACACATCGATTGTGCGCATAATTACTGTATCTGCCCAGCCGCCAAGATAACCCGAGATGCCGCCTACTGCCATTCCAATAATCTCTGGAATAAGCGTAGCTAAAATCGCAATAATAAGGGATACTCTTCCTCCTGCCCACACGCGTGTCCAAAGATCACGTCCAAGATTGTCTGTTCCAAACCAGTGAACGGCATTTGGCCCCTGATTTGAACAGCTGTAATCATTAGAATAATAATCAAATTTTGTCATCATCGGTCCAAACAAGACAAAAAATATCATAATGGCAATAACCACTAAGCTGATTACCGCTGCCTTATTCTTCTTAAAATTTCTCCATACATCCTTGAAATAGGTTGTCTTTTTCCTTGCAATCTGATCCTGATCAAGTGCTCCCTCTGGAAGTGGAGAAAACGCATCATCTGCAAATGTTACCTCTGCAGCTTGCACTTTTTTTGTTGTATCAGTATTCATCTTTTCTCCTTTACTTTACGCGGATTCGCGGATCGATTAATCCATACAGTACATCAACTATTAGATTCATTATAACTAGAAATGCACCATAAAATACTGTAAGACCCATGATCAGCGGGTAATCAAGATTAGTGACTGAATCGACAAAATATCGTCCCAGTCCAGGAATTAAAAACATGCTCTCTACGACAAATGAGCCCATCAAAACACCTGCGATCTGTACACCAAGATTTGGAATGATCGGAACAAGTGAGTTTTTAAACTGATGCTTTAATACGACGCGAATTGGGGAAAGACCTTTCGCTCTTGCCGTCTTTACATAATCCTGCGTTGTTATGGCTAACATGCTCGCTCTCATATTTCTTGTATTTCCTGCAACAGTTCCAAGACCAAGAACAAGTGCAGGAAGGATAATCTGATTTGTTTTTCCCCATCCTGTTACCGGAAGGATGCCAAGCTTTACACCAAAAATCATACGAAGAATCGGACCTAACACCATACTTGGAAGGGCAATTCCTAAAACTGCCACTACCATCAACAGATAATCCGGCCATTTTCCTCGAAACTGAGCACATAAAATACCAAAGAAAAGACCAACTGCCTCTGCAAAAAGTAATGAAATCAAACCAAGCTTTGCAGACACAGGGAAGGCTTCCTTAATGATATCCACTACTGTTTTTCCTGTCTTTTTGATGGAATAACCAAGATCTCCATGCAGCAAGTTATTCATATAAGTCAGGTATTGCTGCGGTACTGGCTTATCAAGACCATAAAACGCTCTTTGCTTATCCTGCACGGCCACCGGGATCTTATCATTTAAGAATGGATCACCCGGAATCAGCTTCATTAAAAAGAATGTTGCCGTTGCCAGCACAAAGACTGTCGCGATTGCAATCAATACTTTTTTTCCTATATATTTGAGCATATTTCCTCCTAAAAAAATAGACGCCTCTCTTTGGAGTTTCCGCAGATCGGCGTCTTTTATTTTATAGCTGTTTCTTTAATTACTCAGCAAAGTCCAGATAAGTAAAATCAGTCTCAACGGTATTGTAGAAACCTGTGTAGCCGCTCTTATACTGGAAACCGCCATCTGCCCAACCAAGGATCAGATTCAGTGTGTTATCACAGAAGAATTTTTCAACCTCGAAGTAGTTTGCCTTTCTCTCCTCAATAGTTGGGGAAGCAATTGCCTCATCATACAGCTTATCATATTCCTCATTTGAATAGCCTCTAAGTGCAGACTGCATTGCGCTCGTGTAACCGCTTAAAAATCCTGACAATGCATCCGGAATCTCAAGAGAATTTCCGCCATACCAGAAATCGTAGTCACCGCTCATTGCATTTGATACCATTACCTGAATTGTCTGAGAGTTGATAGTTGTCTCAATGCCAAGATTTTTCTTTAACATATCCTGAACAGCTGCCAGTACGTCGATACTTCCCTGTGACTCATAGCAAAGAAGCTCGAATGTTGGAATCTCATCAGCTGTCTTTCCCAGCTCATCAAGTGCTGCATTTAAGTACTCCTGTGCCTTCTCTACATCTGCACTTGCCGGCCATCCCTCGTATTCAAACTCCTCGTCAAATGTACCTGTTACACCTGCCTCAGACGGTGCAGTCAGACGATTTGCCGGCTCGTCACCTGTCATAACAGATGCACAAAGTGCAGTACGGTCGATTGCATAGCTGACTGCCTTTCTAAAGTTTGCATTGCCAAGGAATAATCCTGTTTCCTCTGTCTTTCCTGCATGGTTGATATTCAGGCAGTGATAAGAGGTAGTATACTTACTGCTCTCAAAGCCCGCATCTGTCAGTGTCTGCTGCTGCATAGCACTTCCATTTGGAACAAAATCAAGTTCATCTGCAAGCATCATATCTACGCCAGTATCACCTGTTACATTAAATTTAAAATCCATCTCATCCATATTGATACTGTCTGCATCCCAGTAGTTCTCATTCTTTACAAGTGTCATGGTAGAATCAGATACCCAGTCTGACACGATGAACGGTCCATTTGTCAAAATTTTATCTGCTGAAGAACCATACTCTGTTCCAAGTGAATCAACAAAGGACTCCTCAAGTGGTGCAAATAAGCTTGTGGATGTAAATGTGCTCTCATACTGCGGATTCTTGAAGGTATACTCGATTGTCAGATCATCTACTGCCTTTATACCAACCTCGTCCCACTCACACTCTCCTGCGTAATATTCCTCGCCATTCTCCAGAATATATCCGCTCTCTGCATTATAGTGACCTGCCTCTGGATCCATCAGACGCTTTGCTGCATAAACAAAATCCTCGGATGTAATCGGTGTCTCTCCATCACTGTATGTTAAGCCTTCCTTCAGTTTAAATGTCCAGGTCTTTCCATCCTCGCTTGTCTCCCAGCTCTCTGCTGCTCCTCCAATGTACTCACCCTGCTTACTGCGAATCAGGGTATCGCTGATTAAAGTATCAATATATGTTGCCGGATCTACCTTTAATTCTGCGTAATCCATAGTAACCGGATCATATGGTGCTCCAATTCTTACACTCTTTACATCTGTCTCATCTGCCAGTACGGCTGCCGGAAATGATGCTGCTACCAGCACTGCTGTAAGTCCCATTGCTGCATATTTTCTCATATCTGATTCCTCCATTTCACCATTGTGCTGTTTTGCTTTAATTCATTAAAGTATTTTGACTATAGAAATAGATCGGCAGGGAAATGTTCCTCATTGAACTTTGCTTTCCTTTGAATGTCTCTCTTTCCTCTGTCAATCTTGAATGTAGTTTATCATAAAATCAGTATTGTATCAATGTGCACACTGTACCTATATTAGATATTTTCAGTGTGCACATTGTAATGTTATAATTTATTTCGTCAGCATTGTCCTGCAGCTTCCTGTCTTTTCCATCTGCACAATACCCTCTATGCCACAGCGCACCATGCTCTCTACTGCTTCTTTTGTGTAGAATGCCATGTGCTGTGTCATGATGACATTGCGAAACTGATGAAGATAAAACCAGTTGCGGTTGGAGATGATATCTGTTCTTCTGTCTTCGTGCACAATACCTTCTTCTCCCTCTACGGTATCCATGCCAAGCGCACCAATCTTCTCTGATTCAACGCCGTCTACTAACGCATCAATGTCAGTCAATCCACCTCTTGCGCAGTTAATTAAAATTACGCCATCTTTCATCTTTGCGATTGTCTCATGATTAATAATGTGATACGTAGAATCAAACAGCGGCATATGAAGGCTTATGACATCGCATTCCTTATAGATTGTATCCTGATCTACATATGTTGCAAGTTTTTCTGCCTCTGGATTTTTATAAACATCATAGGCAAGCAGACGACAGCCAAAGCCTGACAAGTTTTTTAATACTTGAAGACCGATTCGTCCAGTACCCATGACACCTATTGTAAGTTCGTTCATATCGCGTCCCTGCAGTCCCTGCAAGGAAAAGTCATTGACCTGGCCTCTCCATAGTGCCTGCTTATACTGGCGAAGGCACATTAAAATCATCATTACCGTAAAGTCTGCAACACCGTTTGGCGGGTAGGCTGCATTGCAGACTTTAATTCCAAGCTCTTTTGCTGCCACTAAATCAATGTGGTTATAACCGATAGTTCTTGTAGAGAGAAAACGCACGCCGTTCTCGCTGTAGCATCTTAATAAATCCCTGTCAATATTTCCCATGCCAAGCATTGTAACGCCCTCATATCCCTTTACAAGATCGGCATTCTCAAGTGATGGTGTCTCATCTGAAAGCGTAACCTCTACACCACACTGAGCAGAAATCTGCTCAAATGCCTGTTTTTCATCTTCTCTTACTCCAAATGCATGAATTTTCATAATTTTTGCCTTTCTTTCATCGTGAACCATAATCTGTTACAGTTCACGCTAGCCAAATATTTAAAGCAAAGCCCGAAGGTAAATGGATTTCACGAGCCGGACACTTGAAGCAGGTCTTTCAAAGTAATGTATAATAAAAAAGAACATAAAAGGAACCTGCGGAGTTTGGTCCGGCGACGAAACCATTTCACCTAAGGGCTTTCGTAGCATGACGCATGAACTGTAACCATAACTCAACAGTATAGCATCTTTTCCTGTTTGTCAAGCTTGACATCTCTCTTTATTTTTGCTATTCTATGTTGGTACTAAAACCGGATTCCGGCCGTGGACTTTTCATAAAGACTAATTAAATTAAGATATCTTTATTTTTCGCCACACAACAATACTGCGTTCCCGTATTTGTTGTGCGGTATTTTTTTGCGCAGCAAAACCAATAAATGTTTTCGTGAGAACGCTTTAAAGCAGAAAGGAGTTCTTTTTTATGGATCAAACTTACATGAAGCAAAAACCAGTGCTGCCGCTTGTAGTTTCTATGGCACTGCCTATGACGCTGTCTATGCTTGTCAATTCTTTGTATAATATTGTTGACAGCATCTTTATCGCAAAAATAAGCGACAATGCCATGACAGCACTCTCTCTTGTTTATCCAATTCAAAACTTGATTACGGCAATCACCGTTGGCTTTGCAATTGGAACAAATGCTGTTATTTCCATCCACCTTGGTGCTGGAAATAAAAAAGAAGCCGACCGTGCTGCCTCACTTGGCACATTATTAAATGCATTTCACGGACTACTTCTTATGATTGTCTGTCTAACCTTTATTCGTCCTTTTTTGGAGCTGTTTACAGCTGATCAGGACGTGATATCTTTAGGTATTCGTTATGCAAGAATCACCCTTAGTTTCTCAATTCCGATTGGAATTTCAATATCTCTTGAAAAAATTTTTCAGGCAACTGGACGCATGAAGGTTTCGATGGTTGCCATGATGGCAGGCTGTATCGGAAACATTATTCTGGATCCACTTATGATCTTTGGCATCGGACCTTTTCCAGCGATGGGAATTGAAGGTGCTGCAATTGCAACTGCCATTGGACAAATGCTGTCTCTTGTAATTTACCTTGTTTTCTGCGTGGTTCGTCCACTGCCTGTAACATTTTCTCTTTCCTGCTGCAAGCCAAGCAAGCAACTATTACTTCGCCTTTATACTGTCGGCATTCCTGCCACATTAAATTTGGCGCTTCCTTCACTGCTTGTCTCCACATTAAATGGAATTTTGGCTGCATATTCCCAGTCATATGTACTTGTTCTTGGTGCCTACTATAAGCTCCAAACCTTCCTTTATCTGACTGGAAATGGTGTTGTTCAGGGAATGCGTCCGCTGATTGGCTACAATTATGGTGCAGGTGAACATGCCCGTGTAAGGCAGATTTTCTTTGATTCTCTGATTCTTATATCTGGTGTCATGGTAATCGGTACTGCACTTTGTCTTGCTATTCCAAGCTCCTTGATCGGACTTTTCACCTCTAATGCAGAAACGATTCGCCTTGGCGCTTCTGCTCTTCGCATTATTAGCATTGGCTTTATCATCTCTTCGATTTCTGTTACCGTTTCCGGTGCACTCGAAGGACTCGGAAAAGGTGCTCCATCACTTGTGATCTCACTGATGCGCTATATAGTTGTCATCATTCCAGCTGCGCTTATTTTAACTAAATTTTTTGATGCAAATGGTGTATGGCATGCTATGTGGTTGACGGAGTTTATTACTGCCGCTGCTTCATGCGTAATCTATCTGAAATTTATAAGAAAGTGACCAAAGGGACAGGGACAGTGGCCGAATTAGTGTCCCTGTCCCCATGGCTTTAATACTTTACGGCGCGAAAACGTATTCTCACGTAATCAATGTACCAGCTGCCGTCATGATATAATTTTTCTTTTGATTCTGCTTCGGCTTCTGCAATGATCTCATCTTTTAATGCTTCATCCATTCCTTCAAACGGTGCCTTATCAAACATATTTACCCAGTCTTTAAAGCCATCTTCTGTTTTCTGCTTTGTTGGACGGTCAAAAAGTACCGCATATTCAACGCGAAAACCTGCTTCTTCTAAGAGTGGTGCATATTCTCCAATAGTTGGAAAATAAAAGACTCTTGGATAGACTAGGCCTCTCTTTGCAAATGCGCGCTCTAACGCAGCGTGAACGGTCTCTGCACAGCCATTTCCGCCAAACTCACATACAAGCTCACCGCCTGTCTTTAACTGTCCAGCGAGATGACACAACATATGAGGGTGCATCGAAGCATCAATCCAATGGAACACTGCATTGGAAAAGATCGCATCCAATGGTTCCTTAAGATGAAAGCTGCATGCATCGCCTTGCAAAAATGTCATATGCGGATATTGTGCTTTTGCAATTTCAAGCATTGCCTCTGATGCATCCATTCCAATTACCTTATAGCCTTTTTCCAAAAGTTTTACACTTAATGCTCCATTTCCACAGCCTAAATCAAGCACAGCAGCTCCCTTTGGACTCTTTAACAGACTGACAACATCCTCGCCATATTCATGTACAAATGAAAAATTTTCCTTATAGCCTTTTGCATCCCAGTTTATATTCATGGTACACCTCTCTTTTTGTATTTCTTTGTTTTGTTTGTGCCTGCCTCCCCTTTTATTTATTATATCGCTTTTCCACATTACGGCAAGATGCAGATTTCTCGAAAGTACAGCTTATGTCGAATCCTGCGTTCTATTTTTCTTGCTTCTTGGCCTTTTTTCTGGTATTACTGTAAATACGACAAGAAAGCAAAAGAAACGGAGACAAAACAAATGCGGGATATTCCAAAATTTGACTCCAGAGAAATCGGTCAGAACCTGCGCTCATTGATGAAGCAGCACGATATGACTGTAAAAGACCTTCAGAAAATATTAGGACTTTCCTGTCCGCAAACAATTTACCACTGGTTGAACGGTGATTCTGTTCCCACTATTGATAATCTCTACAATTTAAGCCATCACTTTGATATTTGCATTAATGAACTACTTATGGGACACTGCCCGAAAGTTTGATTTTTTTGTTGCAAATCAGTAAGACTATGCTATACTTAAAAATGGCTTGTCTGTACTGCAGATGGGTACTCTATTCAATACAAAAGGATTTTTTTATGAGCGCAATTTTTACAAAAGACTTTTTTACTCACATGTACCGAAGAAAAAATTTCGTTCCCCGTCTGCTTCTGGTGCTTTTCGCTGTTATCCTTATGGGGTTTTGCCTGTCCTGGCTTGTTTTATGTGACATGGGCACCGACCCTTGTACAATGATGAATCTGGCAATATCAGATAAGCTTGGTATGGCAATTGGTGACTGGCAGGCATTTATGAACATTGTTCTTCTTATTTTTGTTATCATTTTTGGCGGACGAAACTTAGGCTTTGGAACACTTGCCAACATGTTTCTTGTTGGTTACTCTCTGCAGTTTTTCTCTTGGCTTTGGGGAATTGTTCTTCCGGCTGGTGTTGTCACAGATGGCGTTTTTACTTCCATGACAGTGCGCATCTGTGTACTGTTTCCTTCGCTGATCTGCTTTATTTTCGCGGCTGCACTCTATATGGATGTTGATCTTGGAACTGCGCCGTATGATGCTGTTCCGTATATCATCTGGAACTCACTGAAAAAGAAAGCTTCTTCTATTCCATTTCGCTTTGTGCGCATGGGCTTCGACATCTTTGTCGTAATAATTGCATTGATTTTTGGCGGCAAGCTTGGAGTGGTCACAGTACTCATGGCTTTTGTACTTGGACCAGTCATTGAATTTGTCGGAAACCTTCTTCAAAAAGTTATCGAGATTGATGAATAAAACGTCATAAAAAATGGGTACCCACAGGTTTCATTTTCCTGTGGATACCCATTTTGTTGTATAATAATCTTTTAATTTGCCTGTCCTTCTGCCGGCATTTTCTTAAATTGCCTAAGCACAAGTATGATAGCAAGCACACCTGCAACACCATCCGAGATCGGACCGGCAAACATGACACCTTCGATTCCAAATGCAAGCGGCAATAACAGTACAAGTGGGATCAAGAAGATGATCTGTCTTGTCATGGAAATGAAAATTCCCATCGGTGCCTTTCCGATTGAAGTGAAGAAGTTTGCTGTCAGCGGCTGAATACCATTTAAGAACGTACAGAACATGAAAACGCGGAAGTATGATACTGCAAATTGCTCATACAGCTCATCACCACTTCCAAACAGTGCCGTAATCTGACGCGGAAATATCTGAAATCCTGCAAACGCAATGACGGCAATTATGGTTGCCACTGTTGCTGCCAAACGATATGTTTTCTTTACACGGCTGTACTGAGCTGCACCGTAGTTAAATCCAATGATTGGCTGTGCACCCTGTGAAATACCTATGACGATTGACAAGAACACCATGTTTACCTTAGAGCCGACGCCAACTACTGCAAGCGGAATATCGCTTCCGTAGATAGACAGCGCACCGTAGTAACGAAGCACGTTGTTCATAACAATCTGCGTCACAAAGATTGCCAGCTGATTAAAGCAGGCAGCTGCACCAAGTGCCATAACCATCTTAAGGAAACGCGGCTTTGGCATAAAATCCTGCAGCGAAAGCTTTACTGTATGGAATTTTGGCAGATAACCAAGCACTAACATTGCTGAGAAAAACTGTCCAATAATAGTAGCCCATGCTGCACCTGCGATGCCCCACTTGAATACAAAAATGAACAGTGGGTCAAGAATCGTGTTGATGACTGCACCTGCCAGTGCCGACAGCATAGAATACGTTGGCTTTCCGTCAGCACGAATCAGATGAGTTCCGCCTGTTGTCAATACAAAGAACGGCATTCCAAGCGATGTAATTCCTACGTATGTCATTGCATAATCCATAACATACTCTGTCGCACCAAACACCGTGATCAGCGGACGAAGAAAAATTCTTGCCACAATACAAATGATCACACCGGCAATTACCAGACTTCCAAACGCGGTTCCTGCGATTTTTTTCGCATTCTCCTCATGCTTTCGTCCCATTTCAAGATTAAAATTAGATGCTCCACCAATTCCAAGCATCAGACCGACAGCTGTGGCAAGTGTTGTCAGCGGAAATGCAACATTTGTTGCCGCATTTCCATACATGCCAACGCCCTGACCGATAAAGATCTGGTCTACGATGTTATACAGTGCTGATACCAGCATACTGATGATCGACGGAACAGCAAATTTCACAAGCAGTTTGCCAAGCGGCGCACTACCAAGTGGATTTTGTCTTACTTCCATTTCTTTGCCTTTCCTGTCTTCTTATCAATATCGTTCTTTTTGAAAGTGCGCTCCTTTCCAAACAAGCCCTTTGATTTCTTCTCAGACTTGTCTGATCTTTTTCTGTCACTTCCCTTTTTTTCAAATTTCTTATCCGATTTTTTATCAGACTTTTTATCAAATGCCTTGTCAGACTTGCGCTTTCCTTGACGGTGTTCACGCATCATATCAAGAACGTCTTCGTCAGTTTGTCTGCGACGGCGGCCTTTGCCTTCGCGCCTGTCATCATCACCGCGTCTGTCGTCTCTTCTGCCGCTTCTTCCGCCCTTTCTCTCAGCACGCTTCTTTCTCATCTCTTCGATATAATTTTCTGCTGGAATTTCTTCCATGTCATCTCCAAGATGAAGCTTTAAGAAACCTGCACAAAGCTCCATTGCCGTGATATTCTCCTCTTCGATCTTGTCCTCTACCTTCTTTTGAAGTGATGACAGATCATTATTAGAAATCACTTCCATAACCTGATCAAAGATCTGGCTTGCCTTTGCCTGTGTGATATCTGCAACAGACGGAACCATTCTAGGCTTGATCTGTGTATTGCAGATACGCTCAATATCTCGGATACGGTAGATCTCTCTTCCGACAACAAGAGTGAAGGAACGTCCCTTTCTTCCTGCACGTCCTGTACGTCCAATACGATGAACATAATACTCTACATCCTGTGGAATATCAAAATTAAATACAGCTTCAACATCATCCACATCGAGACCTCTTGCTGCAACATCTGTTGCAATAAGGATTTCTGTCGTGCCATTTCTAAAGCTGTTCATAACCTTATCACGCATCATCTGGCTCAAATCACCATGAAGTGCATCAGCAAAATAGCCTCTTCCCTTTAAGTTCTCGCAAAGCACATCTGCCATATGCTTTGTGTTACAGAAAATCAAAGAACGCTTTGGATTGTAATAATCAAGCAAACGGCATACTACCTCTTCCTTGTTCTGTCTTTGTACCTCATAATAGTACTGCTTGACAAGTGGAATAGTCAGTTCCTTTCTCTCGATCTGAATCATCTGTGCATCCTTCTGGTAACGGCCAGTGATACGAAGAATCTCATCCGGCATTGTTGCTGAAAACAATGCCGTCTGATGATTCTCTGGTACACCTGCAAGGATAGTCTCAATATCCTCTACAAAGCCCATGTTTAACATCTCGTCAGCTTCATCCAGCACAACCATGCGGATGCCCTCAAGCTTAAGCGTATGTCTTCTCATATGATCCATAACTCTTCCCGGTGTTCCAACAACAATGGACACCTTTCCGCGAAGAGAACGAATCTGTTTTTCAATATCCTGTCCTCCGTACACCGGAAGCACTTTTACACCCGGCAGATATTTTGCGTAGCGGCGCAGCTCATCTGCTGCCTGGATGGCCAGTTCTCTGGTCGGGCAAAGCACGATTGCCTGCACGCGCTCATCTTCCGGGTCGATCATCTGAACAAGCGGAATACCAAATGCCGCTGTTTTTCCAGTTCCGGTCTGTGCCTGTCCAATGATGTCACGTCCTTCAAGCAGTGCCGGAATAGCAGACTGCTGAATTGGTGTCATCTCCTCATATCCGATCTCTGTTACGGCGCGGATAATCCTCTCATCAATTTCAGAATTCTCGTATCGAATTGCTTCCATTCTAATAACCTTTTTTGCTGCCTCTTGACAGCTAATCCTCTCTAATTAAAATATCTTACTTTGCGTTAAATACATATTTATCCAGACGATCCATTGCTTCCTTTACTAACGCATGCGGAACTGCAAGATTCATACGGATCGTATTTGGATTCATAAACGGTCTTCCGTCCTGCCATACAACGCCAACTGCAATTCCGGCACGGATCAGATCATCCATAGTCATCTCTGGATGCGCTTTAAGCCAGCCGCTGCAGTCCAAATATAGCATGTAGGTTCCCTGTGCCTTTGCTACAGAAACACCTTCAAAATGTGTTGTGATATATGTATATGCATAATCAACGTTTTGTGTCAGAACTTCGCGAAGTTCATCAACCCACTCAGCACCTTCCTTTGTATAAGCACCCATCAGTGCACTGATAGAAAGAACATTTGCACTATTGTAATGACTGCACTTTTCTGCTTCCATCAAACGGTCACGCAGATAGCTATTGTATACAATGTGGTAGGATCCTACAAGACCTGCCAGATTAAATGTCTTTGACGGCGCGTAGAAAGCAAAGGTATGTTCATGAGCATACTCATTCACGCTTTGTGTCGGGATATGCTTATGACCCTCTAAGGTCAGATCAGACCAGATCTCATCTGAAATGACAAGACACTTATTCTTTTCATAAACTTCCATTGCCTTCTCAATCTCTTCACGCTCCCATACACGGCCACACGGGTTGTGAGGAGTGCAAAAGATTGCCAGATGAATATGATTTTCCTTAAGCTTCTTATCCATATCCTCATAATCCATGCGCCATACACCCTGCTCGTCCTTCTTTAATGGACTGTAAACGATCTTTCGTCCCATGTTAGTGATGGTTCCGATAAATCCAATGTATGCTGGTGAATGAAGAAGAATTGCCTCACCTGGTGCTGTAAATGCCTGCAATACAGAAGACACACCGCCAAGCACACCATTTTCATAGTCAATAGCTTCCTTTGGAATATCTGTTACACCATTTCTAGTTTTCTGCCACTCTATAATAGATTCACTATAAGCATCCTTGATATCAAAATAGCCGAAAACCGGATGTGCCAGACGATTCTGTATTGCCTCAATAACGCTCGGTGCTGTTGCATAATTCATATCTGCAACCCACATCGGAATCTTAGAAAAACCTTCTTTAATTTCGGCGTTGTCAAAAGGAATCTTGCTGACTGCAATTGCTCCTGTTCCTTCGCGGTTTAAAATTGTTGTAAAATCATACTTCATGCTCATCTTTTTGTCTCTCCATTCTTTCTCTTTTTTCCTCAAATAATCCCAATTTGCACATTCCCTGCTTTTTTACTCAAAAGCCCTCATGTTTTTTGCCTACAGCTTACTCAAATCTTGGGCGCATCGTTTCTTTCATTACGCGAAGCACGTTGCCTGATGCAATCTTGTCAATCTGGCGCGGTGTGATTCCTGCTTTTTCAAGCGCTTCAAATAAAAGTGCAAGCTGTCCTGGCTCTCCGACCTCGAGATTTCCCCCGATACCATCGAAATCGGTGCCAATGCCAACGCAGTCCTCTCCGCCAATTTCGATAAAGTGTTTTACATGACGCACCATATCGCTTATGCGGCTTGTATTGTTTCCCTGCGTATCATCCAGAAATGCCGGTGCAAAATTGATTCCTGAAACGCCGCCTTTTTGGGCAAGCAGACGGATCATATCATCAGTCAAATTTCTTGGATGCGCTGCAAGTGCGCGGCAGTCTGAATGAGTTGCAACAAATGGCTTTTTTGAAATCTTTGCGACATCATAAAAGCCTCCGTCTGACAGATGAGATACATCTACCAAAATGCCAAGCTCATTCATGGCTTCTATGGCTTCCTTACCAAATGCGCTAAGACCCTTAGACATAATCTTTGGATCACGCGAGTTTGGCGCACCAAAGCAGTTTTCAAAGTTCCATGTAAGCGCAATTGCGCGTACACCAGTCTTTGCCAACTGTTCAAGACGGTCAAAGCTGCCGTTTACCATACGGCCATCCTCAACTGTAAGCACACCAGAGATCAGGCCCTGCTCCTTATTTTTCATCACATCGTCAAAACAATATGCCTGACGAATAACATCCTTGTGAGCCGCAAAGGAATCCTTCATCAGACTGACAGCCTTTGAAAACAATTCCTCATCCGGCGGCATCTCTGGACGACCTGCCTTTAATCGTTTTTCGCGCTCCTGTGGTGTGAGCATTTCTGGACGTGGTGGAAAAAATACAGCAAAGAACTGGCACAGCACATTTGCCTCTGCCATTCTTTTGATGTCCAGCATGGCATCTGGCATGTCATATATGTCATTTACGCCTTTTCCCAAGCCGTGAAGCAATGTGTCACAATGCATATCCGCATATTGGTAATGTAAGCTCATATTAAACCTGCCTTTCTTTTATGTTGCCCGGTAGTTAATTATTTATTTACTCTTCCGCAGCACTTCTTATATTTCTTGCCGCTTCCGCACGGACAAAGATCATTTGGATAGATCTTCTTTCCGCCGATGCGGTTTTTTACGATTGGCATAGAAGAAGTTACAATCTCTGAAGCACTTGCAATCTTCTTCTGACGTGATGGATCTGCCTTCTGTGCCTCTACGGTTGTAAAGCCTCTTGTCTCTGGCATTCTTGTATTATTATACATATCCATCATAACTGTGATGAAATCGCTCATCAGCTCCTCATTTTCCTCTGTCAGTCCATAGCGCTCCATCTCAGCAAAGATGTCTTTTGGCATTGCACCATGGCGCATGATTAATTGGATATGAGAACCGATCACTGCTGCCTCGTTTTCCGGACGGCCAAGACGAACCTGAATGAAACGGCAGAATGCAGCGTAAGATGGTGTCTTTTCTACATAGTACGGATCTGCATAGCGAAGCAGTTCGCTCTTTGCCGGAATGTAATAGCTCATTGCACCCTGACGCTCTAAAAGCTGATGATAATCAACAACCTCGCCTTCCTTCTTTGTGCGATACTCTTCGCTTAAAATATATCCGCCCTCAAAAAAGTACATCTGCTGTCCGCGAACTGCTTCACGATCCTTTAACCAGCTCTCAAGCTCTGGTCTTTTTGCATTCATTCCTGTCTGACCATTTACGATAGACAAGAATGTTGTGATATCAATTGCACGATACAGGTTTACACATGACATCAAATACTCATCAAACACATTGATACGTGATCTCTTCTGTGCATACTCACTGTCTGATTTAATCTCATTATATACTGCAGCAGTTTCAGACGGTACTACAACAACACCATCACCTGTTACAAATACAACTGGAAGATTTCTCCAATAATAGAAGCGGCCAGACTCCTCTGCAATAACAACGTCTTCTGCCATTGCAAGCTCTAATTCCTCAATCTCCTGCTTTCCTGCTGCAAGAAGCCATGCAGTAAGAAGCTCCTTATCTAACAGCTTTGCAGACAAAGCATCGATAATTTCCTGCTTCTTCGCCTTGGATAATACTTTTACCTCAAGTACCTGTGTCATCTGCTTTAACTCTGCAATGGTGTGCTTTCCAAGCACCTCTGCCAATGTATATACCTTGTTTTCACTCTGGTTCTTCATAATACTTTAACTCCATTCGATTTTTTACTTTTGTCGCTCAGCGAAAAATCATACCGCTTGCGCGCTCCTCTAACTCGCATACGGTAAGTAGCTGCCCCTTTACGTGGAAACGCACGTCAAATCCGGCGAAGTCTACGCCGTAACGTCTTGTCTCGTCGCGCTGGTAGGCCGGGCGTGGATCCTGCTTTAACACATAGATCACTGCCTCCCTCTTCTCTTCTGGAAAATGTGCCAGAAGATGAGCTGGGAATGAAACTTCAAGCTCATAATCCTTCACTGCATCAGAAAAGCCGCCCTTTGCGTCTGGGTGACTGTCCGTAAATGGGATATACGGCTTGATATCGTAGATTGGTGTCTGATCCATCAGATCGACGCCTGCTACATAGAGCATAGGTCCATTCTTTTCATCAAGGACAACACGCTCTAGTTTCACACAGGAAAGACCGATATCATTCGGACGAAACGGAGATCTCGTTGCAAAGACACCCATTCTCTTGTTGCCGCCAAGTCTCGGCGGCTTTACGGTAGCCGACCAGCCCTGCCTGTGATTCTCACTAAATGACCACAAAAGCCATATATAGCTGTATCCATCCAACCCGTACACACCCTGCGGATTGCGGTACTTCGGCTCAAATGTAATGACTCCCTTTAAAGACTCTACGAGTCCGCTCTGTCTGGGTATTCCGAATTTCGTTGGAAAATCGGTCTGTATTTTTGCTATAATCTCCATCTACTTTATTCCTCACTGATACCCACGAATTGCTCCATGATGATACAACTCTGGTATTCTATCAATTATCCTGCATTTTTATCTCTACCAAAAATAAGCTGCCGCATAAAACGGCAGCTTACTTTATTATATGGCGAAAGTATGGTTTTTGTCAATCGCTTTTAACTGGGTCATCCTCTTAAGCATGAATACCGCGATTCTCATCGCCCTTCTCATTCATTCCAAACTCATAATCATTGCCTGGAAGAATTGCATTCAGAACAATACCTGCGATTGCTGCAATTGCAAGACCTGTAAGCGTAATGGAAGCTCCACCGATTGTAAATGTAAGTCCACTTGAAAATCCCAGTCCACTTACTAAAATCACAGCTGCGATAATCAAATTTCTTGACTTTGTAAGGTCTACTTTATTTTCAACAACATTTCTGACACCTATTGCAGAAATCATACCATACAGCATAAATGAAACTCCACCGATAATCGCAGACGGGATAGATGCAATAATCTCTGATACCTTCGGGATAAAGCTTAAGATTACTGCAAAAATAGCTGCAATACGGATAACACGCGGATCATATACCTTGGAAAGTTCAAGTACACCAGTATTTTCTCCGTATGTTGTGTTAGCCGGACCTCCAACAAGTGCAGACAGAGACGTTGCAAGACCATCACCTACAAGAGTGCGGTGCAGACCCGGATCTTCGATAAAGTTTTCTCCAACAGTTGCAGAAATAGCAGACATATCTCCTATATGCTCCATCATTGATGCAATTGCAATCGGTGCCATTACAAGAATAGCAGTCAGGTCAAATTTGCATAACTGAAATGGCGGCAAACCTACCCATGAAGCCTTAGATACCTCAGTGAAAGTTAAAATAGCAGATCCGTCTGGATTTTTTACGCCAAGTGCATTTAAAATCAGCGCAAATACATAGGAACCTACAACGCCGAGAAGAATCGGAATGATCTTAATCATTCCCTTACCCCAGATGTTTGCAATAATAATAATTGCAAGTGCAACAATTGCTAAAAGCCAGTTCTGTGATGCGTTAGTAACAGCACTTCCTGCCAGTGAAAGACCAATTAAAATAATCATTGGTCCTGTCACAACAGGAGGCAAAAATCTCATTACTTTTTTTACACCGACAATCTTTACGATCAGTGCAAGAATTAAATACAAAAGTCCTGCAACAACAATTCCTCCGCACGCATACGGAAGCTTCTCACCCATCGTCATGTCAGCAAAAATGCCTGTATCAAGCGCTGCAACAGCTGAAAATCCACCCAAAAATGCAAACGAAGAACCTAAAAATGCAGGAACCTTCATTTTGGAGCACAGATGGAAAAACAGCGTTCCAAGACCTGCACAGATCAGCGTTACCTGAACTGAAAGTCCCTCTCCCTCAAAATAAACATTTGTCAGGATCGGAACAAGAATCGTTGCTCCAAACATTGCAAACATGTGCTGTATTCCAAGCAGCAGCATTTTCGGGATTCCGAGCGTTCTGGCGTCTCTGATTCCCGTAGTTTTTTGTGATTGCTCACTCATACCAAGTACCCTCTTCCTTCTTTATTTAGCTAAGGACTCCTCGAACGCATCGAGCTCGGCACTAGCCTGCTCCCATACTTCCATCAGTCCATTGAGCTCCTCTTCTTTAGCGTCGACCTTCTTTTGTGCCTCCTGCAGCTTACTGTAGCTTGCTGCAATTGCAGGATCATTTAATTCATCCTGCAGCTTTGAAAGTGCCTCCTCACAAGCTTCAACTGCTGCCTCGGCCTTTTTGACCTTTGCAGATAAACGTGAGCGCTCCTTTCCCGGATTAGCATAAAGAGTCTTTGGTGACGCAGATGCAGCTGTCTTATTTTTTTCCTGCTCTATAGCAAGCTTTGCTGCCGGTGAAACGGCTGCATATTTGCCAAAGCTTACCTGATCGTCCTTGTCAGCTGTCGCCTCCTCGTACTGTTCATAGCCAAACGGATAATATGTCGTTACACCGCCGTCAAAGCTTAAAATCTTATCTGCCACCTGACGAACAAAATAACGGTCATGGGATACGAATACAAGTGTTCCCTGATAGCCCTTTAGCATCTGCTCTAGTGCTTCTTTTCCGACAATATCCATATGGTTTGTCGGCTCATCGAGGATCAAAAGATTTGGTTTTTTCTTTAAGATCTTACAAAGTGCCAGTCTCACGCGCTCTCCTCCGGAAAGCATGCTGACCTGCTTAAACACATCATCACCAGTAAAAAGGAATGCACCAAGAGCATTTCGCACCTCTGTCTGCGTCAAGTTCGGATATTCTGCCCAGTAGTCATCCATGACGGTGGCATCACTAGTATAATGTGCCATCTGCTGATCGAAATATCCAATCTGCACACGAATGCCATACTGATACTCGCCGCCAAGAGGCTGAATCATCCCCATCATTGTCTTTAAAAACGTAGACTTACCAAGGCCATTTCCTCCAACAATACCAAGCTTTTGACCTCTCTCAAGGGTAAGATTCACCTCTGAAAGAACACGGTCATATCCAATCTGAAGATTTCTGGCAGTAAATACTTCCTTTCCTGTCTCAACCTCAGGCTGGAAATTAGCATGAAATGCCTTTAGATCATAGCGCTGCGGCGGTGCAATCTTTTCCATATGCTCAATCTGTTTTAGCTTTGAGCGTGTCATTGCAACCTTTGTAGGCTTATTTTTAAATTTTTCTACAATCTCCATCAGACGCGCAATTTCCTTTTGCTGTGCCTGATAATCCTTTTCCTGCTTATCCCAGGCTGCTTTTTTCTGCTCCACAAAGGAGGTATAATTTCCACTGTAGCGATGTGTGATTCCATACTCAATCTCATATACTGTATCGACAATACGATCCAAAAATAATCTATCATGAGATACGATAACAACAGCCCTATTATACGCCTTTAAATAATTCTCAAGCCATTCAATTGTCTCGATATCAAGGTGGTTAGTCGGCTCGTCCAAAAGAAGAATATCCGGCTTTGAAAGAAGCATTTTGATAAATCCAAGCTTTGTCTGCTGTCCACCTGAAAATTCTCTAAGCGGCTTTTTCTTGTCAGCTTCAGTAAAACCAAATTTGCGAAGCATTGTCTCATACTCTTTTTCATAGTAGTAGCCGCCCATATCAGTAAACTGCTCCTGCATCTGGGTATAGATTCTGATATTTAACTCAGATGGATCTGATTCCATGATCTGGCGCTGTGCTTCTAGCTCACGCTGCTTTTCGCGGTATGGCTCAAACACCTTTCGCACCTCAGTCTCCATAGAAATTGTCTCATCTGCAAACGCGATCTGCTTTAAATAACCGATCACCGGATTTCCGCTCTTTGCGATATAAATATCCTCATCGCTGTCTCGCTTCTCAAGTTCAACCTCACCCTCAATCAGCTTTAAAAGAGTTGTCTTTCCGCAGCCGTTTCTTCCAACGACGGCAATTTTCTGTCCGGCGTTGATTTCAAAATTAATATTCGTTAAGATGGTGTTCGCCCCATAGGAGACGGCACCATGATTAATCATGTATAACATTGCAAAACCTTTCCTGTACAACGTCTGTTTTTATTATTGGCGGATTCTAAGAATGGTCAATGAATATGGCTCAAACGTGCGCGTAAATGTGCCGTCTGGAATAGTTTCCTCGCTCACAGCCGGAACGACACATTTTTTATTCTCCATTGTATTTTCATCAGACAATGCTGCAGCCATCTTCTCTACAAGCACGTTATGTGTACCATTTACACCATCAAGTGCAATCTGCGCTGTCTGTGAATTTCCAGTAATGTTTACCGCCTTTACAATCACATCACCAGTTGCCTCATCAAGCGCTGCAGATACATACAGTGGCTTTGGCGCAGGAATCTTGTCAATCGTATCAAGGTATTCCTCGCCATCCACATATATCTTCATCGTGCGATCCTTTACAACAAGCATCAGCTCATACTCATGATCCTTCTCTGCTGAGAACATTGCCTCACTTAAGCATGCTCCCCTGCCGTTTTTAAAATGCTCCATGCTTATATCCAGATTCTGCCAGCCGCCAAGCGTCCAGAGCATATGGTCAGATGCTTCTCCAAGATAAACAAGAAATCCCTTTTTGCCCTCTGTCTCTTTTGCCTTCATGGTAAGCGTATAATTTGTCCAATCCTTTGGAATTACACCAGTCTCGACTGCATTTTCATAGGAAGCAGCACGATTTTCACTCTCAGTTCCGCACACACAGTCTGTAAAACGATGCAGCTTTCCTGTATCATGATTTTTCACTGTCACCTCAAAGAACACACCCTGTCCCTCGTTGACTAACACACGAATTGGACCGCTTATAGTCTTTGCGCTTTCGCGGATTTTTTGTTCTGCCAAAAGGCGCGCTGTCTGCTCAAGTTCTGGCTCTGTAACAGTAAAATCTAATCGATGAGTTCCCTGATGGCGCATAAACATACTCTGAACATAATAATTAACAGAGCCATACACCTGATTATTATCAAACCATATCATATCAGGACGCCAATTTACATAATCCACATTTGCAAACATCGGCGCATAGCATGCCAGTCCAACTGCATGCACATTTTTCTCAAGACCTGTCATAAAGGCAGCCTCAGCAAGACCATTCTCCCACTGATTGCCCCATGATGCATACTCACCCAAAAATACCTTGGGATCAGATGATAGGAAATTATCATAGCGATCTACATTTGCTATCATCCAGTCGGTATTCATATAGTAATGCTCATCGATCAGATCACAGCCGCATTCTCTTGCACTTGCCCATCCGCGCTCATACTCACCGCCTGCGGCAAATGGACTTGCTGAACCAATCAGCTTAATATCAGGATATTTTTCACGGATTGCCTTATGAAAATATGGATAGCGCTCGGTAAAGCCCTCGCCAACCTCCTCATTTCCAATTGCTAGATAATGTAATCCAAATGGCTTTGGATGACCCATATCGGCACGCTTCTTTCCCCAAACAGTTGTCTCATCGCCATTTGCAAACTCAATAAGATCAAGTGCATCGTCAATCCAAGGACCAAGTTCATCAAGTGGGACCTTTCTTTGATGATGCGGATCGTATGCTGCCGGAAGTACTGGAAGAGGCTCTGCACCTATATCCTCTGCCAGCTGGAAATATTCATAATAGCCAAGACCAAGTGTCTGATTATATCCCCAGTTATTTCGTCTCGCCGGGCGCTCCTCAACAGGTCCAATCGTATTTTTCCAGCGATACATCGAATCTCTTGCATTCTCATCAAGCTGTCCGTCATGTACAAGACAGCCTCCCGGAAAACGTATGAACTTCGGATGCATTGCTTCGAGCATCTCGCATAAATCTTTTCTAAGACCATTTGGGCGGTTCTTATATGTGTGCGCTGGAAATAGTGATACAAAATCCACTTCCACACTGCCCGGTGTCATGCAGACAAGCGCCAGATTTGCATCTGTGCAGCTTGTGCCTTCTGCAATTTTAAGATCTGCCGTATACTTTTTCCAATCAGAAGCATCTGCTATAAGCTCACATGATGCATAGATTTGTCCTTCTTTTCCAATCAGACAGGCCTTAACTGTCACTGGCTCGTCTATTTTTCTTAAATAGCAGGAAAAATGATATGTTTCCCCACCTTCAAGTGCAATTCCACTGTTAAAGCCAAGGTTTTTTACACCTGCTGCTGCCGAATTTGCCGTTATACGAAGATAGTGTGGGTTCTTCTTCGTATAAGGACTCTCTGTCAGAATGGTAAGTGAAACATCAGCTGCGTCTGTCTGTCCATTTTTTTCATCTAACTGACAAGGCATCCACGCATACAGTGCATGATAATTTTTATTGTCAATCGGATCAAATTCAAATGCACGGTTCTGGATCAGCTCCGCATAAAGTCCGCCATCTGCCGCATGATTAATGTCTTCAAAAAAAATGCCGAAGAGATCGCCTGTTGCTTCTCTTTTTTCCTTTGTGTTAATCTGAAATGTCTGCATGGCTCACTATTTCCTTTCCTTATAATAGACTTAATAAACCATACCACATTCTCACGAAAGCATCAACATTTTTAATTAAATTTGTGCAAAAAAGGCAGTTTCAGGAAATATTCCCAAAACTGCCTTTTTCATTATTTTTTATCTGTAGTAATAAAAAATTAGTTTGCTGCGCTTGCGCTCTCAGCCTCAGAAGATGCCTCCTCAGATGCTGCCTCGCTGGAAGCTGCCTCAGACTTAGCCTCGGTCTTAGCCTCAGTTGCCTTCTCGGTAGCCTTTTCAGTTGCCTTCTCGGTAGCCTTCTCAGTCTTAGCTTCGGTCTTAGCCTCAGTCTGTACCTCTGCCTTTGTGCTAGCTGCGGTAGTAGTCTTCTTATCAGCGCTTCCGCATCCTGTCATCATTGCTGCTGCCATAGCGATTACTGCGATAGATGTAATAAACTTTCTCATGATTTTTGTTCCTCCTATTTATAACTATTAAATATGCTTAACAGTTAATGTCCTTTGCTGCAAAAGTGATCTCCTCTTACCACTTCTGCTGACAATTGCTATACTAGTCCTTTTTTTTAATAGTGTCAATAGGTAATGTAAAATTTTTGAGAAATTTAAGTAAGCCTTAAAGATTTAATGCCATTATTGTCCAGACATTGTTGGCTGATTAGCCTGTTGTGCAATTGAATTAAGTGTAATTTCCTCTTGTGTCTGCGCATCAGTCAGCTTCATTGCCTGAGTTTCTTCATCTACACTAACCGTAAAGGTACGAACCTGGTCAATATTTGCCTCATCCATTCCCTTCCACTCCATCGTAAAGGTACCATCATCCTCACCCGGCTTGCAGCTGTAACGAAAATGAGTATCAATTCCTGCATCTGGTGATACAAGTGACTGAACAGTTAAGATTCTGCTGTAGTTATCAAACTGATATGAAGCACTTTCTGTCATCCAGATATCTTTGATGGATTCTGAAAGCTCACGCTCCTCTACGCTCTCATATACATTTATGTAGCGTCCATCTGTAATCTTTTCACTAGAGCGAACCTGCGCTGCAATTCCATAGTCATTGTCAGATTCACTAAGAAGTACAGTCACAGCACCATCCATCATGCCTGTTGGAGCATCATAGGAATCAAAGAAGGTATAGCCGCTTCCATTTTGTCCCTTTGGAAGATAGCCCTTTGTAAGTGTTTCTGCAAATGAAACTTCATTAATGTAATACCATCCATCTGCATAATAAACATCCTCAACACCTGTATTTGCCGGACAATAATCCTGCATCCAGATACCTGTAAGATTCAAAATAGCTCTTCTTGTGCTAAGCTCAGGTATACGAATCCATCCTTCTTGAGCCTGTTCTGACACAATGCCAAGCAAGCTGGCTGCCTCACCGCCTGCCTTTGCACTAACGCCAAGACGTCCAATGATGCCAGAATACAAAGTGTTGTTTGCCTCTGATGCATTAAAATCAGGAACAAGCTTGCAGATCATCTGTAAAAATGCTGCCTTTTGCTCATCATTTACTGCACCGCCTGTAAATGTAAGTGCACCAAGGCCGCTGCCCCAATCAGCTACCCATCCAGAAGCCAGCTTACTCATATATGTTGTACGACTAAATGCACACACAATTGATGGTGATGATCCATCTGCAAATGCCTGACTTCCCATTTTTCTAATATCTGCCGGGATAGTAAGTGATGTAAGACGCATACAGCCTGCAAATGCACGACTTCCTATTGTACGAAGAGCTGGTGGAAGCACAAGACCCTCGCCAACGCCGCTTCCCTCAAATGCATTGTCGCAGATCGTTAGAAGTGACTGTGCAAAATCAACTGTCTGAAGTGATACGTCATTTTGGAATGCAGCCGCACCAATGTAGCGAATCCCCTCTGGGATCGATACATTCTTCAACTCTGTACAGTTGCGGAAGGTACGCTCTCTTACAGCCTGGATTGCCGCCGGCACCTGCGCATAGACTAACTTTGTACAATCAGCAAATGCTCCTGCTCCAAGATAAGTTACGCTCTGCGGCAAGTTAGCAGTTACAATACCTGAGCCTGTAAAGCTCTCTGCGCCAACTGCTGTCAGCGTCTGTGGAAATGTAAATGAAGAAAGTGCAGATGTTTCTGCAAATGCACGGCTTCCAATTGACGTAAGCGCACTCGAAGCCTGCACTGTTGTGAGTGAACTGCAGTTTTCAAATAAGCCTGAACTAATTCTTGTAATTGCCTGCGGCAATGTCGCAGATGTAAGGCTTGTACAGCCAGAAAATGCACTTGCACCAAGATATGTTACATTCTGCGGAACCAAAATTGAAGAAAGTGCGCTGCAATTTTGGAATGCGCCGCCCTCAATAAATGTCATGCTCTCTGGAAGTGTAATCTGTTTTAATGCAGTACAATTTTGGAATGCACCATAGCGAATCGTCGTAAGTGTTGATGGCAGCTGTACTTTCTGAACTGGCGTATTGGCAAATGCAAGTGTACAGATCGTTGTAGTTCCTCCCTGAACAATAACATCTGTATAAGGAACAAGCTGTGTTGCCACACCTGATTTTGCCAACTCGGCTGCATCTTTGTCACTTAAAGATCCAGTCGGCTGCTCTGACTGCACGATAATCTCAGCCGGCACACGATACAGCAAATCATTGATGTAAATCATCTCATGCTTTCGATCTTCATACCATTTTGTTCCGTCAAACGCGTTTGCTACAATATCTCGCACACTCTTTGGAATCTCAATCTGACTTAAAGCACTGCAATTTTTAAATGCATTAGAGCCAATATAGCTTACGCCGTCCGGCACAACTATAGCAGCCAGATTAACACGATTAATAAAAGCTTCCTCAGCAATAACAGTCGTTCCCTGCCTGATAGAAACAGTTACCGCATCGCTCTGACAGCGATAGAGGATACTGTTAATATATACAAGCTCTCCAGTCAATGTTGAATCATATGGTGTGCCTTCAAATAAATTGGCACCTACCTGCGTAACGCTTGTCGGAATCTGTACGCGAACAAGAGCGCTGCATCCTGCAAATGCTTCTCTTCCTATATAAGTAACACCCTCTGGAATCACCACGTCAGTAATCATGGTCTGTCCGCGAAATGCACCTGCTGCTATGGAAGTAACTTTTGCACCGCCATAAGTTTCTGGAATCTCAACAACACTTCTTGAACCGTCAAATCCTGTAATGCTGACAGTCTGTCCATCCTCGCTAAAGCTAAATGTCAGTCCCTTTGTATCCTCCTTAGGTGCCTGCTCAGACCACTCTGGTTCCTCCGTTGTCGTCTCCTCTGGTGTAGTTTCTTCTGTAGTTTCTTCTGTACTCTCTTCCTCGCTAGTTTCTTCCTCACTAGTTTCTTCCTCGGTGCTAGCCTCTGCACTGCTTTGTGGTGTGCTTTCCTGCGTGGAAGATTCTTCCTGTGATGATGTCGGTGTTATACTTTCACTAGGTTCCTGGGAGGACGTTTCCGGTACACTTTCTGATGAGCTTTCAGTTGGTATCTGCAAAGACGTCTCTGGAATACTCTCTGTCGCCAAAGCCTCTGATGTCAGGTTCCCCAATATAGTCTGCTCTTCTATTGTCTGTGTCTGCGTTTCCTGTTTAATATTTTCAGTAGTTTCCTCCGCAAATGAATACTGCGGTATGTAAGAAACGGTCATCGCAGCAGCCATCGTCCATACGGACGCCTTCTTCTTCCATGATCTTTTCATAGTATTCCCTTCCTTTCTCTTAAACAAAAAGAGCCGGTTTTTAACCGGCTCCCATAAATAATCCGGCAATAACTCTTTTCTAAGTTTATATTACCAGAGATTATGTCAAATAAGTACTTTCAATGTCCTTACATCTCTTAAGAATCTCTTACGATGCCTGGTCAAACTGGCTGTTGTACAGATCAGCGTAAAAGCCCTTCTTTGCCAAAAGTTCTTCGTGCGTTCCGCTTTCAATTACATCTCCATCCTTTAACACAAGGATAAGATCGGCATTTTTGATTGTGGAAAGACGATGTGCAATAACAAAAGAAGTACGATTCTTCATCAGCTCGTCCATTGCATTTTGGATTTGAAGCTCTGTTCTTGTATCGACAGAGCTTGTTGCCTCATCGAGAATCAACATAGGCTTGTCAGCGATCATTGCACGGGCAATTGTTAACTGCTGCTTCTGACCTTGTGACAGATTAACCTGATCATTAAGCACTGTATCATAGCCATTCTGCAGTGTTCTCACAAAATGGTCAAGACCAACAGCGCGGCATGCCTCCTTCATGCGCTCATCAGAGACATTTGGCGTACAATATACAAGATTTTCTCTAACAGTACCCTCAAACAGCCATGTGTCCTGAAGAACCATACAAAACTGAGAATGAACCATTTCACGTTTTACCTGATTAGTCGGAATGCCATCAATACAGATTTTTCCGCCCTGAATCTCATAAAAACGCATAAGCAGATTGACAAGTGTTGTCTTTCCTGCTCCCGTTGGACCAACAATGGCAATTTTTTGTCCAGCCTTTGCCTGTGCAGAAAAATCATGGATAATCACGCGATCTTCATTATAGCCAAACTTTACATGCTCAAATGATACATCACCCTTTACATTGTCAAGCGTCTTTGTCTTATTGCTCTCGTCATCCATCTCCTTTGCCTCAAGAAACTCAAAGACACGCTCACCTGCTGCTGCCGCTGACTGTAAAGACTGTGCCGCCTGTGCGATCTGAGATAATGGCTGTGTAAAATAGCGCACATACATCATAAATGCAACGATTACTTCAAAGCCAATCGTTCCCTTCATAGTCAGCACTGCACCTGCCACACAGACTGCCACATAGCCTAAGTTTCCGATAAATGTCATAATAGGCGGCATGAGTCCGGCAAGGCACTGTGCACGAAATGCACTTTCTCTTAAATTATTATTCATGCGCTCAAATTCAGCTGCTGCCTGCGCTTCTCCATTATATGCCTTTACAACTGTATGACCTGTGTAAATTTCCTCAATGTGACCATTGATCTCACCAAGACAGCGCTGCTGGCGCACGAAATATCTGCTGGAGCGCTTTGCAATAACTGTCATAAGTACAAAGCCAATCAATGTCGCCACAATTGCAGTAATTGTCATAATCACATCTGTTTTAAACATCATAAAAAGTGAACCGACAAAAAGCGTAACTGCGGAGACAAGATTTCCGATGCTTTGATTCATAGACTGTGATATCGTATCAACATCATTTGTGACACGTGAGAGGATATCACCTGTCGTAGAGCGGCTGTAATAGCTCATCGGCAGACGGTTAATTTTTCCTGAAATATCACCTCTAAGCTTTTTTGAAATATTTTGTGTCACTGTTGCCATAATCCACTGCTGACCAAATGACAGCAAAGCACCGCACACATAAAATGCAATTAATGTAAATCCAATCTTAGAAACAGCGTCCATATCAACGCCTGTTACAAGACCTTTTCCAATTTCCTTTGTCATCTCTGACAGCTTATCTGGTCCAAGAAGCGTCAAAACCGTGCCTCCTGCCGCGCAGATAAGCGCAATGATCACAACCGGAAGATAGCTTTTGCAATACGAAATCAGCTTTGACCATGTTCCCTTAAAATCAGATGCCTTCTCAGCAGGACCTCTTCCCATGCCAGGTCCACGCATGCCGCCTCTTCTGCCCGGGCGGTTCTGTCCATGGGTATATTCTTTATTTTCCATTATGCAAGCTCCTCCTTTGACAGCTGTGAATATGCGATCTGACGGTATACCTCGCAAGTTTCCATCAGCTCATTGTGCTTGCCCATTCCGGCAATCTTTCCATCATCAAGCACAATAATCTTGTCCGCATCGCGTATAGTACCAATTCGCTGTGCCACAATGAAACGCGTTGCATCTGCACAAGTTTTTCTTAATGTATCGCGAAGAACACGATCTGTCTTGTAGTCAAGTGCCGAAAATGAATCATCAAAAATTAAAATCTCCGGGTGACGGCATATCGCACGTGCAATTGACAGACGCTGCTTTTGTCCTCCTGAGAAATTAGATCCTCCCTGTGCCACAAAAGCATCTACGCCGCCCTCTGTCTTATCAACAAACTCTTTTGCCTGCGCAGTCTCAATTGCCTGCTTAACATCATCATCAGTAAAGCCTTTTGTACCATTATCTCCATAGGCAACGTTGCTTTTAATGCTTCCTGTAAATAAAACAGCCTTCTGTGAAACATATCCAATCTTATTTCTAAGTGCCTTCTGTGTATATTCCTTTACGTTAACGCCATCGACAAGCACCTCTCCCTTTGTCGCATCGTAAAAACGCGGAATCATGTTGATCACAGTACTCTTTCCACAGCCAGTTGAACCGATAAAGGCAATTGTCTCACCCTTATGAGCAGTAAAGGAAATGTCCTCAATGACATCCTTCTCTGCATCTGGATAACAAAAAGATACATTGCGAAACTCAACTTCACCCTTTTTGCCGTCAATTCCATTCTCTTTTGTGCCATCCTTAATCGAGAGCGGCATATCAAACACTTCATTAATACGCTTTGCTGATACGCTCGCACGCGGAAGAAGCACGAAAATCATGACAAGCATCATAAAGGACATAACGACCTGCATAGCATACTGAGTAAATACGATCATATCTGAGAAAATAGTCAGCTTGTCAAACATCTGAGCATTGCTGATCAAATAAGCGCCGATCCAGTAAATTGCTAACATCAATCCATTCATTACCATCTGGATTCCCGGCATCATAGTTCCCATAGTGCGGTTTGCAAACAGCTGCGTTTTCGTCAGCTCATCATTTGCATCATTAAATTTCTTCTGCTGATAACCTTCTGCATTGTAAGCACGAACTACATTTAAGCCTGTCAAATTTTCTCTAGTGACACGGTTTAAATTATCTGTCAGACTCTGCAGCTTTTTAAACTTTGGAAGCGCAACAGCCACGCAAACACAAACAAAGCTAAGCAGTACAACAACAGCCACACCAGTTGAAGCAGTCCACTGCCAGTTCTTTGTAGAAATCTTGCATAGTGCCCACACTGCCATTATAGGAGCCTTAAGTAAAACCTCCAGACCCATAACAATCAGCATCTGTACCTGTGTAATATCATTTGTAGAACGTGTAATTAAACTTGCAGTAGAGAAATTTCCAATTTCTTCCATTGAAAAAGACTGCACCTTATGAAAAACCTGTCCTCTTAAATTGGCAGAAAAATTAGATGAAATTTTTGATGCACATATTGATGTACATACTGCCGCAAGCAAACTTCCTAGTGCACATGCAAGCATCTTGCCTCCTGCTATCAAAATATCATTCATCTTACTGCCCTTAGTCTGGACAAGCTTTGTAATTTCAGACATATAATCTGGCATTGTCAGACTAAGCCACACCTGCACGATAATAAACACAAATGCAACTGCCGCCAGAATAAAATCTTTCCATGTAAGCTTCTTTAACAACTTAACCATTATCTGCTGCTCCCTTCTTTTTAGATAGAAACTATTATAGCGTTCAAAATAGAACAGTCAATATAATTTATATAAAATTTAGATTGTTTATAAAAAAAACGAAAAGAGGCAGACTCTTCATCTGCCCCTTTTTTGCTCTAATTTAATTCATCCCTGCTCATGCACACCTGTAACAGAAAATACAACCCACTCTGCGATATTTGTCGCATGATCTCCGATTCGCTCAAAATACTTTGCAATCATCAAAAGATCAAGTGCATACTCGCCGTCCTTTGGATTTTCTGAGATCATTTGAATAAGCGACTCCTTTACCTTTAAGAAAAGATCATCGACCACATCATCGTGCTGAATTGTTGCCTCTGCCATTGCTACATCACGCTTTACATAAGCCTCAACACTCTCTGTCACCATACGCATTGCAGCTACTGCCATCTGACAAATATACTGTGCATCCGTTCCGATTCTTCCATTTAAAAATCCAATAATCTCTGCGATGTCGGATGCCTGATCACCGATACGTTCCATATCTGTAATCATCTTAAGTGCTGCTGAGATCTGTCTTAAATCTCTCGCAACTGGCTGCTGCTGTAGCAAAAGCTTTAAACAAAGCGACTCAATAGTGCGCTCCATCTGGTCAATCTCACTGTCTATCGGTGCGATTTTTGCTGCTGTCTGTCCATCTGCATTTGCCAGTGCCTTTGCCGCTAATGCTAACGCCTCCTCACAAAGCGATCCCATCTTTGTCAGATCACGATTCAAAAGCGCTAGCTGCTCGTCAAACTTGCTTCTCATGTCTTCACCTCACTTTTTTTATTTCCATTAGCCAAAACGTCCTGTAATATAATCCTCAGTTCTCTTATCCTTTGGCTGCTCGAAGATCTTCTGTGTCTCACCATACTCTATCAGATCACCAAGCAGGAAAAATGCGGTGTAATCAGAGATACGCACGGCCTGCTGCATGTTATGCGTAACCATAACAATTGTGTACTGTGATTTTAATTCGCTTGCCAGCTCTTCTATCTTTGATGTAGAAATCGGGTCAAGCGCACTTGTTGGCTCATCCATCAAAAGTACATCTGGTTCAACAGCAAGTGCTCGTGCAATACAAAGTCTTTGCTGCTGTCCTCCTGATAAGCTAAGTGCCGATTTTTTCAAGTTATCCTTTACTTCATTCCAGATAGCTGCGCCCTTCAAGGAATTTTCCACGATCTCATCAAGCTTTGCACGGCTTGTAATTCCATGGGTGCGCGGTCCGTATGCAATATTGTCATAGATGCTCATTGGAAATGGATTTGGCTTTTGGAATACCATTCCGATATTTCTGCGAAGCTCATTGACATTTAACTTTGGATCAAAAATGTCCTCGCCGCGATAACGAAGATCGCCTGTAATCTTCACACCAGGCACCAGATCATTCATTCTGTTTAACGACTTTAAGAATGTGGATTTACCACAGCCAGAAGGACCAATCAGCGCCGTAATACTCTTCTCCTCAATATTGATATTAATATTTTTTAATGCCTGCACCTGTCCATACCACAGACACATATCTTTTACAGTAATTACGCTGCTCACTGACTCTTCCTCCTCTGAAAATACTTACCTAACAAAGTTGCAGTTAAATTGATAAACACGGTTAATACCATTAAGATTGCTGCAATTGCAAATGCAACACCAAACTCACCCTGCTCCTTAGCATACATGTAAAGCGCAACTGTAAGTGTTGCACCTGCACTGTGAAGACCATCTATCATTCCATTTACTGCATGTGCAAGACCTGCGGTGAAAAGAAGCGCTGCTGACTCACCGATAATTCTTCCGACAGAAAGAATACATCCTGTCACTACACCATCAATACATCCTGGAAGTACAACGGTACGAATAACTCTCCACTTTCCTGCGCCAAGTCCAAAGGCACCCTCACGGTAGCTTTGCGGAACTGTCTTTAAGCTCTCCTGGGTTGTTCGCATGATAGTTGGAAGATTCATGATAACAAGAGTAAGCGCACCTGCTAAAAGAGATGTCTGCAAGCTTAAAAACTGACAGAAAAACAGCATTCCGACAAGACCATATATAATAGAAGGAATACCTGAAAGTGTCTCTGCTGCATACTCGATCATGCCAACTATTTTTTTGTTTGTGGCATACTCAGTCAGATATATTGCAGCACCAACACCAAGCGGAAGTACAATTACAAGTGTTGCAATTACAATATAAAGTGTATTTAAAATATCAGGCAAAATACCAATGTTGTCATCGAGGTAGCTTGGAGATGTGGACACCAGCTTCCAGCTTATATTCGGAACACCTCTATATAATACATATCCGATCATAAACAATACAAGTCCACATGTAATTGTTATGGAAATCCCCATCAAAAACTTCATCAGACCTATATAAAGCTTGCGCTTTACCCCTGGTCCATTCTTTGCAGTGGCACGCACTGTCATTACCGATTTTACATTTGCTGTCTGCGACGCCCCTATTGCTTCCTGTTTTGTCATCTTACTCACTCCTTTTATGAATCCGTTTTTCAGGCTTTCTCATGCTTTAAGAAAAAATTCAGTGTTGCATTGATCAGCATGATGAACAAAAACAGCACTAACGCAATTGAAAACAGCGCCTGTCTTTGCAGTCCTGCTGAATATGACATCTCACTGGCAACAGCAGTCGTCAAAAAACGAACACTCTGGAACAATGACGGCATATTTGGAACATTTCCAGAAACCATCATAACTGCCATTGCCTCGCCAATTGCACGGCCCACACCTAATACAACTGCTGCTGCGATACCACTTCTTGCAGCCGGAACTGACACCTTAAAATATGTCTCAATATCTGTCGCACCAAGTGCAAGTGATGCGTCCTCATATTCCTTTGGCACTGCCTCAAGCGCATTCAGTGAAACCTTAATGATAGACGGCAAAATCATGATTGCAAGTACGATAATCGCTGCCAGAAGGCTTGCACCATCTGGCACATTAAACAATTTGCGGATACCAGGCACAAGAATCAGCATACCGACAAGACCATAAACAACAGACGGAATACCTGCTAAAAGGCTGACAGCTGTCTCAATAACACCTCTTACCTTTGGTGATGCAATCTTTGCCAGGTAGACAGATGTGAAAAATCCGACTGGAACACCAAGCAAAATTGCACCTCCTGTTCCGTAAATACTTGTCATGATAAACGGTAAGATTCCAAATGATGGCTCAGAGGCGGTCGATGCCCATTTTGTGCCAAATAAAAACTGAAACAGACCAATTTTTGCGATTGCCGGCACACCGGAAATTACCAGATAAACTGTAATTAACAATACACATCCGACCGTAATCAGTCCGAGAATCAAAAATATGCCATGTACTACTGTCTCTAACAGACTCTCTTTGCTCTTCATAAATCCTCGCACCCTTCCAATTGTGATTATTCTGCTACCGCAACAGCACCTGCTGCCAAGATAATATCTGCTGCATCCTTTGAAGTTACATAATCGAAGAATGCCTGTGCTGCCTCTGATAATTCAGTACCATCCTTTGTAACAAGAACGAATGGACGCTGTACCTTATAAGAACCATCCTTTACTGTTTCCTCAGTTGCCTCAACACCATCTACTGATACCTTCTTTACAGTATCCTTTACTGCTGCTAAAGATGCATATCCGATTGCACCTGGATTGCTGGAAACAGTTGTGATAACATCACCTGTAGATGTAAGCTCCTGACGATACTTGCAGGAATCAGATGTACCTGTAATAGACTCGAAACCATCTCTTGTACCACTTCCTGCCTCACGGCCAATCAGAACGATATCAGCATCCTCTCCGCCAACTTCACTCCAATTTGTGATCTCGCCAGTGTAAATCTTTGCGATATCATCAAGAGAAAGATCCTCTACTGTATTCTCCTTATTAACAATGATTGCAATACCATCAAGTGCCAGTGTAGTTTCTACTAAGCCCTGGCTCTTCTCCTCATCCTTTAATGCACGGCTGGAAAGACCGATATCGCAGCGTCCCTCAGATACAGCAGTGATTCCAGAACCAGAACCAGTTGGGTTGTAAGTAAAGGTAGCATCTGGATTTGCCTTTGTAAATGCCTCACCAAGAGCACCGATTACCTTCTCCATAGAAGTAGAACCATCAGTTGCAACGCTTCCAGATACAGGAGTCTGGGCATCTGCCTTAGACTCAGCTGCTGCAGCAGATGTATCCTTAGCCTCTGCCTTGGCCTCAGTCTTAGCTTCTGTAGAAGCGGTAGTTGCTGCTGTTGATGCTGTTGACGCGGTGGTTGCTGCTGTTGACGCTGTAGTCTCCTTTTTATCTGTCTTTCCGCATGCGGTCAATGTTGAAATTGCAAGAGCTGCGGTTACTGCCATTGTGATCATCTTTCTCATAATAAAAACTTCCTTTCTGTTTCTACCCATTTTGTTGTGTTTGTTTTGTTTTCTCTTAACGCCACTAATCTTATTGTTTCTTTGTAAAATCAGAAAGCAGTGATATGTCAAATCTATGTAAAAAAATAAAAAGAGCCACCAGGGACACGTAATGTCCCCGATAGCTCCTAACTATCGTCAGGCTTTATCATACTCTCTTAATTGAATATCCAGATGAATAACATCATATTGATTCAAATGCTTTTTAAAATCAGACGCCTCGCTGATTTTCAACCCCGCAAACAAATCTTGTGAATCACACCCTTTGCTGTAATATGCTGTGAGCATATTTGCGGTTATTGATTTGCCAAATCGACGCGGACGGCTATTACAGATATATCCCTGCAAAGTATTCATTACCTTAAATTCCTTTGTATCTACTTCTGCATAGACACCTCCAACTGCCTCCGCTTT
>ERZ1106941.411-NODE-411-length-65237-cov-12.312295_pt1 | contig 65237 bp, 48 predicted proteins | sample MGYA00403670_ERZ1106941 | MGnify/ENA primary metagenome ERZ1106941 (study PRJEB35170, sample SAMEA104062400) | human gut metagenome | biome: human gut; feature: human-associated habitat; material: faeces | place: Denmark | collected 2012-06-04 ...
CAGGACTGAATTCCACCGACCCGTGGGGAAGTGGAATTTAAAATTTCATTTTAGGTGACACAAACGATTTTAAAAGGGTACTTGTTTTTTCAAGTACCCTAGTGTATAATCTACTTAGAAAGTGAATCGGATATGACTCCGATTTGCCCACAGTGGAAACTAAAAGGATAGCATCCAGACTTTAGGAGGTTGGGATGCTATTTCTTTTTGATTACACATGAATAGTATAACATAATAGGAACATATGTTCAAACAAAAAAATAGTTGACACAAATCAATTCTTTTGGTAGAATATCAACTCGTAAGGTCTTTTATGACCACGGTGCTGTTATAGCTCAGGTGGTAGAGCGTCGCCTTGGTAAGGCGGAGGTCACGGGTTCGAGTCCCGTTAACAGCTTTTATAGGATTCAAAAAGTTTTGTGTAAGACCGGTAGGTCTTATTTTTTTGCCATAAAGCCTTTGGCGTATCAAAAGCAACCTAAATGGGCTTTATATCATAAAAGCGTTGCATGCTGAAAAAATTATTTGATATGAAAACAACCAAAATGCATGAAAATAGGAAAAAGAGTTGTCTTTTCACTGCGTTTTATCGTAAGAATGGGGTAAATCGACCGGAAAGTGCAACCATATTGACAAATTATGAGTAAAAGAGTTGCTTGTATGCTGCCCCAACCCCTAAAAATAGCCACTAAAAGCAACCGGCGCAAGCAACCGCCAAAAACCAACGAGTCAACTTCTCATCTTCTTATCGAATCTTCAACAGCTTCCCTCGGATCCTTTGCAAAGCGTTATCGATGGATTTTGGAGATTTTCCAAGGACTACGGCAATCTGCTGGTAATCGTTGCCGTCAAGGTAGAGAGTTACTACTTCTTTTTCAAACTTGCTCAGGTGCTTTTCGATGTGGCTCTCGATGTCCGTTACATTTTCCTTGTCGATTACGATGTCTTCCGGATTTATAAGTTCGGAAGGCTGGAGTGTATCGGCAAGTGTCTCGCGGGAATTGTTTTCCGTGTCGGAGTTGAGCGGCGAGTAAAGGGAAACGTAGGTGTTGAGCGGCGAATTCTTGAGTCGGTTTGCACCTTTGATTACGTTGTATAATTGATTATCAATGCAAAGAGAAGCGTAGTGTACGAAGGAACTTTCGCGGTCTGCCCTAAAAGCACGGATGGCTTTATAGAGGGCAATCATTCCCTCCTGAATTAGGTCATCATTGTCGCCGCCAATCAGAAAAAGAGTACGAGCCTTCTTCTTGACAAGGGGCTTGTACTTTTCCAGTAAAAAATCTGTGGCAGCATCATCGCCGTCGTGGGAGCGGGCGATGATTGTTTCATCGTTTGCTGCGTGATAATCAAACATAAAATCCTCCTCAATTAGTGGTTCATACGCTGACGTACAATTTCGTAAGCAAGAACGCCGGCGGCTACAGATGCGTTAAGTGAGTCGATATCGCCCTTCATCGGAATGGATGAAATGAAATCGCAGTGTTCTTTTACTAAGCGGCTGACGCCTTTTCCTTCGTTGCCGATTACAAGGCCAATTGGTCCGGTGAGATTCTGGCGGTACATCAGCTCGCCATCCATATCAGCGCAGACAAACCACATTCCCTTTTCTTTTAACTGTTCAATCGTGGACACAATATTAGTAACTTTAGCGACCGGGGTGTAATGAATGGCACCGGCAGACGCTTTGACTACCGTAGCAGTCAATCCGGCAGCACGTCGCTTTGGAAGAATCACGCCGTGGGCACCGGCAAGGTTTGCGGTACGGATGATGGCACCCAGATTGTGCGGGTCTTCAATACCATCCAGTATAAAAAAGAACGGTGTCTCACCTTTTTTCTCTGCGAGTGCAAACATATCATCAATCGTGGAATAAGCAAAAGCGGACAAAACGGCAACCACGCCCTGGTGATTTTTTGTCTCGCTCATAAAATCCAAACGCTCTTTTGGAACAAAGTCCACCATGACATCTGCCTTTTTTGCCTCTCTTAAAATAGTAAGAACCGGACCGTCCTGACAGCCTTTCTGTACAAAAAGACGCTCAATCAGGCTGCCTGCGCGCAAAGCCTCAAGGACACTGTGACGGCCCTCAATTCGTGAACTTGTTGTATTTTCTTCTCTATATTCTTCTTTCATGATTAAAATCCTCTTCTTTCTATAATAAAATATCCAGCCGGTCAAAACCGATTTTGCATAATTCAATGGCACGCTCTAATCTGCCGCTCAGATAAAGATAGCCAAACAAAGCTTCTAAACCGGTAGCGTTGCGGTAATCATGAATGTCTGCGTGCTTTGCCACAGAAGACGTTTTCGCGTTGCGTCCGTGACGGTAAATGCGGATTTCTTCCTCAGATAAATCGTCCTGCAGACACAAAATCAATTTTGCCTGTGAGCCGGCATTGACAAACTCACTCGTTCTTTTGTGCAGATTTTTCACAGGACCACCTGTTCGTTCCATAATTAATGTGCGGATAATGATTTCGTAGACAGCATCTCCCAGATAAGCCAGTTTCAGTGGTGATATCGTCCGGATATCGGCAGACTCATGTGGAAAATACGAGTGTATCAGGTCTAATAAATGATGTGCTTGTTCCATTCGTTCTCCTCTCATACCGGTCAAAATGCGTGTGACCGCTTGTATCTGTCCCCATTGTAACAGTTTCCTAGTTCTTGTCAAGAAATGAGAAAAAATAATGTGCAACTTATCCAAAAAAGTGGGTATTTTTTATTTATTTTGGTTGCATTTTCCCATAAAGGATGGTACAATGAGACTACATTCAATGTGTACAAGTGTCTGTACATGCTAAATATATTAAAGGAGGATAATCATGAGCAAGACATCCAAAATTGTCACAAAGACATTGGCCGGCGTGCTTTCCCTGGCTATGGTTGTGACATCTTTGTCAATCACAGGAACGACAGCTGATGCAAAAGCAAAAATCAAGTCTGTCAAAGTGAAAAGCCCCGTTGTAAACGGCGGTAAACTGGTTTTGAAAAAAGGCCAGAAAAAACAGATTAAAGTAAAAGTTACAAAATCCGGCAAGATTAGCAAAAAGGTTACATACAAATCAAGTAATCCAAAAGTTGCTAAGATTGTTAAATCTAAAGGAAAAGTTTATGTCAAGGCAGTAGGTAAGAAAAACAAAACTGCTAAGATTACAATTGCTTCCAAAGCAAATAAGAAAAAGAAAGCTACGTTGAGAATTAAGATTGGTACACCAATCAAATCCGTTAAGCCTAGCAAGTTTGTTGTTACAACAAGTGTAACAAACACAAAAGAGGCTGACGCAACAAAGCGTACAAAGAAAACGAAGAAAACGACAAAATTCGTTTCTACCAAGAAGAGTGTACTTACTATGACAGTTAAGTACGATGATAAAGCAGCTGCTACTACAAATCAGCAGACAGCACAGCTTTATGTAAAATATTCCCCAACAAAAGTTGGTTATAAAGGAATGAAATGGAAAGCAAAGAATTCTAAGGTTGTTTATGTATCTCCATACGGTGTAGTTACTCCGGTTAAAGCTGGTACTACTAAGATTTACGGATACACCAAAGACGGTACAAATAAGAAGGTTACGATTAATGTTAAAATTAATGCAAAACCTGCAACAGCTACTCCGACTCCAAACTATGAGCCGGCAGACACAAGAACTCAGACCGTTGTAGAAGACTTCGAGAGCTATCCGGTAGGATATAACTGGGAGAGTGACGAAGAGCAGGGAACTGCCGGTAAAGCTACAAAAGGTAAAGAGTATGCAAACAGCAATGTTGGTAAAATGACAGTTGCAACTGACCCTGAAAATCCTAAGAACAAGTGCTTGAAGATTGAGTATACCGGTGATACACAGGCATACGATTATGCACCTATCTTCAACTTGAAACTGCAGAAAAAACTCGATGAGTATTCTGGTATCAAGTTCGAGTCCCGCGTGGTAGCAAGCAACACCGGTGATGTGAAGTACAAGACAGCATATGCTTACTTTGCAAAATATGGTAAGATTACACCGGAGTATTACTTTGCAACTTCTCTTAAGAAAGCAGACGCTGAGAAGAAGGGAATCTCTGAAGAACTGATTAAATTCTCCGTTGATTCTTCTCATGCATCCGGTAAGGATGAGAACTACACCGTTCCAAATAAGGGCGATGAGTTCGAGGGTATGGTATACAATAACCACTCTCTCCCAATGATGTATGATGACTGGGCAAAAGAGAAGAAGAATGAAAACCGTACCATTGGTTTCAAAGAGAGCGAAAGTGATAAGTACAAAGCAGGATGGCATCCAAATAAGATGAACCTGACTAAAGGTAATATCACAGAGACCGGTCTTTTGAACCAGAAGAATGTTTCTTTGGTACTTGGAAGTACTTATACAGGAAGATATCCAAGCACTAACGCAAGTTTGACACTTTATATTGATAATGTATCTGTATTGGAAGGTGAGACACCTTGTACAGCAGTTAAAATTGAGAATGCTCCAACTAAGATGGTTAAGGGCATGAAATTGAGTATGTCTGCTGATAACTTTGCTTATACACCGGATAATACAACTCAGACACAGCTGACATGGACATCCAGTGATGAAAAAGTTTTGAAGATTGATTCTTCCAAAACAGATCCTGTACTGGAAGCAGTTGGCGCCGGTAAGGTTACTTTGACGGCAGTTGTAACAAAGAATCCTAGTGTTAAGACATCCTTTGATGTAGAAGTTGTTGAAGGAACTGCTGCAGCGTCCGATCTTACAATTGATCTTTCTACATTGAAGATTATGCCTAAGAAAGCTGACGATGATAAGACAACAAAAGTATATTCTACAGTAGATGGTGCTAAACAGGCTGGTGGAGTATTAAGTCTTGCGTTTACTCAGGCAAACAAAGATATGTATGTGCTGGATCTTGGCAAGATATATGATTTGTCAAACTACAAAGGTGTTGCGTTAAGCGGTAAAGCAACAGAGCAGATGTCAATTGAATTGTATCCGGATACAGCAGACTTCCAGCAGGATAAATACTGGACCAAACAGGTACAGTTCGCTACTTATCCATTCTTCGAAGGATCTCATGCAATTCGTTCTTATGAGGGAACAAGTTATGGTGAAGCCGGTGTAGAAGAAAACTGGTGGTGCAACTGGATTGATGGCGTTGATTCAAAGAATGTAAAAGTGGATGGTACAACACCGAAAGGAAATCTTACGAATGTTCGTTATGTTGTATTGAAAGCTAATAAGTTTGATGCTAACAAACCAGAACATGTATATGAATTGAAGTCTTTGGTATTCAGTAAAGATTGGAAAGAAAATACAAATCCTACTGATAAAGAAATCAAAGCAAACCCGGAAAAATATCCGGAATATAAATAATCATGTTGTAAAAGCTGTTTCCTGCGAAAGCGGGAAACATGCTTTACAAATAAAAACCAAAACAATACTATAAAATAGGAGGTAAGAGTTTTGAAGAAAAGTATCAAATCCGTTCTTGCAAAATCAATGGCTGTAGTTATGGCTTTCAGTCTTGCAGGAATCGCACCAAACACTTCTTCTGAGGCAGCAGCTAAAAAGCCTACGCTTACGAAGAAAGTAACCGTAACTGTTGGTAAGAAAAAAACAGTTAAAGTAACATCTAAGAAAAAAGTTAAGAAGACAACATGGTCTCTCAATAAGAAGGGCAAAAAAGTTGTTTCTCTTAGCAAGAAAAAAGCTAAAAGCGTAGTAGTTAAAGGTAAAAAAGCTGGTAAAGCTACTTTGACTGCTAAAATCAAAGTAGGTAAGAAGACCTACAAAAAGACTTGCAAGATTACTGTTAAGAAGGCAAGCAAAGTTAATGTAACACCGGTACCTGCTAAGACAGATGCAGCAAAAGCTACAGCAACTCCGGCAAACAACAATAACAACAATGGTGGAAGCACAGCAACTGCTACACCAAAACCTACAGAAGCTCCTGTAAGCGTAATCAAAACAGAAGCCGGCACTTACACAGTAGATGAGTCTGCTACATACAATGTTCCATTGACAGAACTTAATGAGACTACATTTACTTGTGATGCTAAACGTTCTGATGGTGAGACTGTTAAAGATGGTACTTTGTACAACAAAGACGGTTCTGTAACATTCACATCCACAAAAGATTATAACTCCGGTGTATCTTACTACATCAACCCGGCAACAAAAGATGATGACATCATTGATATCTCTGATACACGTGGTGAAGGATTCATGGGTTATGACAATGGTACAAAAGACATGTCTGCTTATGACTACGTTCGTGTTAAAGTAACATCAGAGAACGAGATGAACTGCCGTACTTATAACGGAAATGACCAGCTTCGTTCCGCTGGTTTCCCAGGTTCTTCTTCTTCTGAGACATACGAAGGCGGATGGACCCACACAGATGATGAGATTTGGGAAGCTGAATCTACTTTCACTGCTGGTAACACAGTAAAAGCAGCTTACAAGACACGTACAGTCTTCATTCCTATTTCTATGCTTATGGGTAAAGGAATGAACCCAGAGACTTTGACAGCTATCGCATTCTGCCCACAGTCTTCTGGTGCTGAAGTAACAATTCACAGAATTGACTTTGTAAAAGTTAAATATGACAAACTTGTTACAGGTATTGATGTAAAAGCTGCTAAGACAGAGATTGCTCCTGGTAAGACTACAACTGTAACGGCTACAGTTACACCTGCTGATGCAACACGTCAGATCGTTAAATGGACATCCAGCAACGAAGATGTAGCAACTGTAAACTTCAATGGTACTGTAGTAGCTAAGAAGGGTGCAGAAGGTACAACAACAATCACTGCAACATCTACAGATGGAAGCAAAGTAACAGGTTCTGTTGATATTACAGTTAAGGAGCCATCGGAAGAGCCTACTGTAATCAAATCTCACAATGTAGATTTGACAAAAGTAGTAGGTAAAACAAATCCTGGCGCGGGAGATTCTATCGCAGCGACACAGACGGCGGCAAGTATTGACTTTATGACAGGCGGAAGCATGCTTTATGTAGATATGTCTGAGTATTTGGCAACAAATGATTTGGATCTTTCGGATTATGATCAAATTAAAGTAACATATCAGTTGAAAAATCAGGATGGTAGTGATGCAAGTGAGTATACAACAGCACCTTCTTGGGGTAACTTTGCATTGGTAACTAAAAACGATTTGAATGGATATACAAATCCAGGTGTATTAGCTGGAACAATTGGAAATAAAATTGCTGATACTGCGGTATTTGATCTTTCAAAGGCTGATGCGGCCGGCTTGGGAACTGCGGCAGGATTTAATTTCCAGCTTCCGGCAATGGATGCTGACAAATATATATCTATTACAGGAATCACATTATATAAAGATAATAATGCATATGTAGATCTGACAAAAGTAGTAGGTAAAACAAATCCTGGTGCGGGAGATTCCATCGCAGCGACACAGACAGCAGCAGGGATTGACTTTATGGTAGGCGGAAGCATGCTTTATGTGGATATGTCTGAGTATTTAGTAGCAAATGATTTGGACTTATCTGATTATGCAGAAGTTCAGGTTACGTATCAGTTGAAAAATCAGGATGGTAGTGATGCAAGCGAATATACAACAGCACCATCTTGGGGAAATTTCGCATTAGTAACTAAAAATGATTTGAATGGATATACAAATCCGGGTGTGTTAGCAGGAACAATTGGAAACAAAATTGCTGATACTGCGGTATTTGATCTTTCAAAGGCTGATGCAGCAGGTTTAGGTACTGCAGCAGGCTTTAACTTCCAGCTTCCGGCAATGGATGCTGACAAGTATTTGTCAATTACCAAGATTGTATTGGTTAGCAAATAGTTAGTGTTATATAATAATCATTTGCTGATAAGGCTGACTAAAATTGAATCATGGGAGGCGCTGCTCGTAAGAGCGGCGCTTCTTTTCATGTAAAGATATTATAATTTGGACGTGTAGTGAAAAAGTGTTTTATAACACAATTGTTATAGGAAATATATGTAAGGATTTATGTTTGGAGGGAAAAGCATGAATAAGAGTTTGAAACGAGTGATTGTTTCTGCTATGGCTTTATCTTTATTGGTTCCGGCGGTTTCAGTTCCAAAGGCAGAAGCTGCAGCAAAACCAAAGCTGAGTGCGAAAAGCGTTAAAGTGACAGTAGGAGCAAAGAAAAAAGTAACTGTTAAAAAAGTTAAAGCAAAGAAAATTAAAAAGACGACTTGGTCATTGCCAAAGAAAGGAAAGAAAATCGTTTCTCTTTCGGCAAAGAAAAAGACCGGCGTAACATTAAAAGGAAAAAAGGCAGGAAAAACAACTTTGACTGCGAAAGTTAAAGTTGGCAAAAAGACCTATAAATTAAAGACGAAAATTACTGTAGTAAAGAAAACTGCAGTTATTACTGCAAAACCAATACAGGGCGCAACGAAGACTCCGGCAACAACAGTACCGGAAAACACTGCAACAGCGGTACCTACGGCAACATCGGTGGCTACATTCCGACCGTTGGCAACACCAAATATGACAGAAGTACCAAAGAAGAGTGCAGACTCATTTGCAACTACGAAACCGGAAGCTACGATTGATCCGGCTACCAAAGTTGGTTATAACGTAGATTTTGAAGATGTTACAATCGGAACAAAAACAGAAGATGCAATTACCGGAGATGGTATCAAAGGAGTTGTGCTTCGTGGACATAAAAAGGCTGATGACGGTGGCGTTGGAACATCAAAAGACTATTTGGATGTTGTAGACGGAAGTGATCTTCCGGTTGAAGGAAATAATACACATGTACTTCACCTTCACCGTGAAGATAAAACATGGCAGGGGCCGATGATGAACATCACCGATAAACTGGATGAAGGATGTACCTATGAACTTAAGGCAGATGTATTCTGCCAGAACACCGATTTGATGTGTTCTTATCAGGAGCAGACTCTGGAAGAACTGTCACCAAGTTATGGTAACTTTGGTCCGACTTCCGGAACAATTACAAAGATTCCGAAAGGAAAATGGAATACAGTAACATTTACGATTTCCGTACCGGATGATAAATTTTATTATGCACTGTATTTTGAGTCTTATAACGGAAATGGTAACGATGACATTTACCTTGACAACATTACTTTGACAAAGACATTGCAGACAAATCCGGACAAAACAATTGCTTCTTTGAAGGATACTTACAAAGATGTATTCCCGATTGTCGGCGTTGGAGCAGGAATTGCTTCGATTCTTGGTAAGAATGGTTCCGAGTTTATTTCTCAGCAGTACAATGCCGTTACACCGGGTAACGAAATGAAACCGGATGCAATTCTTGGTTCTACGATTGGTAAACTTGTGAAACCAACCGATGAAGTTTCTGCGGATAAGACCGATTTCATCACAGTAGAGGATGCAAAATCCATGGGATATATTATTCCGGATAACTACACTTCTTATGATGACAACCGTTTCAAATCAGCTACGGGTGAGTATGCCGTGCCGAGACTGAATTTTGATAATGTAGATAAGCTTATGAAAGCTGCTCATGAGAATGGCGTGAAACTGCGTGGACATACATTGGTATGGCATCAGCAGACACCGAAGTATTTCTTCCAGCAGAATTATAAAATTACGACAGGACAGAAGTACAACACATCCAAAGAGTGCATGGATACGCGTCTTGAGTTCTATGTTAAGACAGTTATGAACCATGTATTGAGCAGTAAGTATGCAGATTGTTTATACTCCTACGATGTAGTAAATGAGTATCTGCACAGTGCAAATGCGGAGAAAGACTCCAAGAATATTACTTATTGGGGATTGATTTACGGCACATATGATAAGTCTGTGAAAGACCATGGTGTGACACTTCGTCCTTCTTATGTAAAGGATGCTTTCAAATATGCACACGAAATGCTTGTAAAATATGACCGTTTGGATGTAAAACTGATTTATAACGATTATAACTGCTATCAGAATCCGGAAAATATCATTCACCTGGTAGATTACATTAACAGTGATGGTAAAGTATGTGATGGTATTGGTATGCAGTCACACTTGGATATTACGGATTCGTTCCACAGTGCAACAAACTATGCAAAGGCATTGGAGTACTTCCGTCTGAACTGCCCGGATTTGGAGATTCAGATTACAGAGCTTGATGCAACAATGGTTAGTACAGAGGACAAGCCATTGACGGATGAAGATCAGGCAGCATACTATGACCAGATTATGAATGCGATTTTGACTAACAAGAAAAATGGCGGCAACATCACAGCATTGATTATCTGGAGTTTGTATGATGGTGTATCATGGAGACCGGCAAAATTCCCATGTCTGTTCAATGGTTTGTATATGCCAAAAGCTGCATTCTATGCTGTAATTGATGCGAAAAAGCAGTATTGGGATTAGCTAATATAGAGATATGGTGATACACACATATAATGTTGCTTATATATACCATAAATCTTATAAAGTGATTGCTATTTCATTATTAAAATGATAAAATATAAGTACGTATACGAGTACTTATACAGATAAAAAAGCGCTACTCGAATCGGGTAGTGCTTTTTTTATAAAAACATAAAAAAGGAGGTCAAGACATTGAAGAGACAGATGAAGAAACTCATTGTTTCCGCTGTAGCTCTTTCTCTTGTTATTCCTGCGCTTAGCGCACCAAAGGCAGAGGCTGCAAAGAAGCCATCTTTGGTAAAAAAGGTTTCTGTAAAAGCAGGTAAAACAAAGAAAGTTACAGTGAAAGGTGTTAAGACAAAGCAGATTAAGAAGACAACTTGGTCTGTGAAAAGCAAGAAGGTTGTCACGCTTTCTAAGAAAAAGAAAAACAGCGTAACAATCAAAGGTAAAAAGGCAGGAAAGACAGTTTTGACTGCCAAAATCAAAGTAGGTAAAAAGACCTACAAAAAGACTTGTAAAATTACAGTCAAAAAAGCAGGCAAAGTAACAGTAACAAAAGCACCGGTGGCAACACCGACCGCACCGGCAAAGGTAACTGATACACCGGGAGCAAAAGCTACGGCTACACCGACGGCTGCACCGACAGCAGTTCCTACACTGCGTGCACTTGACCAGGGTTACAAAACGGCAAAGGCACCGGAAGCAAAAGACCCGGATACATTTCCTACAACAGTGCCGGAAGCAAAGGTTGACCCGGCAACAGCAACTGTGTATGATGAAGATTTTGAGGATGTAGAAACGGGTACAAAGTCGACGGACTGCGTAAACGAGGATACTCCGGATCCGGAAGGATTGCAAAGATGGATTCTTCGCTCGTTCTCAGATGATAACAACACCGGAAAAGATTATCTGGAGGTTGTTGATTCGAGTACACTTCAAACAGCAAACAGTGCAGTTGGCAAGAAAGTTCTCAAATGCCACCGTGAAGCAAATTCAAAGAGTTGGCAGGGAGCTATGCTTAATCTGTCAAAGAAATTAGAAGGTGGTGCTACTTACCGCGTTTCCTTTACTGCCTACAGCGAAGTGTCTTCATTGAATTTTAACGAACAGGTGATTCCGATTGAAGGTGGCGATGAGTCTTATTCCTATATGCCGACTCGTATCACGGCAACCCGCTGGAAAACAACAAAAGGTCAGTGGAAAGATTTCGACTACGAAATCACTGTGCCGGATGACATGTACTTCTATGGATTCTATTTCCAGAGTGATGATGGTACAACCGGTGATATGTATGTTGATAACATGAAGATTGTAAAAACGGCACAGCCATCCAAGGCAACGGATATTCCGAAACTGAAAGATATTTACAGTGATACTTTTGGTGTGGTAGCTGTTGGTGCATCGGCAAATGATCTTCTTGGAGATACAGCTTCTAAGTTCTTGAATGAACAGTATAATGGCATTACTCCTGGTAACGAGATGAAACCGAATGCCGTTATGGATTCTGACAAAATTGATGCAGTGCCACTTGAAGATGCCAAAGCACAAGGTTTGTATATTCCGGAAGGATATGACAAACAGGCAGATAACTCTGCAACTTATAACGTAACAGAGACTGTAGATGGAAAGGACACAATTGTTAAAAAGACAGGTGTCGTAGTTCCGAAACTCAAGTTTGATACGATTGATAAGATTTTGACCGAGTGCCACGCAAAAGGATTGAAACTTCGTGGACATACGTTACTGTGGCATGAGCAGACTCCTACCTATTTCTTCCAGAAAGGATTCTCTGTTGTAAATAACAAGAGTAAGAATACTTCTGAAGAAAACATGGATTTGCGTCTTGAGTATTTTGTAAAGAATGTGATGGAGCATATTTTGAAGAAAGATTTGGAACTTGCCGGTGGCGACAAGAGCAAATGCGTTCTTTATGCTTATGACGTAGTAAATGAGTATATGCATAGCGGAAGTCCTAAGGGAACATTCTGGAATACGATTTATGGCATTACGGATAAAGAGAAAAATGCCGGTTATATGTCAAGTACCGGAGTAACGCTTCGTCCGAAGTTTGTCAAAGAAGCATTCCAGTGGGCAGATGAAATTTGTAAAAAATATGACCGCGACGATGTGAAATTGATGTACAATGACTTTAATACTTATCTTTGTCCGGAAGATGAAGTTCTTTTGATTGACTTTATTAACGAGGATGGAAAGATTTGTGATGGTCTTGGTATGCAGAGTCACTTGACGGTTGGCAATGCAGCACACAGCCCGGATTTGTATGCACAGGCACTTGAGTGTTTCCGCTCAAATATGCCGGATATGGACATTCATATCACAGAGATTGATGCCGGTTACACATCGACAGCAGATAAAGTAGTGACAGATCAGGATCAGGCTGCTTACTATGACCAGATTATGGGTGCTCTTTTGCAGAGTAAAGCAAAGGGAACAAAGATTAGCGCCCTTGTTATCTGGAGTTTGTATGATGGTGTTTCATGGCGTGCAAGCAGTGTACCTTGCTTGTTCAATGGCTTGTATTCACCGAAATCTGCTTTCTTTGCAGTAGCAAACGCAAAGGATGCTTATAAAAGTAAATAAGAGATTCTTAAAATAAAAATGCCACCCGGTCAAAATAATTTTGGCGGGTGGTATTTTTTGTGTTACATTAGATTGTCGCAATAAAGCAGCACCATTCTTTCATATAAGTTACATCAAGAATTTCAAATCCATTTTCAAGTAACGCTTCACGTACTTCGGCTTCTTTCGTATCAATGATGCCGGATGTAATGTAAAGACCGCCTTTTTTAAGGTGAGGTTTTACAACGCCTGTGAGCGGGATGATGACGTCGGCAAGAATATTTGCTACCACGATGTCGTGGCCGGTTCCGGCTTTCACCTTCAAAAAAGCGTTGGAAATTAAATCACCATCGTAAAGGGTGTAGTCAGAAGACGGAATATGATTTACTGCCATATTCTCAGCAGCAACTTTTACGGCTACTTCGTCAATGTCAATTGCGGTGGCGTGCTTGGCACCGAGCTTCAAAGCGGCAATTGAGAGAATTCCGCTGCCACATCCGACATCAAGGACGGAGTCCCCGGTTTTTACATATTTATCAAGTGCCTGAATACAAAGTTTCGTTGTTTCGTGGGAACCGGTGCCAAAAGCAATGCCGGGGTCGATTTCGATAAGAATATCGGAATCTTTTTCTTTTTTATATTCTTCCCAGGTTGGCTTGATGACAATATCGTCGGCAGCACGAAACGGTTTGAAAAATGTTTTCCAGTTATTAATCCAGTCTTTGTCTTCGGTTTCCGAAAGAGAAATGGTTCCTTTTCCGATTTCACAGAAAGGCTTGATTTTCTGAAAAATATTCTGTACCTGAATCATGACTTTTTCCGGGTCACAGTTTTCCGGTTCCATGTAAAAGTGAACTTTTGCAGTCCCATCGTTATCTTCTGGGTCCGGTAAAATATCGACAAACATTTTTTTCTTATCTTCTTCGCTTAATGGAAGATGGTCTTCAATTTCAATTCCTTCCACGCCGATTTCGTCAAGCATATAGCTGAGCATGTCCACGGCATCTGTATGTGTATCAAGTGTAAAACGTATCCATTTCATAGAGGGTACCCCTTTCTTGTCGTATACTGGATATTATAAAGAGAAGCAGGTGGAAAGTCAAATTTAACCTTAAAATCGTTTGTGTCAAGTGTTCGTTGGCACTTTTTTGTTTTCTGTAATTCCGTAGAAAAATTTTGCATCTCGTGGGCGTTCCCACTAATTGAGTGCGTAGCGGTATGGGCACTGCAACCACCAGTGCCTCATACCGACGTACTCAAAACCCACTCGTCACAAAGTTTTTCTACGGAATTACAGGAATACAAAGGAACTGGCAGCGAACACTTGTCACAAACCCGTCATTCCAAACTCAGTTTTTTTATCATCTTATAAACGCGTCTCGGAATATTTTCCTGGATGCGCTTGTTGCTGCATTTATTAACGGCACATGGCCTCTCATTAATTCTACATATCAATTTCTTTTCCCCGATAACTCTTTTTGTCACGGTTTTCTGCAAGCTCTGTATCGTAGGCTTTCAGAACCTCACAGGTTTGTGTCAAATGTTTGCTGCCGGTTCCTTTGTATTCCAGTAATTCCGCAAATAAACTTTGTGACTCGTAGGTACAAACACGTGGGTATGAGGCTTGCGTATTTTGCATGCCCATACCCTTACGCGTTTGTTAAACGGGAGTGCCCACGAGACGCAAAGTTTATTTGCGGAATTATAGGAATACAAAAAAAGTGCCAACAACACTTGACACAAACTAACCTTAAAATCTACTGGAAAATCCACTGCGAATCAACTATACTTGACATATACGAAAGCAAATTAGCAAAGTGAGGAAAAAGTTGTGCGCGAAAAATGGATTGTGGAAACAAAAAAGGGAGATTTTAATGGCTTGTCGGCGAAGTTAAAGGTTTCGCCTCTGGCGGTGCGGTGTCTTATGAACCGCGGTGTCGAAAGTGAGCAGGAGATGCGGGAGTTTTTATATGGTACGCTTGATGATTTGCATGATCCTTTTTTGATGAAAGGGATGGATGAGGCGGTCCGAGAGATTGTAAAGGCGAAAGAGCAGGGGCGCAAGGTGGCAATTGCCTCGGATTTTGACTGTGACGGAATTTTTTCCGCATATATTTTGTGGAAGGGATTTCAAAAGATTGGATTGGATTCTGAAATTTTTACGCCGGACCGTGTAAAAGAAGGGTACGGACTGAACCGACGTATTGTAGATGAGGCGCTCGCGGGCGGACGTGATTTTCTTGTTACGTGCGATAATGGAATTGCGGCGAATGAGGAAGTGGATTATGCAAAGAAACTTGGTATGACGGTAATTGTTACCGACCACCATGAGGTGCAGGAGCAGATGCCGAATGCGGATGCTATATTAGACCCAAAGCGGGATGATGAAACTTATCCGTTTCGCGGGTTGTGTGGCGCCGGTGTGGCGTTTAAGCTGATTTGTGCACTGTATGATGCGCAGCAGGTTCCGGCGGAAGCTAAGGATGAATTGCTAGAATACGCCGGGATTGCAACGGTGGCTGATGTAATGGAACTGCAGGGGGAAAACCGGATTTTGGTAAAATATGGTTTGAAAGCACTTTCGCATACGAAAAATATAGGGCTTCGCGCATTGCTTAAAGTACAGGAATTGGAAGATAAGCAGATTACGGCAGGACATATTGGATTTATCCTGGGACCGTGCTTTAATGCAGCAGGGCGTATAGCGACCGTAGCAGAATCCTTTTCTCTTTTGATGGAAGAGGATGAAGAAAAGGCGTTGGAGAAAGCTGAAAGATTAAAAGAAATTAATGAATCCCGCAAGCAAATGACAGAAGACGGTGCGGAAGAAGCCTATTTAAAACTGGAGGAGAAAGAGGCCAAAAATAAGCTGCCAAAGGTGCTGATTGTATTACTGCCGGATACGCATGAGAGCCTTGTTGGTATTATTGCCGGACGGGTGAAGGAGAGGTACAACCGCCCAACGATTGTTTTTACGGAAACGGAAGATGGTCTTGTGAAGGGCTCCGGGCGCTCGATTGAGGTGTATGACATGTTTCACGAATTGATGGCGTGCAAAGATTTGATGGAGCGGTTTGGCGGCCACAAAATGGCGGCAGGCATGACACTTCATGAGAAGGATTTGCCGGAGTTAGAAAAGCGGTTAAATGAAAATTGTGTGCTGACAGAAGAGGATTTTCGCCCGGTTGTAAGAATTGACGCACCGATGCCGATTGGCTACATAACAGAAACTTTGTTAAGTGAAATTGAACAAATGGAGCCGTTTGGCGTGGGAAATCCAAAGCCGATTTTTGCAGAACAGCATTTTCGTATTTTGTCGGGGCGCAAATTTGGCGTTGAGGGGACAGTGTTAAAGCTGCAGGTGCAAAACGATGTCGGCAATCGCATCGGAGCGGTCTGTTTCCGGCGGACGGAGGAGTTTGAGCAGTTTGTCATTGCGGAGTGGGGAGAAGCTGAGTTAAAGCGGATGTACGAGGGGCGCGAAAATCTATTAGACATTGCATTTACATATTATCCGTCGGTGAATGAATATAATGGACGCCGTGAGTTACAGATACAAATTGCCGGCTGGTGCCGGATTCCACGATAGGAGGATAGAATATGATTGAGATTAGTTTATGTATGATTGTGAAAAATGAGGAGAAAATTCTCACACGCTGTTTAGATAGTGTGGCGGATTTGGTGGATGAAATTGTGATTGTTGACACCGGCTCCACGGATGCAACAAAGAAAATTGCGGCAAATTATACAGATAAAATATATGATTTTACGTGGGTGGATGATTTTTCGGCAGCGCGGAATTTTGCTTTTTCTAAGGCAGAAAAAGACTATATTTACACAGCGGATGCGGATGAGGTAATTGACGAGGAAAACAGAAAACGCTTTCGTGAATTAAAGGAAGTGCTTTTGCCGGAAATTGAAATTGTGCAGATGAAGTATGGCAATCAGTTGTCTCATGGAACGGCATATAATTTTGACGAAGAGTATCGTCCGAAACTTTTTAAAAGACTTCGGGAATTTACATGGATTGAACCGATTCACGAGATGGTTCGTCTAGACCCGGTCGTTTTTGATTCGGATATTGTCATCGGGCACTATCCGGAGAGCAACCACTGTAAGCGTGATTTTGCAACTTTCCGGAAACACATTCACAAAGGACTTCGGCTGTCAAAACGGCTGCATCACATGTATGCGATGGAGTTGTATATTTCCGGGGATGATGAAGATTTTTTGGAAGCGGAAGAATTTTTTGCGGCGTCTGTGATGGACCCGGAGCGGAGTGCGGATGAGATGAAGGAAGCTGCATGCGTGGTCTGCCGTGCGGCAAGAATCCGGAAGGACGCGGGCATTATGATGAAAATGGCATTGAAAGATATGCTCACCGAAGGCTCCGCCGAAATGTGTTTTGAACTGGGCGAGTATTTCCACGAGAGAGGCGATGATTCCGAGGCGTCACTGTGGTATTACAATGCGATGCATGAGGCGCCGAGCATATTGAATGTTCATACGTCGACGGATTGGCCGGAGAAACGGCTGGCGGAGATTGAAAAATAGCAGATATATCGAATAAACAAGGGATGATTTCTAATTTTATCAGTTATAACTGATAAAATTAGAAATCATCCCTTGTTTTTTTGTTGTAAATTGGATATACTATAAGTAAGAAATTGAGAAAATGGAGGGATGTTCAGTTATGATTAAACGAGAATTGTATATGAAAAGGATTCGTCCATTTATAGGAAATGACCTGATTAAGGTTATGACGGGGGTGCGGCGCGCCGGAAAATCGGTTATGCTTGAATTGGTTCAAGAGGAATTACTGGAAGCAGGTGTTTCACAGTCGCAGTTTATTTGCATTAATTTTGAGAATATGCAATATGCACATTTACAGACAGCACAAAATCTGCACAGTGAAATTTTAGAACGTGCGGCAGAGATAAAGGGAAAAGTGTATTAATTCCCTTCGGGTAAGTTTAGACTGTGATATTTATATTACGGGTTCTAATGCCAAATTGCTGTCAGGCGAACTGGCGACATATCTTGGCGGGCGGTATGTTGAGTTTGTCATTTATCCGTTTTCTTTTGCGGAGTTTCTTGAATTGTACCGTCAAAAGATGCCGGATGAAACAGAGACTTTGGCATTTCAGAAATATCTGCTTTTGGGAGGAATGCCGTATTTGGCGAATCTTTCTTATGAGGAAGAACCTTCCAGACAGTATCTGACAGATGTTTTTAATTCTGTTCAACTGAAAGATATCGTGAGGCGTAATAAAATTCGTGATATTGATTTGCTGGAGCGTATTGTTGCCTATGTGATGGCGAATATCGGAACTACATTTTCAGCGTCATCGGTTGCTAAATTTTTTAAGAGTGAGCACCGGGTAGTGGCAGCAGAGACAATATTAAATTATATCAAATACTGTTGTGATTCGTATTTATTTTATCAGGTGAAACGTCAGGACTTACAGGGCAAACAGATTCTTGCATCAAATGAAAAATATTATTTGGTGGACCACGGATTAAGAGAAGCTGCTTATGGTGGAAATATGAGGGACATTAATCTTGTGCTTGAAAATATTGTGTATATGGAAATGCTTCGTCGTGGTTATACGGTCACGGTGGGGAAATACGGAAACCGGGAAATTGATTTTGTGGGAGACAAACGCGGTGACAAATTATATGTTCAGGTGACGTATCTGTTAGCGGCAGAGGAAACGATTACAAGAGAATTTGGTATTTTTGATTCCATACGAGATAATTATCCGAAATATGTGGTTTCTATGGATGAATTTGATTTTGGGCGCAATGGAATTAAGCATAAGAATATCCGTGATTTTTTATTGATGGAAAAATGGGATTAATTTTGCGAAAGAAGTTGAAGTGCGGCGTGTTTTCATGTATAATATTAACGCATGTGCTTTTTGATGCAAATAATCGGTGCCGCGAAAGCGGGACATTAAGGAGGAATGGCTATGGTAACAGCCGTTGTAGGAGCAAACTGGGGAGACGAAGGAAAAGGAAAGATTACGGATATGCTCGGTGAAGAGTCCGATATTATCGTACGCTTTCAAGGAGGTAGTAATGCAGGTCATACCATCGTAAATGATTATGGTAAATTTGCCCTTCATATTCTGCCGTCCGGCGTTTTTTATAACCATACGACAAGTGTTATCGGAAATGGTGTTGCGCTGAATATTCCGGATTTATTTAAGGAAATTCAGGGAATTGTGGACCGTGGTGTACCGATGCCGAAGATTAAAGTTTCGGACCGCGCTCAGATTGTGATGCCATATCATATTTTGTTTGACCAGTATGAGGAAGAGCGTCTGGCTGGAAAATCATTTGGTTCGACAAAATCCGGTATTGCGCCATTCTATTCTGATAAATATGCAAAAGTCGGAATTCAGGTTTCCGAGCTTTTTGATGAAGAACTTCTCCGTGAGAAGTTAGAGCGCATTTGTGTTCAGAAAAATGTTATTTTGGAACATTTGTATCACAAACCGACATTGAATGTTGACGAGTTGATGGATACGCTGCGCGAGTACCGCAAGATGGTTGAGCCATATGTATGTGATGTGTCTGCGTTCCTTTATGAGGCAAGAGAGCAGGGCAAGAGAATTTTGTTAGAAGGACAGCTTGGTTCCCTGAAAGACCCTGACCATGGTATTTACCCGATGGTTACATCTTCTTCTACACTCGCAGGCTATGGTGCAGTGGGAGCAGGACTTCCACCATATGAGATTAAGAGAATTGTTACGGTTGTTAAGGCATACTCAAGTGCTGTTGGAGCCGGTGAATTTGTTAGTGAAATTTTTGGAGAAGAGGCAGATGAATTAAGACGCCGCGGTGGTGACGGCGGTGAGTACGGTGCTACGACAGGCCGCCCAAGACGTATGGGATGGTTTGATGCGGTAGCAAGCCGTTACGGATGCCGGATTCAGGGTGCGACAGAGGTTGCACTTACCGTGCTTGACGTACTTGGTTATCTGGATGAACTTCCGGTATGTGTTGGCTATGAAATCGATGGCAAAGTAACAAAAGATTTCCCAACAACAGCTTCTTTGAAAAAGGCAAAACCGGTATATGAAGTGCTTCCGGGCTGGAAGACAGATATCCGTGGCATTACGGAATACGATAAACTTCCGGAAAACTGCCGTAAGTACATCGAGTTTATTGAAAAAGAATTAGGTGTTCCGGTTAAATTGGTTTCCAATGGACCGGGAAGACATGAGATTATTCATCGATAAAAATTTGCTCCAATTTTTTGGTTCCGCAAATTAGAAGAAACTCTTTGCGTCTCGTGGGCGCTTTCGCTCGTTGAGTACGTAGCGGTATGGGCACTGAAAACACCAGTGGTCTACGCTCCGCTTCGGTCGTTGCAGAACAGAAGTCCACTGGACTTCTTGCAACACATACCGACGTACTCAAAACCCACGAGTCACAAAGAGTTTCTTCTGCTTTGCGGGAATCCAAAAGATTAGCAGCAAAATATCTGACAAAATTCAATTGTTGTACAATGAATGCAGGGGTTGTACAGTAGTAGAGTTACTAGTTACTTGGATTTTTTGCATCTGGGAGGAAAAGAAAAAGATTGTATCACGGGTGCTTGACTTTTTTGGCTCAAACATTACGTTTTTATTCCTATGTGGTGAGTGTGCTACAAATACGAAAATATCAGATAGACGTCTTTTGTCTATCGATATTTTCGTATTTGTTAAGCGGGAGCGGCACACGAAGCGCATAGGAATAAAAACGTAATGTAGAACTTAAAATAGCCTCAAGCCAACCGTTAATACAATCTTTTTATAATCCCAGCAAAACATCAAGCAACGCATCATTCTGCTCCGGCATCATAAAGCAGAGTCTGATATATTTATTATTCAGAAACGGAAATGTAGAGCAGTCCCGTATCATCAGATTTTTGCGTATGCAGGCGTCAAATGCGTCCTCCGAAGTAAATTTATCGGTCGTAATTTTTACGAGTACAAAATTAGCGTGTGCATGGTAAACCTTAAAGTTCGGACTCTCGTCAAGGCGTGCACAGATTCGTGCTCGTTCCGAAGAAATTAACTCTCTTGTTTTTTTGATATAATCCTCATCCTCAAACATGATTTCTCCGGCGATTGCAGCCAATGAGTTAATCGTCCAAGGATTCTTTTTCTGATTGATTTCATTGAGCAAATCACGGTTTCCGCAAATGGCATAGCCAAGTCTGAGTCCCGGTGCTGCAAAGAATTTTGAAATACCGCGCAAAATGACAATGTTATTGTAGTATTCGGTAAGCGGAATCGCGGTTACTTCATCTGGTTCCTCGGCAAATTCCACATAAGTTTCATCGACAAGCACGGTGATAGATTTGCGTTTGCAGTAATCCAGAATTTCACGCATCTGCTGGCGTTTGATGACAGATGACGTTGGGTTGTTTGGATTACACAAAATCAGCAAATCGACATTGGCGGAAAGTTCCTCGGTGAGTGCTTTTGTGTCCAGTTCAAATTCGCTGGCTTCCGTGAGGCTGAAGTAATGGGAGCGTCCGCCGCCCATTGCGACTTCCCGCTCGTATTCGGAATAGGTCGGACCGACAATCAGTGCCTTCATCGGGTGTGTAATCTGGATAAAGAGCGAAATTAATTCTGTCGAACCATTCCCGACAACAATATTTTTATAGTTTGTGTGTACATAGTCTGCAATACATTTGCGCAGAGATGTGTATTCACGGTCCGGGTAGGTCGTGATAGCGTCAATGTGATTCGTTAAAGTTTCTTTTAAACGAAACGAAACACCAAGTGGATTTACATTCGCAGAAAAACTTATAATGTCTTCTTTTTTTATTCCATAGACGGCCTCGATTTTCTCTAAATCGCTTCCGTGAAAATGTTCTTTTGGTTTTAGTGCCATTTGAGTCACTCCTCTCTTTCGTCCTCTCCTTATTATAGACATACTGCGTGAACTTAGCAATACAAAAATAGATTGATTCTTACTATTCACAGAATGCATAAAAAATGGTATACTATAGAATTGAGGTTAGGAGGTTATCAATGAGAGAAAAGATTTTGTCATTGGCAAAAGGAAATTTCATATATGAAACGCCAAAACTTTGTTTATCAATTGAAAAATTGGTGTTTGAGGTAACAGCGGGAACACATGGGACGGCAAGCTTTCTTTTGGAAAATTCTTTCGGCACAAGAGTGAAAGGATTTGGCACTGTCGAGGAGATGTGCATTGATTTCCTGCCTTTTTTTGATGGGACAAAGAATGAACTGACGGTTGATGTGGATGCCGGCGAATTAAATCCGGGGGAAAAACTAAAGGGAAATCTAGATTTAATTACTGACTGCGGCGAAGAAAAGCTGCCGTATGAGATTACAATTGTGTCTCCTGTGCTTCGGGATGAAGAAGGAGAGATTCGGGATTATCCGACCTTAAAGAAGCGGATTGAGAAAAATCCGGAACATGGCGTTGATTTATTTTTGGCACCGGAGTTTCGGGATGCCTTTTTATATCGGGATGAGAGCGGGCGCATTTTATACGACTGTCTGTTAAAGAAAAATACAAAACTTCAAAGTCTGGAAGAATTTCTGGTGGCGATGAAGAAAAAGAAAGCCATCCGCTTTGAAACAGAGCATTCATCCGGTAGAGAACTAGTATATGAATTAGATGGAACAGACCAAACTGACGCGATTTCGATTCGCGTGAATACATGGGGACATGCGGGGATTCATGTCCGCACAACGGCAGATTTTATTGAAGTGCAGACGCATGTTCTGTGGACGGATGAATTTGTGGATGGACGAGATGTTTTGGAATTTACGATTTGTGCAGATAAAGTACCGGCCGGAAGACGCCACGGTGATTTGATTTTGCAGACGCCGTACGAGAAAAAAGTGATACATATTACAGCTCACAACCGAATCGGCGAAAAAGAGCGAAAGATTCAAAGAGCCAGAAAAAAAGCGATTGCCATGGCAATTCGTATGTTTTTATCATATCAGGAGAAGCGGGTTACGAGAGAGGCATTCGGAAAGTTCCTCAAAAAGAACCGCGAAATTCTCGAAAAAATCAGTGGCACATATGAGCAGGCGGTGCGCGGATATATTGCCGTGATTCTGCGCGAGAAGGAAAATATTCTCTCCTTTTTCCAGGAGACGGAAAATTTAAAAATGCCACCGCTAGGGGAATCACTGGAAGAGGTAGAAAATTATATCCTGATTCAATTTATTAAAATCATGGATTCTGAGCGCAAAGAGGACCGCATCGGACTGGCAAATCTGATTTCTTCGTATGCGGAAAACGGATATCAGAGTGATTTACTGACTTACCTTTTAACGCAGGTGGACGAGCGTTACCGCTTTGGACATTTGTTAGAGAAAGATTTGCGCACGCAGTTGGAGAGTGGCAGCAACAGCCCGCTTTTATATTCGGCGATGATGCTTGCTTACCGCGAGGATGCCACCCTGATTTCCAGTCTGGATGACGTGACAATTAACGCAGTAAACTATGGATTAAAACGTGATTTAACTACGAAAGAAGTATCTCTTGCCGTTAGTTTTCTTGGAGAACGCCTGCCACACTTTGATGCCAGAGTGTTTTCCATTTTACAAAAACTGTATGAGTTCTTTGTCATGACCGATACGCTCCATGGCATCTGTGGAATGCTCATCCGAAATGAAATCCGCGATGCAAAATATTTCTCGTGGTTTGAAAAAGGTGTCAACAAGCATTTGCGGCTGACGGATTTGTATGAATATTATATGTATACGATAGATACGGAGAAAGTTCGGACGCTTCCGGATGCGGTCTTATCGTATTTTCAATATGAGAACCATTTGAATGACAGATGCAAAGCGTTTCTGTATGCTTATCTGGTAAAACATGCCGGTGAGAGACCGGAAGTTTTAGAGGCTTATGGCGAGCAGATTCATAAATTTGAAGAGAGAAATCTTGCACACCACCGGATTACAGAGGATTTGGCGCTGCTCTATGAAGCGTGTGTAACAGAAGAAACTCTGACAAAGGAAATGGCGGATGACCTTTCTGAAGTGATGTTTTCACATCGGATTACCTGCGGCAATGACCGGATGGACGGTGTGGCGGTTGTGCACCGTGAGACGAAGGAGCAGACCTATTATTCCTTTGAAAATGGACAAGCGGTAGTTTCGCTTTATACTCCGAATACACAGCTGTTTTTCGTGGATGAGAGAGGGCTTTATTATTCGGGTACGGTTGATTACCGGATGGAAAAAATGCTTTCGATGGAAAAGTTAGCGCCGGTGTGCTATGAACTGGGTGCAAGAAATCCGAAGTTGATTACGCACTTGGCATATAAGGCAGAGCGTTCTGCAAAAATGACGGATATGCAGGCGCTGGTGTTACAGGATGCACTGCAAATGGATTGTTTACGGCGGAAAATGCGGGAGAAAATTTTGCTTTGTTTATATGATTATTATCGCCGCGAGGGCATGGCAGAGCCATTGTTTTCGCTGATTGAGCAGTTTAATCCGATTACACTTAAGAGGGAACGGATTGCGGATGTGGCGGCGGACTGCATTGCACAGGGAAAATACGAAAAAGCACAGGTTATGCTGCTGCGCTATGGTGTGCCGGAATGTGATAAGAATGCATTTTCCACGCTCGTAGAGGCGCTTGTGAAGGAACATAAGGACGAGTCAGAGCCAATGCTCGTGAAATGGGCGCTTTACTTGTATCATCAGGGCTGTGCCGGAAAGGATGCAATGAAATATCTGCGCCGCTATTATACCGGAGATTTAATTACTTTTACTTCTCTTTATGAAAAGTGCCGGAAAATGCCGGAAGTCGGGGCGGATGAAGATATTACGGAGCGTCTTTTGGCACAGGTTTTGTTTGTTGGTGCCAGTCAGGAGCCGTATGAGCCGATTTATCTGGAATATATGGAATCGGGTGAAAACCGGATGTTAGTGAAGGCGTTTTTGTCGCAGCTCGCTTATGATTATGTCGTGGAGCGGCAGGAGTTGTCGGAACCAATGTTTGTTAAAATTGAAAAAGAAGCGATGTATGAAAAAGATGCGGTTATGGTTTTGGCTGCTTTGCGCCATTACCGGTTAGAGGAGCATTTTGCCAGCAAGCAAAAAGAATTTGTGGAAATGAATTTGGAAAAATTTGCGAGCGAGGGAACTGTTTTCGCCTTTATGAAAGATTATATTGGCAAGGTGAATGTTCCGTTTGAAATTGAAAATACCGTGATTATCCAGTATTATAGCGGCGCACCGGGAGAAATTCTCCTTTGTGAGACAGACCGTGGCGGCAAAGTGAAAAAAACAATGCCGATGCGGCAGGTTTTTTCGGGTGTTTATGTGTATGAAATGCTATTGTTTGACGGCGAAGAAAAATATTGTTACATTGAGGAGCAGACAACGGGAGAGAGAACGGAAGTGATGTGCGCCCGCCGCACAGAGCAGGCGAAAGGCGCGTTGGGATTTTTCCATATGCTTAACGATATGATTGCAGCAAAGAATACAGGTGATATGGAGTTGTATGGCAGTCTGCGCAGACGTTATGAAAAAGACCGCTTTGCGGCTAAGAAATTATTTACGCTTCAGTAAAGAAAAGGGAAGGAAAACGGAGAGAGCACATGAGTGAACGAACACTGCTGCTTGGGTTTGACCTGGGCGAAGAAAAATCACAGATGGCTGTCTATGACAGAGAAAAGAATATACCGGTGCTTATCGGACAAACGGAAGAAAATCCGGAAGGGCTGATTCCGACCGAGATTGCACTTTCGGGCGAAAAGCCTTTGCGGGATTTTCTTGTGCGGATTCGCAGACAGGAAGATGTGGTTGTTGACGGCAAAATTTCAAAACCTCTGAATATGCTGTCTTACTTTTTTCGGAAAACACTTTCCCTTACGAGAAAAGATTATCCTGGTGAAACGATTAAGCAGCTCGTTGTTACGGTAAAGGATGCGGATAGAGAATATATGGAACTCATTTATGCGGCACTTGAACAACTTGGAATTGGCAGGGAGCGTGCGATGGTGATTAGCCACAAGCAGGCATTTCCGTATTATGTGCTAAACCAAAAGAAAGAACTGTGGATGAATGATGTCGGCTTATTTGATTATGAGGGAAATACGCTGACATATTATCAGATGCAGGTAGATAGAAGCAAAAGTCCGATTTTGGTTGGTGTTTCCGAACGCGATTATTCGGGGGCGGTTTCTCTACCGGAGGAAAATAAAGAGCACAAGGCGGCCGTTTTTGAAAATGTTGTGTATGGTGCGATTCACAAAAAACTTTTGTCAACGCTTTACATGGCCGGAGAGGGCTTTGAAGGCGGATGGGCAGATTCGCTGTTCCGTAAATTGTGTGTGGGCAGAAGGCTTTTCAAAGGAAGAAATCTGTATGTGAGCGGTGCCTGTCTGATGGCGCGTGAGATGGCAGAAGAAAAGCGGTTAGGAGATTATCTTCTGTTAGATGAGCAGATGGTGACTTCGCAGGTTGCGGTGAACTTATATGCGGAGGCTAAGCAGCAGAAGGTAGTTCTTGTAGAGGCAGGAGTTCCCTGGTATTTAGTCGATGAAGAATTGGAACTGATTCCTTCGGGTGAGACCGAGCTTGCTTTGCAGACAAAAAATGTATTAACCCAAAAAGAAAAGCAGTTTATGATAGAACTTGACCCACTTACCGGACGGCTTGACAGGCGCTGCCGGCTGATGTTACGCATTCGTTTTGAGTCACCGAGCCAATGTATTGTGACAATAAAGGATGAAGGATTCGGAGAGCTGTTTCCAACGTCAAACCGGATTTGGGAAAAACAGGTAGAACTGTAAAAGAGAAAGGAGAGGAAAAAATGATTCTTGCCAAAGGGAAAATAGCCAAAAAGCCATATGAATTATCGTATTTAGGGCAAAATATTTATTCCATCGAAGAATTGTGCTATGTCATTTACCACAATATTTACGGCATAAACGAGGAATTTTTTCAGATCTCTCTAGCAAAATGGATGAAGGAAGAACTGGGATTAAAAGAGTTAGCAGAGAAATTAGAGGCAATGATTGTGGGAGAGCATGGGCTGAAAGATTTGGTTGTTACGACACTTTGCGGCTGTGATTACTACAACGAAGAAGAAATCCGCGGGATTGTTAAGGTATTAGATGAGATTGACCATTTGCCGTCTTATCAGAAAAAGAAGATTAAGGCGGACAATTATGTGCGCACCGGACATTACGGAAAGGCAGTGATGGCTTACCGGAAACTTTTGCAGGGACCGGATGCGATTTCGTTTACACCGGAAGAGTATGGAGATATTTTACATAATGAGGGAATTGCTCATTTTTACACGTCTTCGTTTTTGGAGGCGGGGGAGGATTTCCGCGAAGCCTATATTCGGAACAATAAAAGAGAATCGTTGCAGCATTATTTGTGGATTTTGCTGATGGAAGAAAAAGATAAAACGTTTGAGGAAGAGAGTTTGTCGTTTGGCTTAAAACCGTCGGAAATTGAGCAGATACGGTTAAAGTATCAGGAAGTGCTTGCCGGTTTTTATGTGCCGGAAGAAACGGAATCGATGATGGATGATTACAAGGAGCAGCTGCGAAGGGCATTTGCTTACTAGGCAGGAGGTGACATGGTGAAGGAGAAAAAGGATACGAAGGAACTGTTAAATGAACTGGAACAGGAAATGGTTCGTGTTGAAAAAGAAAAAGTGGATTTGCGCAATGACAAGGAGCGCATTGCTTATTTGGAGCACCTCTGCGAGAACATTAAAGAGGCAAAAAAGCAGTGTGAAGATATTAAGTTTGAATATGGACAGGTAACATCGTATTTAAAGGACATTCAGCTTATTGACCGCGCACCAAAAGAGGAGCAGGAAAAACTTCTGGCTGCGGCAAAGCAGATTGTAGAGTTGACGAAAGAGCGCAAAAAGAGCCAGAAGCAGGAATACAAATTTACGGAAGCCCAGCGCCGTGCCATGGATAATTATGAGGACGTGGTGGAAGATGATATTAAAAAATTAACGGAATACGAAGAATACCAGATGAAAATTAAACAGGATTTGCGTCAGCTTTCCGGAGAGAAAAATCTTTTGCTTGCGGATAAACAGGATATCATTCACAGGCAGGGGATGTTAAAGGTACTTGGAAAATGCCTGACAGCACTGTTGATTGCGACCTTTGCAATGCTTGCGGTTTTGATGGCATGTTTTAAGGTGAATATTAATGTTGCGTTTGTCGTGACGGTTTTTGTGACGTTTGTATTTGCGGCTATTATTTTGAATGAAGCCAGAAAAAACCGGATTGATATGGTGATTACGGAGAAGAAAGGCAACCGTGCCATTTTTCTTTTGAACCGTGTCAAAATTAAATATGTAAATAATGTCCGCACACTGGATTATATGTATCATAAATATCAGGTGCGCAACGCGGCTGAGCTTTCTTTTGTCCGCACGCAGTATATCCGTGCCAAGAGAGAATGGGAAAGACAGCGTGAGAGCAGTATCCGGATTCATGAGGCGAATCAGGTGGTTTTGCAGGAACTTCGCAAGTTAGAGGTTAAGGACTGTGATATCTGGTTAGGTCAGGTGGAAGCGTTAGTCGAGCCAAAGGAAATGGTTGAGGTAAGGCATGATTTGAATGTGCGCAGACAGAAACTGCGTGAACAGATGGATTATAACACCAGCATTATGGAACAGTGTCTGGATGAAATTGATAAAATCCGGAGTAAGAAACCGGAGTATGCAGTTGAAGTGGAACGAATTTTAGGAGGAATGTAACATGAAACCGGATATTGATTATACGTTGTATTTATGCACCGACCGAAATATTATGACAACGGAGACCATCGAGGAATCGGTGGAACTGGCAATTAAGGGCGGCGTGAGTGTTGTCCAGCTGAGGGAAAAGGAGTGTTCTTCGAGAGAATTTTATGAGATGGCAAAGGCCGTAAAGACGATTACCGATGCGTATGAAGTGCCGCTTTTGATTAATGACCGCATAGATATTGCTTTGGCAGTAGGCGCGGATGGCGTTCATTTGGGACAAAGTGATTTGCCACTTGATGCAGCCAGAAATCTCTTAGGTGCTGATAAAATTGTAGGGGCGACAGCCAATACCGTGGAACTTGCGCAAAAAGCATGGCGTGAAGGTGCCGATTATCTTGGCGTTGGGGATGTGTTTGGTACGACCACAAAAGCGGATACCCGTCATATTACATTAGAAGAATTAAAAGAAATTAAAGAGTCCGTACCGATACCAATTGTTGCCATTGGCGGGGTAAATGAAGATAATATTGCTCTTTTGCGTGAAACCGGTGTGGACGGTGCAGCCGTTATCTCTGCCATTGTCGGACAAAAAGATATTACGGCCGCAGCAGAAGAACTTATTTCAAATTTTCGAGGAGCATAACCGGCACCCGTAAATTTCCTTCGCCGGTTCCGATGTCCAAATCCGGTTTGTTTGCACCATGGTAATCGGTGCCGCCGGTGATGAAAAGACCATAGTCGTTTGCCAATTTCCGCACAAAAGCTTCGTCGTTTCCGCGGTTTCTCGAATACATTGCCTCGATTCCGCGAAGACCGTAGCCGCATAACTCATCCAGTAAATGATGAAGTTCGGTCACGGACATTTTATATAACAGGGGATGAGCAAGAACCGGAAGTCCTCCTGCATTTTTAATTAATTCAATTCCCTTTTTGGGTGTCAGATAGTGCCGTTTTACAAAATAAGGACCATCGGCTGCAAGAATCTTTTTAAATGCTGAGTCAATGCTTGGAATTGCTCCTTTTTCCAATAAAAAGCGGGCAAAATGTGCACGGGTAAGTATTGTGTCTCCAAATCGCTCGATTAAGGAATCATAATCAATCGGATACCCGGCTTTTTGCAGATTTTCACACATTTTCTTATTGCGGTCGTCACGCTCTTTTGCGACAGCTTCTAATGTATCAAGAAGTTCTTTTTGTTTCCAGTCAATATTGTAGCCAAGAATATGAATTTCTTTGGAACGTGTCGGTGTAATCTGATACTCACAAGATAATTCGACGCCCGGGATAACCTGCAGATGCTTATCTTTTGCAGCCGCTAATGCCCGTTCAACGCCACCGACCGTATCGTGGTCGGTTAAGGCAAAAGCAACCAGTCCCTGCGCAGATGCTTTGTCTACCAGTTCCTCCGGAGTGCAGGTGCCGTCTGAAAAAAGTGAGTGAACATGTAAATCAATATATTTCATAATTGCCTCCTGATGTAGTGTTCATGTATGTTTTGAAAGGCAGCCCTTTCCTGCGTGGACGCATAAGGAACGCCTTTCAAGACATACATGGATGTCAACAAATTGCTTCGCAGCAAGCTGCTCCCGCAATTTGGTCAAACATTCGGAATCCGCAGATTTGCACAGCAAATCGCTCCTTCCTCATGTTCGGGCAGGTTTCAAAGTCCAGCCTTTTTTAGTGCAAGCACAAAAAGGCTGGACTTTGAAACCCTTGACATCCAGTGTACCACAGTTCTATTTTTTTGAAAAGTATCATATTGTAAGAAAAGAGAGTACACGGTAATGCCGGCGGGGGTTCGCCGGGAACGGAGGGGTTATGAAAAAATCGAGTGTGTTGACATTGACAAAAGGTGTTGTTTTTTCCTATCTGATATCTGGTATCTGCCTGCTGATTCTGGCATTTTTATTGTTTCAGTTTGAACTGCCGGAAGGCGTGCTGCGGGGTGGCATTATTTTCTCGTATGTGTTTTCCTGTTTCCTTGGCGGCATGGTAGTGAGCGGAAAGCAGGAAGGAAAAAAATATTTGTGGGGGCTCTTGGCAGGAATCTTGTACTATGTCATTTTAGTTGCCGTTTCCATGATACTGAACCGGGAAGCATTCACAAGAATCCCGGGCGTTTTCCCTGCATTATTTCTCTGTGCATTTGGTGGCATGTTGGGAGGCATGACACAGGCGGGAAGAAAGTAAATCTTGCAGAACTAAAGTGTTGCTTGGTCTCAATGCAACGTAAATCGGCTTGAATGTAAAAAAGCGTTGCATGTTTTGGAGAAAAATCCTCGCTATTTCTTCCAAAAGCAACGCTTTGTGTAAAATCTGACAAAAAGAGTTGCATGTGTAGCGTAGTTTTTCATTCGATAACGTTAAATCAAGCAAAAAATGCAACTCTTTACCACAAATACCGGAAAAAGAGTTGTCTGAGAAGCTTTTCATGTTACTTGAACAAATCCAGAGCAAGCAGAGCGGGATAATTGTTGATTTGCAATAAATGTTCGCTGTCAGTTTCCTTGGATTCCAGTAATTCCGTAGAAACCTTTGTGACGAGTGGGTTTTGAGTGCGTCGGTATGTGTTGCAAGAAGTCCGGTGGACTTCTGCTATGCAACGACCGAAGCGGAGCGGAGACCACTGGTAGTTTCAGTGCCCATACCGCTACGCACTCAATTAGTGAAAACGCCCACGAGACGCAAAATTTTTCTACGGAATTACGGAAAACAAAAAAGTGCTAGCGAACAATTGTCGCAAACCAACAATTATTCCTACTTGCACAACACAAAAACCTATGCTACAATAAGAATTACGAAAACGAAACGATGGATTTAAATGGAGGCAATCATGAAAAGAATTAAAACTTTGACAACAAAGAATTTAAAAGAAACATTGAAAAAAGGTGGATGCGGAGAATGTCAGACATCCTGCCAGTCAGCTTGTAAAACATCCTGTACAGTAGGAAACCAGAGCTGCGAAAACAAATAAGCAAGGAAACTGTTTGAATAAACGGTGATTATGAGCAATGGAGGGCTGATCGAAGGAGACTTCGGTCTAGTCCTCATTGCACGTTATAGCGTCACCGTTATAGAATGAGAGGTCAAGGATGATACATCAGTATAAGAATAATGGATATAATATTGTGTTAGATGTAAACAGCGGTTCCATTCATGTTGTGGATGATGTTGTTTATGACGTGCTTTCTCTGATGGATGAAGAAAATGCAGATCGCTATGGAGAAGCTGAATTTTCACGTATTGCCGACGTTATTTTGAAGAATGATTATAAAGAAGAAGTTACGAAAGAGGATTTAAAAGACGTCTTTTCCGACTTACAGGAATTAGAAGAGAACGGAACACTTTTCACAAAAGATGTTTACAAAGAAGGCGTCATTGATTTCAAAAAGAGACAGACGGTAGTAAAAGCACTCTGCCTGCATATTGCCCATGACTGCAACTTGGCATGCCGTTACTGTTTTGCTGGTGAAGGAGAATATCAGGGCGACCGCTCTCTTATGAGTTATGAAGTAGGAAAAAAAGCATTGGACTTTTTGGTAGCCAATTCCGGCAGCAGAAGAAATCTTGAAGTGGATTTCTTTGGCGGAGAGCCGCTTCTTAACTTTGATGTTGTAAAAAAATTAGTAGCTTACGGCAGAGAAATTGAAAAAGAAAAAGACAAGCATTTCCGTTTCACCTTAACGACAAACGGTGTTTTGTTAAACGATGACATCATTGAATTTGCGAATCAGGAAATGGACAACATTGTCTTAAGTATTGATGGACGTAAAGAAGTGCATAACCACATGCGCCCGTTCAAAAATGGAACCGGCAGTTATGACTTTATTATTGATAAATTTAAAAAAGTAGCAGAATCGAGAAACCAGCAGAAATATTATGTGCGTGGAACATTTACCCATAATAATCTGGATTTTGTTGAAGATGTGCTGCATTTGGCAGATGAAGGCTTTGAACAGATTTCGGTTGAGCCGGTTGTAGCAGACCCGAATGAACCGTATGCCATCCGGCCGGAAGATATTCCTCAAATCTGTGAGGGCTATGATATTCTTGCAAAAGAGATGCTTGCCCGCAAAAAGCAGGGAAAAGGATTTAATTTCTTCCATTACATGATTGACTTAAGCGGCGGTCCATGTGTTTACAAACGTTTGTCCGGATGTGGTTCCGGAACAGAATATTTAGCGGTTACACCGTGGGGCGATTTGTATCCTTGTCATCAGTTCGTGGGCGAAGAACAATTTTGCTTGGGAAATGTAGATGACGGTGTTGTAAATACGGATATGCGCGATACATTTAAATTGTGTAATGTATATGCAAAAGAGGAGTGTAGGAACTGCTTTGCCAAATTCTACTGCAGCGGTGGCTGCGCAGCAAATGCTTATCACTGCCACGGTGACATTAACAAACCGTATGAAACCGGCTGTGAATTGCAGCGCAAACGTGTGGAATGTGCGATTATGCTCAAGGCAGCAGAAGCCTATGATGAGGGAAATTAGGACAGCATAGCCTTCGTCGTTTCAAAAAGTTGGAAATTTTGCAAAAAAAACTTTGAAATATTTGGAAATACGTTTATAATATGTATAGATAATGGGAATGCTATACAGGTATACAGGAGATAGTGAAAGGAGATTAGTAAAGTGGCTTTTGATATTGGAATTGATTTGGGTACCGCCAGCATATTGGTATATGTAAAAGGAAAAGGCGTTGTATTAAAAGAGCCTAGTGTTGTTGCTTTTGACCGTGACACAAACCGGATTAAAGCAATTGGAGAAGAGGCGCGTCTGATGTTAGGACGTACGCCGGGAAACATTGTAGCAGTTCGTCCTCTTCGTCAGGGTGTTATTTCTGATTACACCGTAACGGAGAAGATGTTAAAATATTTCATTCAGAAAGCGGTTGGTAAACAGAGATTTCGTAAACCGCTTATTAGTATCTGTGTGCCAAGCCAGGTAACAGAGGTTGAGAGAAAAGCTGTAGAAGATGCTGCTTTTCAGGCAGGTGCACGCGATGTAAAGATCATTGAGGAGCCGATTGCAGCTGCAATTGGAGCCGGTATTGATATTGCTCGTCCTTGTGGAAATATGATTGTAGATATCGGTGGTGGTACATCGGATATTGCGGTAATCAGTTTGGGAGGTACTGTTGTCAGTGCTTCGATTAAGATTGCCGGAGATGATTTCGATGATGCGATTGTCCGTTATATGAGAAAGAAACACAACCTGCTGATTGGTGAGAGAACCGCTGAGGATATAAAGATTCGCATTGGTTCTGCTTATCCGCGGCCGGAAAGTGTGACAGTAGATGTCCGCGGACGTAACTTGGTGACCGGTCTGCCAAAGACCATTACCGTTACTTCTGAGGAAACAGAAGAAGCATTAAAAGATACAACTTCACAGATTGTAGAAGCAGTACATAGTGTACTGGAAAAAACACCGCCGGAATTGGCAGCCGATATCGCAGACCGCGGAATCGTACTCACTGGTGGCGGAAGTTTGTTGTATGGATTAGAAGAATTGATTGAATCCAAAACAGGAATTACAACGATGACGGCAGAAGATCCGATGACAGCAGTTGCAATTGGTACCGGTCGTTATGTGGAATTTTTAAGTGGAGAAGTGACTATAGGGGATGCTAATTAAGTTTTCCGGTTATAGGTCACAAAAAGAACAGGAGGTATGATATGTTCCGAGGTCTTTATACAGCGTGGACCGGTATGGCAAATGAACAGAAAAGACTGGATGTTATTTCCAATAATATGGCGAACTCAAATACGGTTGGCTATAAAGATGAAAAAGTTGCCAGTCAGGCATTTGACCAGGTGCTTGGAATTAAGATTCGAGACGGCTCACAGGCATATCACAATGAGTGTATTGGAAGTTTAAGCCTTGGCGTAAAAATCGGAGAAACTTATACCGATTATTCGCAGGGTTCGGTCAGACAGACCGGTGGTACATATGATTTGGCATTGAGTGGCAGTGGATTCTTTACAGTGAGTGTAACGGATAAGGCAGGAGAGGTTCATACGCGTTACACAAGAGACGGAAGGTTTCATCTGACGAAAGACGGCCTGCTAGTAGATGCTGATGGAAATGCCGTCCAGGGACAAAATGGAAATATTACCATCGACCCTTCGTCGAAAAACGTATCAATTTCGGCGACCGGACAGATTACGGCAGACGGCGAACTTGTAGATACTCTTAATATTGTTGATTTTGAGGACTACGATTATTTGAAAAAATACGGAGATACTATGTATGAACCAGTGGACGGAGCCACGACCAAAGATGCAGAAGGAGAAATTTTGCAAGGTTATACCGAACAGTCAAATGTTAATGTTGTGCGCGAAATGGTCGATATGATTACTATAACCCGTGCTTATGAAGCAAGTCAGAAAGTGATTCACTCATACGATTCGATGTTAGACAAATCGGTTAATCAGGTAGGAGCACTTAAGTAATAGTTTATTTGGAGGTGGCAGCTGATGATGCGTTCTTTATGGACTGCAGCCAGTGGAATGATTGGCGAGCAGAGCAATCTTGACGTGATTGCAAACAATTTATCAAATATTAATACAACCGGATACAAGACTCAGAAAGCAAATTTTAAATCACTGATTTATCAGAATTTGCAGGCAAAGTCAACGACAACGACCGGAGAACCAAAGCCGGTAGGAGCACAGGTTGGGCTTGGTGTCCGTGTTGGCTCAATTTCTTCTGATTTTACACAGGGAGCCTTAAATGCTTCAAATGGCGCATTTGATTACGCCATTCAGGGCGAGGGATTTTTCCGTGTACAGTTAGCAGACGGAAGTATTGCTTATACGAGAAATGGTCATTTTAATATGTCCATTCAGGGCGACAGCATTGCCCTGACAGACAGTGAGGGAAATCCGGTACTCGATGTAAACGGAAATGCAATTACTGTTCCGAATACATACCGTTCCAGTAAAATTGGCGTTGACCAGTTTGGTAATTTGACTTATCCGGATGCGAACAACAACCAGAAGAATATCGGAATTCAGATTGGGCTGGCATATTTTCCGAATGCCGGTGGGCTTGAGAAAACATCAAACTCAAATTATCTGCAGTCGGAAGCGTCAGGAGCACCTACGGTTTATACGGCAACAGAATTAAAATCGAAAATTGTATCCGGCTACTTGGAGAGCTCAAACGTACAGGCAGCCGATGAAATGGTAAATATGATTATTGCCCAGCGTGCTTATGAAATGAATTCAAAAGCAATCACAGCATCGGATGAGATGCTTCAGCAGGCAAATAATTTACGTTCATGATAAGTAAAGCGAGGTGAGACATATGGCAGTATCTTCCATTGGTGATACTTATTTTACAAATTATTCGACCGAGGCAAACGATGCGGTGTCACAGAAAATGACAAGCCAGATTCAGGATGCCGAGACGGATGAAGAAATGTTAGATGCGTGCAAACAGTTTGAATCGTATCTGGTGCAGCAGATGTTTAAATCCATGGAAGAATCCGCAAAAGTATTTTCGGATGATGACGAGGATAACAGCAATGACTACGTTAATATGTTTCAGGACAATTATTTATCTGCCATCGCTGACCAGATGGTAAACAGCGGTCAGGGACTTGGCATCGCAGACAAACTTTACGAATCAATGGTGAACAACAAAGTATAATGCGAAAATCAAAGAAAGAATAAGCCTTTGACGAAAAGAAACACAGTCAAGGGCTTTTTACATATTTAGGAGGCACTCATGGAGGAAAGAAGAGGGTATGTGTCACACATCGTCTACCGCAACGTGGAAAATGGGTACACGGTATTTGAATTGGAAAATCCCGATGAAGATGTGGAGGAAACCTGCGTCGGAAATGTTCCATTTCTAAACGAGGGAGAATATGTATGTGTGAGGGGAGAACTTGTTACGCACCCGATTTATCAGGAGCAGTTGAAGGTGATGTCCTGTGAGGTACAGGAACCGGATGATGAACTGGCGATGCTCAGATATCTTTCGTCCGGTGCGATTGCCGGTGTGCGTGGCGGACTGGCAAAGCGGATTGTGGATAAATTCGGGGATAAAACCTTTGAAATCATAGAAAAAGAGCCGGAGCGACTTGCGGAGGTCAAAGGAATTACGGAAAAGAAAGCGCGTGCAATTTCCGAGCAGTTTGAGGAAAAAAGAGAAATGCGCGGAGCCATGCTTTTCTTGCAGGAGTATGGAATTTCAAATGCGCTTGCTGTAAAAATTTATCAGACCTATGGCAGCGCACTTTATGAAATTGTCCGTGAAAATCCGTATCGGATGGCAGAAGATATCAGTGGTGTCGGATTCCGAATTGCGGATGAAATTGCAAGAAAAAGCGGCTTTGCGATGGACTCTGCACCGAGAATCCGTGCAGGTATTTTGTATGTGTTAAATGCGGGAACCAAGGAGGGCTATGTCTACATGCCGGAAAAACTGCTTTTACAGGAGGCGGTTTATCAGCTTGGTGTGTCGATGGATCAGCTGATGGATTCTTTAGAAGAATTGGTATATGATAAATCCGTGATTGTGACTGAGGAGCGGGATGTTTACCTGCCGTCATTATATTATTCGGAAATGAACTGTGCCAGAATGTTATTTGACCTAAATGTGCCGGTGGAGCGTCCGACGAAGGCTTTGGATGAACTAATCTCGCGTGTGGAAAAAAGTCAGGAAATTGTACTCGATGACCAGCAGAAAATCGCGGTGAGAGAAGCTCTCACCAGTGGATTTTTAGTAATTACCGGTGGACCCGGTACCGGTAAAACAACGACGATTAACACGTTGATTGCGTGTCTTATGGAAAAAGGGTTGTCGATTTTGCTTGCGGCCCCAACCGGACGTGCCGCTAAGCGGATGGCAGAGGCAACCGGTCAGGAGGCACAGACCATCCACCGTCTGTTAGAGTATAATGGAGCGGCGGCAGAACAGGAAAATGTGAGCGAGGAACGCTCGGATTTATTTGGCAGAAATGAGTGGAATCCGCTTGAAACCGACGTCGTAATTATTGATGAGATGTCGATGGTAGATATTTTCCTATTCCATAATTTGTTGAAAGCGATTGCTGTGGGAACCCGCCTGATTTTGGTGGGCGATGTAAACCAGCTTCCGAGTGTTGGACCGGGAAATGTGCTGCGGGATGTGATTAATTCTCACTGCTTTAATGTTGTGAGGCTGTCTCATATTTTCCGTCAGGCAGCGGAAAGTGATATTATTGTAAATGCCCACCGCATCCATCGCGGCGAAGAGATTGCGCTGGATAACAAGAGTAAAGATTTCTTTTGCTTAAAACGGGATGACAGCCATGGTGTGCTTGAAGTGATGCTCTGGCTTGTTCGAGACCGGATGCCAAAATATACGCATTGTACGCCGTTTGATGTGCAGGTCTTGACCCCGATGAAAAAGGGAGAACTGGGAGTTCACCGATGTAACGAAGTTTTGCAGCGGTATTTGAATCCGGAAGCACCGGGGAAAAATCAAATGGAACTTCACGGTGTTTTATTCCGTGAAGGTGACAAAGTCATGCAGATGAAAAACAATTACCAGATTAAATGGGAAATCCGCGGGTACAATCATATGATGATTGAAGAGGGGAGTGGCGTGTTTAATGGCGACTGCGGAATCATTACCGAAATCGATACATTCAATAAAGAGGTGACGGTGCGTTTTGATGATGAAAAATATGTCACTTATCCGCAGGGAAATCTGGATGAACTGGAACTGGCGTATGCCATTACCATACATAAGTCGCAGGGAAGCGAGTATCCGGCAGTTGTGTTGCCTATTTTATCGGGACCACGGCCGTTAATGAATCGAAACATTTTGTATACAGCGGTTACACGTGGCAAAAAGTGTGTGACGATTGTCGGAAACAAGGATACCGTGCGTGAAATGATACAAAATAAATCCGAGCAGATGCGCTATTCTTCGCTGTGCCGCCGTCTGCAGGAATTGGAGCAGGAGTCATTGGAAAAGTAGTAAAAAAAGGATGCAAAATGAGGAAAAATTTGCTATGATAGAAGAAGGGGAGGAGTGCCTTTGAATCCATTTGGATTTTTATTTCCACCGGCTTGTCCGATTTGTGGAACAGTATTGAAAAAGACAGAGAAAAAGGTTTGTTTAACTTGCCGAAGAAAATTATCGGAAGCGCGTGTAGCAGAACCTGCCTGTGCCCGGTGTGGAAAGCCGTTAGAGGAGATTGAGACGGAATACTGCGTAGACTGTGAAAAGAAACGCCGTAGAAAGTATGACTTTCTACGTCAGGGGACAGCGTTGTGGGTTTATACGGATTCGCTCAAGGAAGCAATGGCGTCGTTCAAATACGAAGGCTGTTATGAAAATGCAGCATTTTTCGCGGAAGAATTTATTCGATTCCGCAAAGAAAAACTGCTGGCATGGAAGCCGGATTTTCTGATTCCTGTTCCGCTGCACAGACATAGAAGGTGGTTTCGCGGTTATAATCAGGCAGAGATTCTTGCGGAGGAAATCGGGAAGCGTTTACATCTTCCGGTAGAAACCGATGTCTTGTGCCGAAGTCTCGATACGAGTCCGCAAAAGCAGCTGGATGATAAGGCGAGATACCGGAATATGTCAAGTGCTTTCTATGTTCCGGAGAGTGCCAGTTATAAGTTAAATGGCAAGCGGGTTGTATTAATTGATGATATTTATACAACCGGTTCAACGTTAGAAGCGTGCGCCGGAGAATTAAAAAAAGCCGGTGTTAGTGAAATATATTCTGCCTGCCTTTGCATTGGCAGAGATTATTAGAGGAGGAAGTTACAATGGAAATTATTTCTTGTAAAGAATGTGGAAAATTATTTAATTTTATACGTGGGCAGCGAATCTGTCCGGCGTGCTCCCGTAAATTAGAGGACAAGTTTATGGAAGTAAAGAAATATGTCAGAGAGCATCCCGATGTAGATGTAAAGGAATTGTCGGAGGAAATGGATGTTTCTGTCCGTCAGATTAACCGCTGGGTGCGTGAGGAGAGACTGGTATTTTCGGATGATTCACCGGTCGGACTTCCTTGCGAGAGCTGTGGCGCAACAATTAAGACCGGACGTTTCTGTGATAAATGTAAAGCAGAGTTAGCGACCGGATTCCGCCATGCGGCAGGACAGGATAAAAGACCGGCACCGCAGCCGGCACCAAGAAAAAGCATCGCGGATAGCCGTATGCGCTTTTTGGATAACTAATTTATTAAAATTAAATACGTTCAATTCCACTATCGGTCAGTTTGATTTTTCCTTCCTTTAACAGCCGGCCGATGGCTCGTTTGAAGGCGGCTTTGCTGATTTTGAATTCACGCTTGATAATCTCCGGAGAGGTTTTATCGTGGAATGGCAGGAAACCGCCTTCTTTTTGTAACCTCTCGTAAATAAGTTCAGCGTCTTTGCCCATTTGCACTTTTGTCTTTTCTTGTAAACTTAAGGTCAATTTTCCTTCTTCGGTAACTTCTTTGATGCGTGCCTTCACGACATCGCCGATGTGAAGTTCTCTTGTCATTTCGTTGTGTGGAATTAAAGCGGAATACTGATTGTCCACAGCAACAAATGCACCAAAAGAATCTAAAATTTCATAAATCAAACCTTCTACGTGATCCCCTTTCTGGTAAGGGCTGTCACAGGAAAGATAGTCATACACCTTCATAGTTGCACATAAACGGCTGCTTTTGTCGATGTATAAAGCGACTAACACGCGTTCGCCCAAGTGAACTTTTTTTGTCTGCTCCTTAAAAGGAAGCAGCAAATCTTTGGCAAGTCCCCAGTCTAAGAAAGCACCGATGCCGGTTACGTCTTTGACTTCCAAAACCGCAGTTTCACCGAGTGAAAGATACGGTCTTTGTGTGGTAGCGATTAAGCGGTCCTCAGAATCTTTGTACAAAAACACCTCGTAAAAATCGCCTTTTTCGGTCCCTTTTTTTACCTGGTTATTCGGGAGCAGTACTTCCAAATCTTTTTCTTCAAAAGAGCGAAGCATCACACCGAATTTTGTGATTTTTGAAACATACAATCTGGCAAATTTGCCAAGAACTTTTGATTCGTTCATATTATTCTCCATTCTTTGTCGGGGTAAATTCGCTGAGGAAATAAGGATTTTCCTCTTTGTCCGTAAAGACTACATAAAATTTGCCATTTTCACTGGCTGTGCGAATGTACATGGTGTCTCCCATTTTGGCAGCCAGACGAAATTCGGCACGGAGTTCGGAAACTTCAAAATCAATTGGCAGAACATTCACAGCCAGACGAATATACTGTCCGTTGTTTACATGGTGGTTTGTGTCAAGATAATTCTGGCACACATCGACTTCTTCGACAAGTGTCAAGTTTTCCGGACATTTTACCTTTCTGGAAGAATATTCCATGTCGTAAGCAGGTTCTGTCGGATAGGCGGCCTTTTCACTGTCATCAATTTTTGTTGGCTGACCGGTAGACGGGTCAAAATAAAACCATCTTGAATCGGCGTAGGCAAGAACCTCTTTGTCCGGCGTTTCCATTAAAAAATTACGACATCCGAAAATGCCTTTAAACTGATACGGCCATGTATGCACCGTGAAACGCTCGCCCATAACCGGACGGCGTTTGAATACAACGTGCCATGCGCTCACTAACCAAGCGCGGTTTTTCTTTAATAAATCTAAGGCAGAATGTCCGACGTCCTCGCTGTGAAACAGGCAGCAGTCCTGCATTGCATTTACGGTATCGGAGACACCGAGCAGTCCGTCCTTATCAATTCTGCTGTAAGATACTCTATCATGATAGGAATACATGCGATTTCCTCCCTTCGTTCAAACAGTTTCATTATACTACCCTTACCCGAAAAAAACTAGTGAATTTTTTCTGAAAATGTGGTAATATCAGCTATGAAAACAATGAATAGAAAGGTTGTGTTTTAATATGAAGAAAATTATTTCAACAGATAAGGCACCGGCAGCAATCGGTCCTTATTCTCAGGCAGTAGAGGTAAACGGTCTTGTATTTACATCAGGTGTGATCCCGATTATTCCGGAGACCGGTGAATTGGTTGAAGGCGGTATTGAAAAACAGGCGGAGCAGGCAATCGGTAATCTGAAGGCGCTGATTGAAGCAAGTGGTGCAAAAATTGAGGACACGATTAAAACAGTTGTCTTCATTAAAGATATGAATGATTTTGCCAAGGTAAATGAAATTTATTCCCGCTTTTTTACGGGAGACTGCCCGGCACGTTCCTGCGTGGAAGTGGCAAGACTGCCAAAAGATGTTCTGATTGAGATTGAGGCGATTGTTGCGAAATAAATAGTCGAATCCTGTAGAATAAATGTAAAATTAATTTTCTCGGTAAAATTGTGGTAAAAATTAGTAGAAACAATGAGTTTACAAAGGTTGACAGATGCGGACAGAGTTGTTATACTGAAACAAGTATTTAACAAATTTGTAACATTTAGAATGCCGGATGAGTTTGAGGCCGGCAGATGAGTGACAATGGAGGGAAGAAAAGTATGCAACACACAAGGCTTGTGAAATGTGCGTTGGGGGCAGGACTTGTTTTATCCTTTGGAATATTTGGCAAGTATATGGTTTCATCTTCAACTACGATGGGTTCTGAGACGGAACTTGCCGGTATGGCTTATATGTTAGACCAGTACTGTACGATTCAGGTTGGTGCAACACAGTCAAATCCGGAAGCAATTGTAGCGTTTGAGGATATGCCGGGTAACACCAATAATGGGACAAGCGCAGTAAGTGGTTCTGCTGTCTCGAATGCAACACCGGAGCCGACGAAAGAAGCGACAGCGACGGCGACACCAAAACCGGAATCGGAATATGCCAATGTTGGTATTTCCATTGCGGCGGATTATGTAAATATTCGTAAGAAACCAAATACCGATTCAGAAATTGTCGGTAAATTATACCGCGGAAGCGCAGCTACGATTGCTAAGACGGAAGGTGACTGGGTTTATATTAAGTCCGGTTCGGTTTCCGGTTATATTATGAAAGATTATCTGGCAATCGGCTACAGTGCAGAAAAACTGATAGACCAGTTTGGTACGAAGTGGGCGACAGTTACCACGGAGACGCTTCGTGTCCGCGAGAAAGAAAGTGAAACGAGTAAGATTCTTGATCTTTTGGCCGGCGATGAAAGTTATGAAGTGCTTAAACATGAATCTGGCTGGGTAAAGGTTCGTGTCGATGGTGATACAACCGGTTATGTCAGAGATGATTATGTAAAAATCTCGGTTCAGTTTGAAAAGGCTGTATCGATTGAGGAAGAACGCGAAGAAGAGAGAAGAAAGGCGGCAGCAGAGGCAGCAGCGGCAGAAAGTGAACGTCCGGCGAAGTCTTCATCGAATTCAGGAAATAGTTCGTCAAGCAGGAGTTCTTCAAGCAGCAGTTCTTCAAGCAGCTCAAGTCATAAATCGTCATCAAGCTCAGGAAAGAGTTCTTCGAATGGTGGCGGTGGAAGTCATAAATCAAGCAGTGCATCCTCCAGTAATGGCGGAGGTGGTGCGAAAGGAAGTTCTGGCGGCTCCAGTAACGGTTCCGGTGGCGCAGGTGGAAACAGCAGCTCCGGTGGATCCAGCAATGGTTCCGGTGGTGCAAGCGGTGGTTCCTCATCGTCCGATGGCGGTAGCACATTGGGAAGCGGTGACGGTTCCGCAATTGCTTCTTACGCTTTGAAATTTGTTGGAAACCCATATGTCTACGGTGGTTCCAGTTTGACTCATGGTACGGACTGTTCCGGATTTACCATGTCAGTATTTAAGAAATTCGGTATCAGTTTGCCACGTACTTCCGGCGCACAGTCGGGAGTGGGTAAGAAAATCAGCCCATCCAGCGCAAGAGCCGGTGACTTGATTTTCTATGCAAGTGGTGGACATGTCAACCACGTTGCACTTTGCATCGGCGGCGGTAGGGTTGTACACGCAAGTAACCCACGTACTGGAATTAAGACAAGTAATATGTATTATCGTAAACCATATTGTGCGAGACGAGTTCTTGGTTAAATCTAAGAAGTCATACAACTCGAAAACGAACGCCTGTACGCAGACAATTGTAGTCATGTGTGCAGGCGTTATTTATCAACAATTAAAACAACGAAATTGCGATATTTGTTAGTTGTGAACAAAGTTATAAACATTGTCAACAATTTAAGTATACTTATGTAGCATGTTTTTGACCATAAGACAAGTTAATTAATTGTGTGACAACTTGATGGCACAAGGTTAAAATGTTTATCTGATTTATGGATTTTTATGTTGCCGAACAGAGGTTTTTGTTGTATAATATGATTACGAGATGAGCCAATGGACATCTTGAAACTTATGGGCAAAGGAGCTGATTAGTATGAACTTAGTAATAAGTGGAAAAAACATTGACATAACGGAAGGATTGCGTGCAGCAGTTGAGGAGAAGATTGGAAAACTCGAGCGGTATTTCAATGATTCAACAGAAGTTCATGTTACATTGAGCACAGAGAAGAATCGTCAGAAAATTGAAGTTACGGTACCGATGAAAGGAACCATTATCCGTGCAGAAGAAACAAGCACCGATATGTATGTATCGATTGATTTGGTGGAAGAAGTTATCGAACGCCAGCTTCGTAAATATAAGAACAAGCTGATTCAGAAAGAGCAGAACGTAGCACAGTTTAGCAAAGGATTTGTTGATGAGGACACATATGATGAAGAAGAAATTTCTATCATCCGTTCTAAAAAATTTGCGATGAAGCCGATGGATCCGGAAGAAGCCTGCGTACAGATGGAACTTCTCGGACACACGTTCTTCGTTTTCCGCAACTCGGAAACCGACGAAGTAAATGTTGTTTATAAGAGAAAAGACAATACATACGGTTTGATTGAGCCGGAATTCTAATTGAAAAAATAATAATCACCCCCGGTGGTAAGCAGGATATTTGCTTCTCAAATATAGCTTCCCCCGGGGGGTGATTTTATTTTTCACAAAAAAAGGAAGAGAAGAAACGGGAAAAGGGAAGAATCTTTTCCTAAAAATGTATTTTTCTATTCTTTTCGGGTTTTAATTTTATTTGTTGTCAGATTTTTGCTTAAAGTTGCTCGAGATTCCAGTAATTTAGAAGAAATGCTTTGTGGATTGTGGGTTTTGAGTACGTCGGTATGTGGCACTGGTAGTTTCAGTGCCCATACCGTTACGCACTCAACAAGCGAAAGCGCCCACAAGACGCAAAGCATTTCTTCTAAATTACGGAAACTGAAAAAATTAAGCGAACATCTGTCACAAACAAAGACAAACCCTGAAAAGAAATAGAAAAGGTTGCATTCTCCCCCGACTAATGATAAAATACCATATTGAGACAGTAACGTCTCTTGTTAGGATGTATGGCATGTAGCAGCGAGAAAATGCTAAAAAAATAATTGGAGAGTGACAAAATGGGATTATTTAGTAAGGTTATAGGAACACATAGTGAACGTGAAGTGAAACGTGTGATTCCGATTGTTGACAAAATTGAATCACTTGAACCAGAAATGGAGAAGTTATCTGATGAAGAACTTCGTGGCAAAACGGCGGAGTTTAAGAAACGTTTAGCAGATAAAGAAACTTTGGATGATATTTTACCGGAAGCGTATGCGGTTGTACGTGAGGCTTCTAAGAGAACCATCGGACTGAGACATTTTCGTGTACAGTTGATTGGCGGTGTCATTTTACATCAGGGACGTATTACAGAGATGCGTACCGGTGAAGGTAAAACGCTCGTATCTACTCTCCCGGCTTATCTGAATGCGCTCGAAGGAAAAGGTGTTCATATCGTAACAGTAAACGACTATCTGGCAAAGCGTGATGCGGAGTGGATGGGTCAGATTCATGAATTTCTTGGTCTGACAGTCGGTGTTATTTTGAACAGCATGGACAATGACGAGAGAAGAGAAGCATATAACTGCGATATTACATATGCGACAAATAACGAACTGGGATTTGATTATCTGCGTGATAACATGGTTATTTACAAAGAGCAGTTAGTACAGCGAGATTTACACTATGCCATTGTCGATGAGGTTGACTCGGTATTGATTGACGAGGCGAGAACACCACTTATTATTTCCGGTTCCAGCGGAAAATCGACAAAGATTTACGAGGCGTGTGATAATTTAGTGCGCCAGTTGAAAAAAGGTACTGAAAAAGAATTGTCCAAGATGGACATTATCATGAAAGAAGATAATAACGAAACCGGTGACTATGTTGCAAACGAAAAGGAAAAGACAGTAAATCTTACCGAGCAGGGTATCAAAAAGGTAGAGCGTTTCTTCCATTTGGAAAACTTAGCCGACCCGGAAAACTTAGAGATTCAGCACTGCGTAAACTTATCACTTCGTGCACATGCGTTGATGCATCTTGATAAGGATTATGTGGTAAAAGATGACCAGGTACTTATCGTAGACGAATTTACCGGACGTATCATGCCGGGAAGACGTTATTCGGACGGTTTACATCAGGCAATTGAAGCAAAAGAGCATGTAAAAGTGAAGAGAGAGAGTAAAACTCTTGCCACAATTACATTCCAGAACTTCTTTAACAAATATGATAAGAAATGTGGTATGACCGGTACCGCTCTCACAGAGGAAAAAGAGTTCCGTGAGATTTACGGCATGGACGTTGTTGAAGTGCCGACAAACCTGCCGGTAAAACGTATTGACCACAACGATTCCGTATATAAAACAAAACGCGAGAAATTGAATGCAATTGTTGAAGATATTGTGGCAAGTCATGAAAAAGGACAGCCGGTACTTGTTGGTACGATTACGATTGACGCTTCGGAAGAATTGTCACAGTTGTTGAAAAAACGTGGAATTCCACATAAAGTATTGAATGCGAAGTTCCATGAACTTGAGGCAGAGATTATCGCAGATGCCGGTCAGATTGGTGCAGTTACGATTGCGACGAACATGGCCGGACGTGGTACGGATATTAAACTGGGCGAGGGCGTAACCGAACTCGGCGGTTTGAAAATTATTGGTACGGAACGTCATGAATCCCGTCGAATTGATAATCAGCTGCGTGGTCGTGCCGGACGTCAGGGCGACCCTGGTGAATCGAAATTCTACATTTCATTGGAAGATGATTTGATGCGTTTGTTCGGTTCCCAGAATCTGATGCAGATGTTTAATTCGCTTGGTATGCCGGAAGGCGAGCAGATTCAGCACAAGATGCTGAATAAAGCAATTGAGCGTGCACAGAAGAAGATTGAGAGCAACAACTACGGAATCCGTAAAAATTTGTTGGAATATGACCAGATTAATAACGAGCAGCGTGAGATTATTTATGCAGAGCGCCGCAAGGTACTCGATGGCGATGACATGCGTGATACCATTATCAGCATGATTGATGAACTGGTTGAAAAATATGTCAATATGGTAATTGGCGATGACCAGGGACCTTCCGAGTGGAATTTGAAGGAGTTGAATGAAATTCTCATTCCGATGATTCCGGTTAAACCGGTTACCGGTGAGGGCTGCGGTTCAAAACAGGAATTGATTCAGAATTTGAAAGAAGAGGCTCTTCGTCTGTATGAGACAAAAGAAGCAGAATTTCCGGAGCCGGAGCAGATTCGTGAGATTGAGCGTGTCATTATTTTGAAAGTAACGGACAGCCGCTGGATGGATCACATTGACGATATGGATCAGCTTCGTCAGGGAATCGGACTTCAGGCATTTGGACAGAGAGACCCGGTTGTTGAGTATCGTTTACAGGGCTATGATATGTTCAACGATATGACGGAGTCCATTCGTGAAGAGACGGTTAAGATGCTGATGCATGTCCGCATTGAGCAGAAGGTTGAGCGTGAGCAGGTTGCTGAAGTGACAGGTACCAATAAAGATGATTCGGCAAATGCACCGATTGTCCGTAAATCGGAAAAAATCAGCCGAAATGCACCGTGCCCATGTGGTTCCGGTAAAAAATACAAATATTGCTGTGGCAGATAAGCAGTGAATGACTGCGTTTGCATAAAAAAAATTAAGGTGGTGATTTTGTGGTTGAATTGGATAACATCCGAATCGAACTGAGCAGTTTTGAAAAACCACTTCTGGAAGTAAGGGATTCACTTTAACTTAGCAGAGAAAAAGTTAAGGATTGAAGAACTTGAGAGAAATATGGAAGCACCTGACTTTTGGGATGATGCCGAGAAGGCAAGTGCGGATATGAAGGAATTAAAGGACTTAAAGAGTATTGTTGAACGTGCCGATGCACTCAGCATGGCGTATGACGATATTATGACGCTGATTGAGATGGGGAATGAAGAGGCGGATGAGTCACTGGTTCCGGAAGTTGAAAATGAGTTTGTGCAATTCCAGAAGGAATTTGAAGATTTACGAATTACAACGATGCTTACCGGTGAGCATGATGCCGAGAATGCGATTCTTACCCTGCATGCAGGAGCCGGTGGCACAGAGAGCTGCGATTGGGCAAGTATGTTGTGCCGTATGTATGAGAAATGGGCAGACAAACGCGGCTTTAGCGTAGAAGTTTTAGACTCACTGGATGGTGATGAGGCGGGACTGAAATCCGTCACATTGGAAATTCAGGGAGATAATGCTTATGGTTATTTAAAGAGTGAGCACGGCGTTCATCGTCTGGTGCGTATCTCACCGTTTAATGCGGCGGGAAAACGACAGACTTCGTTTGTGTCATGTGACGTCATGCCGGATATTAAGCAGGATATTGATATTGAAATCGCAGATGATGATATCCGAATTGACACGTACCGTTCGAGCGGTGCCGGTGGACAGCATATCAACAAAACGTCATCGGCAATCCGAATTACCCATTTTCCAACGGGTATTGTGGTACAATGTCAGAATGAGCGTTCACAGCATATGAATAAGGATAAAGCGATGCAGATGCTCAAAGCGAAACTTTTGATTTTGCGTGAACAGGAAAATCTTGCAAAAGAATCCGATATCCGTGGTGAAGTCAAAGAAATTGGCTGGGGCAGTCAGATTCGCTCTTATGTTATGCAGCCGTACACGATGGTAAAAGACCATCGGACCAATGCAGAGACCGGAAATGTTTCTGCGGTATTAGATGGTGATATTGACATGTTTATGAATGCCTATTTGAAATGGATTAACAGTTAGAAGGGGATAAGGTATGAAAGAAGTCGTTACATTTTTTTTGAGTGGCAAAGAATACGGAGCAGATGTTTCCGAGATACAGGGGATTGAAAATTACGTGGAATATGCAAAGGAGCCCGGGCTTTCCGATGGCTTTTTAGGCATTGTTTCAATCCGTGATGAGTGGGTTCCTTTGTTAAATCTGAAAAAGAAACTGGTTCTGCCGCCGGTGCCCGTAACAGGGGAGACCAAGTATCTGGTGTTTCAGCTGCCGCAGGGGAAAGCAGCCGTTTTAGTGGATGGTGTTTCGAATATTATTCAGGCGGATGGCGATGAAATACAGGATTTCCCGGCACTTGTGCACACGAAAAAGACGGCGTATGCCGACTTTGTGGTAAACCACAAGGGACGGTTGATTCTTAGTATTAATCCGGGAAGCCTTCTCACAAAAGAAGAGTGGCAGGAAGTTGATAAAGTGCTGAAAAGCAAAAGTGAAGAGTCTAACGAAGAGTAAGACTTTTGATTTGGAAATGGAGGAAAAAATGATTCGAATTGCAGTGTTAGGTTATGGAACGGTTGGTTCCGGTGTTGTTAAGGTGATTCAGACAAATGCAAAAATTATTGCAAAGAGAGCCGGACAGGAAGTTGAAGTGAAATATGTATTAGACCTTCGTGATTTCCCGGACGACCCGATTCAGTCCAAAGTAGTACATGATTTTAATGTTATCTTAGAAGACCCGGAAGTGGATATTGTTGTAGAGACCATGGGCGGAACGAAACCGGCTTATGAATTTGTGAAAAAATCTTTGTTAGCCGGAAAAAGTGTATGTACATCCAATAAAGAATTGGTGGCTGCTTATGGAGCAGATCTTGTGCACATCGCAAAGAGCAAGACGGTAAACTTCTTGTTTGAGGCGAGTGTCGGCGGTGGTATTCCGATTATCAGACCGTTAAACCAGAGTCTGACTGCTGACCGAATCGAGCAGATTAATGGTATTTTAAATGGAACGACAAACTATATCCTTACGAAGATGGCACAGGAAGGTTCTGATTTTGCCGACGTTTTGAAAGAGGCACAGGAACTTGGCTATGCAGAAAAAGACCCGACCGCAGATGTGGAAGGATATGATGCCTGCCGTAAGATTGCGATTTTGACTTCTTTAGCATACGGACAGCAGGTGGATTACGAGGATATTTATACCGAAGGAATTACCAAAATTACGGCAGAAGATTTCAAATATGCAAAAGCCCTTGGCGCTGCTATTAAAATCTTTGGCACAAGCCGTAAAGAAGGAAATAAATTGTATGCAATGGTTGCACCACAGATGATTCAGGCAGACAATCCGCTGTACGCAGTGAATGATGTATTTAATGCAATCTGTGTGACAGGAAACATGCTTGGTGATGTTATGTTTTATGGTAAAGGTGCCGGAAAAGAGGCAACAGCAAGCGCAGTTGTATCGGATGTGGTTGATGCAGTAAAACATATGAATGTCAATGTGATGACAATCTGGGAAGATGAAAAACAGGAAGTTGCTCCGATGGATGAAATGAAAAACCGTTTCTTCGTCCGCATCGGCGCAAGTGAAAAAGCAAAAGCAGAAGATTTGTTTGAAGAGGTTACACCAGTAGATGGTGGAATTGCAGATGAATTTGGCTTTTTGACAGGAACCATGACAGAAAAAGAATTTAACGAAACCATTTCTCAGTTTGATACATTTATTACGAGAATTCGTGTTGGATTCTAACAAAAGAGAGACTCACTGAGAAGGAGGAAACTATGGTATCAACAGGACAAATGATGGGCTATGTGATGGCAATTTTGCTGCCACTGATTGCCGTTTTGATTCCTTTTTATATCTTATGGAAACAGTCCAGTAAAGTGGAGCGTGGAATGCTCGGAGCCATTGGTTACGGAATCATGGGATATTTCTGGCAGGAAATTATCTACAGTTTCTTAGGACTTCTTGCACTTACGAAAATGCGTGATGTTTTAAATGCGACCGGTGGAAATGCGGTTGTGGTTGCGTTTGTTGAAGCACTTGCGGGCAGTATTTTTGTTGCGGCAGGATTGTACTGGGGTGTTTATTTGACAAACACCAAGCAGCGTTCCTTGTACCGCTCAACAACGGTAGGACTTGGTTTTGGTCTTGGAGCTGCGCTTCTTACTTACGGATTCCAGCTTTATTATGCGATACGGATTAACGTAGGAGCATTTACCGGGACGGATATGGCAAAAGCGAGTATTTTATCGACATCTACCGCATCGTTATATCTGGACGCCGTCCGCAACATTTTAGTAGTACTTGTTTACATGGGTGTTGCCTTTTTGGTTGGAAAGAATTACTTGGAAAAGAAGAGACTTGCCGCATGGCTTACGCCAATCATTGTGTATGTATTTATCCGGTTTACCGACGTGATTTTAAATACTTATGCACCGGCACTTGTCGCTAAGATTGTGTATATGGTTGTGCTCGCATTCGTTGCCGCCGTATCTGTGTGGATGGTAAGAAACTGGTATCAATCAGAGAAACAAGTAAAAAAACAGTTTTAGAATTAGCTAAATAATAACTATTCAGGACTTCTCCATCTATCAAGTTGAGATTTAAAATTAGCTAAATAATAAAAAAATTTAAAAAGAAGAAACGACAAATCAGCGAGAAATATAATTCGCATTGCGAATTCCCGATTTCGAGTCGATTTGCCGTTTCTTCTTTTTGTATATTTTGTTATTTTTTTGTAATGTTTCCTATGACGCTCAAAATCTGGTCCGGCTCAAAAGGCTTCTGAACAAATTCGTTTGCGCCTAATTTAATGGCATCCACCATTTTGTTTTTCTGTCCGGCAGCAGTAACCATTACTGCGTGTGCATTTTCATCATAAGCAATGATTTTCTCCAATGCACCAAGACCGTCCAAAACCGGCATCGTGATATCCAGTGTTACAATATCCGGTTTTAATTCAATATACTTTTCAAATCCAATCTGACCATTCTCTGCTTCCCCGATGACTTCGTGTCCATTCTCGACAAGAATGTTGCGAAGCATACGACGTGACGTACGGGAATCGTCAACAATCAATATTTTTGCCATAGTTCCAATCTCCTTTATCTAGCCTAATTTTACAATAAGGTCTGAATGTTTGCCGTCAATGTAAACCGGCAATACATAGAACTCGCCTTCTCCATCAATGGATGAATCAAATTTAAATTCCGGCGGCTGCATATCGATGGTTGTATCCTGATAACTTAATTCAGTAGCATACAGTCCGTTGACACAGTTTGTAAATTCACAAACCGAATCCAAAGCGTCTTCATCGACCGCATCAAAAGTTTCTTTTGCGTAACCGTCGGCAAGCGCTAAAATGCTGTCATCATCACAGGTGAAACCAAGAAAACCATTATAATCACCGGTTGTATGCTGGTAAGCAATATACTTTGCACTGTGAGAGGTGACAAACTGTCCCTTCTCGATGCGTATGTAAGAACTTATAAAACGTACAATGTTTCTTAATGTAAGACCAATCAACGACTGGTAACGAGAATCTTTCGCATCAACAAATGCAGGAATCATACCTTCGATATTACCATCCTGAATCGCTTTTAAAATTTCATCGGAGAAACCATTCTCCTTTTGAAATGCATCAAGAGCTGTCTCAATTTCATCACGGCTCATAATGCCGTTTTCTTCCAGCCCCTGAATGAAAATCAGGTACGGATTTCCCTGGCGACCAAGCAGATAATTCACATCTGCTTCCGTTAAGTAACCCTTCTCCACAGCCAAATCACCAAAACGTTTGTCTGTCTGCATTTGCAAATAATTTAATTCATTCGCTTGATTGCGAGTTAATAACCCCTCGTTCTCTGCAATTAACCCCAGTTTGACGCGATTGTCTTTAATGTATTTCATGCAGGAGGAAAATTGCTCAGCGGTGATTTTCTGGTTATCTAATAAATATTGACCAAAAAACTGACTAAACATAAAAATCTCCTTTCAATTGTTGTAAAATTATTATACAATAGAACGCAGAAAAGTTCAATGAAGAAATGTAGAGAAAGGAAGTGTTTGTCGTATGGCAGGTTCAATATGGGGAGAAGTGTTTCGCGTGTCGACATGGGGAGAATCTCATGGCGAGGGAGTAGGAGTTGTTGTCGATGGTGCGCCGGCTGGCATTTCCCTTTCTGAAGAGGATATACAAAAATGTCTCGACAGAAGAAAACCGGGCGAGACGAAATATTCGACGCCCCGCAAAGAAGGCGATAAGGTAAAAATCATGTCCGGTGTATTTGAAGGAAAGACAACCGGAACGCCGATTTCTATGGTTGTCGTGAACACCTCGCAGAAATCCGGTGATTACTCCAATATTGCAAATGTATTTCGTCCGGGCCATGCGGATTTTACGTTTGATGCCAAGTACGGATTCCGCGATTACAGAGGCGGCGGACGTTCCTCCGGGCGAGAGACCATTGGCCGCGTGGCAGCCGGTGCTATTGCCATGAAAATTTTAAGCCAGCTTGGAGTTACCGTAACTGCCTACACAAAGCAGATTGGACCATTTGTATGCGAGGAAGAAAAGATGTCTTTGGATAACATTGAAAAGAGTCCACTGCGCATGCCGGATTTGGAAAAGTCTTCTCTTGCTGAAGATTATCTGGCAGAAAAAATAGAGGCACATGATTCCGTTGGTGGTATGATTGAATGTGTAATCAGCGGCATGCCAGCAGGAATCGGAGAGCCGGTTTTTGGCAAGTTAGATGCTATGCTGTCAGCAGCGATTTTCTCCATTGGTGCGGTAAAAGGTGTTGAAATCGGCGCCGGTTTTGCCGTTGCTGATAAATGTGGTTCCGAAAATAATGACGGTTTCTATATGGGAGCGGACGGCAAGGTGAAAAAACATACGAATTTTGCCGGTGGAATTTTAGGCGGCATGAGCGACGGTGATGATATTGTGCTTCGCGCCGCATTCAAGCCAACGCCTTCGATTTTCCAGCCACAGGAAACTGTAAACCGCGATGGCGAAAACGTGGAAATCGAGATTAAAGGCCGACATGACCCGGTGATTATGCCTCGTGCGGTTGTTGTGGTAGAATCCATGGCAGCCATTACACTTGTTGACCGGCTTTTCGTCGGAATGACCGCGCGCATGGATAAGATTCGTGAATTTTATAAAGGCGAATAAGTGGAATTTGGGGATGGGATGACTGCTATTTCAAAAGACGTTAAATAAGTCAACGATATTTGCGAGAAAGTTGACCTAAAAACAAGTTTTTGTCAAATAAGTCATCCCAATCGTACCTTGGGGGTGACTGGTTTTTCAATATTGTGGATTCAAGTCAACGAAAAAGGGCGAAAAGGTTGACCTAGTTGAGAAAAAGCTTAAAAGCAGTCAATGGGCGCGGCGAAAAAGGTTGACCTTGTTAAGAAAAAGCTTAAAAGCAGTCAACGAAGACAGCAAAAAAGGTTGACTGTTAGAGCGAAATTTGAATTTTCAGTCAATTATCTGGTGGATTTAAGAAATAATAGTTCGAGGAATAGGAGGCGGGTATGGATGAGTGAGTTAAAATGGGTGTTTTTAGATGTAGGTTCAACACTGGTTGATGAATCGGATGTTTATGAAAGCAGATGCAGTTATGTGATAAGTGAGAAGGGCTTGGAACGTGATGAATTTATGGAAAAAGTGCATCAGGCGGCAAAAGTAAGTCCTACACCGATAAAACAGGCGGCACAGGCTTACGGAGTCACTTTGCCGGAATGGGACAGTAGTTTAGAAAAGCTTTATTTAGGAACAGAAGATGTGCTAAAAGCTTTGTCAGGCAAATATAAATTGGGCATTATTGCAAATCAGTTAGCGGGGACAAAAAAGAGATTACATAATTGGGGAGTTTTGCATTATTTTGATGTTGTCACAGCTTCCGCAGAAGCGGGGTATGAAAAGCCGGATTTGAGAATCTTTAGGTTGGCGCTTGAGCAGGCTGGCTGTAATCCACAAAATACAATAATGGTCGGAGACAGACTTGAAAATGATATTGCTCCGGCAAGACAGCTCGGTATGAAAACGATCTGGGTACGTCAGGGATTTGCAAAATATCAGAGCGTTGAAAAAGAATGCGAAAAACCAGATTATATCATAGAAAATATAGGCGAAATTGTGAAAGTGCTTATGGGAGGTGTGTAGAACTATTGAAGGAGAGCAAAAATGAATATAGAAGAAATATTCGAGGATAAACAGAAAGCGTGTATAACAAGGGGAATTTTAGAAGCTCTTCCAGAGTGGTTTGAAATACCGGAGGGAAGAGAGAAATACATAAAGGACAGTTGTGGGAAAAAATTTGTATGTGCTTATGATGAGGATAGACCAATTGGTTTTTTATATCTTTCACAAACGGGGAAAGATACACTTGAACTTGCAGTTATGGGTGTCAGAAAGGAATATCATAGAATGGGCATTGGAAAAAAACTTTTTGAAAGAGCCCGATATATTGCACAAAAAGAAGGGTTTAGTTTTATACAAGTAAAAACTGTAAAAATGGGAGTATATGAGGACTATGATAAAACAAACTTGTTTTATTTATCACTCGGATTTAAGGAATTGGAAGTTTTCCCAGAACTATGGGATGAAGCAAATCCCTGTCAAATATACATTATGAGTATATGATAATAAAAGAGTTGCGGTGGCAGGACTTATTGTGTTGATAGGGGTGATATAAAATGAACCAATTAAAAAAGAAATATGCAGCCTCCATAATGGGCTTGGTCATCGGAGATGCCCTGGGAGTTCCGGTGGAGTTTGTGTCTCGTGACGAATTAAAAGACAATCCGATAACGGACATGATAGGATATGGAACACATAATCAGCCGGCCGGTACATGGTCAGATGATTCCAGTATGGCAGTTGCAACGATGGCCGGATGAAACATTTATGAAGGGAGATAAAATGAGAAAAAAGGGGAAATTAATAATTAGTTGCTGTATTTTATTTGGAATTATGTTATTTATAGGATTGGCATATTGGATATTGATTTTTATTCCAAGAGAGAGGATGAAAGGATGCTATTTTGGTTATGAACAAATGCCAATAATGTCAAACGAAAAATATACTGGTAAAATTGATGCAAAAATGGAACATATTCTAATTGAAGATCATGCCGGAACAAAAGTAACAGAGCTTGATTTATTAGGTAATAGCCCAGATCAAGTGGTGTTAGGGGAGAAGACCTTTTTTTTACTATATCGATGGGATGACCAAAAAGGAACTGGAAAAATTGTTCAATATGATTACAAGTCAAATAAATTAAAAGAATGTAGGGTGTCTAATGTTGCAACAATCGCATGGAAAGACAACTATTTATTTTTTGGGAATTGGGATTTAAAGGATGATTACCGTTATTATTTTGAATCTTATTATAAAGGATTTTATGCAAATCGTTATATAGAGGAAGAGAAATTTGGAAAACAGCCGAAAAAAATAATAAAGAATCATGACTGGGGATGCAAAATTGGAAATACCAGGATGTATTATCATGAAGAGGGCTTTTTTTCAACAGAACCTTCATGGTTAGATTATGCAGGAACCTCAACGGGAAATTTTACGTTGGATGATGTGAAATCTAATTATCAGGCAGAAATAAAGCAAGAGAAGATTAATCGAACTTTACTTGTGAAGGAAATAGGGCAATGTGGTATTTCAAACCCGAATTATTTAATAGTCGAATATCAAATGGGAGATAAAATTTATGGTGTTTGCAACGTGTTACGGGAGTATATTCCAGCATATCCGATTGAGTCAAAGGATGTGGTTATGGCGTGCTGTTATAAAATTAGTAAAAAAAATAATAAGTTGAAGATATTGAAAAAGCAAAGTTCCAGTATTGCAATAATAGCAGAAAATGATGAATTTGTTTATCAAACTGACAATAAAATTATCAAGAAAAATTTAAAAACAGGAGATACACAAACAATATTTACATTTAGCAAGTATTTTTCTGCAAATATAGATGTGCAAGGGGATTATTTGCATATTTATGAGGGAGATAGGAGCAGCTACATAAAGTGGACGTAGAAGGAGGTAGATTGTTGTCAATGAAAACAATGAGAATGTGGCGGAAACGTATGACTATAATCTTTTGTTGTGTAAAATCAAAAAAGAACTTCCGCAGAACAACACGGATGGCAGTGCTAGTTACCAGATCGTAGTAAACAAATATAATAAGTCTGGCAAACTCGTGGAAACAAAAAGGAAAAAGCAAAATCATTAGGAATTATATTGCTAAATAGGGGGAAAAGATGTAAAATATATATAGATATAAGAGATGGATAATCTTTAGTTATCCAACATTTTTCTTGGTAGTTCGATATTATCAGTCAATAAAAATAGAGGAGGCATGTAAATGAGTGAAATATTTGAAGAATACAAACAAATATGTGAAGAATTAAATGAATTTGAAGCAACTAAGATACCTCTCTGTGCTGCTGAAACGTATATATCTGATTTTACTAAGCAAGCACTAATCTCTAACTTTGAAGGAAAATATTCATTTGTTGAAGCAAATGGCAATAACTCTTTTATTGGTGGAGTATATGTACATAGGTTAAATGAATTATTGAAAAGGGAATGTCAGTTATTGTTCCATGCTAAATATTCTAATGCAGATACAATAACAGGAATTAATTGTTTTACTGTATGCGCAATGTCCCTTTTAAAAAATACTGATTCTGTTCTAATAACTACTCCTGATCAAGGAGGACATGCTTCTATACCTATTATTCTGGATAAGCTTGGTATTTGTTATGATACTATACCTTATGATTATGACAGTTATCAAATCGATTATATGAAGCTAAACCGCAAAATTGAATCAGGAGGATACAATTTTCTAATATTCTGTCAATCAGATATCATTAATCCTCCTGATATGTCCAAAATATCATTGCCAAAGTCAATGGGAGTTATCTATGATGGAACTCAAACTCTTGGACTTATTGCCTCTGAAGTTATGGAAAATCCATTAGATGTCGTTAAAAATATTGTGTTGATTGGAGGCACTCACAAAACATTACCAGCACCTGCATGTGGATTGATTATGACCAATTGCAGTCCCTATCAGCATCTTTTGGAAAAGAATATTACCCCCAATTATTTACGAAATACTCAGCCAAATCATATTGCTGCCTTGTTGTTAGCACTCCTAGAACAGGAGAAGTATGGAATAGCCTATCAAAAATTGACGGTAAAAATTGCAAATCAACTTGGAAAAGAACTAGTTGATTTGGGTTTTAATATTGCAATGTTAAAAAATAACCAATATACTTATACACATCAGTTATTTATTATGATGAGTCAACCAGACGCAGACGATTTTTTTCAAACAGCGGAAAAATATAATATTACATTAAACCAAAAGCATAAGCGCCTATTTGCAAATGATGGTATAAGAATTGGCACTCAGGAAATAGCAAGGTATAATTGGAATTCAAGTAATATCAAAATGCTAGCTCGACTATTAAAAGCTATCAAGACTCATAATGATAAAGATATACGATTTTACAGAAACCAATTAATATCATTAAAAATTCCCCATTTTACATTTGAAGACATTGTTATAGAATAGGCATTATCCTAGAATCAATTTGTTCCTGTATTTGTACGGCATTGGAATCACCTAACTCTATATTCCGAATCCTATGCCGTACAATATGAGAATATAAGTTGTTCTGAGATAATTCAGTGAACTCATTTTCTGACATGAGTTCAAAGTCTAAGTTGATTTTTTTGATTTTAATCAAATAATATGCCATCAAATTCGTTTGAAGCCTAATGTTATTGTCAAAAGGTATATCTAGACAACGCTTATACTCTACTATGGCTTTCTCATATTGTTTATATAACCGATATATTTCAGCCTTAACAAAATATGCATTCGCACGTAATCTATTATTTTCACTTTCATATGTTTTGATTATTTCATCAATCATTTGAATTAACTGCTCTTCTTTTGCAGGTTTTTCTTTATAGAAGAAAAATATTGGGGCATATCTTTTTAATTTATAATTGTCGTAATCATTATGAGATAAAGAACTGTTTGTAGCCCTTTGAAACTGTTTGTAAAATTCTTCTAGCGAGTTGCCCGAAGAATTGGGAACGTACAAATCATTGACAAAATATTTTGCGGCTAAAATTCCAAGCGAATCAACCAATGCTGCAAATGAACGGTCATAAATATTTTCTAATATCTCAAGTGCTTCATTACAATTCCACATATGTTTATTATAATGTGCCTTGTGTAAATCAATTTCAAAGGCCGAATTATATTTTGTATAAGGTTTTAACTCAATAATCGATAATGTATCTATTGCAGTTTGATATTGATTTAACATATGTTCACAATTTGAGAGAATTAAATAATATTTATATGCTAAATGAATATTATTATAAAAATCATCTTTATAATCAGATTCAAATCTCGATAATTTTTGCCTAGCAGTTTGATACTTGCCTACGAGAATATCCATTTCTATTTTGTGGAGACATTCTTCATATTCTGTTGTTTTTTTATTGGAAATATCTTTTATCCATAAAACACATTTTTGCTCACTAAGCAACGCTGTGATTCTTCCAATATTTCCATCCGTTAATTGAAATAAGGTATCAACTTCATTCTGTGTTAACACGCTGATACCAGGATAATATTCTTTTATTTTACGTTGCAATTCTTCAATATGATTTTGACAAAAAGCTGACATAGTGTGTGTTGTCAACGATGGGCTCGCGTTATATTTCAAAATATAAATCATTTGAAAATGAAATTGTCTCTGTTTGCTTAAAATAATTTTAAAGTTATCCACATGATCAAAAATTAAAACAGTTTTATTTGTTACTATATTATCCTTGAAATATGCGTTTAATTCCATTTCTGTGTAGTTATCCATATCAAGATAGTCAGCTGTTACATAAGCACATTTAAGTTTCATATCTCTGAATTCTGGATCATTTTGATTATTAATATAATCACACAATCTTTTAGCCATCCAAGTCTTTCCACACTGCTCTTCCTCTCCGGTAATTTGAATACAGTGTTCTTTAACATTTAAAATACGAATAATATCCTCGAGATCTTCCTTTCTGTCGGTGAATATTGATTCTGTTAATTTATTTTTTCGAACATTCTTTGATTTTCTATACTCCATAATAAGAGGTATTAACGAATATACAGATGGAATAACAACCACAAATGCAGAAAGCAAACCAATCCACATATTATTATATGCGTTAAAGCCAACTATAGTTGCAATAATTGCAAGAAAAACCATTGAACAATATAAATACATTGTTTTTTTCAAGGTATTTTATAACCTCCTCTGTTTTTATTGACTGATAATAAACTACCAATCAAGTTTTTTAAAAAATTGTTGGATAACTAAAGATTATCCGTCACTTATAGCTCAAACCTTTGTCTAGGATGTTTGTTTTGTAATATATCTTTTTGCTTTGAAAGCGCCACGTGTGTATAAATCTCAGTTACGTTAATTGAACTGTGTCCGAGCATTTCCTGGATATACCGGATGTCTACATCAGCTTCTAACAGGCTAGTTGCAAAAGTATGACGAAACATATGAGGGGTAATATGTAAGTCAATCCCGGCTATGGCAGCATATTTTTTTAACATTCTTCTTACAGATTGATCTGAAAGAGGACTTGAATTTGGATTTACAAAGAAATGGTTTGTTTTTCCGATTTCTTGAGTGAATACATTTTTGTACTTAATTAACAATTGAAGAACATCATTGTTCCCTATCTGTATAAGCCGTTCTTTAGAGCCCTTTCCTAATATGAGAATAGAGCCATCATGAAGATTTACATCTGTTTCTTTTAGGCTACATAGCTCTGAAATCCTTATTCTATAATGGTCTCATAAATTAAGACACTGAACACGACATTTCTTAATGAATCTGATATACTATAACCAACAAATGAAAGAAGGTACTTATTATGTCCAGATCAAGAAGAAATTTCAGTGCTGAATTTAAAACCAACCTCGTACTCCAGCTGCTTAAAGGAGAAAAAGAACTTAATGTCTTTGCTGTTGAAAACGATATTCAACCAAATCTCCTCCGCAACTGGAAGAAGGAATTCCTTACAAATGCTTCTCTTGCTTTTGATAACAAGAGGGAATATTGCTTCATTTTTAGGTCTGGTACCAAGTGAAGATTCCAGTGATACGCGAGTTAATCGCTACAGTATAACAAAGGCCGGAAACAGTCACTTGCGAAGACTTTTAGTTGAAGTAGCCCAGAGTTTTACAAGGGGAAATGTAGGACATAAATCAGTGGCGTTGAAGCAAAGGCAGCAAGGGAATCTATCGGAAATAATTGCGTATGCAGATAAAGCAAATGAAAGGCTTAGACGTAGGTTTTACAAAATGACACTGAACAAAGGAGTTAATCGAAATGTGGCAACAACAGCAATAGCAATAGCAAGAGAATTAGCATGTTTTATCTGGGGAATGATGACAGAACATGTAAGTTAGTAGAATATTCAACTGTTTCAATCAAGGATGCTTCGCATCGCCATTGGCGACAAGTCCTTGACAAAAACAGATGAATATTAATAAGGGTAATCAAGCAGAAGAAACTGACTTTGTCAGATTTCATCTGCAAAAACAACGAATTAACATTGGATACAGAGGCGGGGGCTTAGAGCATTTCTAGGTCCGAATTATTTGCGAGATACCTCTGTTGACATTATATTTATATATTTTGATTCACGCTGGGAGACGGCAAGATTCACGGCGGACCATTGACCTGTAGGTAACCAATCCACGAATAACAGAGTGGCCAAGGCCGGGGACTGTTAGATCTGAGGCTCTGCCTCTGTACCCAGTGTTAAAATTTAAAGAAAGGAAAATATGTGGTGATTTCTTGAAATTTATTCTTGACAAGAGGTCACTTCATAACAGGTATAGAATGAATAAAAAAATACAGTATAGTATGCTTATTATATTGATTATTGCAATTACATGCATTGGAGCGAATATTAATAGGAACTTGGTGAAACAGAAAAATGTTAAAGAGTCAATTGTTGAGAAAAATGCTATGACACCAATGTCTAGCATCAAATCAGAGGAGCAACAACATAATTATTATTTTAAAGCAATGAAGAATGAACAAGAAGAAATAAATTATGTTAAAGAGAATGGCAAGTTTGCATATAAGTATTGTTTTTATGATATTGATAAAAATGGAATTGATGAGTTAATTGTTCAGGGAGATTATTATAATTATGCAATATATACTTTGAATGGCGACAAAGTAGAAGGATTAGCATGGAATAAATATGGTGGTAACTTGAAGATTTATCCAACGAAAGGAATTTTTTGTTGGGAGGGTGGACACAACAATAGTGAGTACATAGAGTATATTGGGATTAAAGATACACAAGCCAAAGAAGCAGCGTCAAAATCGTGGTTGTATAAGTTTACAGAAGATTCTATGCACCCGTACCATTATGTTTATAAGATAAACGGAAAGAAAGTAACAAAAAAGGAATATAAAAAGTATGTTGATGCGTTAAAAAAAGAAAAAGCTATAACAGCAAGTAAATTAAAATGGCGTCAGTAGGTTACTAGAAAAATATCCCAAGATAACAGCGCTAAGAAAATAGAAATATTGAGAAAGGGAGGCAATATATAATGAAAAGAGTATATATTATAGCAGGGGTAATATTTATATTAGTGTTTATGGTGTGGGAGCTGGGAAGAATTTGCTATAATGTGGACTTGGATTCAATATTAAAAAAAACCGAAAATAGTTTATTAGATACATCGCAGGAAAAAAATCAATATCTTAATTATCAGATTATAAATGGTAATTTGTATTTACAAAAGGAAGATGGATTATATCAATATAATTATGAGAATGGTGAAGAAGAAAAAATATTAGAAAACTCGATGGAAGATTTTATGATTATAGGAGATAAAATTTATTATACTAAAGTAAATAATAATGCAATTGAACTTTACAATTGTTTGAGTTTGTTTTGCGAAAATATAGGAAAAGATAACAGTAAAAAGCTTGTCGGCAATATAGAAAATTGTATTTTTAATAAAAGTTTTGTGCTTTTCTGTAGAAAAAAAGAAAATGAACTGAAAGTATATCGTTATGACATAGCAACGAAGAATTGTAAAATTATTGTTTCTTTGTCACAGAATATTATAAATAAAGAAATGATGTTTGTGATACAAGATAACATTATTTTTGGAGAAAATGATAGGAGCAAGATATATTCTTACAATATGAGAACGAAAGAGTGGGGGGAAATCTTTTCTATACCGTTAGATGGACAAGATTTGTTTTTTTACGTAACAGGTGTTCAAGTAATGAATCATTATTTGTATGTTCAGGGGGAGGTGTGTGATAGCACAAAATCAGATATTGCAGGACCTCATGTTGTTACAGATAATAAGTCGAATGGAATTTGGAAAATAGACATAGAAACGAAACAGCGGCAGCATATTTCAAAAAATATATGTGCAGGTGGAATTTATGTTTTGAACAACAAATTGTTCGGTATTAATAATGGAAAGTATGTGAATCTTTCATAATGGAAAAAGTGTATTGCAACATTTTTGAAGGTTAAATTGTTGTGTTAAAGAAGTTGATTTATATGTAAGGGGGTGTCCTTGTTAGTGTCAGTGGGATAATTTACATAATAAGAAAGTGATTGTACGGGAAAAAGAATAAAATGAGTGAATTTAGCAAGTTGGATAATCTTTTTTAGCTATAAGGAGGCACAGACGATTACCACCGGTTATGAAAAGGAAATCAATCCGTCTTCTTATACCGAAGAAGTTGACCCGGCAAATTTTTACGACCAGTTTAACGATTCGGTGTTAAGTGAAACGATTACAAAAACCGTAACGGATGCCGAAGGCAGCACCCTTTCCCAGACGACTAGTTATCTTCGGGGAAAAAATAAAACGGAAACCGTTACCACGTATGAAAATGATGACTTTGGCAGAACGGTCAAAGAAAACACGATTCAGAAAAAATATCAGGATGGCAGATGGCTTCCGTCTTATGAGACAGAGGTTTCTTATACTTATGATGAAAATGGAAATGTAACCGAAACCGAGACAAAGAGCCGAAAAGAAGGGGAAACCGACTGGCAGACCCAGAAAACAAAAGCTGTCTATGACAGTAAGGGACAGGTTACAAAAGAATACAGTCCGCGCGGTGTCAAAGAGAACGTGGCGGCAGCATATACTTATGACCTTTTGGGACGTAAGATCAAAGAAGAACTTCCGCAGAACAAGACAGACGGAAGTGCCGGTTACCAAACCGTAGTAAACGAATATGATAAATCCGGCAACCTTGTGGAAACAAAAGAGCAAATCGAGGGTGACAAGAACAAAGAAATCGAGTATACTTATGATAAACAGGGAAATCTCGTTCAGGTGAAAAGCAGTCTGGAAAATGAAAAAGCACAGTATGTCCAGTACGTCTATGACGAGCAGGGCAACAAGGTGCGCCGGTTTACCGGCATGACCGGTCCTTTGACGGTAACGGTAGCGGCAGTTGAAAATGCCAAAGACGATGCCGGTAAGGATACCTTTACCTATGGCGGTAAAACGTATGCCGTTTTGGTAACCGGGAAAAAGAAATCCGATACCATCCGGGAAACAAAGTATGTGTATGACACGAAAAACCGTCTGGTTTCGTATACTGACCCGGAAGGAAGAACGGAAACGTATACTTACGACTGCAACAGCAACCTGACGAAAACCATAGATAAAAACGGAAATACTTTGAAAAACACATATGATAATAAAAACCGGCTGACCGAGAGGACAGCAAAGGAGAAAAAGACCGGAAAAGAAACCGTACATACTTACCGCTACAACGCCTATGGAGATGTGGCAGTACAGGATGATACACAGTTTGTGTATGGCGATGTATCCGGCCAGGTCACAAAAGAAACGACCAAACTGACAAAAAATAAGGATGTCGTAAAGAATTATACCTATGACAGTAATGGGAACAAATCCACTTTTTCCGTAAAAGCAGGGGAGGATACCAAACTTTCTTTGTCGTATGAGTATGATGGCAGTTCCCGACTGATTGCCGTCAAAGACAGCGAAGGAAATCAGGCGGTTTCTTATGCCTATGATACGGAGGGAAGCCTTAGTAAAAGGCAGGCGGCAAACGGACTGCAAACCACGTATGGTTATGATTATCAGAACCGTTTAACTTCTATGACTAACGAGACGGGAAAAGGTGTGGTTTCCAAGTACAGCAGTACCTATCTCAAAAACGGACAGAAAGCAGAAGAAGTTTCTACCGTTATGGATAAGAATGGAAAGAGCACGAAAAAAACGGCAGCCTACACCTATGATATGCTTGGCCGTATTACCAGAGAAACAAAAACAGGAAGGGAAGATATTTCCTATACCTATGACGCCAACAATAACCGGAAACAGATGAC
>ERZ1106941.421-NODE-421-length-63884-cov-7.838099_pt1 | contig 63884 bp, 54 predicted proteins | sample MGYA00403670_ERZ1106941 | MGnify/ENA primary metagenome ERZ1106941 (study PRJEB35170, sample SAMEA104062400) | human gut metagenome | biome: human gut; feature: human-associated habitat; material: faeces | place: Denmark | collected 2012-06-04 ...
CGGCCATGTGCTGTATGTGGACGGCGGCATCCTCGCCTACATCGGCAAGCAGCCGCGGTAACATTTGTTGTTGATTTTTCGCACAAGTCAATGGCACATTGGCGGTAATAAGTAAAATCAGTATGATAAAATGTAAAAAAGTTAAACATGCAAAAAACTTGCAAGTTTAACTTTTGCAATATGCAAAGAGCAAAGGAGGGAAAGCGCAGGTCGTGTCAAGAATTCTTCGCACTTTGGTTTTCAGTTCTGGCATGAATAAAGTCAGCCAGCAATGGAGGCGTCCTCAATGGCAGCCTCCAGATGCTTCATGTTCATATACTTCTTGTTGCCCCGCTGGGTACCGGTCACATGGCGCAGCCGGGCACAGACCAGCATCAGAGCAGAATTATCGTCCGGGAAACTACCTGCCATACGGGTACGGCGGCTCCCCCGATTCAATCTTTCAATCCATTGTTGGTGCGGATGCGAGTCCAGTGTTCACTGGGAAGATCGCAGTGGGTCAGCTTTTTCTCAACGCCCTCTTCCGCGCTGCCCCACAGGGCCACGGTGATATCCTCCACCCGGCGCACGGAGACGCCGGCCAGGTACATCTCAATGAGTGCTTCCTCAACGCTGCTTTCACGGCGGCGATATCGCTCAATGGTGGCAGTCTCAAAGGAAATTCCCTTGAGCTTGGGTACTTTGAGTGTGACATCTCCGGAAGTAGTGGTGAGGTTGCGGCTGTAGTGGCCGCTGCGGTAGCCCGGGCGCTGCTCATTTCCTCGTACCGGGGCTTCTCCGACTCGGCCTCCGGCAGCTCATTGAGTGGCTCCTCTACGCTGCCTCACACAAGTTCCTTGCGCTGCCCCTTAATAACTTCCTCGTTAAGCTGTACAATCTTTTCAGGCATGGTTTGCTATCTCCTTTCGAATGGTGTGTCGCAACTTCATTCTACCGGAGATCTGCAAACCATGTCTCTTTTTATTTTTGCGAATCTTATTCTACCTGCCCTCTTTTGTCTTCCTGGGAAGGCTCGTGTATAATAAAAAAACATAGCTAGGGGATGAAACCGTGTAATGGACCAGCTCCCACCGCTTCTCCGACGGCTTCAATGGATACCCGTTGAGCGACGCCCATCCCCATTCCCACATGGTTGCCGGCGAGGAGATATTTTTTTAAGGCCCGCTGCAGGCTGGTGTGCTCGGTATACCGCTGTGGGTCTGCCTGTACACTCCCGAAAACGCGTTGCTCTGCCTGCGGGAATGAAAAATCTTCACTGTAAATGGTAAAAAAACGCTGGAATTGAAGGATTCCCGATGCAGGGGAAAGCAAATCTCGTAGAGCGGGTGATAACAGCCAGGAATGACAGTGGAACCAGAAAAAGCTGCGCTGAAAGTACCGCTCAAAAAAAGGCCCGGCTGAGCATAGAGAAGCTGACAATTCACGCTGGCAAAACGGCGCGCCCGCGGGAATATGTACTTCCAATATTGGTGTGCCTGCAGCCAGGGAGACTTCTCCGAACACGATATCCTGTTGAAGTGTGCGCGGTTGATATTCCAAACGCCCCAGCCGGAAGAGCTCCATATGCAGCAGCAGAGCGTTCCAGCCCCATTCAATCAATCCTGGTTGGCCAGTGACACGCATGCACTCTTCGCTCCAGAGCGCAAAATCTTGAAATGTATCCCAAAAGACAGCTTCTGGAATCCCAAGGGTGAGATAGCGGCGATAGGTTGCAACGGCCCAGCGCAGATAAAGTGCCAGAGCCAGGAGTTCCGGTGTAGGATGACGGTGCAGACGCAATTCAAAGGCTTCTTGATCGCGAAGAAACAGCTCGTTCCATTCCTGTTCCTGCGCAGGGGAAATCGGTATGGAAAAAACCTGCTGTTGCAGCGATCCCGGCAGAGAGAGCCGGGCGGCTAATTCCTTTGCGGTCATGCTCATCACTCCCTTTCCCGGTCGGGCATATCGCCCGTTCCCTTTTCATGCTGCAAAAATTTGCCGGGCGTCACGCCTACCTCCCGTTTGAACTTCTTGATGAAATAAAAATAGTCATTAAAACCTACCGCTTCGCTGATTTCGGCCAGGGAAAGCTTTGTGTTTGTCAATAGCTCCTTGGCTTTTTCGATGCGCAATTCAGTGATATATTGAGTATAGTTTAAACCGGTTTCATTTTTTATCAGCTGACTGATGTAGGATGCATTGAGGTGCAGTTCCTCCGAGACACGTTTCAGCGAGACGGTTTGGTCGTAGTGTGTATTGAGATAACTCATAATGGACAAGAAGCTGTCAGGGCCTTCAAATGGGGGAGCCGGACGCGGCTCCTGTGTGTACACAGCGACGCTGAGCTCTTCCAGCAGATTCGACAGGCAAGAATAGTCGGCAGCCATCTGCTCAAAGCTGTCAAAACAGCCTTCTCCGCTGTTTTGCATGGCAGGAGAAAGAAGAACCTGGTTCACAAATCGAAATGCGGTGCGGATATTGAAAAGCAACGAGCAGTTGGCTTGCGAGAGGTCGTGCAGCCAGGCTTTGAGCTGGCCTGGTTCTTTTCCCTTTTTGGGGAGTTGACGAAAAAGTTCTTGAGTCAGCGGCCCATCTACCAGGCGTTCACACAACGTTGATGTGCCGTTGATAAAATATTGATATGTCATCACGAGCACGTCGCTGATAGCGCGTGCAGTCTGTCCGTAGGGCACTGAGGTGGGAAAAAGACCGATACCGCTGCGCTTTTTGGAAAAAGCGATGATGTGCGAGGCTTCCTGCGTATGAAACGGATGTCCGGAAAAGTACAGGTATTTGTGTCTGCCCACTTTACAGGAAAACTGAGCGCCTATCGCCTGTTCAATATTGTGAACGCCAATGGAGCCGGCGATGTAAACACTGTCGCCTTTGATCCCCAAATCAGAAAATGTCCGCGTAATTTCTTGAGAGTTGCCTTCCTCGATAAGATCCAGCAGCGCGTCTGAACGTGAGGAGGAGCGCCCGTACCCCTGGCGTACAGCACGGCGCAATGTGGCGGTCAGCTGCTCTGTATCAATTGGTTTTAAGCAGTAGTCCGTCACTTGAAGCTCAATGCCGCGTCGTGCGTATTCAAAGTCCGCATAGCCTGTCAATAAGATGATCGACATATCGTGGTACCGTTCACGCACACGCTGACACAACTCCAGCCCGTCCATGCCGGGCATGCGGATATCTGTAATCAAAATATCTATGGGATGTGATTCAATAAAGGCAAGAGCTTCGCTGCCGTTGGAGGCAGTGCAGCAGACTTCCATCCCCAGTTGAAACCAGGGCACACCTGTCATCAAATGATGCAGCGTGCGGGTTTCGTCATCCGCAAGCAAAACGTTCAGCATAACTCATTCTCCTCTTCCTGTGTCTGCGCAGGTACACGGACAGTTACCCGGGTGCCGCCACCCGGCGTGCTATGCAGCGTCAAGCCGTATGGCATGCCGTAGCGCAGCCGGATGCGGTGCTGGACATTCAGCAGACCGATATGCGCGGTTTCCGCCTTGCCGCTTGCGGCGGGGCGTTCCAACTCTTCCTGCAATGCAGCCAGACGGCCAGATGGCATCCCCACGCCATCGTCATAAATGCTGATGAGCAGATCCCCCTTTTCCAGTCTCGCACCGATAAACAGCGTGCCGGGGCCGGTCTTCGGCTCTAAACCGTGATAAACAGCGTTTTCCACCAGCGGCTGAAGAAGCAGTTTCATCACTGGAATGCCGCGAGTGTTTTCACGAATGCTGATCAACACATTCAATTTATCGGCGAACCGCAGCTTTTGGATGGTGAGGTAGGCTTGGGTGATTTCCAACTCTTTGCCCAATGGAATCATATCGCTGCCTTGGATGTTGTGTCTGAATAATTTGCCCAACGCACCCGCAGCATCCGCAATTTTGGGAACACCATGTTCCAGTGCGATTCCCTGGATCGCCTCCAACGTATTGTAAAGAAAATGCGGATTGATTTGGCTGCGCAGGTATTCCAGCTCCGCCTGCTTGCGGCCCAGCTGCATTTCGTACAAATTGACGGTGGCCTGTTGCAGTTCACGGGTCAAGCAGGCCTGCTCGCGAAGCATCGTGTTAAAGGAGCTGCAGAGGCGGGTAATCTCTTCACACCCCTGCAGCTCCAGAGGCTCCGCATCAGCCCCCGGGGGTGTGAGCCGGATGCGGTCGATATATGCTGACAATTGACTTAAGGGCCTTACCACACTTTGCAGCATCAAGCTCATCAACAATACGACCACGATCAAGGCGGCGGTCGTTATAACAATGAGGATGGCAATCGTGGGCAATCCTTCCTTGCTGAGCGCGTGCCTGTCCATGGCGCTGACCATAAAAAGCCCGGTATCATTTAAGGGCGTATTATAAATTAAATAATCTTCAGTTTGACAAGCGCCCATAGGCCAAGTCCCGTGGCCGGCGGCAAGCCCCTGTTCCTGGATCTGTTGGTACTGCTCATCGCTGCAATTAAACGGAAACGCCGTGCCATTCTGATCCAGCAGGACAAAGCAGGTTGCGGACCGCTCAGACAAGGGCAGTTGGATCGAGGACTTGGAGAGATCCAGTGATAAAATGATACTGCCTAAATACTGACCATACAAAGAATCGTCAAACATACCATAAACATTGTGGCCAAAAACCAACCGCTGTTCCTGGCTGCCTGCACGTGCCGTAAGAGGGGATTGCTGCAGTCCGAAGCATGTGGTGCCGCGAAGGTTACGCATTTCCTCGCTGAACGCGCGCAGTGTGGCCGCATCAAAATAGCTGGACCAGGACATCTCCGGAGTTACAAGGGCGATTTCCGCGAGTTCTGCGTTCATGAGGCGGTATGACGAAAATTGGGTGTGCAGTGCATTGAGATAGGAAGGGGTCTTTGCTGAAAAAGGTGTGTGCATAATCTGTTCAATGTTTTCGTTGAACAGCAGGCTGCTGAACAGTGCATCTGCGCGGTCAAATAAGTATTTTACCTCAACGTTAAACTTTTGTGCGGTACTCTGGGCATACGCGGTTGAATTTTTGGTCATCAGCCGCTCGATCACTGTGTAACACAGCAGTGACAAAACGATTCCCATGATGAGCAGGCAGCAGAGTACCAAGCGAAACTGTTTCATAATTCTTTTTTTAAAGAATGACGGCATGGGCAGCACTCCTTCCGATTGCCCTGCCCTTAGTATATCACTGATAGAGAGGGATTGATATGGAGAAAGCCCGGTATAGTGAAAGCACAGATGCAAAATTCTAAAAAAATTCCATATTTATGATAAAAACTATGATTTTTACATAAATTATTGAACGTTTTCCATTTTGAAGAACAGAATTCATGCGCTGCCTCCATACCGAAAGGCCAATCAGGGACAGTATAATAAAGACACAGAGAAACGAACAGTCCAGGGGAATGAAGGGGGAGTGTTTTATGAAAGAACGGACAGGGATGAACGCCTCCAGGCGGCGAATGGTTTGCAAGCAGCTGAAAAATGACTGGATGCTGTATGCGCTGCTGCTGCCAGTTCTCCTGTGGTATATTATTTTTTGTTATCTGCCCATGGGAGGCATTACGCTGGCGTTTCGCAATTACCGCTATGATATGGGCCTGTGGCACAGTCCCTGGGTGGGACTGCTGCATTTTAAAACGATGTTCCAAGACGCTGAATTCTGGCGCGCTTTTTCCAATACGCTGATTTTCAGTTTCGGAAAGCTTTTGTTTCACTTCCCAATCCCGATTATTGTGGCGATCCTGCTCAATGAGATCCGTCATCCTCGCGTTAAAAAGTTTTTCCAGACAGTGTTTACGTTTCCGCATTTCATCTCTTGGGTCGTGTTGTCGGGAATCCTTATCAATATGTTCGCTTCCAATGGTATCATCAATCAATTGCTTGGACAGATGGGATTCGAGCAAATAGCGCCGCTGATGTCTCTTTCCGCCTTTCGCCCGTTTATCTGGATCTCAAATATCTGGAAGGAGTTTGGGTGGGACGCCATCATCTATATGGCGGCACTTACTGCGATCGACCCCCAGTTGTATGAGGCGGCCAGCATCGATGGCGCGAACCGGCTGCAAAAAATGCTGCACATCACATGGCCCGGCATTCGAAGCACAGTTTGTATCATGCTGATTTTGCAGGTGGGCGGAATTATGAGCGGCGCCTCCTTTGACCAGATATTCAATCTGTACTCAGCGCCGGTCTATCCCGTTGCGGATATCATTGATACCTATGTCTACCGCCAGTCTTTCATGACCGGAACAAATTTTGGCTATACCACGGCCATTGGGCTTTTAAAGTCTGTCATCGGCGTTGTGATGATTTGGACGGCGAACAAGGTGACGACAAAGCTTGGCGAAGATGGGCTGTTTTAAGGGGGGAAGGGCAATGGAACTGAAAAAAAAGCAGCAGATCACCGCCTTTGAGGTATGCCTGTACCTTTTTTTCGGTGTTTTGGCGCTGCTGACACTGTATCCTTTTTACAATGTACTCATCGTCTCATTCTCCAATACTGTAACAAGTGTAAAGTATTCCCCATACTTGTTTCCCCATGTGTTTGACCTCACAGGCTACAAGGCCATCATCAAGGATGTATACTTTTTCAAATCGTTGGGGACTACGCTTCTGGTGACTGTCTTAGGCACCACATTGAACATGGTGTTTTCTGTGGTTGCCGCGTATGTTTTAAGCCGCAAGCGCCTGATCGGCCGCAAAGTTTTTCTCAGTGCGATTTTATTCACCATGTTGTTTTCCGGCGGCTTGATTCCAACCTATCTGGTTATTTGCGACCTCCAGTTGGATAACACGATTTGGAGTATGATCCTGCCGACAATGATCAGCACCTATTATCTGATCATTATGAAAAACTATTTTGCGAGCCTGCCGCCCAGCCTGGAAGAGGCCGCCCGTATCGACGGCGCAAATGAATTTGTGGTGCTCACACGGATTTTTGTGCCCATCTCTAAGCCGTTTATGGCTACTTTTGCGCTGTTTTATGCGGTCGAGCGGTGGAACGGATGGTGGGAAGCGTTTCTGTACATCAATGACAAGAACATTAAGCCGCTGCAGATTTATCTGCGCGATATTCTCGTCAGCTTCAATACACAGTTGGGAAGTCAGGCACAGTCCATGCTATCGGGTGATAAGGTATTTGTCCAATCCGTGCAGATGGCGGCAATCGTCATCACCATGCTGCCAATTTTGTGTCTGTATCCCTTCCTGCAAAAATATTTTGTCAAGGGCGTCATGATCGGTTCCGTTAAGGAATAGGGATCGATCCTTGTGATAGAAGATTGAAAAAAGGAGAGTTGAACATGAAAAAAGCAAAACGATTCGCAGCATTGGCACTGAGTACACTTATGGCGGCCGGTCTGTTTGCCGGATGCGGAGCTCCGGCATCCGGCAGCGCTCCCGCCAGCGGCACTGGCGCCGTTTCTTCCTCGCAGCAAGAGAGCGCCCTGGTTGAAGTAAGCGTGGCGATTTGGGGCGCAGACGATGGACTGGCGGACCCCAATGATCCCATTTTAAAAAGGATCGAAGAAGAAACCGGCGTGCGCCTGGTACCGCAAAATGTCACTTGGGATGACTCGAGTCAGAAGATTCAGTTGTGGGCGACCAACGGACAGCTTCCGGATATCTTCGCGGGCGATTTTGTGGCACAGTCATTCTATGGGAACTGGATCGAGCAGGGCGTGATCCGTGCCCTGCCGGAGGACTTGTCGGCTTATCCAAACCTGGCCGAGCACATGCAGATGGAGCGTGCGCAGGCCGCGGCCCGGGATGGCAAGCTGTACATGATTCCGCGTACCACCTATGGCGATATTACTTACAGTGTGCTGGATCGGAACGTAGTGTACCGTTGGGATCTGGCACAGGCAGCCGGCATTACCAAAGAACCCGAGACTTATGAGGAATTCTGCGATATGATCAAGGCGATCATCGAGGCGGACCCGGAAGGCAAGAATATTTCCGGTATGACGCAGGCATTGCCCGAGCTGATTGGCGGCTTTGTGTATCCCTATGCGGGGATCATCGACAAAAAGTGGGTGGCCGATGAAGAAGGCCGGTTCGTGCCCAGCTATTTTGCAGACCGCGACGCATTGGTGAGCGCCATGCAGTTTGCCCGCGATATGTATACCGATGGCGTGATTGAAAAGGATATTGCTCTGGCAAAGCTGGAGACCAGCAAGGAAAAATATCTCCAGGGCCAAAGCGCTGCCATGGTATTCGCATGGTCCGGCCCTGCCGGATTGGAATCCCAGATTGGTAAGGATTATGATGCTTTGTACGGTGAAGGCAGCTTCCTGGAGGATAACCGCATTGCCAAACTATATCCTTCGGAAGATGGAAACAGCTATTACTTCGTTGATACGGAAGCCTGGTCTGAAAGCTACATCTCTGCACAGGTGGATGATGAAAAGATGGCGGCGATCTGCCGGTTGTTTGATTTTCTCTATTCGGAAGAAGGCCAGCGCCTTGTGTATTGCGGTATCGAGGGAGAGGACTACGATGTCGTGGATGGCGAAGTCGTTATGAAAGACGGCGTAGACCTGATGGAGAAATATACATTTAAAAATGTGAACAGCAACATCGCCGATTTGGCCATGTGGAATCCCGAATACTGGGACAGCGAGTATCCCTCCACGATTTCCGAAGAGTATCGCGCGCTGAACACCGCACGTCATGAAGACGCCGTGCAAAACGGTACGCTGCCCGCTTACTATGACAGCGTGCTCTTCCTTTCGACACCGTTGAAGGATGCGTTTGTTTACAATACGAACGATGATCTGCTGCAGGTCATGATGGGAAGCGACCCTGTGGAAAAGATGGTCGATGACCTGCTGGCCAATTATGAGACCAAGGGCCTTTCGGATATGCTGGCTGAGGTCAATGCGAAGGCCGCAGAGCTTGGTATCAAGGCAGAATAAAAAAACAAAACACACCGTATACACGGCGCGGGCCGGGCTTCTCACGGCCCGGCCCGCGCTTTTTAGGAGGAAGACCATGGAACAGCGCATTCACCGGGGGGCACTCAGCGGGCGGGAAGAATTTTTCTATCCCGATATGCCGGTGGGGCATCTTCCCCAGGGTCTGCGGCTCGCAATGCCGCGCAACGGCCGGCCGGGCGTGCAGCTTTTGCTCAAAACAGATGCCGGCCAGTTGGACGCATCCCTCGAGAGCGATGCGTTTGTGCCGGAATTCTTTTGTATGAAAGCTGTACCCGTGGAGTACAACACCGGGGACGGCAGCGAACAGGGCGGCGCGATGGTTCTGGAACGGCGTCCGGCCTGTAAGCCGCTTTACGCGACCCGGCTGGCGCCTTTTGCAGTATACGACTGCCTCAAACCGGCCCGGGACGGTGTAATTGAAACGCAAAATGGGCGCGCAGCATTGTATCTGTGCCTGTATCCCCGTTCCGGGCTTGCAGCCGGTGCATATACGGCGATGCTTCGGCTGGGAAGCTATTGCTGCCGGCTGGATATACGGGTATATGACATAGAGATCCCACAGGATACTTTCCCCGTGACAAACTGGTTCAGCCTTGATGCGATCAGCCGCTGCCATGGCTTGCAGAAGGACACGCCGGCTTTTTATGAAATGGTACGCCGCTACGCCCGCGCCATGCGGCGCATCCATCAAACGATGTTCTATATCGAACTGGACGAGGCCTGTGTTGCAAGCCGTGCCCCCTATACATTTGATTTTGAATATCTGCGCCCTCTGATCCGGTTGTTTTTCGATGAGGGGATGCAGAAGATGGAACTGGGCGCTCTGCTGAGCCGTGGATTCCTTCCGGACGGGATGCCCGATATGTACACCGACAGCTTTAAGTGCGCCATGGCGCCGGAACTGCCCATTGATACGCCGGAAGGCTATGCGGTCACAGTGTGCTTTGTACAGGCGCTGGCGGAATTTCTGCGCAAATATGGCTGGCAGGACAAAGTGGTGTTCCACATTCATGACGAGCCAGACATCCATTTTAAAAACGAAGCCTCACTTCTCGCCCGAAAGCGTCAGTATTATCTCGCAGCGGGTATTCTGCGTAAATACCTGCCCAATGTGCGTGTCATCGAAGCCGTCGCTTCGCCGGAATTTCGCGGTGGTGTGGATATTTGGGTGCCCGGCACGCCGGGCTATGAGGCGCGGCAGGCAGATTTTGATGCGCTGACAGCTCTGGGAGAGTCGGTGTGGGCGTATGTATGCTGTGGGCCGGAGGGCAATTGGCTCAACCGTTTTCTGGATTTTGCGTTGTTGAAAGGACGGCTGCTGTTTTGGGGCTGTGCGGCCAATCGGCTGGGTGGTTTTCTGCATTGGGGGTTCAACCAATTCCCCGCCGGGATGGACCCGTTTGCCGGTACAAGCTGCCCCAACCATACAGGGATCGGTACGAATTTCCCCTGTGGCGATTCTTTCCTTGTCTATCCGGGAACGGATGGTCCGTGGCCGGGTATGCGGATGGAGGCCGCCAGGCGCGGCGCCGAGGATGCAGCGCTTCTGGCGCTGCTGCGCTGCAGGGATGAGGCTGCCCATGACGCATTGGTCGCGCGGGTATTTCATGACAACCAGAACTATAACGATGACCCGGCCGTGTTTGAGGCTGTTTATGAAGAATTGTTGCATCTGCTGGAAGAAGGAGGAAAAGCATGAACCAGGTGACGGCGATCCTCATTGGCGCAGGCGCGCGCGGGCAGATTTATGCCCGTTATGCGCAGGAGCATCCCGAAGAACTTCGGATCATAGCCGTGGCGGAACCAAAGGCGGACCGGCGCGCTTTGATGTGCCGCGCTTACGGTATCCCCGCTGACAGGGCGTTCAGCAACTGGGAAGATCTGCTGGCGCGCCCGCAGATGGCAGATGCCGCGCTTATATGTACGCTGGATGATATGCATACGGAACCCACGCTGGCCGCGCTGAAGCAGGGGTATCATGTGCTGCTGGAAAAGCCCATGAGCAACAGCGAAACAGAATGCCGGGCCATTGCGGCGGCAGCCGAGGAGGCACAGCGTGTGCTGAGCGTGTGCCATGTGCTGCGCTATACGCCGTTTTACCGAACCATCAAGCAATTGATCGATGATGGGCAGGTGGGGGAAGTTGCGTCTTTGTCGCAAGTTGAGAATGTGGGCTACTGGCACCATGCCCACAGCTTTGTGCGGGGCAACTGGCGCTGCAGTGAACAAACCAGCCCAATGATCCTGCAAAAAAGCTGCCATGATATGGACATTCTGCTGTGGCTCAGCGGACAGCGCTGCACCCGGGTATCCAGCTTTGGCAGCCTGCACCATTTTGACGCGGCACACGCACCGCAGGATGCGCCGCTGCGTTGCACTGACGGGTGCCCTCACAGCGTTGTGTGTCCGTATGATGCCGGAAAAATTTATCTTACGGACAATGTAGGATGGCCCACCGATATGCTTACCACCGATTTGAGCCGTGAGGGCCGGTTAAAAGCTCTGCGCGAGGGGCCTTATGGCCGCTGTGTCTATCATTGCGACAACGATGTTGTAGACCGCCAGGTGGTGAACCTGGAATTTGATAACGGAGCAGTGGCCGGCTTCACGATGACAGCGTTTACCACGGATATGGCCCGTCAGCTGAAGGTCTGCGGTACGAAGGGACAGATCACGGCGGACATGAACGCAAACACGGTTTCCCTGCATCGCTTCGGGGAGAGCGGCCCGCGGGAAATCACCTTGGAAACACCGCCGCAAACCAACAATTATGGACATGGTGGCGGGGACTATTATCTGATGCGAGACTTTGTACGTGCCGTACAAAGCGGCGGCGATGGAAACCTCTCATCTGCCAGAGTTTCTCTGCAAAGTCATCTGATTTGTTTTGCCGCAGAACGCTCCCGCGTTGAGAGAAGAATCGTAGAATTGTAAGCAGCGAGGAAAGGAAGTGGATTTATATGCACTTAAGAAAAGGGATCGGAGCGGTGATATTGGCAGGAGCAGTGGCGGTTTCCGCTGCGCCGACCGCATATTGCAATGACACCGGTACGGAACCGATTGAAAGGCCAGGGTGGACTTTAGTCTTCCAGGAGGAATTCAACGACGCGGTTTTGAATCCCGCAAAGTTTTCCGATTCATACATGCCCCACTGGACGACTCCGGAACAGAGCCTTGCCCATTACGATGTAGTGGACGGGATTTTATCTTTACGAATCGATAAGGAGACGCAGGGGCCTTGGTGGGCATTTGACGATGTTCAGAAAATTTCAAGTATCCAGACCGGCATGCGCGATGGAATGCACAACTTCTGGGATACCTGCACGATTACCGATCACCACCGGGCGGTCACAAATTTTGAAACGAAGTACGGCTACTTTGAATTGAGGGCCCGTGTCCCTCATGATGGTGGGTTGCATAGTGCCTGGTGGATGATCGGAACAGAAGCCCGAGCGGATGAAACGGCTGAAATTGATGTTTTTGAGATTTGCGGGCCGGATGTCAAAGCTGGTAAAAGCCGTGTTCGCGTTTCCGTGCATCCATGGACAGACGGCGGCTGCAAGGAACAAAGCCTGGATTACTACCCTGCGTGCGATGTATCACAGGATTTCCATGTGTATGGATTTGAATGGCAGCCAGGTGGGATGAAGTTTTATTTTGACGGCCAGCTTGTCAAGGAGACATCACAATCTCCAGACTACAAAATGACGACTTTTTTGGGAATCTATGAGAATGATTCGCCGCTGTGGAGCGGTACGCCGGATTATAACAGCGAATACCCAAAACGATTCGAAATCGATTATTTCCGGGTTTACAAAACCGATGAAATGCTGGCGCGGGATGCTGCAGACAACAGAGCACCCGCGGCGGGGGAAAATTTAGCGCCCTATGCGGTAGCAGGTGCGGCACAAGATTGGAACTGGGAGAGCCCGCCCAGCAATATGATTGATAACGATGCTTACTCGGCGATGCAGAGCAACGAAGCCCCTAATTTCCCGCAGTATTTGTATCTGGATTGGGAAGAAACGCAAACCTTTGATACCTTTATCATGAAAGCCGCCTACGGTAAAGGCCAAGCGCCAACCAACTGGGAGCTGGAAGTATCTGCCGACGGTGAGACAGGATGGGTACCGGTGGCAGCTTCCGGCGATGTAAATTGGAACGGAAATGATTGGCATGTAGAGAACCAGATCCTTCATTTCCCGGCGGCACAGGGAAAATCGCTGCGAATCAAGGTCAACAGCGCCAATCTGCAGTGGAACCACTATGCGATTAATGAGATTCTTGTGAAAGATTCCTCAGCAAGCCCGCTTAATGCCAATATTGCCACTGAAAGCACATCGGAATGGAACAGTGAAAATGGTGGCCTTTTGACGGACGGTGACCATTCTGAAGCGGCGCAGAGCGCAGATCGGATTACGCTGCCAACAGATATTGTGCTGAGCTGGCCCGAGCCTGTATCTTTTGATCAAATTCAAATGCATTGCTGGTATGCGCAAAATCAAGCCCCTACAAAGGTATCCTTCCAAGTCTCGCAGGACGGTCAGATCTGGCAGGAAATCGTTCCGCCTACGGTTCTTGCTTGGGAATATGCAGACACCACGTTGGAAAATCAAACATTTTCATTTGAACAGGTGCAGGAGGTAAGATTTTTGCGTATGAAAGTGCATGATGCGAACCTCAAATGGAAGCACTTTGCAATCAGTGAACTGGAAGTGTATAACCGTCAATCATAACAGTGGAGAATTGGTATGGAATTTGATATTTTACCAGGCGAGGCGTTCTACGGCGGCGCCGTGATGGATGGAATCAACCAGCCCTATACGCAGGCCAGTGAGCGAGAACTGGATCTGACTCGGAATCAAACGCCAAACCAGATGATGCCGTTGCTGCTCTCAACGGCAGGGCGTTGGGTGTGGAACCCGGATGGTATGCGTATATTGTTTCGAAAGGGGCGCATTCAGTGTACCGATGGGACGATTTTAGGACAAAGTACAGGCGGGTTGCGTCAAGCATATCTCGGTGCGATGGAACATTGCTTTCACTTACACGAGATCCGGCTCGATGAGCGTCTGTTCAGCAACCCGGTTTATAATACCTGGATAGAACTGACATTTCATCAGACGCAGGAGGGAGTGCTGCAGTATGCCCGTGCGGTGCTGGAGAACGGATTGCCTCCCGGGGTTCTGATGATCGATGATGGGTGGAGCGATTCCTATGGGCGCTGGCACTTTTCACGGGAGAAGTTTTACGATCCGGAAGGGATGTTGTCGGAACTGCACCGCTTGGGTTTTACAGTCATGTTATGGATATGCCCTTTTATCACACCGGACACACAGGAATATCGTGAATTAGAGCAGGCGGGGCTTTTGGTGACGGACAGGGACGGCAAGTCGTATATTTCTCATTGGTGGAATGGATGGTCCGCAGTATTGGATATGACGCAGCCCGCAGCCTGCAGTTGGCTGAAGAGACAGCTGGATGGCCTTCAAGCAATGGGGGTGGACGGCTTTAAGTTCGATGCGGGGGACAGCGTTTACTATCCGGCGGACAGTGTTGTCGCGGGCGATACGCACAGTAAGGCTTGGGCTGCCTTTGGTGAGAGATACCCGCTGAACGAATTCCGCGTAACGAATGGGGCCGGCGGTTGGTCACTGATGCAGAGGCTCAGTGACAAGGAGCATAGCTGGGGAAACACCGGGCTTGCGGCGTTGATTCCGAATGCCATTATACAAAGTCTAACAGGACACCCATTTTTATGCCCGGACATGATCGGCGGTGGAGAGTACCACAATTTTTATGGTCAGAAAGTGCTGGATCATGAGTTGATGGTGCGTTGGGCGCAAATTGCCTGTCTGATGCCAGTGATGCAGTTTTCGGTTGCGCCCTGGCGCATTCTATCAGCCCAATTACGCAAAGGTCAAACAGGCCGTGGCGCTGCGCAGCCGCTGTATGCCGTTGCTCCGCCAAGCTTTGGCACTATGCAGAAACACAGGCGAACCGGTTTTACGCCCAATGGCGTATAATTTCACGGAGTCAGCCTGTGCGAGAGTGACAGATCAGTTCATGGTTGGCGACAAGCTGTTGGTTGCGCCAATCCTGGAAAAAGGGGCAACGCGGCGTACCGTTTACTTCCCAAAGGGTTCCTGGTGCTCTGAGTGCGGGGAAAGATACGACAGCACGGGAGAAGTTTATGAAATTGAAGTGGGAGACCGAATTGGAATTTTTGAAAAGGAAAGTGGATGAATATGAAAAAAAGATTGGTCGCTTGCCTGGTTATAGTTGCACTGCTGTGCAGCAGTTTGCTGCCGGCCGCTGCTGCCGAAGAAACCGATTTGCTTGTAAACGGAGGTTTTGAGACCGGCGACAGCACCGGATGGAATTGGTTCAATAACGCCGTTGTTGACAGCGCTGCTCCGCATAGCGGAAACTATTGTGCTAAAGTAGCCAAAAACAGCAGTTATGAGCAAGTTGTTACGGTATCTCCGGATACGAAATATGTTTTAACAGGGTGGGCAAAATCTGAGGGCAGTTCCGTTATGACGCTGGGCGTAAAAAATTACGGTGGGCAGGAAACTTTTTCGGCTACGCTTTCAGCCGACTATCAGCAGCTGGCGGTTACTTTCACAACCGGGCCCAATGCGCAAACAGCGACTATATATGGATATCGACAGAATAGTGGTTCCGGTGCAGGCTATTTCGACGATGTAGAACTTACAGCGGTGCAAGATTTTACTCCATATCAGCCGTTGGCAAATGCCATAGCGCCTCAAGCAATTCCTACCTATGACGGCACCAACCAGCCTACACATCCCTCGGTGGTGAAATTTGAACAGCCTTGGAATGGTTATCTGTATTGGATGGCAATGACACCTTATCCCTTCAATGATGGGAGCTACGAAAACCCATCGATTGTTGCGTCAAACGATGGAGAAAATTGGATTGTGCCAGAAGGGGTCTCGAATCCTTTGGCCGGCACGCCAAGTCCGGGCCACAATTGTGACGTGGATCTTGTATATGTTCCAGCCTCGGATGAATTGCGGATGTACTACGTAGAGGCAGATGATATCATCAGCTCAAGGGTAAAAATGATGAGTTCCCGTGACGGTGTACACTGGAGCGAGCCGCAGGTCGTAATGCAGGATCTGGTAAGGAAATACAGCATTCTATCGCCGTCTATTGAGATTCTGCCAGATGGCACCTATATGATGTGGTATGTGGATACGGGGAATGCAGGATGGAATAGCCAGAATAACCAAGTAAAATATCGTACATCTGCGGATGGAATCAAATGGTCGGGCGCAGTCACCTGTACGGATTTTGTACAACCTGGATATCAAATATGGCACATCGATGTACATTATGACACATCAAGCGGAGCTTACTATGCAGTTTATCCGGCTTATCCGAATGGCACCGATTGCGACCACTGCAATTTGTTTTTCGCAGTGAATCGGACAGGAAAACAGTGGGAAACTTTTAGCCGGCCAATTTTGAAGCCGTCAACGGAAGGCGGCTGGGATGATTTCTGCATTTACCGGTCCTCTATGCTGATTGACGACGGAATGTTGAAAGTGTGGTACGGAGCAAAAAAGCAAGAGGATTCTTCCTGGCATACTGGGCTAACCATGCGTGATTTTTCTGAATTTATGAAAATATTGGAACGCTAATTTTTTTTGCTCCGTTCTTAGAGGGGCATGATGGATTCAATGTGTTTTAAAGCAGAACGCTTTGTTCAATTAACATTATCACATTGACGTTGAGTATAGGGTGAAAATTACATAGAAAACAGGCCCCAGCTACCGCAGCTGGGGCTATTTTTTCACAGGCTACAAGCTCAGGGGAAAAGTGTCCCCTTTTGCAGGAGGAAATTTGAAACAGAGACCCTAAAAATCGAGATGTGTACAGTATCATGAGAAGGATAAGTAAAAAAGATAAAATGAACAAAAGAAAAAGAGCGCTTCTGTTTGGGTTGGAAGGGAGCCAGGCCACGGTGATGGAACAACGAAAAGAATTCATACAGGAATATCTGACGAGAGGAAAAAGTGATTTTAAAGAACTCTGTCAGAAATATGGGATATCAGAGAAAACGGGTCATAAGTGCAAAAACCGTTTTTTTGAATACGGTTATACGGATTTGGAGACCGGAGCAGAGCACCGGAAAACAGCCCGTCAAAGTTGGATGAGGCTACCGTAATACAACTCAATAAACTGAGGACGGCACATCCGAGCTGGGGCCAAAAAAATTGCAGTTCTTTACAAAAAAGCCCACCCCACTGTAACCACGCATACGAAGCTCATTGTAAATTATATTTTCCATTGCATGGATCTGTTCAAACTGCTGGAAGCTGATTCTTGCATTGCGAAGGATGAAATCGGGAAATAGTAGGAATCGCTATTTTGAAAATGGATTGAATGCTATTACAAATGCTGTTGCTTTTTCAGCAAACGCTGCGGAGCGTCATCTGTCAATTTTCGTCCGATGCGGCAGACTCAGCAGTTTTTTCGATAGATTGCTGAATATTCAAAATGTTGGCTTATTTGAACTCATACTGGATGGTAAAAGGAGATATCCAAACTTGAAGACACTGCGGGACAATTCTAAATTTTGATAAAATTTTTTGGCAATATTGTACTGTTGATATATATTTCTTATTATTGTAATCTAATGATATAATACATATATAGTACAATTATTTTGTATAATTAAATGTTGATCGAATGTAATAAAACCATACAATCATCTTTGCTGTGCACATAGAGTAATGAAAAATTGCATATGAGGGAGAGAGTGATTTGAAGGTTGACGAAACAATATACAAAAACTATTTTTATAAAAAAGTCCTTTTCTTACTGTTTTTTGGCATCTTATCATTAATGCTGTTAGTGTCATTTGGGACTTTTTATATCTATTTTCGGTACTATATGAATGCGTTGGCAGACTCTTCGCTGCAAAATTCGGCATATGTCTGCAGCAATTTGGATAATTACCTTCAAGATGTCACACTTACCACTGACGATATGTACATTGATAGCCAGATTCATCAGCTTTTAACACATCCTGACCAAGGAAATCAGGCTTTATTTCAAAAATATTATTCTCGGCATAAATTTTCCAATCCCTATTTCATTTGTCAAATAGAACTATTCGATTTTTGGGGAAATCGTTATGTGTATTATAATTCTGCTGCGTTGACGCATAGTTTCCTTTCAGATGCTCAAACCCTTCAAGAGAAATGGTTAACATCGATAAAAAATGCCGGGGGACGGATTGTATGGATAGATGGAAGAGAAGTTTCGCCAAAAGCTTCTCATTTATTGTTTGCGATGCGCCTCATCAAAAATGCCAATGCGAATCAACCAATTGGGGTAGCCGTCGTCAGCATCCTCAAACGGAGCGTATCCGACAACTTGAGCAGCTATGCTTCCTCTACCACGCAAATCTATTTAACAGACGCAGAAGGGAAAATCGTACTTGAGCAAACGGTATCGCAAGCAGTAAGCGATAATTCCGCGCCTGTATTGGATATGGCGCTGGTTTCGGGCCCTAAGGGGTATTATACCTCTTTTTCTGAAAGTCTGGTAACCGTTTATTCGTTGGATGCACACACCGGCTGGTACGTAGTTCAAGTAACGCAAATGCCAACGTTTCCTATGTTTCTCAAACAGCTTTCCGGGTCGCTTCCCATTATTTTTGTTATTGTCCTGATTGTAGCGGCACTTTTCTCCTGGTTCCTGTACCGCACGGTTTCCAGGCCGATCCTTATGCTGGTAGAGTGCATGCGCAGTCTGGAGACGCTGGATTTTGCTCCGCCGAATCTGGACATTACGCGTACTGATGAGTTGGGCTACCTAAACCGCAGTTATCTGCTGTTGCTGGATGAATTGAACCGTCTTTTTCAAAGTTTGGTACAGGAACAAAATGCAAAGAAAAACGCTGAACTGGAAGCGCTTCGTGCGCAAATCAATCCGCACTTTTTATATAATACGCTGACCGCAGTACGTTTTCTGGTCGATATGCAGCACAACCAAAGCGCCAGCGAGGTATTGATCAGTCTGATCAAGCTGCTGAAAATCAATCTTGATACCAAACGTGAAATGCTTACAGTGGAAGAGGAACTGGAGTATCTGCGCAATTATCTGCTGATCCAAAGGCATCGCTACGACAATTTTGAAGTTTATTACGATGTAGATGCTCAAGCGTTGCCTTGCCTGATACCCCGTCTGCTAATTCAGCCGTTGGTAGAAAACAGTTTGTTTCATGGACTGAAAAACGGCAGCCTTCATGGATGCATCTATATTTCTATACAGCGTAAGAAGACGCTGCTTTCTGTGCAGGTACGTGATAACGGCTGCGGTTTTCCTCAAAATTTTGACCTTTTTGCTCCCAACCCCAATTCTCAGCGCTTCAGTGTAAGTATCGGCTTGAATAATGTTAACGAGCGGCTGCGGCTGCGCTACGGGACGGAGGCCATGCTTCATATTGAAAACGCTTCTGGCGGAGGAGCCTGTATTTCTTTCGAAATCCCAGTAGAGGAGTGATTCTATGCTTCGCCTTTTGATTGTCGACGATGAAGTGATTGTGCGTAAATGGCTCACTTTGGTGTTTCAGCCCTTTGATAAAGAATTTGTGGTGGTCGACGCCGCAGCGAATGGCCATGAGGCGTTGGAAATCTGCCGTATCCACGCAATTGATATCGTAATAACCGATATAATTATGCCAGATATGGACGGAATGTCATTTATTCAGGCTCTGCGGGAATTCAATTTGCATACGCAAGTAATTATCTTATCCAATCACGCGGATTTTTCTCTGGCTCAAAAGGGAATGTCTTTCGGAGCAGCAGCATATTTGCTGAAAGGAGAAATTACTGAGGAAGAATTGCTGGAAGCTACCCGTCGGGCGGGAAAGAAGTTGGCCGCTGACGATAATCCACCATCTCCATCCTTTTTGGGGATAAGCTCTCATCAAGTGTCTGAGCTGCTGACGGGCGGAACAGGGGAGGTTTTACAAGCCTTTGACCGGGCTTTGATTTCCGAGAAAGATACCGTTTGGTGCATTGTATTCAGTCAGGACGTCACTCCGGCAGTTTCATCATCGTTGGGTATGACAAATGGTGCTGAATGGACAAATCAGCTGACAGCCCTGTTGGCGGCAGCGGAGCTTTCAGGAACGGTTGGCATGATTACAGACCATATTGCCGCCGCCGTGGTATGTACAATGGGAATCTCTGAAGATGTTTTTTGTGAACGGGTCCAGAAGCTGCTTACACTGCCTTCCCGGCTTTCTTTTTCTCTTGGTGTCGATGGTCCCGCCAGTAATTCCAAGGAGCTGGAACACGCTTTTTCTCATGCCTGCGATGCGCTTAACGATCGTTTTTTTCGGGGGCCCGGGGCGTTCTGCCGGTACCGGTCAACTACGGGCGAACACTCGGATTTCCGGAAAGAAATAAATATGGTACAAACGCTGATACAGGGGAACGAACTGGACCGCCTTAAGAATATGCTGAAACAGATATCTGCCCGGCGCGATAAATACACTATACAGGATATCGATCATCTTCGCAGAGTGTTCAACACCATGGCGGAAACTTTGATACATCATACATTGTCCTATTGTCCCCGGGCAGCGGAGTCACAGCTGGCACAGGTCAATCCTCTGGCTGAAATCAATGGCATGGTGTTTTTGGATGATATAATAGCGTGGTCAGAACGTCTGATTGACATATGCCATAATCTTTTGCGGCAGACTGTGGACGACAGCAATATGGGCCCGGTCTTGAAATATATTGAACAAAATTATATGCATAATCTTACATTGAGCCAGATTTCAACAGTGGCGGGCTTTAGCCCAAATTATTTTTGCAACATCTTTAAGGCGTGTACGGGAAAAAGTGTAAGCGCTTACCTTACCGACCTCCGTATCCAGCAAGCCAAGCGGCTGCTTACCACCACCAGCAAAAGCATTAATCTAATAGCTGAAGATGTTGGTTATGAATCCTCCAGCTATTTTATAAAGATATTTAAAGACACAACAGGGATGACGCCCAATCGCTTTCGGCGCATGAATCGGTAACAGATGCACAGTGGCAATAAAAATTGCTCCCTTTATAAAAGACAGCAAAGTAAACGTTGTCTCTTATAGAGGGAGCTGATTTTATATCAGGAATTCAGCCGGGTCGTCAACAATATGCAGTTCTGAACAATGCATCCCGTTTTCTATTGACGCATTGCCTGTTTATTCCGGTTCTACTGTAACTGTGTATTCATACCTTTCCCCTGAGGACAAATGCAGGATACAGGGACGCTGTGTCAGATCATAGCCTCCGTTGGCCTCAGACGGCAGGCCCTGCCAGGGCTCCACACACACAAATTGCCCGTCGTTGTCAGGCGACCATACCACCATTGCAGCAAATCCTCCAATGGAGACACGGATCCCCCTATCGTTCCCGACGGGACGCAGCGCGACCCAGGGCGCGCTCAGGCCCTGCAGGACCAAGCACCCATAAGTTTGAAATAGTGCTTTGGACAGCGGAAGAGTATCGGTATTGTCCAAATAAGGCGTCTTTTTATCAAGCAACCCTTTATTCAACTGCCAGTTCCAGGCTGTTTGAGCTGCCGGAAATACCAAAGCATAGTTTTCCAATGAACCGCCCCAAGGTGTTAAGGATAGCCCCAGATGTTCACCCACAGAAAAATACATCTTTTCTTTACCGGTATTTTCTACTCGGCGTGTAATGGCGAGGCCCGCAGCAGTAAGAGTGAACACGCATGTAAAGCGGAACAAAAAAGGATACTGCCGCAATGTCTCGCGGTCTGCTTCTAAAACAAGCTCCACACACGTTTTCGTATGACTCTGTACAAAAAACTCCCGCTCTTTGGCAAATCCGTGAGGCGGCAGTTCGTAATTTTTTTCATTGTACTCAAAGCGCAGGTCTTTTAGTTTGCCGGTAATGGGAAACAACGTGGGAGCATGACCGGCCCAGTAGCGTTCATCCCCCTGCCAGACGAATTCTTCCCCGCTGTCCTTGCGCAGCAGAGAGCAAAGTTCCGCTCCTAATGTATCGATTTGCGCGACAAAAATGTTGTTTTCAAGTTGCAGCCTCACAACAGTACCTCCTAATTTTGAATTTTACTATTTGCCCTTTCTTGTCCGGCATTAGAACCGGTTTGGTTTACAGGCAAGAAGCTGTGTTTCCCGAAAGCCATCATATGAAGTTAAAATACGCAGCGCCTCCTTATCTTCCTTTACATCATATGCTTGCTCCGTTCCCTGTGGAGCTTATGCCGTGGATATTGTAGCATAGCAAAAAAAGTGCGTCAAATTTACACTTTTTATAATAAAAGGGATATGAAAATAGACATATTTCACAAAATAAATACAATTTTAATAGTTTAACATAAAATATTTATATTTGCTATTTTTTTCACATTTTGCTTCTTTCAAATGCGGCATTATTGATGAGAATTGTTGCACATGAAAAATTTTTCTCCTGATAAAATAAGTTCATTCCAAGGGATTTTCGATTGCTGCAGCATCCGTTCTCCCTTATGCAAATGGGTGGATATCATAAACGATGGAAAGGGGTTGTCTTTAACATGAAAATTGGTTTTATTGGTTTAGGACGTATGGGACGTGGCGCATGCGAAAATTTTGTCAAAAAAGGCCATGATGTAGCGGTATATGATGTGAGTGCCGACGCCATGGAGTATTTTCGAGGGAAAGCCGAGCTTGCGTCCAACCCGGCAGACTTATTTGAACGCAGTGAGGCGGTGCTTCTTTCACTGCCATCTTCCGTGCAGGTGGAAGCTATGTGCGACACATTTTTGTCCTGTGGTGTAAAGGACAAAATCGTGATCGATTTGTCCACCAGTTATCCGCTTTCCACCAAAAAGCTGCACGAAGCATTTAAAAAGCATGGCGGTATTTTGCTGGATGCGCCTTTGATGGGAAACCCTGATATGGCGGCGGCAGGGACCATTTCTGTCACAGTGGGCGGCGACGAAGCTGATTTTCAGGCTGCTCGTCCTATTTTTGAAGTATTTACCAGCCGAGCGGATTACATTGGCGAAGCCGGCAGCGGCCACCTTGTAAAGCTTGCGTTGAATTTCACTGGCCTAATGTATGCAGTCACTTATTCTCAGATGTTTCCTTTAATGGAGAAGTTAGGGCTGAATACGCAAAAATTGTTCGATATCATTTGTGAGCAGAAAACCAATTGCGGCGTTTTTCAATTCTACGGCCAAAAGGTAAAAGACCGTGATTATCGTATGGATTTTGCGTTGGCCTTTGGCCTGAAAGATCTGGGATATGTTAAAAGGCTGTATGAAGATTTGAATTGCCCGGCCTTTGCCTTGGACGGAGCCCTGGATTTGCTGCGTACCGGGCTTAAAGACGGCCGGGGTGGTCACGATTTTTCGGAAGCGGCCGCAGTGATGCGGGATTATCTGGAACTATAAAATGACGTTTCAAAAATGGAGGATTCACAAAGGAGGAAAAAATGTCCACAAAAATGCAACGGTTATTCTCTTTAATGATGGCTGTTCTGATGATGCTTTCTCTGACTGCCTGCGGCGGAAATGCTACTTCCAGCACACCTGCCTCTGTGTCCGGCTCAGGCTCTGAAAGTGGGGAGCAAGTCTCGGAAGCGGCGAAACGCCTGGAAGAACAAAAAGAGCTGAATATTATGTTCGTGGCAGGGAATTTCGCGGAATCCATGCAAAAAATTTATGCTGACTACGAAAAAGAATATGGTGTGAAAATCAATTATACGATTTTAGGAGTCGACACTTATTTTCAAAAAATGCTGGTGGAGATGTCTTCAGAATCTGATGCTTATGACCTGATTTATTTGATGAGCCCTCAATTTTTGCAGTACGCTTCCAATGACTGGTTGTATCCGCTGGACGATTTGATTGCTGATAAATCTATTACAGACGATGCGCTGCTGGACTTGGATGGCTTGATGCAGTCTTCAGTGGACGCTCAACGGTACGAGGACAAGCTGTACGGCCTTCCGGTATGTTCCCTCACCACGTTGCTATACTGGCGGAAGGATTTGTTTGAGGCTGCTGGGCTCGATCCGGAGCAGCCGCCTGAAACTTGGGAAGAGCTGCGGGAGTATGCCCAACTGCTGCACAAGGACGGCGTCTATGGGGTCGGCATGCGTGGCGCGCGCAGCGCGGGCGGTTCAGAAGGCCTGATTTGGGAATGGCCGATGGTCATGTATTCTATGGGAGGCGATTTTGTAGCGGACTTCCCCAACGATATGACGCCTACTTTGAATACGCCGGAAGTTGTGGAATCCGTGGAATATTACGCCGATCTGCTTCAAAATTATTCGTTCCCGGGTGCGACAACCTGTAACTTTGAAGATATTACCGTGTCGGTACAGCAGGGTGATCTTGCAATGTGGATCGACGGCGCGGCCATAGTTCCCAATTATATCGATCCTGAAAAATCCAAGACGCGCGAGGAGGATGTGGGCTTTGCGCCTGTCCCCGCCGGTCCGGAAGGGCGCTGTGCTCCGTTGAACGTGCACTCTGTCAACATCCCCAAGAATGCAAAGAATAAGGAGCGCGCTTGGCATTTCATGCAGTGGGCATTGTCCGAAGAGACCCTGGTGCGCCTTGGCACGGAAGGGAATCTGGTTACAGTGTCCCGGGAGGCGGTATACAATAATGCCGATTTTATTGAGAAAAATGATGTCGGCGACGGCGCCTGGCTGAACGCTATGCGTGACTCTTTGGCCAATTATGCTATGCCGCAATACCGCCCGCTGAACCCTGAGTGGCCGGAGGTGGCGGATATTGTCAGCAATTATATCTCCGATGTGTTTGCCAAACAAATCAGTGCTGAAGAAGCGATGGAGATCGCCAATGAAGAAGTGGCCGAAGTTTATCGGAAAGCCGGGTATATTTCCTGATCGGCAGTAAAATTTGGCGCCTGTAACTGATTATATAAAGTCTGAGCCTCTCGGGAGGCCGGCAAATGGGTCGGACGATCGAATTGCTGACTCATGGCGGCCTCTTGAGAGGCATTTTTCTGAAAATCCGGTAAAACCTGTGCGGCAGGCGCATTACGATATGGCAGCACGAAAGGAGAAGCGCGATGAAAAAAAGAAGTTTGATCCATATAGCCAAAAATCCAAAAGGTGTAACATTGAAATCGGAACGCCAAACTCTTCAAATTGCGTTTCTGTTTCCGTTGTTTTTGTCACTCTTGATTTTGGTATTGGTACCTATGGCAAGCCTGTTAGGCCTTTCTTTCACGAACTATAAAATGACTGGTGGCAGGTTCCGCTTTATAGGTTTGGAAAATTATATTGACTTGTTTACGGACAAAGGCTTTATCAATGCCGCCCAAAATACGATATTCATGGTTTTCTTTAGCGTGCTGTTACAGATGGTGGTTGGAGTGGCTGCGGCGTTGGCCATTCAGCGTATGAAGCGTTTACGCGGGATCGTACAAGCGTTGATCGTGATGCCTATGGTGATCCCGCCTGTGGTTGCGGGCCTGATTTGGCGTATTTTGCTGATCCCCAAATATGGAGGTATTCATGCATTGTTGTACGGGATAGGCATTCAAGAAGCTCCGGCTTGGCTGACCGACCCTGTTTCGGCACGGTGGGTAATCGTATTGGTTTCCGTGTGGGAATGGGTTCCTTTTGTAGTGCTATTTGTAATCGCTGCGCTGGATTCGCTGCCGGTCTCTCCCTTTGAAGCAGCACGCATCGATGGAGCCAGCTTTTGGCAGGAGCTGTGGTATCTCACATTACCGCTTATTAAGCCGATTTTATCTATGGTATTGGTTTTTCGCGTTGTGGAAGGACTCAAAATTTTCCCGCTTGTGTTTTCTCTCACCCAGGGAGGGCCTGGCAATAGCACCGAAGAACTTACTTACTTTGCGTATTCAGAAGGCTTTGTAAAATTTAAGACAGGCTATGCATCGGCGTCATCAATGCTGATGTTTGCGGTATTGCTGGTGCTGATTGTGTTTTTCTATGGGAAGAAAAGTAAGGCTAAGTAGCAAGGATGGTGAAGTATCATGTTGAACGCGAATATGAGACAGAGGCTTTCCGGCATAGCGCGAAGTTTGTTTGTGGCGGTGCTTATGTTTGCCACGCTGTTTCCGTTTTATTGGACGCTTCTAATCTCTCTGAAAAATCAGAGCGATGCTTTTCAAGTGCCTCCAGACTTGATTTTTATGCCAACGCTGGAAAACTATGAAGAATTGTTCGTAACAGGCAGCTTCGGAAGGTATTTTTTCAATAGCTTTGTGGTCTGCGTATTGTCTATTATACTGGCGCTGTTGGTGGGGATCCCGTCAGCTTATATCTTTGCCCGTTGTGAGTTTCGGTTTAAGAAGGCCTTTTTTTATGTGCTTCTGATCACGCGCATGAGCCCAGGCGCAGTATTTGTGATTCCCTACTTTATTGCCTACAAAGAACTGGGATTATTGGATACTTATATCGGCTTGACGCTGATTTATTTCGCGTCAAACTTGGGAATCATTGTGTGGAGTCTGAGAGCTTTTATGGAGGATATACCGATAAGTCTGGAAGAAGCCGCGCGCATTGACGGCTGTTCGCTTTTACAAACCCTGTTCAGAATTTCTATTCCCTTGGCTACGCCGGGCATCGCCTCTACGGCAATTTTATCATTCATCTTTTCGTGGAATGAATTTTTGTTTGCGCTGCTGCTCACACGGCAGAAGGTGCAAACTGCTCCGATCGGTGTTTTGAATTTCATCGTATTCGAAAAAATGAATTGGGGCGTCATTGCCGCTGGTGCCATTGTAATTGCGCTGCCGGTAATATTCTTTGGTATTGCCATTCGAAAATATTACGTCAAGGGCCTCACACAGGGCGGGCTTGCAGGCGATTGACAAGGGGAAAACGCTTCCCAATAAGCGACAGTCACCGTGGAACATGGAGTGAACTTTTTGCTGCGCTTGCGTTATTGTCTTGGTACGGTGCCTGTGACCATTCCGGGGGGATTTATATGAAGCAACCAAACGTGGTATTTATTATTTCAGATGATCAGGGGTTCTGGTCGCTGGGCTGCGCAGGCAACAGGGAGATATATACTCCAAACATCGACCGTCTGGCTGCTCAGGGCATGCGTTTTGAGAATTTTTTCTGCGTTTCGCCGGTATGCTCACCGGCGAGAGCTTCGCTGCTGACAGGGTGTATCCCGTCTCAGCACGGTGTGCATGACTGGCTGCGGGATGACGACGAACGTCGAGCATCCATCGAATATCTGGCGGGCCAATATTCTTATACCAAAGCTCTGGCCGAAAGTGGTTACGAATGTGCATTGAGCGGCAAGTGGCATATGGGAGCCAGCGCCCGGGCCCAGCAGGGCTTTACGCATTGGTTTTGCCACAAATCCGGAGGAGGGCCCTATTATGGGGCGCCCCTGTACCGGGATGGTGTATTATATCGGGAAGAGCGTTATGTCACCGATGCTATCACAGATGATGCAGTGGAGTTTTTAAATTCGCACAAAGAGGCAGAAAAACCGTTTTATTTGCATGTGGCCTATACGGCTCCGCATGCGCCGTGGCTCAATAACCACCCCGAAGAATACACAAAGCTGTATGAAAACTGTCTGTTTGAATCTGTGCCGCATCTGCCGCGGCATCTGGACAGCATCTACCTGACGGATGAAGTAGCAAAAGATGAGCGGGCGAATTTGATTGGTTATTTTGCGGCTGTTACTGCCATGGATGCAGGGATCGGACACATTCTGGAGACGCTGGACGAACTGGGCCTTGCGGAGGACACGCTTGTGGTGTTTACCTCGGACAATGGGTTCTCCTGCGGACATCACGGCTTTTGGGGCAAGGGAAACGGCACATTCCCACTGAACATGTATGAGGAATCGGTGAAAGTGCCGTTCATCGCACGGCATCCAGGCCGTATCCCCGCTGGAGTTGTCTGTGATTCGCTGGTGTCTGCTTATGACTTTATGCCCACATTACTGGATTATTTGGGGCTAAAACCTCTTGATATGGCAAAACGTCCGGGCGTTTCCTTTGTACCGGCGCTTTTGGGCCAGGGCTTTGAACGTCCCGGCGGGATTGTGGTGATGGACGAATATGGCCCCAACCGGATGCTGCGGGATCAACGCTATAAATATATTGCACGCTATCCGTATGGTCCAAATGCGCTTTATGACCTGAAGGCAGACCCCGGAGAGCAGGACAATCTTCTGGCACACGGCGGTTTCGAGGCGCTGGAGCAGGAGTTGCGCGGACGGCTGGAGAAATGGTTTGCGAAATACGTGAACCCGGAGATCGACGGCGCACGGGAAGCAGTGTTTGGCTCTGGCCAGATCGGGCTGGCCGGTCTGTGGGGGGCGGGTGTATCAGCCCATAGCTGCGACGACTATATCAAGAAAAATCCGAACTATGCGCTGTACCGTGTAAAATAGTACCGGAAATAAGATGGTGGGCAATGGGACTGACTGCACGAAAAAAGGCATATCCAGCAGAGAGATGCACGCCTTGCAACGTTTGGAACGTCACCGGACAGATAAAAGTATTTTAACAGCTGCCATGGCAGACACTGCGAAAAACGATCGCAAGGCGTATTGCGTTTTATCCAAAGAGAAAACATGAACACATTGCACTGTACAAACAGTCCCCGCGCGAAAAGGGGGCAGGCTTGCGGAATAAAGAAGATCAGACGTAGGGTACAAGACATACAAAAAAGCAACTATGCCGGAGGGACAGGAGCTGTTGTCATGACGTCATTGTGTGAAATTATTACAAAACTACTTGCGGACGCTTCTTTGAATATGCTTGGCTCAAATTGGATGCAGTATGTGAAAAAGGGACGAGAGGATTCATAAAATGTCAATGGTAGCATTTCTAGTCAGTTTTCTGGCATCAACAGCGGGTGCGATCTGCGGAATCGGCGGCGGAGTTATCATCAAGCCGGTTTTGGATCTGTTCCAGATGGCCAGCGTATCCACGATAAGTTTCTTATCGGGCTGTACAGTGCTCTCTATGAGTTTGTACTCTGTTGGGAGAGCGGCGGCGTCCCGTGATAGTGTTGTGGATTTCAAAACAGGGACGCCGTTGGCATTGGGAGCGGCTCTCGGCGGCGTTTTAGGCAAACAGCTGTTTACTGCTGTTAAAGAAGCGGCATCCAACCCGAATATGGTGGGGGGCGTACAGGCCGGCTGTCTGACGATCATTACAATTTACACGCTCGCTTACACTGTAAACAAAGCGAATATCAAAACACGCCGGGTGAGGGGGACCGTGCCCTGCGTAATAATCGGCATAACACTCGGTATTATGTCGAGCTTCTTGGGAATTGGCGGCGGACCAATCAACCTGGTGGTTTTGTACTATTTCTTTTCGATGTCCACAAAGGTGGCGGCGCAGAACAGCTTGTACATTATTTTGATTTCGCAGATTACAAGCGTTACGACAACATTGTTCACAAAAACTGTTCCGGAATTTGAATGGCTCTGGCTGGTTCTAATGGTGGCCGGAGGGATCGGCGGGGGTGCTGTAGGTAGGAAAATCAACAAGAAGATTGATGATAAGCATGTAGAGATTCTATTTATCGGGTTAATGTTTACCATTATCGGAATCAGTTGTTATAACACTTGGGCATTGATGAAATAGTGATCTTTTGCTTTATACTACATACATAATCATGCAAGCTGTGTTATGGCAGCAGCGGTGATAAAAACGGCAAATAAGCAGTATAAATTGACAGATAAACAACGGGATCGGGTGAAGAAATATTATGCACAAGTTTTATGTGATGCTTCTAAATGCGAACACACTGTGTTCGGAATTGAGCTGAGCCCTCGACCGGACGCTAATGCGTATCTCCGATAAACAAGGACGCAAATTGACATATCTGCACTATTTTAAAAAGGATTTTTGCAACTTTTAGCGCATTTTCTTTGCAAGATGAGCCAATTCTCTTATCTTATTTCAATTTTCGGTTTGTACAATTCACAAAAGTGGCGATTTAGCATTCGGTTAATTCTGTTGTTGTCTGTTCAAAGAAATCGGCGTTTCAGATGCCAAGGAAAGATGTATCTCAGATAAATGGTTCCACATGGAAAACAACAGCATCGACAATGCGGAGCGCACCGGAAAAGGTGTGAAGTTTGAGCGGCTCCGCCGCATCAAAGTCTATCTTGTGGGGAAGGTGGACCGCTGGAATGACACGAAGAAGTCTGAATTGAACGACTGCGCAAAGCAAGTATAACGAATAACGGACAGCGCCCGTGGGGAGAAATTTCACGGGCGCTGTTTTTAAGGGGAGAGTACACGGAATAGGAGGAAAACACTTACATTGCGTCGGGGTACAAGAAGAAAGGCGCGCTGCAGGAGTGTCCGGTGACGATTGAGAAAATAGTGCAAAGGTTTATCACCGAACTGGAAAGTCAGGGCCTGAAATATGAGGCCTATTTCAAGATGAGCCTTGCCACGAGCATGCGCCGGAGCGAGGCATGCAGCTTGCAGTGGTCAGATAGCAGGTGCTGCATATCCGGCGCAATGTGGTAAAACTGAGCGGCCAACCGATCCTGGTGAAAGAACCGAAGAACCGCGCAGGAGAGAGCACGGCGTAGTGCAGAGGGGACTGGAGGAAGATGACTATCTGTTCCGGCAGGCTGGGGAGATCCGATGGTGCCTGGGACATTCACATTCCGGCTCAAAAGGATTCTGCGGGAGGGAAAATTGCCGGACAATTTAAATGTGCACAGTCTGTGGCATTTCCAAGCCAGATGCGTCTTTTTTATAAGTTGTGGGTAAACTATAAACATTGTTGAAGTTATTAAACTCGTTTGCTATAATTTTCTCAGCATATGTTTACTGATTTTCGCAGCAAATTAAGGAGTACGATTATGGATTTTTATAAACGGGCACTGACACTGCGTGAGGAAACCATCTCTCACCGTCGTTGGCTGCACAGCAACGCGGAAGTGGGACTTCATATGCCAAAAGGACAAACCTATGTTATGGAGCAGCTGAGAGGATATGGATTGGATCCACATCCATGCGGACATGGAGTGATTGCAGAGTTGGGGCAGGAAGGGGGTAGGACGATCCTGCTTCGAGCGGACATGGATGCGCTTCCCATGCCGGAGGAAAGCGGCGAAAGCTTTTCCTGCCCAACCGGCACGGAGGCTCATACATGCGGCCACGATTTCCACGCGGCCATGCTGCTGACAGCGGCAAAGATATTAAAAGAAAATGAATCTATGCTGTCTGGCAGGGTTCGGTTCATGTTCCAGCCTGCTGAAGAAACCTTTGAGGGCGCGAAGGATATGCTGGCAAATGGAGTACTGGAAGGAGTGGATGCAGCCCTAGCCTATCATGTCGGCCCGGGAAGGATGCCTGTGGGCTTGTTTATGTACAACAGCGGCAAAACTATGATGTACTCTGTGGATGGTTTTCGAATCACAATCCACGGACGGGGCGCCCACGGCGCATATCCGCACAGTTCCATCGACCCAATCAATATCGGTGTCCATGTGTACCTTGCCTTGGAATCGCTGATTGCTCGGGAGGCAGATCCCGGCAAAGCCTGTGTGCTGACCATCGGCAATTTTTCCGCAGGTTCAGCCCCCAACATCATCCCTGATACTGCCGTCCTCCAAGGAACCTTGCGCACCAATGACAGTGCCAGCCGTGAGAAACTGGTCCGGCGGCTGAAAGAGGTTGCTCTCAAGACCGCAGAGGTATTTGGGGGGATGGCACAGGTCGAGATGATTTCTGAGGTGCCACCACTGGTATGTGACCCTGCTATGACGGACGAGATGGTAAGCTATATGGAAGAACTACCAATTCCTGGTCTGACTCCTGTTCCCGACACATCAGCCAGTGCTTCTGAGGACTTTGCAATTATTGCAGAGAGAGTCCCCAGCGTATTCATGTATCTTTCGGCAGGATATATGGATGAGCGTGGCGATGCCCCTGCACACAATCCGAAGGTTCAGTTCAATGAGGAGGTCTGTCCGATCGGCTCCGCTTGTCTGGCGCACTGCGCGGTCCGCTGGCTGGAAGACCATCAATAAATAAAGCGAAGGATAAGACGCTACAAATTCGTAACGCGAATGTATGGATATTGGGAGTCGATTTGAGGCGGAATCCTGCGAATTGTATTAACGGTTAGACTTTTCTTTTAGCCTGTTGCTGTTGTTAGAGTAGCTGACCTTTAATCAGCGGGCCCCGGGGATTGAGTCCTTGGACGCATATTGCCGAAGCCATCCCTTAGGGATGGCTTTTTTCTTGCGGCAGATTTTGCATGAACGCAACGAGTTCCTGAGCCATAAACTTATGGCGGTGGATGAACGGATGTAGGCATGCACCGGCGTCGGGGCCGATATTCATCATTATTTTTTCTTGACGGGCTGTCATATAGAATTGTTGAGAAACCCGCCGTATGACTTACGATTAAAAAATAGAAATGCGGCAAAAGACAAAGAATTACTGTCGCAGGCGATGGGGGCCGCATAATCTGAGCGAGGAAAAGCAGATGGATAAAAAAATAGCATATGAAAAAATATTTATCGTCCGCGTGCAAAAACAGGACAGATATTGTAAAATATAAAGGTAAAGAATTTGGTGCCTCAAAAGCAGCAGAGTTTTCGGCAGAAATGCGGCACTGGAAATGGAAAGTTTTTGAAAATACCCCAAAAATGGGCCCTGAAGCGCGAACAGGTTTGAGGCATGGCAGTTATCGCGGAAAAACCCAACTTTTGCAGCGGGAGGATAACACATGTGTACGGCAGCGACCTATAAAACGAAGGATTTTTATTTTGGACGCACATTAGACTACGAATTTTCGTATGGGGAAGAAGTCGTAATAACGCCGCGCAACGAGCCGTTTCCTTTTCGGTATATGGCGGAGATGCCGCACCATTTTGCTGTTATCGGTATGGCTTGTGTTGCACAGGAGTATCCGCTGTATTACGACGCGGTCAACGAAAAAGGGCTGGGCATGGCAGGGCTGAACTTCGTGGGGAATGCTTGTTATGCGGCGTCTCCGGCGAAAGGAAAGGATAATATCGCTGTATTCGAGTTTATTCCTTGGGTCCTGGGACAGTGCGCCACTGTGAAGGAGGCCGGCGCGCTCCTTGCAAAAGCCAATCTTGTGGGACTTCCGTTCAATGAGCAGATGCCGGCAGCACAACTTCATTGGCTGATCGCCGACCGGGAGGGGGCCATTACGGTCGAATCGGTTCGGGAGGGGCTCAGGATTTATGAAAATCCGGTTGGCGTCCTCACCAACAACCCTCCTTTTGAACAACAAATGTTTGGGCTCAACAATTATATGCGTCTGTCTCCGAAAACACCGGAAAATTTATTTTCTTCCGAATTGCCGTTATCCGCATACAGCCGCGGGATGGGCGGGCTCGGGCTGCCGGGCGATTTATCCTCTCAGTCCCGTTTTGTCCGGGCCGCTTTCACTAGGATGAATTCCGTTTCCGGCTGTACGGAAAAGGAGAGCGTCAGCCAGTTTTTCCACATTCTCGGCTCGGTCGAGCAGCAGCGCGGCTGCTGCGATGTGGGAGATGGAAAATATGAAATAACGCTTTATACTTCCTGCTGCAATGCAAGCAAAGGCATTTATTATTATACGACTTATGAAAACCGTCAGATCACTGCTGTGGATATGCACCATGAAGCCCTGGCCAGTACGGGGTTGGTGCGCTATCCTCTGATTCAGGAGCAGCAAGTCAAAATGCAAAATTGATTTTCTCAGGCGGATAACTCGGAAAATGTATGATGAGGCCGTTCTTGTTGTGTATGAAACAGCGATTTGCTATACTGGTTTCCGAGGTGTTTTGAGTTCGCACGATAAGAGAGGAGCGAGAATGCGCGGTGAAGAACGTCAATCTTTTGATCAAACCCGCCTCCAGCCTGTGTAATCTGAGATGCCGTTATTGTTTTTATGCGGATGTTTCGGACAACAGGGAAGTGAAGAGCATGGGCGTGATGTCCCGTGAAACCGCCGGGGCTTTAATTGAAGCAGCTTTTGCAGCAGCGGATGAGCACGGAACGGTGAGTTTTGCGTTTCAGGGCGGCGAGCCTACGGTGGCCGGGCTGGACTTTTTTCGGGATTTCGTAGCGATGGTAAGCGCGTTCCGGCCTCTGGACCGGCAGGTGAGTTATGCGCTTCAGACAAACGGCATGGCGCTGAATGAGGAATGGACGCATTTTTTAAAGGAAAACCAGTTTCTGGTGGGCCTCTCTGTGGACGGGTATCGGGAGCTGCACGACCATTACCGCGTGGACACAAAAGGGGATGGCACATACGGGCGTGTGGCTAAGGCGCTGGCATTGCTGCAAAAATTTGAAGTGGAGACAAACCTGTTATGCGTCGTGACGGGGCAATGCGCGAAGCATCCGCAGAAAACATATGCCTCAATGAAAAAGCTGGGAGTGCGCTATCTGCAGTTTATTCCATGTCTTGATCCCTTGGAGGAACAGCGGGGCCGCGCAGTATATTCATTGACGCCAAAACTGTATGGAGATTTTTTGTGCGGGTTGTTTGACCAATGGTACCGCGACTGGGCGGAAGGACACTATACCAGCGTGCGCTTGTTCGATGACTATGTTCATCTTGCAATGGGGGAGCCGGCAAGCACCTGTGCGGCTTCGGGCGGCTGTGGCAGCTATTTTGTCGTGGAAGCGGACGGAGGTGTTTATCCCTGCGATTTTTATGTGCTGGACCGATGGCGGATGGGCGACGTACATACAGACAGTCTGAAACAACTGGCGAACGATGAGACGGCTTCCGAATTTTTACGGCAGGGGCGGCTTCGCCCGTCCCGGTGTGCAAGCTGCAGATGGGTGCCGCTGTGCAATGGGGGATGCAGACGCGACTGGACAGGCGGGGCGGACGATACGGAAAATTATTATTGCGAATCGTTTCGGCGCTTTTTTGAATATGCCGCAGATCGCATAGGTGAGATCGCCTGGCAGGAGCGCCGGAGCAGAATGCGGTAAGCGTTTCTCCCGCAAAAATGCAGAAAAATCCAGAACGGCAAAAAAACACTTGACAATTTTCCGATATTTGGGTAATATAGTAAAGCACCATTTGCTTGGAGAGTTGGCTGAGTGGTCTAAGGCGCACGACTGGAAATCGTGTGTACCCTTTAAAGGTACCTAGGGTTCAAATCCCTAACTCTCCGCCAGAAAAACGCACTGGAAGCTGAAAATGCTTCCGGTGCGTTTTGTTTTGTCTTTGGACAAAAGGCTGGGCCTTGTTTACGCATTATTCATGATTTACAGTAAAATTGGAAAACTATTCGATGTATAGTAAATCATAAAGCGCCGGTAGGGTGCGAAAAGGAAAGGATGTGCTCGCTTTGGCAAAGCGGATGTATTACGGCGGAACTGTGCTTACAATGGAGGACATTTTGTATGCGCAGGCGCTTTTGGTGGAGGACGGCGTGATCCGCGCCGTGGGAAGCGAGGCAGAGGTGCGCGCGGCGGCGGGACGGGATTGTGAGATGGTCGATTTGAAAGGCCATACGCTGATGCCGGCGTTCATTGACGCGCACAGCCATTTTTCCGGCTGTGCCAACGCACTTTTGCAGGTGCCCCTGGGCGAGGCCGTCAGCTTTGACGAGATCGAAGAACGTATCGCGGCGTTTATCCGCGATAACCATATTTCAAAGGGGAAATGGGTCGCCGCTCAGGGTTTCGACCATAACGTTCTTCGGGAAAAACGTCCGCCGCGCAGAGAAGTGCTGGACCGTGCCGCTCCCGACAATCCGGTGATTATGGCTCACCAGTCCGGCCATACGGGTGTTTTGAACACGCTTGCGCTGGAACGGCTGGGAATCACGCCGGATACACCTGTGCCGGAGGGCGGCGTGATGGAGGTCGCGGACGGAAAGGTGACGGGCTACATGGAAGAGACCGCTTTTCTGAATTGCCAGAGCCGCGTTCCAATGCCGGCGCCGGAGGACCTGATGGGCGCATATCTGCGCGCGCAGGACGGCTATGCGCGGCGTGGCGTCACCACGGTGCAGGAAGGGATGATGATACCGGCGATGGAACCGCTGTACAGGCAGCTGTGCGCGGCGGGCCTGCTGAAGCTGGACGTGGTGGGATATCTGGATATCACACAGGCGGACGGCATGCGAACGGCGCTGTCCGAACACATCGGACAGTACAGCGGCCGTTTTAAGGTGGGAGGCTACAAAACTTTTTTGGACGGCTCACCTCAGGCACGCACCGCGTGGCTGCGGGAGCCGTACTGCGGTGCAGAGGAAAATTATCGCGGTTATCCGCGTATGAGCAACGAAGAACTGGCCGGGTATGTGGACCGAGCGCTGGACGAAAATATGCAGTTGCTGGTGCATTGCAACGGAGACGCCGCCTGCGAACAGTATCTGCGCGTGTATGGGGAACGCCTCAGGGCTCGCGCTGCGTCCGGTAAGCCTTGCCGGGCAATACGTCCCGTTATCATCCATGCGCAGATGCTTGCGCCGGACCAACTGTCCCGGGCGGCACAGAACGGGATGATACCGTCTTTTTTTGTGGCTCATGTATACCATTGGGGCGACGTGCATCTCGAGAATCTCGGACCGGAACGCGCGGCGCGCATCAGCCCCGCGGCCTCTGCGGGCGCACAGGGCCTCCGTTATACGTTCCATCAGGATGCACCCGTTATCCAGCCGGACATGCTGGAGACTGTATGGTGCGCAGTGAACCGCGTTACAAAGCAGGGGACGGTGCTGGGGCCGCAGGAGCGCGTTCCGGTCCTGGATGCTCTGCGCGCCGTGACCATCAATGCGGCATACCAGTATTTTGAGGAAGGAAGCAAAGGAAGCCTGCGTCCGGGAAAACGGGCGGATTTGGTGATTCTGGAGGAGGACCCATTGAAGGCGCTTCCCATGCATCTTCGTGATATCCGTATTCTGGAGACGGTCAAGGACGGAAAGACGATCTACCGTACAGACATCTGAATGCAGCACAAGCGGCCCGCAATATGCGGGCCGCTTTCCAATGGGCAAAACATAGCGAACGCGCCTGCCCCGCGGCATGCCGCCGTGTCCCCTGCCATACAATGTAGTATCGCATACAAGGAGGGCATACAGATGTTTGGTATCATATTCAGCTTTGTCGCAAGCCAGATCTTATATTTCGCACTGCACCTGGAAAGCAGCAGTTTCCCGAAGCCTCTTTCCGCGCGGGACGAGATCGCAGCATTCGAGGCGATGAAGAACGGCGACATGGCGGCGCGGGATAAGCTCATCCGGCACAATCTGCGCCTCGTGGCGCACATCGTAAAAAAATACTACGCTTCTTCCACAGACCAGGAGGACCTGATCAGCATCGGAACCATCGGCCTTATCAAGGCGGTGAACAGCTTTGACAATACCAAAGGCGCACGATTTGCCACATATGCAGCGCGCTGCATTGAAAATGAGGTGCTCATGCAGTTCCGAGCGGGCAAAAAAAGCCAGAACGACGTGTCTATCCAGGAGCCCATCGACAGCGATAAGGATGGGAACAGCCTGACACTGAACGACGTAGTGGCCGATACCTTCGACGTGCACGAGGACTACGAGCGCAAGGAGGAGACCGAGGCGCTCTACCGTGTGGTGAACCGCCTCTCCGGCCGGGAACGGCAGATCGTCATCATGCGCTACGGCCTTTCGGGCACGCAGCCGCTGACACAGCAGCAGGTGGCGGATATCCTGCACATCAGCCGCAGCTATGTATCAGGACACGACTAATGTAAGCGGGAGCAAAAAATCCTTATAAATCAACGGTTTATGGGCTCGGTGTGTTACGAGGGTAGGAGCGCGGCTAATGTAAACGATTAAAATTATAATTGAGCAGACGACCACTCATCAAATCTCCTATCCATTATCAGTCCTTGATTTTTGATGTGATAAGGTACTTCATTTCACAGGTAGCTTTTCGGAGCTGCCTGTATTTTTTTGCGCATTTTTACCCGCGTGCGCAAAAACCATATACACGCGCCTATCTGTGAGGCTCTGACCTAATGAGCGAAACGGGGAAAAGCGATAAACTATCTGTGCAAAGCAAAAGTATTTCAGCGGATAAAGAAATGCTCGGCGATGTAATCGACAAAAAGAAACACGAGCTGAAAGCGGCACAGGATGCCGTATTGAGACATTTTATAACCCCGTGCGCACGCATTTCTCTATTGGCCGGCGTTCCCCAGACGCCTTTGCTCGCGCCTTGTCCGACTCTCACGCTGCCTGAGCGTGTATCTTCTGCCGCTGTAACGAGTGACAGCGAGGAATCCTGCGGTTCATTCTGTTTTTAGGGTCTTTGTTGTTCTTGAGAACTGGAATGGCTCATTTATCTTAATTTACGTAAATATAGAAATATTAAAGAGAATGACCAAAAAATAATTGAAAAATCTTTATTATATTATTGACATAGAACTTTATATATGATAAGTTATACGTAACAAATGACACGACTGATACAAATTTTGTGTATGTTGCAATATGAAACAGGCAAGAGCACTGGAACAGATTTTACCACAAAATGGCAGATGAAGGCTCCGACATCTTCTCCGACAACCGCCACAGATTGCAGCACGGAGACCGACTGGTTGGAGACGAAACGGCTTTATAGACGGTATTGGTTGTGAATATATTGCAAATTGCAATAACAAGTCGGACACTACCGGAAGATAGAGAGGAGCGGCAGCCCGGGCACAGCTCCGGCCTACTGCCTCCGCCGTGCCCGGAAAATTTTCAAAAGTCACGCAGCGAATACAGCATCGAGAAAGGCATCGAATAGCTCTTCAGGAGTGTGATATCCGAGTTTCTTGCGAGGGCGTCCATTCAGTTCATCGGCGGCGGAAAGAGTATCTTCGTCGGAGAAAACCTCAATGGAGGCTTCCTTCGGAACAAAAGCGCAGAACAGGCCGTTGCGCCGTTCGTTTTGCGGGCGCTCCCAAGATGTGTAGGGATGAGCAAAGAAAGCTTTGGTTCCCAGCGAAGTCGGCAAACTCGCGGCCATTGTCGAATGTAATGGTCTTAAAGATACGGGAGAAGTTTTCACCGTATTCATCGTGCAGCGCGGCCGTGGGACCCATCACAGCTTCGCTGGTCTTGCTGGGAACACGGAACGCCAGGTAGGTTTTTGCATTCTTTTCCAGTAGGGAAAACACCACTGATTCTTCTCCGGCGCGCTTACCGACCGCAGTATCGACCTCCCGGTGTCCTTCTTCAAGACGAATACAAGCAATCTCCGGACGGGTCGAAATACTCGCGCCGTAGTGCCGTTTGTTCGCCATTTCACGATGCTTTGTTGCCTTTCGTTTCAATGCTTCAGGCAATTCTGTGGGTTTAATGGACACGTCTCCACGTCACACCATATTGTAGAGAGTTCGCGTACAGACCATTTCTGACGCTTCAAACAGGTCATGCAGTTTCGCGCACCCGCAACAAGCCTCCAGTGACCATTTGTGTTCCTGGATTTGTGTGCCCACCCATTCGATAAAGTTGCTGCATTTCTCTGTTTGAGGCGGCCTGTGACAGTTTGCTCGGTTCGCTGCATAAACTTCTTCCCCCTGCCTAGGCGAATAGCTTGGGATCCGCCCTCATGTACTCTTTCGGGCGGGCGTGTCTCGCCGCAGTTTGTTCGTCACGGTGGTCGGTGCACATCCTGTCGCTCTTGCGATGGCTCGTGCTCCCAACCCCTGCTTTTCTAGCACTTTGATGGCTCCACGCTCTTCCATTCGCAAGTGCTGTCCCTTCTTGCGTTCCGCCATTTTTGTACTGTACTTAGGGTGGGCCATAGTGATTGCTCTCCTTTGGCGAATGTTGTCGGTTCAACTCCATTCAACCACCGCGCAAATCACTATGGATTTCTTTTATCTGTCCAACTTGATTTTACAATCAACCATGAATATATGGAAGGGGAAAAGGTGCGATATGGAAAAGGAAGTTTTACTAAGCTGCAAAGGGATTTTCAAAAATTTTGGCCCTACCCGCGCACTGATTGATGTGGATTTTGAGATCCACCGGGGCGAGATCTGTGGCCTGATCGGTGAAAATGGCAGCGGCAAATCGACGCTCACCTCAATTTTTGCCGGGATACAGCCGGCGATGAGCGGCAGGATGTTCCGGGCAGGAGAGGAGTATCATCCGGCGAATATGCTGCAGGCGCAGCAGAAGGGCGTCGCGATTATCGTGCAGGAGGCCGGAACGCTCCCGAATCTGGATGTCGCCGCGAATGTGTTTGTCGGCAACTTTCAAATGTTTCGGCGGGGCAGTTTTCTGGATGTCAAGAAGATGCATGCCGAGGCGAACAGAATTCTGGACGAGATCGGTGCCGGTGACATTCGGGCAAATATGCCGGTCGGTTCGCTCAACTTTGAGGATAGAAAGATTGTGGAGATTGCGCGTGCGATGTACCTCAAGCCCGACATCATCATAATCGACGAGACAACAACGGCGCTGGCTCAGAAAGGCCGTATGCTGATCTATAACCTGATCAAAAAGTTTGAGGCCGAGGGAAAGGCAGTCATCTTTATCTCGCACGATCTGGATGAGCTGTCGGAAGTCTGCAATTCGATTGTTGTCCTCCGGGACGGCCAGGTGATATCCCGGCTCGAAGGCGAGGAAATGACCGTCAAGAACATGAGAACGCTGATGGTCGGTCGCGAGCTCACCGGCGACTATTACCGGGGAGATTACGACGGAAGCTTTTCGGACAAGGTGGTGCTGGAGGTCAACCATGTCACCTCCGCGGACGGCTATATCAGGGATTTCAACTGTCAGCTGCACGCAGGGGAGATTCTGGGAATTGGCGGTCTGGCGAACAGCGGCATGCACGAGATCGGGCGAATGATGTTCGGCGTCGCCGAGATGGTGACCGGGCAGATTGTCCACATGAAGACAGGGGATCAGATCACCAATCCGATTGCGGCAATCAGGCACCACATGGGATATATCTCCAAGGACCGGGACAAGGAATCCATCTCGCTTGAGGCCAGTATACAGGACAACATTGTCCTCCCCGCGCTGGACAGGATCAAAAAGGGCATTTTTATCACCGGCAGAAGTGAAAAGGAACTCGCGAACGCGCAGATCAAGGCAATGAGCATCAAGTGCATCTCGGGCAAGCAGTTCTGCTCCGAACTCTCGGGCGGCAACAAGCAGAAGGTTGCCTTTGCGAAATGGCTGGGTGTGGACTGTGACATCTTCATCATGGATTGCCCCACGCGCGGAATCGATATCGGCGTCAAGGTGGCGATGTACAAACTGATCTATGAGCTAAAAAAGAAGGGCAAATCCATCGTCATGATATCCGAGGAACTGATGGAGCTCATCGGTATGAGCGACAGGATGCTGATCATGAAAAACGGAAGCGTTGCAAAAGAGATCATGAGATCGCCCGACGTCACAGACGCGCAGATTATCGAGTACATGATTTGAAAAGGCGGGGGTTGTAAAGTGTTGAATAACGCAACAAAAAATGTCGTTGAGGAAGATAATATCCAGCTAAAGCTCAATAAGGCGGCAAAGAGGAAAAACCTCATCACAAAGGTGCTTCCGTTTACCGGGCTTGCGTTTCTGATTCTGCTGTTCTCATTGACGACAGACGGGAAATTTTTGGATGAATCCAACTTTTCAGTGCTCGTCAATCAGTGTTTTACACTTGTGGTAATTTCCGTTGGCGCGGCGTTTGTATACGCCTCCGGGTCAATGGATATGAGCATCGGCGGAGTACTGGCCTTTTCCCAGCTGGGTGCGGCCATGCTCATCCGCCACACCAATCTTCCCATAGCTGTGGCGGCGCTCGCCTGCGTGCTGATTGCGGCGATGTGCAGCAGCTTTTCGGCGCTCGCCCACGTGCTGTTCCGAGTCCCCATCTTTGTCGCATCGCTGTGCAACATGTACATCTGGACCGGCATCGTGACACTCATTGTGGAGAAATCCGATGTGTACATTACATACAGCGAATCCACATATCTGAATGCGATTGGAGTCAAGCTCTCCGTGCTGGCGCTGGTCATCCTGCTGGGGTATGTGCTGTTCAATTACACGAGGTTGGGCAAGGATCTGAAGGCTCTCGGTTCGAACCAGTCCGCGGCGGTGCTCTCCGGCGTCCGGCGGGGTCTGCTGCTCTGGCTGAGCTTTGTGTTACTGGGAGCTTGCATCGGAGTTGCGGCGTTTTTCATGCTGCTGCGCAACGGCTTAGTAAATGCGGCCAGTGGGACAGGCGTGCAGCTCAACGTCATGGTTGCGATTGTTCTAGGTGGGTTCCCCCTGGCTGGAGGTGCGCGGGCACATCTGCCGGCAGCGATCGTCGGTGCGCTGATGGTGACCATTCTGACCAACGGTCTCATCCTCATGGGACTCAATCCGGAGTGGGGCAATTTTGCAAAGGGTGTGTTGTTCTTGGCCGTTGTGGCGCTCACCTACGACAAGAGCAAAGGAAAATTGGTATTGTAAGGGGGTTAGACCCTGAACAATAAAAAAACAGTAGGAGGAATATAAATGAAAAGAAGGATTATTGGATTGCTGATTGCGTTGTGTCTGGTAGGAACGCTATTCACAGCTTGCTCACAGGACGCCCCGAGCGGGAATTCAGGTTCTGCCAGCCAGTCGTCTTCGAACGGGGGTGAAGAATATATCGCCACGGTTAAGAGCAAGTACGCCGACGTGACCGATGCTCCGACCTTCAAGATCGGCTTCACGCACACACCGCCTTCGGATACGCTGTCCGCTGCCTATCACCGGGTGCTCGATTATACCGCGGCAGAGTTCGGCTGCGAGATGATGTACGGCGAGATCATGTCCGGCGACCTCTCAGAGTGGCAGGCCGCGTATGAGAACCTAGGCCAGGCCGGCTGCGACGGCGAGATCATCATCTACTGCACCGGCGCCACGGTGGAGTACTTTGATTCCAAGGGAATCTACTGGGCTTCGGTGTGCTCTGAGATCATCGACCAGGATATTATCCAGATGGCGTGTGCGTCGGATTACTACTGCGGCAACATCTGCGAGGTCGATGAGCAGGCCGGCTATGACATGGCTCAAGGTATGTATGACGCGGGTTGCCGTTACATCGCCTACCTCGCTCCCACGGCCGGCATGAACACCTGCCATGACGAGCGCGTGCGCGGAATTGAACGGTTTCTCGACGATCACCCCGATGTGGAACTGGCGACCTCTTGGCGCGGCAGTCCGTTTGCAACGGGCGTTCAGGAAGTTCTCGCGGCGTATCCGGACATTGATGGCCTGATGTCGACCGGCGGCGACACCGCGATTCCGGCGGCGATCTATGCGGCTGGCATGGAAAAAACCTGCAAATATGCGTGCGTTGATATTCAGGAAGGCGTCTACGATCAGCTGAAGGACGGCGTGTGCGTGTGGGTGGCCGGCGGCCAGTATCCGACCGCGCAGCTCGGCTTTGCTTTGGTTTACAACGGACTCACCGGGCACAAGATCATGCCGGACCTCGCGACCACCATGCACAGACCCTATATGTATATCAAGAGCGCTGAGGACTATGAGAACTACATGAAGTACATGGAGGGATCCATCCCCGCCTACACCGGCGACGAGATCAAGGATCTGTGCGCTGTTTACAACAAGGAAGCGAGCGATGAGAAACTCGGTGAGCTGCTACAGTCCTATTGCGATAACTACACGATGGAAGATCTGCTCAAAAGGCACGGTGATCTGAATATTGAATAATCTGTGATATCGTTGACTGGTTAGGAGGTTGCAGGGTTGAAATCCAAAAATAGCAATATTAGCAAAATTCTCGCAAATACGGTCAAATCTCTGATTATGCCGGTTGCCGTGTATCTGATCTTCACCGCGGTGACGGCAGGCAGGTTCGGTAATTGGTCGATTATTGTCACCGTTTTGCGGACGACAGTCGTTCCGATGCTTATCGCTATGGCTATGTCGATGCCCATGATTATGGGCATGTGGGATTTCTCCTCGGGGGCTGTTGTCTATGCTGCGGCGATACTGGGAGCGAATGTGGCTTCGGTGACCAATACAGGGGTATTGGGACTGTGCGTCAGCGCGATGCTGATTGCGGTGCTGCTGACGGCGTTTTCGGGAGTTCTGTACAACCTAATGAAGATTCCGTCTCTGGTGCTCACATTGGGCCTGGTCATGGTGTACGAGTCTTTTCCGCGGCTGATTGTGGAAACGGGCTGCGGCCTGATCGAACAGAAGAATGGATATCTCGCGCAGGCACCGTGGTGCTTCATTCTCTTCCTGATCATGTATGCCATCTACTGCATCGTGTACAACTTTGCGGTGTTCGGACAGAACATCCGTGCGATCGGCGCAAACCAGCCGATTGCATACAGCGCGGGCGTGGATCTCTCTGGAGTGAAGTTCCGTTCCTTCCTCTTAGGCGGAGTATTTCTGGGTATGGCCGCCATTCTGACGATGTCCATGAACGTGCGGCTGTATGTCGCCTCGTCGATGAACTCGATCTCCCTGATCTTCGACCCGATGATGGGGGTGTATATCGCGCTCTTTTTGAGCAAATACTGCAGATTCACTACGGGACTGCTCATCGGTACCTTTACGATGCGGATGCTGAGCACCGGGCTGGTCTCCTGCGGGCTGTCTGCTACGGCACGGTCGATTGTGACAGGATTCTTCTTGCTGGCAATTTTGTGCTTCTCTTCTAATCAGGGCAGATTCGAAGCGTGGACTATGCGTAAAAAACTCAGGGAAGAAGTGACCAGCGAGATTGCTGCCAGCTCTTCCAACTAATCGGATATATTCGGCGTCCAACTGCGGGGGCGGATCGAAAAGGATTTGTCCCCGCAGCTTAAGGGCACTCCAGAAAGCGAGGCCTCAGGGCACCGTGCCTGCAAAAACAAGACAAAAATATTCTCAGTCTGAGATACAGGAGTAAAACAACATGGTAGCTTATTTGACGGATAAAAACTCGATCGGCGGTGTGATCGCCGCGATGACGCTCGAGGAGAAAGCGTTGCTGCTCACCGGCAAATCAAAGGCGATGTCCAATTCCTTTGAAAAATACGGCATCCCGGCGATCATCAGCCTTGATGGAATCTCCGGCATCAATCTGAATCAGTATTACATGGAGGCTCACACCCAGAACCAGCTCGCCGAAAATCCCGACATGGAGGCGCGGATCCGCGCGGGCTCGGAGGGGATGTTCCAGATCACCGAGGGGATGGACGCGGTCACCGAGGTGACGGAAAAGGGATACCGGGCAACGAATCTCTCGCCGGAAGCCAGAAAAATTGTCGAATACACGAATAAGAATATGCTCACCAACGGCAAGCTTCCGAGTAGCTTCCCGGTTGGCATGGCACTGGGCGCCTCGTGGGACCGCGGGCTTGTTTATCGGATCGGTGCGGCGGTGGGCAAGGAGGCCGCGGCCTACCGCATCGACATTGTGCTGGGCAGCCCGAACGTAAACATTCAGCGCGATCCCCGCAACGGCCGAGTGTTCGAGAGCTTCAGCGAGGATCCGTTCCTGACGGCAAGCCTCGCGCCGGAGATCGTAAAGGGCGTACAGGATCAGGGCGTTGGCGCCAATGTGAAGCATTTTGCGGCCAACAATCAGGAGACCCGGAGATTTGACATCAACGAGCACATCTCGGAGAGGGCACTATACGAAATCTATCTGCCGGGCTTCAAGGCCTGTGCGGAGCAGGGCGTAATGTCGGTGATGAGCGCCTACAACTCGATCAACGGCACGCCGTGCGCGCACAACAAATGGCTACTGACTGATGTGCTGAAAAAGGAGTGGGGCTACAAGGGTTATGTCGTGTCCGACTGGGGCGCGGTTTATGATCAGATCGAGGCGCTCAAGGCGGGCAATGACGTTGATATGCCCGGCCCCAGAAGCATATCGCCAATCCTGAAGGCGGTGGCGGACGGTCGGCTCAGCGAGAAGGTGCTGGACGAGGCGTGCTATCGCTACCTCTGCGCGGTCGTTGACATCATCGAGATGCGGAAAACGCGGGTCAAGGACTTCGACCGTGAGGAATCGATCGCGGCGGCGTACGATCTGGCCGCAGGCAGCATGACCCTGCTGAAGAACAACGGGGTGCTGCCGCTTTCGAAAAGCGCGAAAGTCAGCTTCTTCGGCGATAAGTGCGACGAATTTTTGGCGTGCGGCGAGGGCAGCGCCGTTGTCGTGACAGACCAAAAGACCAGCCTTGTCGGGGAGACGGTCAAAAAGGTGGGGCCGGACCATATCTCCTTCGGAACCCTCCGGCCCGATGCGGATGCGGTGGTCATTACCATCGCCGCAAGCTCGTCCGAGGGCGTCGACCACAGCGATCTGGAGCTCCCAGAGGAGGAAAAGCAGATGGCGCTTGCGGCCATTCGGCAGGCAAAGGCGGCGGGGAAACCGGTTGTGCTGATCCTGAACTCCTTTGGCCCTGTTGAGACAGGAGAGTTTATAGATCAGGCGGATGCATTGCTATGGGTGTATTATCCTGGAATGCAGGGCGGCCGCGCGGCGGCGGACATCCTGTTCGGCGACGTCAACCCATCGGGCAAGCTGCCGCTGACTTTCCCCAAGCGATGCAAGGACTGCCCGGCATACGGGAACTTTCCGGGCGCCTGCGACGAGGTCTACTACGGCGAGGGCATCTATGTGGGCTATCGCTACTACGATCTCAAGGACGTGGAGCCGCTGTTCCCGTTCGGGTTCGGACTCTCCTATACCAAATTCGAGATCACCGGTCTGCAGCTGAGCTCCGACACCTTTGACCTGAACGCGGGCGGCGAGCTGACGGCGACGGTGAAGGTGAAGAATACCGGTGACCGGGCGGGTGCGGAGGTCGTGCAGATGTACATCGCGGACGAAGTTTCCCTGCTGCCCAAGCCGATCAAGGAGCTTAAGGGCTTTGAGAAGTTGATGCTTGCTCCCAAAGAAGAAAAGACCGTCACCTTCAAAATCAAAAAGGAGGATCTTGCCGGATATGATTCCAAGTATCATACATGGGTCAGCGAGCCCGGCTGGTACCGGCTACTCGTGGGGAATTCCTCACGCTCGATTGCCTGCGAGCAGCGCTTCAGGGCTCACGGGCACAGCGAGTATGATTTTGGGCCGGACACCATGATGGCGCGGATGCTCAACTGCCCCGAGGCCATCGAAGTTATCGTCAAATGCTTCGAGGGGATTGTTCCGATGGAGGCGGCGATGGAACAGCTGAGATATATGCCGCATATGCCGTTCTCGGCGGTCTGGAGCAATATCATTGCACAAAAGGTAAAAGCCGCCGGCCGTGATCCCGACAAGCTGTACGCCAAGGTGTGCGGCAGCCTCAAAGAGATTGACACGGGGGAGCAGTAACCGGCGGTCGGCAAAACTTTCGACTCTCTTAATGCGAGGAGGAAACAGATGAAGAAGGGTGCGCTAAAAGGCCTCTCGCTGCTGCTGTTGCTGCTGCTGGCGGTCGCTTTCACCGGGTGCGGCGAAGCGGACGGAAAAAAGGAAGTTGCCGAAAAGATTGTGGGGGAATGGAAGCTTGTTTCAGAAAAGGAATATATTACAAAATATATTTTCTGGGAAGGCGGCAATATTTCGGAGGAGACGACGCTGTTTGACGAGGACGGGAATGAGGTCAACATATCCATGTCGGACCTAGTTGACCTGCATTATGAGGTAGTTGACGAGAACACCATCAAGGTCTACGGGACAGCGTTCGGGTACGATGGGCGGACGGAAGCGGAGGAAATACATCTTGAATTCATCGACAATGACACGATGAAGCTTGACAGCGACACCTTCGCAAGAGTCAAGCCGCAAGGGTAGTTGGTCGGCGCCGTGCTTCTCCCCAAAGGCAAAAAAACGGAAAACTGCGCGCAGACGGGTTTTCAAAACTTTGCCCGGCCCGGTTTTGGCAAATCTGTCAAAACCGGGCCGGGCCGAGGTCGTTTGCGCGCCGGGGGCGGACTGCGTGGGCTTGCCCCGCGCTTTGAGCGCAAAGCACAGCGGGCGGGCTCAGAAATAATCCGCCGCGCCGTTAAAAAAACCGGGGTTGCCTTCGTGCGTGATCTCACGCCACGCCTTGCGCAGGTTGAGTGGCGTGACGATCTTGGGTTGGACGCCAACGTAAATGAAATCGGTCTTGCCCAGCAGCGCGCGCGCAGTGACAAGGGCCGCCGCCTCGCCCTGCTCATAGGGCTTTTGCGCGGAGATGCCGCGGACAAACTCGCCGCGGGCCATGTAAGAGGCGATCTCATAATCGAGGTCGGCGGTGGTGATCAGGACATCTGTGCGGCCCAGATCCTTGAGTGCTCGGATCACCTCAAGCGCCGGACCATCCCAGGACACATACAGGCCCTCGATCTCCGGATGCTTCTGCATCAGCTTTTTCGCGGTCTGATAGGCGGTTTCGATACAGGAAAAATTTTCTTTTGCCACCAGCTCGATATTGCTGTAATTTTCCAAAAGCACCTGCTCAGCCGCCTGATCCCTTCTTCTGGTCAGCGGAGCGCCGTAGGTGACAAGACCCACCTTCGCATTTGTCCTGCCGCGGAAAAGATCCCCGAGAAGGCGCCCAGCATTCTGGCCGTTTTCACGCTCGTTGACCGAGACAAAAGCGCAATAGTCTTTGGCGCTGAGACCGACTGGGCTGTTGCCAAGCATGATCAGCTTCGTTTCCTTTGCGAGTGTTTTATATATATCTGTCATCTTCTGTTCGTCGGCGGGCAGGCTGATAAGGGCGTCCAGTTTTTGCAGCCGCAGGCTCTGCAGCTGCATGATTTGCAGCTCCGGATTAAAACAGGCCTCGGTGACGGCGGCGACGTTGATGCCATATTTGCCGAGCGTTTCACGGATTGCGCGCTCATATAGCCGCGCCCACTCCGTTCCGCCGTAATGAAAGGAGAGCCCGACCTTGAAGCTGGCCGATTTCAGCCGCTCGATCTCCTCGCCGGCCAACAGGAGCTGCTCGGGCGAGATGGGCATCTGGCCGTCGGGCCCCCGCTCGATACATCTTGTGGATTTGCGGATGATGAGCTCCACGGGCAGGCGTACAGTATCATGGGTCTGGCTCTTGTTTTCGATCTTGTCGAGCAGCATTTCAACGCCCAGCTGCGCCATACGGTTGGAATTTTGAGCGAGCACTGTGAGGGAGGGACTGATAACCTCGCACCACTCAATATCCCCGAATCCGACAACTGATAGGTCTCCCGGATATGTGAGGCCAAGTTCCTCGAGAATTTTGAGAAACTCATAGGTAAGATGGTTACTGCTCGCGATGAACGCGCCGGGAATATTCTTGCCCGTCAAAAGGTTGATGAGCTTGCGCCGGATATCGTCGCTATGCTCGCATTTGAATACGAGCGATTCGTCATATGCGATGTTTGACTCTTGCAGCGCCTTTTTGTAGCCGCTCAGCCTCTCGGAAGGGGTGAAAGCGCCCAAGTTGCTGATGAGGATACCGATCTGCTCGTGGCCGCTGCGGATCAAATGCATCGTGCCCTTATATAGCGCGCTGACGTTCTCGGACAGCACGCTGCTGACGCCCTCGCAATTGATGGTGCGATTGAGACAAACCAGCGGTATGTTCGAGTTCAGCAACGACTTATATTGTTTAGAATTTTCATTGATCGGCACCAATACAATTCCAGCAATGCGTTTATTTGCCAGCAGATCTGTCAATATCCGTCTCTCCCTTACAGGGTCGTCTGAGGTGGGATAGGCGGATAGCGTATAGCCATTTCTCGCAAACAAATTGGACATAACGCTGCCGATGTGCATATAAGTTGTGCTGTCCATATAGGGGAAGACGTAGGCGATTTCCGACAGCCTGCCCACACGAAGCTGGCATTCATGGCCGTCCGCCTTTACATCATATCCGGTCTCCTTGATTGCCGCCTCAACACGTGAGATTAGCTCCGGGCTCACATAGCGCGTTTTATTTAAAACGTGGGAAACCGTGGCGATCGAGACGCCGGAAAGCGCTGCGATGTCCTTAATGGTGACCTTCAAAGCAGAATCATCTTTCATATTTACGTATTTTTTACATAATACCATGTCTGACAGGGTTTTGTCAAACGCATTTATTTGCGATCTCAGCGGGGGAATAGGTTAATTTCCCATATTCACAAAAATGTGTAACAAACCACAGCAACACCGTGCGGTCGCAAATGGGATGCCGGTTCGGGGCTGTGCCGTTTGCAAGGATCAGAACAGTAGGAGGAAACAAAATGTATGGCCCGAATTTGAAACTGTTTGGTATTACCGCTTCCGGAGAAAAAGTTTTTTCCATCATGCTAAAAAATAAGGACCTTGCCTGTGAGATTATGACCTATGGCGCAACGGTTCATACGCTGTTTGTCCCCCGTTCGGATGGCGGGATGGTCGACGTTGTTTTAGGATACGATACGCTGGAAGAATACGAGCGGCAGGACGGATATCTTGGCGCGACGATCGGCCGTTTTTCAAACCGGATTGCAGGTGGTAGATTTTTCCTGAACGCAAAGAGCTACGCCCTGGCGACCAATGACGGTAAAAACCATCTGCACGGTGGGAACATCGGCTTCTCCCATCGCATCTGGACGATTGAAGAATGTGGCGTCAACAGAGTTTGTCTGTCGCTTCTCAGCAGGGATGGTGAGGAGGGATATCCCGGAAATTTGCGTGCCCGCGTTGTATATGCGTTGGAGGACAAAGCTTTGATTATCCGCTATCACGCGACCTCTGACATGGACACGATCTGCAGCCTGACCAATCACAGCTATTTCAATCTGGCCGGCTACGACACGGGCCCTGTTTACGATCAGGAAATTCAAATCCACGCGAGTAGATTTACGCCGTCAGATCCGCATGCCATTCCCATTGGAACCCTTGCGCCGGTGGCTGACACGCCGATGGATTTTTTGCACTATACCCGGATTGGGCAACGGATCGACAGCAATTTTCCGCAGATCAAACAGTTTGGCGGCTACGATCACAACTATGCGATTGACGGACAAATCGGGATTCTGCGGCCTGCAGTAAACGCCCGCTGCGTCGCCACTGGCATCGCGATGCAGGTGGAAACCACCTCTCCCGGTGTCCAATTTTGTACGGGAAACTCGCTAAATGAGGGGCGGCGGGGAAAATCCGGCAGCACCATTGGGCCACATCATGGGTTCTGTCTGGAGACCCAGTTTTTTCCGGATGCCCCCAATCACGCGAATTTCCCGTCTGCGCGCCTGAAAGCAGGGGAGTACTTTGACCACACAACCATTTTTTCTTTTTCCACCTTGTGAACGGTAACACTGAAACTGACCTGTCAACGCTGATTTGAAATTGTTTGAAATTGTAAGAAAACGCCGAAGAAATTTTGTCGCTTTCGGCGGAGGGGGTAACAAAAACCAGGTGCTGCCCTGCTTGCCTTGCAAAATCTGGCGGAGCGAAGGTCGTACATTATTGGCAATAGTGTACCTATAATATGCAGAAGTATTTGAAGAATGATTGTTCTGATTTCCTTTCTTAGATTCAGATTTCTTCTTTCTGTGTTGGCTCTCAGCTAGGGAACCTCTGAATAAATCGCCTTCATTCAGCGCCGAGCGAGAAAATAGACGATTACCGCTAGGTTCAAGCGATTCAGTCGGAAAATAGCCAGTATTCCTTTGCATTTCCGCCCCATTTCCTGAAAAAGGGCAGACTGCCCCTATATCAGGTTGTGGAAAGTTTTCGCCCGGCCATGGCAAGGGCGTATAAATTGGCACAGGCAAACAAAGCGTACAGCCGATTCGCGTTTTTCAGCAGGCCGCGATACACCGTTTTCTTATAGCCAAACTGGCACTTGATGATTCGGAACGCATGCTCTACCTTACAGCGCACCGAGGACTTGCGGTTCTCAATATACCGTTCCCAGTCAATTGCATTGTCAGATACATGAGGCAGCTTTCCGGGACGGCGGTTAATGCGGTAGTCAATGCTGGATAAATGCTCGTCGCAGGCTACCTCGGGGCGCTTGTGGATTCCCAGATACCCAGCATCCCCATATACTACTTCATCATCTTCGCGAATCAATGCGGCGGCCTGTGTGATGTCATGCTCATTTGCCGCCGTGACCGTAATGGTATGAACCAGGCCGCTGCCTGCATCCACACCGGTGTGCATTTCATCCCGAATTTCCACTCATTGCCCTTTTTGGTCTGATGCATTTCAGGGTCACGCTTCTTCTCCGCATTTTTCGTAGAGCTGGGGGCATTGATGATGGTCGCATCCACGATGGTGCCGCCTTTCATCATGTGGCCGGTTTGCACCATTACCCGGTTGATCGCGTCAAAAAACAGCTTGTTCAGGCCGTTCGTTTCCAAAAGATGACGGAACTTGCACAGCGTTGTTTCATCCGGCACTGTTTCCGTCATAAAGTCAATGTCTGTGAATTTTCGCATGGCATAGCTGTCGTAGATGGCATCTTCGGTCGCCGGGTCAGACAGGTTGAACCAGATTTGAAGCAGGTACATCCGCAGCATCTTTTCGATCCCCATGGGCGGACGACCGCGCTTTCCCTTGGGGTAGTAGGGTTCAATCACGCCAACCCATTCATCCCACGGGATGATCTCCTCCATGATTTCCAGAAATTCCTCCCGCTTCGTTTTCTTCTTGCGGTAGCTGTATTCGATGTCCGTAAATGTTTCCTGCTTCATTTCCTTGTTCCTCCATCGTTTTGATGGTGTTATTTTACCATCTCTCGCGCATGCGCGGTAGCGCGGATTAAATCAGAGATTCCCTAGAGTTTGCCCTTCAAGCTGCGCCGTGGTGTCACGGCGCTGGTGACAATAAATGCGCGGACGTTCCCCCTGGCGGGGAGCGTCCGCTTTGCTATCTGCCCTCGTCTATAATGTAGAGTCTACTGAACAACCCCAAACCCATTGAAAACACAATACATTAGCGCACTGTTATGGTATCATAATGGCGATGAAGAGCAAAAAAAGACGGGTTTTGGGGTAGAGATGATGTATCAAAAGGAATCTGAACGGGTGAAAATGACGCTGGAGGACTTCATACTGCCCTTCGGCGGGAAATTGGACGCCGGTAGCCGATGGGTGAAACTCGCGGCACTGATGCCTTGGGATATGATTGAGGACGTTTACGCCCGCAGCTTCAAGAACAAACGCCGGGACGGCAGGCCCGCCATTCCGGCCCGCATCGCGTTCGGCTCACTTCATATACAGGCGTCGGAGTGCTTCACGGATGAGAAGGTCGTGGAGAACATCAGTGAGAACCCGTATTTGCAGTACTTTCTCGGGCTACATGAGTTTCAGACGAAACCGTTGTTCGACACATCCATGATGACGTATTTCCGCAAGCGCTTCACAGCCGATGACGTCGCCGCCATCAACGAGGAGTTGTACCGGCGGGTGCATCCGCCCAAGGACGAGCCGCCGCAGGGCGGAGGGAATGGTGGAACATTGGTGCTGGACGCAACGGTTTCCCCGGCTGATGTGCGCTACCCGACGGATCTGTCGCTGCTGAACGAGTGCCGGGAGAATGTGGAGGAACTCATTGACACGGTCTGGGATAAGACCGAAAAACGCGGACACAAGACCTCGTATAACCGCAGGAAGGCCCGCAAGCGCTACCTGAAGATCGCGAAGCTGCGCAAGGCGAAGCGGAAAGCGGTCAAACAAGCGGTTTCAGAGCAGTTGGATTACGTGGAGCGCGGACTCTCCGATCTGGACAATTTGCTTGCAGCCCTGCCGAAGGACACGTTGAAACATCGCCAGTGGGAGCGACTGGCTACGCTCCGCAGTGTGGCCGAGCAGCAGCGAACGCATCTGGAGAATCCCCAAGCCTCCATTCCCGACAGGATCGTCAACCTGCGCCAGCCCCATGTGCGTCCAATCGTCCGGGGCAAAGCCGGGCATCCGGTGGAGTTTGGGCAAAAGCTCGGGTTTTCTGTGGTAGACGGCTACACCTTCATTGACGCGCAGAGCTTTGACAACTTCAACGAGGGCGTCACATTGATCGCAAGTGCGGAGAAATACAAAGCGCGTTTCGGGCACTATCCGGAGCGAATTCTGGCAGATACGATCTACCGAAACCGGGAAAACCGGCGCTTCTGCAAAGAGCACGGGATCCGGCTCTCGGGGCCGAGACTGGGGCGGCCCAAGGCTGACGAGTTGGAGGCTGACCGGGAGATGGCGTATCGCGATAGCTGTGACCGCAACATTGTGGAGAGCCGCAACGGCATTGCCAAGCGGCGCTACGGTTTAGACGGAATACTGACATACCTGAGTTGCACGGCAAAAACCGAGGCGGCTCTGGTTGTGCTGGCCATGAACGCCGCCCACTGCCTGAGAACACTTTTGCGCACTTTTTTTGCGCGGGTGTTCCGGCTGCTTCGCTGTTCTGAGGTTTTTTCCGGATTTGGCGGTTATCCAGTAGGACCTAAGGTACTTCATTTCACAGGTAGCTTTTCGGAGCTGCCTGTATTTTTTTGCGCATTTTTACCCGCGTGCGCAAAAACCATATACACGCGCCTATCTGTGAGGCTCTGACCTAATGAACGAAACGGGGAAAAGCGATAAAATATCTTTGCAAACCAAAAGCATTTCAACGGACGAAAAAATATCTTGCCTTTCTGTGCAAAGCTCAGACAATGAAGGTATGGAGAGAAAGAAAGCGCCGGAACGTTTTGGGAGAGAATGGAATCGGGAGGTGATAACACTTGAATCGTGATGCGGTAGCGGATATTTTTCAGAGAATCGGGCGTGCAAAGGCCGGCAGCAGAGAAAAGGAGCCGGGAGCCGGACCGTCTGCCAAGACCGTGAAGCAGCACAACGAAACGCCCGCCTTAGTCCATGAGCCGACGTCGGAGAGCGCGACCGAGGCAAAACAGGCGAGAGTGTACTGCTGCACGGAATGCGGCGCCGCCATGCGCCCGGCCATGTATATGCTTGGCGGAATCTTCGCGGCGGATGACGGCACGACAGTCCAAGCGGGCCATGCCGGGCAAAAACACATTGGAAACCTGTATTGCTGCCCGATGTGCGGCAGCCTGAAAGTGAAAATCAATACAGCGGGAAATAAGGAGGAGTAACAATGAGCCTGACGATCATCTCTGTGGACACCGGAAACAAGAACATCAAAACCCCGAACACACAGCCCTTCAACTCCGGGCTGATCTGCCACGGAACCAGCGCGCCGCCGCTGTCGGTGGAAACGCTGCGGTACGACGGGAAATATTACTCCCTGACCGAAAAGCGAATCCCGACCATGTTCGACAAGACGGAGACAGAGGATTTCTACATCCTGACACTTTTTGCCGCTGCGAAAGAGATTGCGGCGCAGGACGGCCCGAAGCCGGCATACAGGAAAGACATCTGCCTTGCCTTGGGCTTGCCGCCCACCCATCTGCAGGAGTTGAAGCCAAAGTATCTGAAATACTTTGGGCGCGGCGGCCAGCGCATCGAGTTCACATACAACGGGACGCATTATGACCTGCGCGTGGCGCGCGTGGAGGTCTTCCCGCAGGGCTATGCCGCCGTGGTGCCGTACCTCGGCAAAATCAGGGACAAGACGCGCAGCTATATCATCGACATTGGCGGCTACACGACCGACGTGGTGATGCTGAAAAAGGGCGGGGAGCCGGATCTGGATTTCTGCGAATCCTTTAACGCAGGCGTCATCCGTATGTTCGATCAGGTGCAGCGCGTTGTCCGTAACCGGCACCGGCGCGAGTTGGACGATTACATGGTGGACGCCATCCTGCGAGGGACCCTCGATCCGGGCGACGCCATCCGCAACGCTGCCTTTGAGGCAGCGAGCAGCTATGCCCGGACGCTGATTTCGTCCCTGCGGGAAAAGGGCGTCGATCTGGACATTGCCTATCCCATCCTGATCGGCGGCGGGTCGGCATTGATGAAAGACGTCATCGTAAGCGAGTTGGGCAGCCCGGAATACCTGCACGTTGAAGATGTGCGTGCAAACGCTATCGGGTATCAACTGCTCGCAAAGGCGCGTATGAACCATGACGAGGCCGGCTGATGGAAAATGTCGGAAAGAAACCGGATGTGGCGCGCATCCCGCTGACGTTCGATTGCAGCGACGAAACGCAGTGCATGGTCTGCAATCTGCTCAAAAGCGCAGGCTACGGAAAGCGCACGCCCATCGTCGTAAAAGCGATCTGCCTGCTGATGGGCCGTGCAAACAGCGCTGAGGACGACGGAAATGCCGCTGTAAGCGACGAAAAATTGTCCGCACTCGTATATGAGGCTGTCGTAAAAGCGCTGAGAGACACGGGACGCAGCGGCGCTGAGAACATCCGCACACCGACGGAGGAAGTTCGGGAGGAAAAAGAACCGCAGCAGAAGACGGAGAAAAAGGAAACCGCCGTAACCAGACTGGCGGAATACGATCTGCCGGAGGACGTCATCAACAGCGCGCTGGCCTTTGCCGACCGATTCGGTTAAAAAAACCGCAGCCAAAGCTGCGGTTGATATACGGGTCTATTCTGATTTTTCGACAAGCACTTCATCGTCATCCAAATCCACAATCCGTCCGAGATTTCGCAGGGCATAGGCGAGCTTGCGGCGTGTTTCAGGGGGAATTTTCTTCAGCCGCTCCGTACTGTTCGCCAGCTCGTAAAGCCCGGCCAATGTACAGCTCGAAAACAACGCGGCCAGCTCATAGATGGCGCGGTCGAGCGCGCTCTGGCGCGGCGGAAGCGTCGTTACGGCCTCAATATCGTACCCGAAAAGGTAACAAAAACGGAGGTATAGATCCAAGGAGAGAATACCGCGATCCCGAACGACAATGTTTTGGTACGTTGATTCATAGGGAAGGCCAAGCAGCTCGCTGAAATCCGGCAGGCTGAAATTGTTGCTCAATCGGACGCTCTCCATCTTGGCGCGTACCGCGTCGGCCGTGGCCTCGCTCCAGCACACCATTTCATCTTGTTTGGCCTTCAGCGCGTTGTATTTTTCGTCCTTCAAAGCAATGTCTCCTTTGCGTGTTGTCTTATCGGCTGACCCTCGTGTAGAGGCATAAATTGAAATATTTCCGAAAAAACCGTCTACAAAACCACGATATATTTTATCATACCGCAACGCAAATTGCAAGTGATGAGAAAGGATGGAAAGAGATGCCAGTTTTGATCTATATGGAATCCGCATACCGAAGGGCCGATGGGACAGGCGTCATTCGCTGCGAGGCCATGCTGCCGGGGGACGGTCAGGCGACCATCAGTAAGGTGGTGCGCGACACCACGGCGCGCCAGATGACAAGAGAGAAGCTGCTGTTGCTGGCAGAGCTGCTGCAGAACGGGGTGCCGGACAGTAATGGAGAGCGGCGGAAGCTGCGGCATGTTGAAATCTTGGTTTACACCACCGATCAAGCGTTTTGGGACGATCTTCGCATTCAAGCGGATGCGGAGATGACAAACAGTCCGCAGCAGTCACGGAACAGCGATGTCTGCGCTCAAATCATAAGGCAGTGCCGTGACAACGGGTGTCGGCTGCGCAATATGGGAAATTCGCTGCTGCAGAAACTCGTTCGCAGCGAGGCATACCGCTATCTTGAAAATCAGGAGGTTTCGCCAAATGACGGGACAGGAAAAATTGCCTGACGGCTTGGAATGCTGCTTCAAGGCATTGGCAAAAGCTGTTTTTTCGGAGGAGGGGACAGTGTATTTCCACAGGACGTTTATCAGTTTTGACGGCTCGGACAGGACAAGGGTCATCACCCGCTATGCCAATACGGCAATGGAAAAAGGCGGCGACATCGCCGTTGCCGCGAGGGCCGTTATGATCTACCCGGCCATCAAGTGGCTGTTGAAAGCGCGGGAGATCGAAGCCGTGATCGCCGCGCTGCCCGAAGAAGCGGCGCAGGGCGATTTCTGCCGTCTGGTCGGGATGCAGTCGATGCTGGTGCGGCTGACGGGTGAAAAGCCGGAGATGCGTCTGCAGGTGCGCCGTGAGTTCTTTGAACGCTGCCAGGAATTTACTGATGTGGTTTTCAAGGCGGTGTTGGAGAGCGTGTACAGAAAGTCAACACGGAAAAACATGGCGCGGCCCCGGCTTGCGATGCTGCTGCTGGGCGAGGATGACGGCGTGGCTGGGCAGGAAGAAATCTCGACGCACACAATCAAGACCTACTATCTGGAAATCATCGAAGCGGTAGCCGCGCATTCCGGTGAGCAGATTCGGACTTTAATGAGCGGCCTGATGCCGGACACCGGCCCCAAAACGGCAGAGCTTGCCGTGCTGTACCACAACACGGATTTGCTGTTGCGGGAATATGCAAGGATCGTGCGCGGGTACTGCGCCGACGGGCAAAAGCTGCTTGGCGCCCGCGAAAACCGGTATATCGAACAGCGCCGGGAGCAATCGGTTTTGGTGGCGGAATACGTCAAGCTTATCCGTGGCGCAGTGGAGATGACGAAGGATTTTCCGGGCAGCCGGGGCGACATTTACACGGTGCTGGACGCGCTGACATCCGACGGCAGCGACCAGAAAACGGATGCCGAGCTGGCGCGGGAAGTATGTATGTCCGCTGCTTCCTTTTCACGGGAAAAGGGGCGGGCGTTGTCTGTGCTGGGAGCAGTGCTTTGGGGCTGTGACGCAAATGCCCTGACAGACCTGCTTATTTAAGTGTACCCATTTCGAAGAGTGCCGCATTGGACACATGAAAAAATGATGCAAGGAGGGAAACGCCGTTTGGCGGCGCAAAAACTGTTATGGAATCTATGGTGAACCTGACCGGCTTGATGTCCAAGCCTGAAAAAGATACATCCAAAAAGACTTTTATCCGTACCTGTAAACTGTGTGGCCGAGACTTTATTGCCCCGACCAACAACACCATGCGCTGCCCGGAATGCCGGAAGGTGATGCGTCAGCAGCAGTCGGCAGCGTCCTACAAAAGATTTTTAACAAAAATGGAGATGCGCAAAATGAGAGAGAAAACAACGCAAGGAGGCGTCACCGCAGAAAAGAAGAAGGACGGTGTGCCCATCAGCTACTGGTCGGCGGCACTGAATATGCTTGCGTGGAAAGCAGGACTGTCCTACGGCAAAATACAGGTATGGGCACAATTCCATCCGGAGGAATACGGCAAGTGGATGCACGAGCTGCGCCTGAGCTACGAGAAAGCTGCGGAGGACGGTACGCTGAAAGACGGCATTGTAACCTTGCCCAGCTACATGCCTGAAAGTCTTCCCCGGCGTGCAACGCCTCTGCCGCACGGGTGGAGCACCGAAAAGCATATCATCGGAAAATAGGGAGCACCGGCGATGGCAAGAGAACAATTTGTTCGGTCTGAGGACTATCGCAGCCGCTATATTGCAGAGCATCCCGGCTGGCATGGACAGTGGTATATGTGCCCGTATTGCGGCCGTTTTGTGAAAAAAGACAGGATGCAGGTCGATCATATCATTTCCATTGATCTCGCAAACCGGCAGCCGCTGTACCGATGGCTTGTGCCGAAAGAGGGGATCAACAGCGAAAAGAACCTGACGGCGGCGTGCGAAAAATGCAATCTGAAAAAATCGAACCGGGGTGGCTGGTGGATCGTGCGCGCAAAGCTGGGACACGGCTGGTATGCCGCCGTATGGGTTTTGCTGATTCTGTTGATAGTGGGCGCTCTGACAACAATCCTCTGCGGGGCGCTGACTCCGCAAGGGGTGCTGGCATGGCTGGGAATGGAGATCACAAAACTGGTTCTTGTTATGCGCCGGTATGTCGATAGCCTGCTGGATGTTTTCCTGAAAAGCCTGCGGGAGTACCATATACTTTGAGAGGAGAAAAGCAATATGCGTTTTCCAAGACCCCGATTATCCGAGCTGCGTTGCATGAAAGAACCGTACATTCGGAATATGTTTATCAAAAACGCCGCCGCATTTCTGCTGAGTATTTTTGTCGGCGTGGTTGCTGTAATCGCTGCGAAAACAGGCACGGCGCTGCTGCCGGTACTCTTTATGGCGCTCTATTTTCTCGTCAGCGCAATCGGCGTCGCATGGAACGCGGCGGCGGGACGTTATGTAGTGGTGCGAGCTGCGGCGGTAGCTTGTGAGGAACAAAGGGACGCAGTGCGGCAAAAGCGCTCGGTCTACCGATTCATCCCGGTGGATGAGGACGGCAACTATCTGAGTGAACAGGGTGCGTATGACATCTTTTTGGATTTTGCCAGCAAGAAGAAAAGTCCTCGTTTCAACTTCTTTATCGGACGGACATATGTGCTGGTGTTCCACATTGATAATAGCAGGCAACTGAACGAGCGCACGCTTGCGGCAGTATACACCGGCTGAAAACAAGGAGGGAGGCAGAGTGCTCTGGAAAATCATCGTCATCGTGGCCGCCTTCTTTCTTTTTCGCCGGGCAAGAAGACGCCGGCCTGCGCTTACCTGTTTGAAGCTGTGGAGAAAGACGCTGTACCGGCGGCACAAGCCTGTGGAAGCTGAGTTGCTGCGTGTGGAGGAAAGGAACGGGACAAACCTGCTGGTATGCGACGTGCCGAGCCTTCAAAAGCACGCACTGATTTCCGTGGACAGGAAAAGGGCACAGCAGTTTCGACGGTATCTTGCGTCGCTGGAGGCAAAAAACGGCGAAGAAGCCCGGCCGGGAATCCGGCTGGAACAATACAAGGTAGACGGCGATACGTTCTTTCTGACGGCGCAAAGCGAGCCGAAGCAGGCGGTATATATCCCAAGCGCGCAGCGGGAAAGAGAGGCGCAGCAAAAATGCAAGAAGGCGTGGGAGGCGGGCATTGTCCTGCTGGCGGCCGGTGCGGTTTCCGGGCTTGCAAGCGCGTCGGTAGGCGCGGCGCTTGTTGCGGCCGGAGGTGCGGCGTTGGCGTTAAATCAGCCGTTTGCGGATGTGTCAGTATGGAAAGAACAGTGCTGCCTGAAACCGCGCCCGGTCGAGGAGATGCCCGCTGATGCGAAAAACGAATACCCAGAGGATTACTCGCAGTGGAGCGCCGCTGCGAAGTACCTGTATGCGTTTACGGCAAAGTATAACGAAGTGGCTGATGAGAAGATGCCGGAACGCATCGAGGCCGAGGCTGAATCCGGGGCTGTACCCGCGCCTTCCATGGGGGTAAAAGAAACAGGCGGCGCTGCCGATGTAGAGCAGATCGTGATGGAAAATATCTTATCGGAAACCGCCGCGCCGTGCCCGGTAACACAAGGTGAGGAAAGTGCTTTGCCGACATTTTCAAGAGGATTTCAGAGAACGAGATATGCCGGCAAAGACAAACAGGCCACTTTGCCAAAAGCGGAGTGAAAATATTGTTAAAAGCCCTTGCGCTTCTGTGCAAAGCTCTTAATATAAGGGTATAGCATAGATTTCACCGCATCACTTTTCGATTCACAACCTGTTATAAGAGCAGACCTTTTCGCTATGAGAGGGGCTGCTCTTTTTACATATAAGAACAAAAAACACAAAATTTTTGGAGGTAAGTAACAATGACAAATCTGAACTCTTTTTCCGTGGCCGGCAACCTGACCGGCGATCCGAAAATCAAAACCGATGAGAACGGGGAGGTCCGCAGCGTTCTGTTCAATGTTGCGGTCAACCGCAGCAAGGACAAGGCCGACTTCATCCCCGTCCGCCTTTCCGGCGCGCAGTACACGGCGCACATGCAGCAGAAGCTCGTCAAGGGCGCCGGTGTGATTCTGAATGGCCGCGTGGAAAACACGCAGTACAAGGATCAGAACGGGCAGAACCGGTCCTTCTTCGCTGTGACGCCCAGCTACATGATCGCCGGCCCGCGTGGTTCCGTGAATAACGGCACAGTTCATGGCCGGCTGACACATGACCCGGAGTTGCGCAAGACGCCGCAGGGCAAATCCGTTGTCGCTTTCTCCATCGCCTGCAACCGTTCCTACAAGAACGGAAACGGCGAGTGGGTGGACGCCCCGGCGAGCTTTCTCAATGTGGTCGCGTGGGAAGCGCAGGCGGAATTTGTCTGCAAGTATTTCCACAAGGGCGACCCCATTCTGGTCTGTGGCTCCATCCAGAGCCGGCAGTATACCACCAAGGAGGGAGAGCAGCGCACCGCGTATGAGATTTTGGCGAACAATGTGAGTTTTGCCAGCGAAAGGGATGCCGGCGCCAACGCTACGCCCGCGCCTGCTGCCCAAAAGCCGCTGGCGGCTGCGAATCCCGGCGAATATTCCGCTGAGGACTTTGCGGCGGTCGCTGACGACGAGGATCTTCCCTTCTGAGGCAGCGGCCCTATTTTTCAGACCGAATAATAACAAATAGACAGGGCGCACGAGTTGTTTTTTGCTCGTGCGCCCTGCCGTACTTAAAGTGAGGTAATAACAATATGTTTATTGGTAAGCGGATGTTTCAGTTCCAGGAATCGAAACTTCTCAATGAAATTGCGGGGCTTCCCGACATTCTCAAAGACCGTGACCTGTATAACGGGAAAAAGTTTGTGAACGTCCCGGACGCCGCCACGCCGCGAGAGGCAGTAATCTTTAAGACGACCGGCGTCTGCAAGCCGGGTATTCTGTCGCCGGATTTCGCCAAAGCGCTTGCGAGAGCCGCGATGGTCGAGACCGGTGTCTCTTGCGGCGCATACGGCTGGAACACGGAAGTCTGTATCGGAGAATGGCGCTGTAATCCCGTTTTCACAAAAGAAGGCGGCGACGCGTCGGTCGGCGAACTGCTGAATCTTGCTTTTGTGAGCGGGACGGGGCGGTTCGTCGGAGACCAAGGCGGCCGGTCAGTCAATGTTGCCACTATCGGATACGCGCCTTTCCTTTTCACCTTGTGGGGCTTCTTTTTGGAGAAGTGCGACGGGTTTAAGGATGCGTTTGATGATTATTGCTGTAAAGCAAATGATCCGAACACGCAGGTAGAAGCGCAGATGGCCGCGTGCCGCATGGCCGCAATCGCAAGAGAGGCTTTGGAACTCAATGTGATCACTGCAGATCTGCCGACTTCGGCCAATATGCGCCTGCTCACGGCGCCGCAGCGTGCATCTAAACGTTTCGCGCCGGAACATCAGAAAGGAACGTTCACGAATTTTCAGGGCGACGGCTCGACCACAACCAAACTGAAATCCTTCCGTTCCGTAAAGAAGTTTATCGGTGCGTTCGCAAATCCCGACAGGACGCTGACGGAGGAGGAGCAGGCGCTGGTGCCTGACATTTCCTCTGACTATGTGCTGCCGAAAGAGATCGTGACGGTCTGCCAGAGTGCGACTTGTTCCCCTACAAGTCTGAAAAGATGAAAAGGGGCACTGTAAATAACAGTGAACTGGTAATCCGATAGGTGGAATGATGGGGTAACGCCCTGAAACGCCTAGCCTGATACTCCGGCTGGCGTATGTAAGCGAAAGCTGATACGTCAGAAGCCCGGTGAAGTCGGCTGAGAGTTGCCGCAGGCGAGCAATCGTCCGAAAGCTGTCCAGAGATGGGCGGTGCAACCTATAGGCCGGGGGTCTATAAAGCATCCATGGTGAGAATGTCTTAGCAGACTGACGAACTTGCGAATGTACGGGTCTAAAGACCGGTGATTCAGAAATGTTTCACGACAGAAATCTGCAACCAGCGCGGTAAAGTAGAAATTTTGACGACAAAATACCGTAGCGACCGAAAGCGAAAGCTGGCGGGGCCGTTCAAGCTGGCAGGCTCAAAGCAAGCACCTAAAGATGTATGCACAGATAGGACTATCGGAACAAGGAAAGGTATCGGCGCTTCCGCAAGGAAACGAGGCTGGCGAAGAACAATAAGCAGCCTAACCGATGCTGAAAAGCAGAGGTCGAACCAACGAAGCGCCTGTAATGGGTGTGGAGGGATGGCCTCAAGTCGTTGTAAACTAAAAGTCATTTATCATCACTTACGTAGGATTTCGGGTATGACAAAAAAGTCGCCCCTGATTTTAAATAGTGTTTACACGAGCGATATGGTATAATGGGAGCAAGAGATCCGAAAGAGGTGTTCCCATGAAGAATGAACAACAACGCCACGACATCAGCGATGCGGTATGGAGCCTGCTGGAGCCGCATCTGCCAGGACAACGAGGGCAGTGGGGTGGAATAGCCCAGGATAACCGGC
>ERZ1106941.447-NODE-447-length-60582-cov-11.092207_pt1 | contig 60582 bp, 56 predicted proteins | sample MGYA00403670_ERZ1106941 | MGnify/ENA primary metagenome ERZ1106941 (study PRJEB35170, sample SAMEA104062400) | human gut metagenome | biome: human gut; feature: human-associated habitat; material: faeces | place: Denmark | collected 2012-06-04 ...
GGTATATCTACACCTATAACTTTGAAAGATGCCATCAGTCCATTGGGAACAAACGACCTGCCGAGGTATACTATCCGGTAATGCTTCTGGAGGCAGCCAGAGCAGCCGCATAATATAAAAATCCGGAAGATGCTTCACACATTTTCCATGTAACTCGTCAACATATTAGTTCAAGATAAAAATATCAAATTTTTGTCTTGACAACTGAGCCATTATAGTATCATATAGAGTTATAGAAAGAACTATATACTAGCAGTGATCGAGATGTACTTGATTTTGATAAAGTTGAGGTATATAATTCAATTAAATTAGTATGAATAAAATAGCGAAGTATAAATTTGAGAATGCTTGTAAAATATGCGAGGGTAGATGTTTAATATATGTTTGAAATTGGTAGAATGGAGAATAATATGACACAGAAAACAATTAGTCAAATTTTAAAATTCAGAGATGATAGAGAATGGAAACAATTCCATAATCCGAAAGATTTAGCAATTTCAATTTCTTTGGAGGCATCAGAATTGTTAGAAGTATTTCAGTGGAGTGGTGCAGATACTTCTTCGGACAAGAAAATTGAAAAAATAAAGGAAGAGCTTGCGGATGTTGTTAATTACTGTGTCTTAATGGCTGATGTATGTGGATTAGATTTGGATGAAATAGTGCAAGAGAAAATCAAGCGAAATGGTGAAAAATATCCAATTGAGAAGGCAAGGGGAAAGAGTGATAAATATGATAAGCTGTAATGATGTGAGGTGTTGTTATGCTAGTTATGAATGAAATTCAAGAGTTTAAATTCAATCAATGTGGATTGCAAAAATTAAAAGAGATATCAAAGGGAACAAACTGGCCTGTAGTCTATCTTATTCACGATGATAATAATCTTTACATTGGCGAAACCACAAGTGCAGCTACACGAATGAGTCAGCATTTGAAAAATGCCGAAAAGAAGAATTTAAAGGTTATAGAGATTGTATTTGATGGACGTTTTAATAAATCAGTTATTTTAGATTACGAGCAGCGTTTGATAAAATATTGTTCTGTTGATGGTAGATTTAAAAATATACTTAATAAAAATAAAGGCCAGCAGGCAATACATGATTATTATCAGAGAAAGTTTTACCGAAATCAGTTTGCTGTTCTATGGCAGGAAATGATTAATAAAAATCTTGCAAAAAATTCGCTTGAAATAATCGAAAACAAAAATATATTTAAGTTTTCTCCATATAATGCATTAACTGGCGAACAGAATGACGTGAGCATCAATGTAATGAATGAAATTATAGATAGCTTTGCAGATAATAATAGGGGGATTAGTCTTGTTCATGGGTGTGCAGGTACAGGAAAAACCGTTTTGGCAATTAGTATAATTAATTCATTAGTGAATGTTGTTAATATAGATGATAGTTTGTTAGCTGCTAAGGCAGAGGCGTTTGAAGATGATATTGATGAAAATAAACGAAATACTTTGTTAAGGGTAAAAAAATATATTCAAACACAAAGAGGCGGAAAATCTTTTAAAATAGGACTTGTATTTCCTATGCCGGGAATTAGAGGAACAGTCAAAAAAGTATTTAAAGAGTGTGGTAATGGGCTTGTGAGTAAAATGGTTATAGGTCCAACAGATGTAATTAAAGAAGATTACGATATAATTTTTGTGGATGAATCTCACAGATTGTCAAAACGTAAAAATCTTACGGGATATAAATCATTCGATGATGTAAGCAGAACCTTAGATTTAAAACCAACCGAAACTAATCAGCTTGAATGGGTTTTAAAATCAGCAAAACACATTGTTCTTTTTTATGATAAGACTCAGAGTGTAAAGTCATCCGATATTACACATGAGGAATATCAAAATACTTTGAAAAAGTATGATTATGTAATTAATGAACATATACTTGAGACTCAGATGAGATGTGAGGGTGGAGATTCTTATCTTCGGTACATTAAGGATGTAATGGCATGCAGGCGAAAAAAACGTGACAATATAGAAAATTATGATTTCTTGATTTTTGATGACGTTGATCTTCTTGTTGAAACTGTACGAAAAAAAGATGATGAAATGGGATTATGCAAAACAGTTGCAGGATTTTCCTGGGAATGGAAAACAAAACAAAGGAATAAACCTAAAGATGATATGTCATGTTATGATATGCTCGTTCAAAAGGACGAATATGATATTATGATTGAGAACCACAAGTATATTTGGAATTTGACCAATGAATCATGGGTTACTAGACAGGATTCGCATTGGACAATTGGATGCATTCATACTACGCAGGGATATGACATGAATTATGTTGGAGTTATATTTGGTAAAGAGATTGACTATGATTTTAAAAAGAATTCAATTGTAATTAATTTAGATGAGTATAAAGATTCGAAAGTAAAAGAAAGAACGGATGAAGAAACATTAAAACAACTAATTATTAATACTTATACTACCATTTTAACTCGTGGAATAAAGGGCTGTTATGTTTATGCATATAATAAGAATATGCAGAAATATCTGAAACAGTTTATTGTTCCGGCGAATGAAGTCACGTTAGAAGAAAAAAAGACTTCAGATACATAAATGGTTTAAATAGTTCTTGTTTTTAAGTTGATTGTTGTAGCAGAGAAAGTATAATTGACTTGTATGGTTAAGCATTATAGGTTAAAATAATTATGAGTGATTTAGGTAAATGATGGTGTGATAAGATAAGTTATCGCCAGAAAGCAAAAGAAAAATTTTAAATTATATATCGTTTCAATATTATTGATGTGTACAGAACTTTTGAGTATTGAAAGGTATTAAAAGGATATGAGAAATTATGATTAAAGTACTTTTTATCTGCCACGGCAATATCTGTCGCAGCACCATGGCGCAATTTGTTTTCCAAGACATGGTAAACAAGCGTGGTCTTTCCGACCAATTTACAATTGATTCCAAAGCGACGAGCACGGAGGAGTTAGGCAACCCGCCACACCGCGGAACCGTGCGCAAACTAAGTCAGGTAGGAGTGCCGGTTCTGCCACATAGAGCGAGCCAGTTAAGCCGCAGCGATTACGACAAATTTGACTACATCATTGGCATGGATACCTGGAATATGAAGAATATAAACCGGATTTTAGGCGGTGACCAGGAGGGGAAAGTCAGCAAACTTTTAGCGTGGAGCGGAGATGGAAGAGATATTGCAGACCCATGGTATACCGGCAATTTTGACGAGACGTATGATGATGTTTTAGAGGGATGCGAAGCATTTCTTACTTTTCTTTTGGAGAATGGTCTGTTATACTAGACAAGATAAGATAATAAAATGTATCAAAAAGAGCAGTGATTGATTCATTGGAAAGGAAGGATGACATGAAAGTACTGATGGTAAATGGAAGTCCTCATAAAGAAGGCTGCACATATACGGCGCTGAAAGAAGTGGCAGGTGCGTTAGAGAAATATGGCATTGAATCGGAAATTTTCTGGGTTGGTAATGGAGAAATTGCCGGTTGTATCGGATGCGGAGCCTGTGCGAAGACGGGAGAAGGATGTTTCCGCAAGGACGTTGTAAATGAATTTGTTGCGAAGGCCGGAGAGGCGGACGGATATATATTTGGTTCGCCGGTACATTATGCTGCGGCAAGTGGAGCATTGACATCATTTATGGACCGTGCGTTTTACAGCGGTGGCAGTAAAATGACCGGAAAACCGGCAGCAGCTGTAGTAAGTTGTCGTCGTGGAGGAGCGTCGGCGGCATTCGACCAGATTAATAAGTATTTTACCATTAACTGTATGCCGGTTGTTGGTTCCCAGTATTGGAATCAGGTGCATGGGGGCAAGGCAGAAGAAGTGAAGCAGGACGAAGAGGGAATGCAGACGATGCGGACGCTCGGAAACAATATGGCATGGCTTCTTTCATGCATTGAAGCAGGAAAAGAGAAGGGCATTACATTCCCGGAGAGAGAACCGGTAATCCGTACAAACTATATTCGCTAATAATGCGTGGGGTTACACAAGAAAAAATTAGGAGGGCCACACATGAATATTTGGCATGATATCAGCAAGGAGCGGATTTCTTCGACCGATTTCATTGCGACAATTGAGATATCGAAAGGAAGCAAGAAAAAATACGAATTAGACAAAGAAACGGGATTGATTATTTTGGACCGTATTCTTTACACTTCGACCCATTATCCGGCGAACTATGGATTTATCCCGAGAACGCTCGGCGATGACAAGGACCCGCTTGACGTACTTGTGATTTGCTCGGAGGAAATTGAGCCAATGTCGCTGGTTCGCTGTTACCCGATTGGCGTTATGTACATGCGTGACAATGGGGATATGGATGAGAAAATTATTGCGATTCCGTACAACGACCCAACATACAATTACTATACCGACATTGAGCAGCTGCCGGAGCACATCTTTGAAGAGATTCAGCACTTCTTCTCGGTATACAAAGATTTAGAGAATAAGGAAACAGACGTCAAGGACTTTGGTGGTCCGTCAGAAGCAATTGCGGTTATTGAAAAATGTATTGCCAACTATGAGAAAAAATACGACGATAAAAAGTAATGAAACAATGAAATGGTTTATCATGCGATAAACAGTACGCATATGAAAAATCCCTGTCAATTTCGGGTGAGATTTTCACCCGAAATGACAGGGATTTTTTTGAATCATTAACAATTAACTTTCCTGCAAATAAAGAGCGTTTGCAGCAATTACTTTTTTCATGGCTTCCTCGCCCGGAGCACCGATGGTGTTACGTTTTTCTACGCATGTTTTCATCGAAATTGCTTCGTAGATATCCTCTTCAAAAACAGGAGAAATCTTTTTATACTCTTCCAATGGAAGGTCGTCGAGTGGAATTTTCTTCTCGATACAAAGCAGCACTAACTGTCCGATGATGCCGTGTGCATCACGGAAAGGAACGCCGTGGTTGACTAAGTAGTCAGCGGCATCGGTCGCATTTGTGAAACCATGTTTTGCGCTGTCTTCCATAATTTCCTTATTAAACTTCATTGTGTCAATCATGCCGGTAAACAGTGCCAGACATCCCTTTACGGTGTCAATGGCATCAAAGGTAAATTCCTTGTCTTCCTGCATATCTTTGTTGTAAGCAAGCGGAATTCCCTTCATTGTTGTCAGCATTGAAATCAAAGCACCGTATACACGACCGGTTTTTCCTCGGACAAGTTCGGCGATGTCCGGGTTCTTTTTCTGTGGCATGATGCTGGAGCCTGTGGAATAAGAATCATCAATTTCAACAAAACGGTATTCGTTTGAATTCCACAGAATGATTTCTTCACAGAAACGGCTCATATGCATCATAATCGTCGAGAGAGCACTGAGCAGTTCAATGAGGTAATCACGGTCGGAAACCGAATCCATACTGTTAAAGGTAGGGCCGTCAAACTTCAAAAGAGAAGCGGTGTACTCGCGGTCCAAAGGGTAGGTTGTTCCGGCGAGAGCGCCGGCACCGAGCGGACAGTAATTCATCCGGTCGTAGATGTCGCGCAGGCGGCTTCGGTCGCGGCGGAACATTTCAAAATAAGCCCCGAAATGGTGAGCAAGTGTCACCGGCTGAGCTTTCTGCAAATGGGTAAAGCCCGGCATAAAAGTATCAATATTTTCTGACATGATCCGGTGAATTACCACCATCAATTCCTTGAGCAAATCATTGATTTCAACGATTTCATCTCTTGTGTATAATTTCATATCCAAAGCAACCTGGTCGTTTCGGCTGCGTCCGGTGTGAAGTTTTTTGCCGGGATCTCCGATGCGTTCAATCAGGTTTGCCTCCACGAAACTGTGAATGTCCTCGTGTTCCGCAGTGATTTCTAAAGCACCGCTCTCTAAATCATTCAGGATTCCCTGCAGGCCATCGACAATGGCATCTTTTTCAGAAGTAGTTAAAATCCCCTGTTTTTCTAACATTGTTACATGTGCAATACTTCCTAAAATATCCTGTTTGTAAAATTTCTGGTCATAGGAAATGGAAGCGTTAAAATTGTGTACTAACTGATTGGTCTCTTTGGTGAATCGTCCTCCCCAGAGTTTCATAAGTATCCTCCATTCTTAAGCCTGATAAGCAGGCGGTTATTTAATGTTACATCCAACAGATGTTCTCCCACAGCATCATAAACATACTATCATTTACAAAGAAAATTAGCAATAGAAAATTGACCGATTGGAGGCGGCGTGGTAAAATGAATATCAATGCCGTTGGAAATAGAAACGAAACGGTAAATTAGTTTAAGGGGGATATGGCAGATTGAAAAAAATAATAAAGACAATTGGCTGGACGCTGCTTGCCCTCCTTGTCTGTTACGGCTTGGAAGTGTTGTTTCGTGCCTTGTTTGGACTTGCGTTACATAAAGGGATGACAAAGCAGGAACAAATTCGAGTGCAGATTATGGCAAATTTTATTTTGAAATTGGTTGTATTATTTGTGTTTGGTTTCTGGTATGCCGTGCGGGAAAATAAATGGCATTACAGACCGGATTACCGCCCATTATTTACGGTAAAACGTATCGCCGGTTTGACGGCGATTGGGCTGTTTGGACAGTATGCGATTGGCATCACCGTTGGATTTTTGCGGTATCTTCTGCCAAACATATTTGCTTCCTATGACAATGTGAGTGAGATTTTAAGCCTGAAAAACGGTTCTCCGTTTGCTGTGCTGCTTCTTGTTGTTGTCGTGGGACCGATTGCGGAGGAACTACTGTTTCGCGGCGTGATTTACGGCGGACTTAGAACTTGTTTTCCGGTTGATGTGTCAGCACTTGTTTCGGCACTGATTTTTGGTATATACCATAAAAATATTGTTCAGGGATTGTATGCGGCTGCCTTTGGTATTATTTTGGCGTACATCTTTGAAAAAACACAGAGTATCTGGGGAAGCACCCTTATGCATATGGCATTTAATTTAAGTTCTTATTTAATCAGTGGAATCGGACAATGGTTTGCCTATCGGCAAATCCGGATTGCTTCTATCTGGTATGTGATTTTTTATGTACTTTGCATTGTGGTTGTGGCGGCAAGCATTTATTCGCTGCGCCGGCTGCCGAACCGATATGATGAAATTAGAAAAAGGAATGGAGATGTGGAAGGATGAGAACCTTTGCAAAATCAGATAAATTACATGGAGTATGTTACGATGTGAGAGGCCCTGTTCTGGATGCGGCAAATGAGATGAAACGCCAGGGCACGGAGATTCTCCAATTAAATATAGGAAACCCGGCACCATTTGGTTTTCAGGCACCTTCGTGGATTTTGGACGCTATCCGTGATGCACTGGATGACCCAATGAGTCAGGGCTATAGCGAGTCCAATGGTATTGTTGAGGCACGTGAGGCGATTTTAGATTATCACCGGTCAAAGGGGCTGCCGAATTTGGAGATGAACCACATTTACATCGGAAACGGGGTCAGTGAAATGATTTCCCTTGCGATGCAGGGCTTGTTAAATGATGGTGATGAAATTTTGATTCCGGCACCGGATTACCCATTGTGGACAGCTGCGGCAAAATTGGCAGGAGGAACGCCGGTTCATTATATTTGTGATGAGAAATCCAACTGGTATCCGGATATTGCGGATATGGAGAAAAAAATCAATTCCAGAACAAAGGGAATTGTTATTATTAACCCGAATAATCCGACAGGTGCTTTGTATCCAAAAGAAGTGTTAGAGCAGATTGTGGAGCTGGCAAGACGCCATGAATTGATTTTATTTGCGGATGAGATTTATGACAGACTTGTTTTTGATGGCAAAACGCATACATCGATTGCATCTTTGGCGCCGGATTTGTTTGTAGTAACGTTTAACGGACTTTCCAAATCAGACCGCATAGCGGGATTTCGCAGCGGCTGGATGGTGCTTAGCGGAGACTTGTCAAAGGGCAAAGGCTACATAGAAGGAATTAACATGCTTTCGTCCATGCGTTTGTGTGCCAACGTGTTAGCACAGCACGTGGTGGCACCGGCACTGAAAAACAGACCGGATGTTGACCCGCTTTTATTACCGGGCGGCAGATTATATGAGCAGCGAAAATGCATCTGTGAGGCGATTGATGGTGTGGATGGTTTGTCTGTTGTTCATCCGGAAGCGGCCTTTTATATCTTCCCACGTATTGATGCAAAGCGTTTTGGAATTCAAAATGATGAGCAGTTTGTGTTAGACTTTCTGCGTGAAAAACATGTGCTTTTGGTACATGGCGGCGGATTTAACTGGGCAAATCCGGATCATTTCCGTATTGTCTATCTGCCAGAGGTGTCCGTTCTTACAGAATCTATGAAGAAGATGGATGAATTTTTGGAAAAATACCGCTAGGATTGTCTTGCTTTTTAAAACAGTTTTCGGTATAATGAAATTAAGTTTGGAGATTTTTGTGAAAGGAGAAATAAGATGTCGGCGATGTATGTTGAGGATATTACAAATCGAACCAATCAGGCAGCAAGTATATCGCTGTCCGCTTCGCATACAAAGACATCCATTACTCCGTTTCAGAAAGTGTTAGAAAAGGAAAATGCATTGTATGCTGCGGCTTCTGAGGAAAACACAAAAAGTGCGTCGCTGAAAAAGACGACAGCAAAGACGACAGAAAAAACATCGTCAGCATCAAAGACAAACAAAACGTCGAATGATACTTCCGAGAGTACAGGAAGCACGACGTTAAAAGGTATCTTTGAGCGGGCGGCAGAAAAATATGATATTTCCTATGATTTCTTAGTTGCCGTGGCAAAGGCAGAATCAGATTTTAACACAAAGTGTGTTTCCTCTGCCGGAGCACAGGGAATTATGCAGGTGATGCCGGAAGAACAGAAGGGGTTAGGAATCAAAGATCCGTTTGATGCCGAGCAGAATATTATGGGAGCGGCAAAACTTCTGAAAGCGCATTTGAAGAAATTTAACGGTGATTACACATTGGCGGCAGCGGCATATAACGCCGGCAGCGGTGCGGTGAAAAAGTACGGCGGTGTGCCACCGTATAAAGAGACGACAAATTACGTGAAAAAGATAAAGAAATTTATGCAGGAAGGCGTTACTGTTCCGAACCGCAAGGTTTCGACTACTTCCGATGCATATGAGGGAAGTGGTGCTTCTACTGGTGTAGAGGAGAAGAAAACAACGTCACAATCGACTGATACGACTGCAGTAAAAGCGACGGCTTCAGATTTTGAAAAAGTTACGGTGGCAGTTGGAACCGGCGATAATGCGGTTACAATGACATATGGTGCTTATTTGAAATATTTAGAAATGGGGAGCACCGGCGTCGGTTGATGCGGCACTCCCTCATACAAGTTTAAGAAAGAAGATTTTGCATGGCAGTCTGATAGAGGATATCACTTTTCGACTGCCAGTTTTCGCATACTTTGATAGCATCTGTTTCCGTGGCAACGTCTAGAGACAGCTGCATGAGAACATGATTGCCGTCGCGCAGTGTACAGGTGGCGAGATAGGTGCCATCGTTTGTCGCATGGTAGTCACTCACTAAAGATGTATCATCAATGATTTCAAATTTGTGTTCTTCTAAGTAATGATTGATTTCGTCCCGAATTTCTCTTGATAAAGGAGCACCAAACAACTCTAATGTTTCGGCACCCGCTTCGGTCAGCGTGTAGTACGTTAAATGATAGGTGCTGTCCTCTTTGATTAAATCCGCTTCTAACAATTCCCCAAAGGCATTTTGTAAATTAAAATAATTTGTGTAGCCGCGGTCTGTGATGTAATCGGAAATCACGCCGGGCGGCAGTGGAGAATCTACTTTACTTAGTGTATATAAAATAATTAGTTTATAAATGGTAATTGAGCCATTTGGCATAGCAAATCCCTCCTTATTTCCCGTGATAAAATTTTCCCTGAAAAATATGTTCCTGCTTCATTTTTTTTTGAAGGGAGTTTAGAACCATTCGCTTGTTGGCACTCCACAGAGGAGCAATTAATAAGTCCTTTGGTCCGTCACCGGTCACACGGTGTATCACCATATCCGGTGGAAGAATCGAAAGTGCTTCGGTAATGTAGTCTAAATACTCATCCGGAGTCAGTGTTCGGAACATTTTATTTTCATAATCCAACGCTAAGTCGGTTCCTTTCAGTACATGCAAAAGCTGGAGTTTAATACCGTCACTTCCTATATCAGCAACATATCTTACCGTATCGATAAAGTTTTCTTTTGTTTCACCAGGCAGACCGGCAATCACGTGAGTTACAACATTCACACCGATATTTTGCAGGTTTTTTACTGCTGTTTCGTATATGGAGTTTGGATAACCCCGCCGGATGTAGCGGATGGTGTCCGGATGAATGGTTTGTAAACCGAGTTCAACGGTCACCGGCATTTTTCTACAGCAGTCGGCTAACAGCGAGAGAACATCGTCTCCTAAACAGTCCGGTCTCGTTGCAATAGCAAGCGTGACAACGGATTCATGTGTCATTGCTTCTTCCCAAGCCGCCCGCAAAGTTTCAACCGGTGCGTATGTAGCGGTGAAAGATTGGAAGTAAGCGGTAAAATGATGCCCTGCGTTTTTGTAACGGGAAACACGGGCAATGGCTTCTTCGATCTGTTCGGTAATGCTTCCTTTGGTGGCGGCAAAATCACCGGAACCGCTGCCACTGCAAAAACAACAGCCTCTTGTACCAAGCGTGCCATCGCGGTTTGGGCAGGTGGTTCCACCAGCCAGAGAAATTTTATATACTTTTTCACCAAAACGTTTTTTGTTCTCGTAATCCAGAGAGTGGTACGGTTTATCGCCCCATTTTTCCATGATTAATCAGCAATATGTGCTTTTACGGCAGCACTTACAACATCTGCAACGCGTGGATCAAAAGCTTCCGGCATAATGTTATCTTCATTTAACTCATCTTCCGGTACTAAAGATGCGATAGCAAGAGCGGCTGCTAATTTCATTTCTTCGGTAATTTGTGTGGCACGTCCCTCTAAGGCACCTTTGAAAATGCCGGGGAAAGCAACTACATTGTTGACCTGATTTGGGAAATCGGAACGTCCGGTTCCAACCACTTTTGCACCGGCCTTTTTTGCAAGGTCAGGCATGATTTCCGGCACCGGATTTGCCATGGCAAACAAAATACCGTCGCGGTTCATTGAGGCAACCATTTCCTCTGTTACGATTCCCGGAGCGGAAACGCCTACGAAAATGTCAGCGTCGACAAAGGCATCGGCAAGACTTCCCTCTTTGCCGGATAAATTGGTAACTTCCATCATTTCTTTCTGCATCCAGTTTAAGTCCTTACTGTTTTTGCTTAAAATACCGGATTTATCGCAGAGTGTTACATCCTTAAATCCATAGCGGAGTAAAAGTTTTGTGATAGCGATTCCTGCGGAACCGGCACCGTTTACAATGACTTTACAGTCTTCTTTTTCTTTGTTCACTACTTTTAATGCATTGATGATTCCCGAGAGAACTACGATAGCTGTTCCGTGCTGGTCGTCGTGGAAAACCGGGATGTCAAGTAATTCTTTTAAGCGCGTTTCGATTTCGAAACAACGTGGTGCGGAAATATCTTCCAAGTTAATGCCGCCAAAAGCAGGGGCAATATTGACTACGGTTTTGATAATTTCTTCGGTATCCTGTGTATCTAAACAGATTGGGAAAGCATTGACCCCGCCAAATTCTTTGAATAAAACAGCTTTTCCTTCCATAACCGGCATAGCGGCTTCTGCGCCGATGTTACCGAGGCCCAAAACGGCACTTCCGTCGGAAACAACGGCAACTGTATTTGACTTGATGGTATAGCGGTAAGCTTCTTCCTTGTTCTCTGCAATTACTTTACATGGTTCTGCAACACCCGGTGTGTAGGCAATGGCAAGATCTTCTCTTGATTTTACCTCACACTTTGGTGTGGTTGTAATTTTTCCATTCCATTCTTCATGCAGCTTTAACGCTTTTTCGCTCTGTGTCATAATATCCTCCATTCTATCTTGTACAAATCCAATAAACATATAACAATAATCATATCATTTTTCAAGGGCAAACACAATAAGTTTCTCTTGTACTTTTTATGGAAAATGGTACAATGAGGATAGGATGGCGCCATGGCGCTAAGGAAAGGAGAAAAAAGGATGACTTACGAAGAAGCAAAGCAGAAATTAATGCCTGTTGGTCAGGAACATTTATTACAATATTTTGAGGAATTGGGAGAAGAGGAGAAAAAGTCACTGTTGAAACAGATTGAAGATTTGGATTTGTCACTTCTTAATTTGATTGAGGGCGGTGTAAAAGAGATACCAAAAGGAAAATTAGAGCCGCTTGGTGCTGTGACATTAGAGGAGATTGCGGCAAAGAGAGAGCATTATGAAGAAATTGGACTTCAGGCAATTTATGACTGCAAAGTGGGTGCGGTTCTTTTGGCAGGCGGACAGGGAACAAGACTTGGTCTGGATAAGCCAAAAGGAATGTTAAATGTTGGCGTGACAAAAGAATTATATCTGTTTGAACAGTTAATACATAATTTGATGCAGGTGAAAGAAAAAGCGAATGCATGGATTCCGTTATTTATCATGACAAGTGAAAAGAACAATGACGATACGACACAGTTTTTCAAAGAACACGATTATTTTGGTTATAACAAAGATTATGTATTCTTTTTTGTTCAGGAAATGGCACCGTCAGTAAGCTATGACGGAAAGATTTATATGGAAGGTAAAGCAAAACTTTCAACTTCACCAAATGGAAATGGCGGCTGGTTCTCTTCCTTGGCAAAAGCAGGTCTTTTGGATAAAATTGATGAACTTGGCGTGGAATGGCTGAACGTGTTTTCTGTGGATAATGTACTTCAGAAGATGGCTGATCCGGTATTCGTTGGTGCAACGATTGAGGCAGGCTGTGTGTGCGGCTCAAAAGTAGTGGCAAAGGCAGACCCAAATGAAAAAGTAGGAGTTCTTTGTTTAGAGGATGGAAAACCATCGATTGTAGAGTATTATGAAATGACTGATGAAATGATTCATTCCAAAGATGAAAATGGACGGCTGTTATACAACTATGGTGTTATTTTGAACTATCTGTTTAATGTAAAAACGCTGACAAAAATTATGAATGAATATATGCCGACTCATGTAGTGGAGAAAAAGATTCCATATATGGCAGAAGATGGGCAGATGATGAAACCGGAGGAGCCAAATGGTTACAAATTTGAACTTCTTGTTCTGGATATGATTCGAATGATGGACAATTGTTTATCTTTTGAGGTTGAGAGAGAACGCGAATTTGCACCGATTAAAAACAGAACCGGTGTTGATTCTTTAGATACGGCGAGAGATTTGATGAAAAAAAATAAGATTGAATTTTAAAAAGCGTGCAATTTAGCCCCAACACTACTTGACGAACCTTTTTTTATTCGATATAATGAGGTTTCAGAATTATCGTAAAGAATCATTTGAAATTCGATTATCTGAAATTCGAGCGTTTGAGTTTGATTTCCTGATTATGAGATTAGATTAGTTAAGAGTGGTTGAGAGATGTATCAGCATTAGAAAGGAAGTAATGTATGGATTTTTCAAAAAAAACATTAGTTGAATTGCGCGAGATTGCAAAAGAAAAAGGTTTGAAAGGAATCACGGCATTGCGTAAGCCGGAGTTGATTCAGCGGTTGACGGAAGTTTCCGAGGAAACGAAAAGAGAGCCGGAGGTTATGCCGGAGAGAACGATGGAGAGAAAGCCGGTTTCCCAGAGAACACCGATGGAACGCCAGACAAGACCGGTAAGACAAGACCGTATGGAGCGGAATGACCGTCAGGACAGATACGAACGTCGACCGATGCGTCGTAATGAAAATGGTTACAGCAACGGCGGTTACAGCAATAATTATAACGGCGGCTATAACAATAACGGTTATAGCAGTTATAACAATAACTATGGCAGCAATAGTTATGAGCGGAACAATAACTACAGCAATAACAATTACAGCAACAATAACTACAGCAATAACAATTACAGCAATAACAATAATTATGGCAATAATAACTATAGCAGCAATAATAATTATGGTAGTAACAGTAACTATAACAGCGGTTATAACAATAATAGCTATAATAATGGCTATGAACGAAAAAATGATTCCTATAGCGATAGAAGAAATGACTCATACAGTGATAGAAATGATAGAAGAAATGATTCACACGGTGAGAGAACATATAATTCGCATGAAAGAACTTATCACTCCGAGAGACCGCAGCATGAACGTGTGTCACAGTCGAACTATTATTACAATAATCGTCCACAGAAGTATCATGATGGGAGCGATGGGCTGATTTCGATTGTTAAGGATCGTCAAATTACGGAGGTACATCCGTCTGAATTGAAAGAATTAGACAGTGGTATTACGAAAAATGGTATTTTGGAGATTATGCCGGAAAATTATGGATTTATCCGCTGTGATAATTTCCTTCCGGGTGAAGATGATGTATATGTAGCACCACAGTTTATTCGTCGTTTTGGACTGCGTACCGGTGACATTATTGAGGGGAATTTAAAAACGAGAAACCAGAGTGAAAAGTTCAGTGCACTGTTGTATATGACAAAAGTAAATGGATATTCACCGACCTATTTGTATAATCGTAAAAAGTTTGAGGATTTGACACCAATTTTTCCGAATAACAGGATTCATTTGGAAACACCGGGAGCAGGAGTATCGATGCGTATGCTCGATTTGATTGCACCGATTGGTAAGGGGCAGCGTGGTATGATTGTTTCCCAGCCAAAAACCGGAAAGACAACCTTGTTAAAACAGGTTGCGAAAGCAGTTACGACAAACTATCCGAAAATGAAACTGATTGTTCTTCTGATTGATGAGAGACCGGAGGAAGTTACGGATATTAAAGAGTCGATTGAGGGTGAACAGGTAGAAGTCATTTATTCTACATTTGATGAATTGCCGGAAAATCACAAACGTGTATCGGAAATGGTAATTGAGCATGCAAAACGCCTTGTGGAAAGCGGCGAGGATGTAATGATTCTGTTAGACAGTATTACACGTCTGGCAAGAGCTTACAACCTGACTGTAACACCGAGCGGACGTACCCTTTCCGGTGGTCTTGACCCGGCGGCGCTGCATATGCCAAAACGTTTCTTTGGTGCTGCACGAAATATGCGTGAAGGCGGCAGTCTGACGATTCTTGCTACGGCGCTTGTAGATACCGGAAGCCGTATGGATGATGTTGTATTTGAAGAATTTAAGGGAACCGGTAATATGGAACTTGTATTGGATCGCAGTTTATCGGAAAAACGTATTTTCCCTGCGATTGATATTCAGAAATCAAGTACACGCCGTGAAGATTTACTATTAGACAGTGAAGAACAGGAAGCAGTAGTCAAAATCCGAAAAGCACTTGGCGGTATGAAAGCAGAACCTGCCTTAGAGCAGATTTTGAATTTGTTTAAACGAACCAAGGACAATAAGGAATTCATTGAAACTGTTAAAAAAATGCATTTATAAGTAAAAAGTGCTTGCAATTAAAGGTGGAACATGATATAATGAGCGAGCAGTTTTTGAGCAAGACAATTATCCTTTTATATATAAGGAAAATACAAGTAGTGAGGTGAAATGAACATGAGAGAGGGAATTCATCCAGAATATTACCAGGCAAAAGTGATTTGCAACTGTGGTAATACGTTTGAGACAGGCTCAACAAAAGAAGAGATTCACGTTGAAGTTTGTTCTAAGTGCCATCCATTCTATACCGGACAGCAGAAGTCGGTAGCAGCTCGTGGTGCAATCGATAAGTTCAATCGTAAGTATGGCTTGAAATAGTGGATTGAGAATGTGGGCAGAGTCGGCGTGACTCTGCCCTTTTTTCCATATTTAATGAAAGGAGAGTATTCATGAGGTATTCAAAGCTTGGCGGTCAGGCAGTCATCGAAGGCGTGATGATGAAGCATGAAAAAGAATATTCGGTTGCCGTCCGTAAGCCGGATGGTGGAATTGAAGTGACGAAAAAAGCGACATCGAGTATTCGGGATAAGTACAAAATAGCGTCTCTGCCGATTATCCGTGGAATGGTGATATTTGCTGAGTCTTTGTCGACGGGAATGAAAACATTAAATTATTCGGCTTCTTTTTTTGAAGAGGAGGAAAAAGAGGCGAAAGAAAAAAATGAGAAAAAAGAAAGCCTTGTTATGGGGCTTGTTATGCTGCTTGCTATTGTGCTGGCGGTTGGAATCTTTGTGATTGTTCCATTTCTTATTTCCGAAGCATTGAAACGCCCGGTGCCTTCGCCTCAATTGCGTGGATTGATTGAGGGTGTCATTCGTGTAGCTCTTTTTGTTGCTTATGTGAAACTGATTTCTTGTATGGAAGATATTAAGCGTGTGTTTATGTATCACGGGGCAGAGCATAAATCGATTAACTGCGTGGAAAATGGCAAAGAATTAACGGTGGAAAATGTTCGTATGCAGACGACGGTTCACAAACGCTGTGGAACAAGTTTTCTTTTGATTGTTATGTTTGTCAGTATTTTGTTTTTCATGTTTATTGTAGTAGGAAATGTGTGGCTCCGTATGGTGCTGCGTATTTTATTGATTCCGGTTATTGCCGGCTTGTCTTATGAATTCATCCGCTATGCGGGTGAGCATGATAATAAAGTTATTAATGTGTTAAGTAAACCGGGACTTATGCTGCAGAGTCTTACAACGAAAGAGCCGGATGACTCAATGATTGCGGTGGCAATCGCGGCGGTGGAAGCAGTATTTGACTGGAAAGCCTTTCTTGAGGAAGAAAAAACAGAAAACGAAGAGGAACCGGTAGAAGAGGTTAAGGAAAAGGTTGAGGAAAAGGTTGAGGACGAAATCGAGATTCTCAGCATTGATGATGAGGATGATGAAGAGGAAGATGAAATTTTGAATGCTCTTGACCGTTATTTTGAAGCACCGGAACCATCGGACGAAGAAAAGAAGGAATCAGACACATGACGTGGCAGGAACTTTTAAACGAAGGCGAAAAACGATTATCGAAAAAAGGTGTACCGGAGGCAAAATTAAATGCATGGTATTTATTTTCGGATTGTTTCGAAACGTCAAAGAGCGGTTTCTTTTTAAATCAGGAGTTGGAGACTGAAAGTGAGAAAACCGAACGTTTTCTTGCACTGATTGCGAAACGGTGCGAGCGGATTCCGCTCGAATATTTGTTAGGCGAAACGGAGTTTATGGGACTTCCGTTTTTGGTCAATGAAAATGTCCTGATACCGAGGCAGGATACTGAGTGTCTGGTAGAGGAAGTGCTGAAAAAATGCGAGGAAGCAGATGTGCTTGATTTGTGTACGGGTTCCGGATGCATTGGAATTAGTCTGGGGAAACTTGGCAACTGTAAGAGTGTAACGCTTTCGGATATATCGGAGGGAGCACTTTTTATAGCGAAGGAAAATGCGGGGAGAAATCAAGTGGATGTCACTTGTATTCAGAGTGATTTATTTGCGGATATCGAAGGTACGTTTGATGTGATTGTATCGAATCCGCCATATATTGAAAGTGATGAGATTTTGATGCTGATGCCGGAAGTAAGGGATTATGAGCCAAGACTCGCCTTAGATGGCAGTGCGGATGGTCTTTTGTTTTATCGGTGCATTATAAAAGAGGCACCGAAATATTTAAGGAAAAACGGTTATTTGTTCTTTGAAATTGGCTGTGAACAGGCAGACGCAGTAAGCGGACTGATGGAAGCGGCAGGGTTCAAAGAAATTACAATAAAAAAAGATTACTGTGGACGAAACCGGATTGTGTTTGGTTTACAGACGGAAATGGTTCGTTAGGAGGAAGCATATGTTTGACAAATTAGAAGATATTTTGTTTCGTTATGATGAAGTGCTCAAAGAATTAAGTGAGCCGGAGGTGTTAAATGACGCATCGAGATATCAGAAACTGATGAAAGAACAGTCAGATTTGGAGCCGATTGTGGAAAAATACCGCGAATATAAGGAGACAAAAGCGGGGATTGAAGATAGTTTGGCGATGCTCGAAGAGGAAACTGACGAGGAAATGAGAGAACTCGCAAAAGAGGAACTCAATGAGTGCAAAGGGAAAATTGACGACATTGAGAATGAACTTCGCATTTTGCTTCTGCCAAAGGACCCGAATGATGATAAAAACGTAATCGTGGAGATTCGTGCCGGTGCCGGTGGCGATGAGGCTGCGTTGTTTGCTGCTGATTTGTATCGTATGTACTGTAAGTTTGCAGAGTCAAACCATTGGAAAGTGGATACAATGAATTCAAATGAAAATGGCATCGGTGGATTTAAGGAAATTGTTTTTATGATTAATGGAACCGGTGCATATTCAAAATTAAAATATGAAAGTGGTGTACACCGTGTGCAGCGAATTCCGGCAACAGAGTCCGGCGGACGAATCCATACTTCGACAGCTACTGTGGCAATTATGCCGGAAGTGGAGGAAGTGGAAGTGGAATTGGACATGAATGATTGTAAATTTGATGTGTTCCGTGCCTCCGGAAATGGTGGACAGTGTGTCAATACGACAGATTCAGCGGTGCGCTTAACTCATATTCCGACCGGCATCGTTATTTCATGTCAGGATGAAAAATCACAGTTAAAAAATAAGGATAAGGCGCTGAAGGTGCTTCGTGCGAGACTGTATGAACTGGAGCGCGCCAAAGCACACGATGCGGAAGCGGAGGAGAGAAGAAGCCAGATTGGTACCGGAGACCGCTCGGAGAAAATCCGTACCTACAATTATCCACAGGGAAGGGTAACGGATCACCGAATTAAACTTACGCTTCACAAGCTGGATTCGATTATCAATGGGGATTTGAATGAAGTTATTGATAGTTTGATTGCTGCGGATCAGGCAGCAAAACTGGCGAAAATGAATCAGAATTAAGTAAAAAGGAGAGGGGATTATGACACGTACGAAATTGTATTCGGAACTTTTTAACAGATATAACCGCGAACGAAGACAGTTTTTTTTAGATTGCAGGGAAGAGAGTGGCAGACAGAATTTAAGAATGTTAAAAAAAATCACGATTTTATTGGTGCCATTTATTTTGTTTGCATTATTCTTTACGCCATTTTTGGTTCGTGGATGGACTATTTCGTTACCGTATTATGTATTGTTTGGATTTGTTGTTTTGACAGCAGGAATTTCAATTTTTTATGCTTCGAGACCAAAGATTCATTATCATGTGGCAAATACAATTTGTACATTATTTATACTGGGGATGTTTATAATAACCGCATGGATTGACATTTTTCCGTGCCGTAATGTCCCGGCTAGTTTCGTGCCTCTGTTACTGATTGTAACACCAACAGTATTTGTTCTTCGCTTTCGATTGATTATACCATTAATGGCAATTGTTGATTTGGTTTACTCAATTGTTGCTCTTTGGTATAAAGTTCCGCGTATTGCCCAATCTGACGTCTTTACGGCATTTATTGGATTGGTGCTCGGTTATATGATGACACTTACGATTGTGCAGCTTCGAATCCGTGATAATAATGCGAAGCGTGAGTATCAGAGACGCTGTATGGTAGACCCTGTTACGGGAATTTTGAATAAGTTTTCATTTGAAAATTCTCTGCGTGACACTTTAAATGCAAGGGATGAGACACATGAATGTGCACTTCTTCTTGTTGATATTGATAATATGAAGCGCATGAATGATGAACTTGGTAAACTTGTTGGCGATATGTTTTTGGAAAATGTTGCGGAGTTTTTGACAAGTATTTTCCGTGGCTCGGATATCATTGGACGTGTCGGCGGGGATGAGTTTATGGTTTATGTCAGAAACTTAAAGAGTGAGGACTGGCTTGCAGGAAAGTGCTCCCGCATCCAGCATGAAATTAAAACAATATCGAATGAGAATGGAAATATTAATATGACTTGCAGTATCGGAGCTGCAGTAGCAGGAAAAGTCCCGGTTTCGTTTGAGCAGATGTATACGCAGGCGGATGACTCGCTTTATAAAGCAAAGACACGTGGCAGAGGTAAATATGTACTGCATTATGTCCATAAGGAAAGGGAAGTGATTCATTAATGAAGCGTTTCGGCAGGAAAAAAGAATTTACAACGACGAGAATTATAGCAGTTGGATTTTTTGTTGCTATTGTAATTGGAACATTTCTTTTAATGCTTCCGCTTTCTTCGAAAACAGGAAAAGTAACGGGAATTGTGGATGCACTGTTTACTTCGACTACATCGGTATGTGTGACCGGCCTTGTGACGGTGCCTACATACGCACACTGGAGTTTGTTTGGACAGGTTGTGATTGCACTTTTGGCTCAGGTTGGCGGTTTAGGTGTAATTACGTTTACTACGATGTTTATGCTGATTCTGCGCCGACGGATTGGCATGAAAGAAAGACTTTTGATTCAGGATGCGTATAACCTTGATACGATTCAGGGGCTTGTTGTTTTGGTGAAAAAAATTTTAAAGGGGACCCTTGTTGTAGAGACAGTAGGTGCCCTTCTTTATATGACAGTGTTTATTCCGGATTATGGCTGGAAGGGAGTCTGGTATTCTGTTTTTAATGCTGTGTCCGCATTTTGCAATGCCGGGATGGATGTAATCGGACCGGATAGTTTGAGCCGTTATGTCGGAAATCCGGTTGTGAATATTACAACAATGGGGCTGATTATTTTAGGAGGACTAGGTTTCCCGGTCTGGTGGAATGTATTGGATGTTATGAAACAGAGAAAACGAAAACGCCGAACCGGAAGGGAATCTTTACATTATTTATCGTTAAATGCAAAACTTGTACTTTTTATGACAGCTTTTTTGATTGTGGTTGGTGCTATTTTGATATTAATTCTTGAATATCAAAATCCGGCAACACTTGGTCCTTTGTCTTTTTTTGATAAAATTCAGGCAGCTTTTTTTCAGTCAGTAACGACAAGAACGGCAGGATTTTGTACCATTTCACAGTCAGGGTTAAATAAGTCGACTGCCCTTGTGTGCTGTCTTTTAATGTTTATTGGTGGGTCACCGTCCGGTACAGCAGGAGGAATCAAAACAACGACGATTGCGGTACTTGTATTAACGGTTGTTTCCATTATTAAGGGGCGTCGTGATACGGAAATGTTTGGACGGAGAGTCAGTGATATGGCGGTGCGCCGTGCGTTGTCGATTTTTGCCGTGAGTTTCAGTGTAATGTTAGGAGCTACAGTCATTTTAGCGGCAGTTCAGCCGGGCAATTTTATTGATTGTCTGTATGAAATTGTTTCTGCCATTGCGACGGTTGGATTAAGCAGAGATTTTACCCCGCATTTGACTACGGTGTCGCGGTTAATTATTATAGTAACAATGTATATTGGACGAATCGGTCCGATTTCGCTTGCCCTGTTTTTTAACTCCAAGCGCTTTGTGAATGTAAAAACGTACCCGAAAGAGCGGGTTTCTGTTGGATAGGAGGAATACGATGAAACGAAAAGAATTTGTTGTGTTTGGTGTTGGTGATTTTGGTATGTATGTTGCGAAAACCCTTGCCAATTCCGGTGCTGCCGTGATGGTAGTGGATAAAGATGAGGAGCGGTTAGAGCAGATTGCTTCGGAAGTGACGCGTACAATTTGTGCGGATGCCACGAACCCGGAAGCGGTAAAACAGTTAGGAATTGGAAATTATGACGGTGCAATTATCGGCATCGGACGGAGTTTGGAGACCAGTGCTTTGATTACGATGCAGTTAAAAGAGTTGAATGTGCCATTTATCATGGCAAAGGCATCCACTGATATGGAAGGAAGAATTCTGAGCTGTATCGGGGCAGACAAAGTAATTTTTCCTGACCGTGCAATGGGAATCCGTGTTGGCAACGATATTATGAATGGTAATTATTTTGAGGCAATTGAACTCTCGGATGAATATAGTATTGTGGATATGGCAGTGCCGTCAAACTGGGCGGGAAAAACATTGGAGCAGTTAAATATCCGCTCCCGCTATGGCATCAGTATTATCGGTATCCGCGGATTGGAAGAGACTAATGTAAATCCATCCGCATCGTATGCACTGCACCCACAGGATGTTTTAATTGTTTTGGGACATAATACAGAGATACAGAAGTTACGGGAGATGAAAGAATGATTGAGTCAGCAGCAAATGCAAAATTTAAGCGCATCCAGAAACTGATGAAGCAGGCAAGAGCAAGAAAAAAAGAAGGTGTCTTTGTCGTAGAGGGATGGAAAATGGTGCGTGAGGCATTGCAGAGAGATTTGGTACAGGAATTGTACTGTGATGAAAAAGAAGAACAAGCATTAGCCAAAGAACTGGCAAAACTGCAAAAACGTCCGGCGATTGAGGTGCTTAAGACAGCGTTATTTAAGCAGATGTCAGACACCGTAAATCCACAGGGGATTTTGGCGGTTGTCACAATGCCATCTTATGATAGGGAGCAAATGATTTCCTCGGATGAATGTAAGCTTCTCTGCCTCGAAAACATACAAGATCCCGGTAATCTGGGAACAATGTTTCGGACAGCAGAAGGGGCCGGTATGTCGGGTGTTGTTTTGTCGTCCGGCTGTGTAGATTTGTTTAATCCAAAAGTTGTGCGCTCGACGATGGGAGCAATGTTTCGTGTCCCATTTTATATCTGCGAGTCAATGAGCGAGGAGATGAAACAGCTGCAAAATCAGTCATTTCACTTTTATGCCGCTCATTTACAGGGCAAGAAAAACTTCCGCGAGGAAACGTATGATGGACGCATCGGCATCTTAATCGGCAACGAGGCAAATGGACTGAGTGATGAAGTCACCGCCCTCGCCGATAAAAAAGTAATCATTCCGATGGAGGGCGAACTGGAGTCGTTAAATGCAGCAGTGTCGGCTGCGTTGTTGATGTATGAGGTGCAGCGGAATAAGTAGCTATAGTTTCCGTAATTTAGTACAAAAAGTTTGTTTCTCATGGGCCGCTCTCGCTCGTTGAGTTGCGTAGCAGTATGGGCACTGAAATGGAAATAAATTTTGCTGTAATTAGGGTAAATAGAAAAAGAGCGCAAGATTCCCATTCGGGACCGCTCGCGGCAAGCAATTACAGTAATATCTATAGTTTCCGTAATTTAGTACAAAAAGTTTGTTCCTCATGGGCCGCTTTCGCTCGTTGAGTTGCGTAGCGGTATGGGCACTGAAAATACCAGTGCCACATACCGACGCACTCAAAACCCATGAGCCCCAAAACTTTTTGTACTAAATTACTGGAAATTATAGAAAACTAGCCGTAAATGCTAGGTGCGAAAGCGTTCTGAATTGGTAAGCAACTTGTTTTGGGGCAACATTTAGATAGAGTACAGCGAGAGTTATTTCGCTTTCTGTTGCTTATACTATTGGTGGCAGAGGTATTTTGGAAGACTTATTCGGTACTCCGGTGATTTATGAAGAAAAGATTTGTGTAAAGAGGCAGCAGCCAACTTATTTGGAATTCTGGTGGTTTATGAAGAAAAAGTTTGCACTAAGAGGTTTACTGCCAACTTATTTAGGATTCCAGTAATTCAGTAGAAAATTTTGTGACTCGTGGGTTTTGAGTACGTCGGTATGTGGCACTGGTAGTTTCAGTGCCCATACCGTTACGTACTCAATGAGCGAAAGCGCCCACGAGATGCAAAACTTTCTACTGAATTACGGAAAATAAAAAAATTGGCAGCGCCCACGCCATGCAAACTTTTCGAATAAATTACGGAAACTAAAAAAATGGCAGCGCCCACGAGACAAACAAAATGTGTTAAAATTTTGACAAAAACCTAATTTTTTAGTATGATAAGGAGAAACAGTGAATAAAATGAAAGGAAGGATTCGAGACGATGTTGACGATTTTTTGGCTTGTACTGGTAGCCATTATGTTGGTAATTGAGATTTTTACACTGGGTCTTACGACAATTTGGTTTAGTCTTGGTGGTGTAGCAGCGGCAATTGCAGCAGGACTTAACAGCCCTTTGTGGTTACAGATTGTTTTGTTTGCCGGCGTGTCGGTTGTGGTTATGGTTTTAGTTCGTCCGTTTGCTGTAAAAGTGCTTGATAAAAGTCGTGCCAAGACCAATATTGATGAACTGCCGGGGCAGAAAGCGGAAGTCATCGAAACAATTGATAATGCAAAGGGAAGTGGCACGGTACGTCTTCGTGGTGTCGAATGGATGGCACGCAGTGTAGATGACACGGTGATTGAAGAGGGAAAGGTGGTAACGATTCAATCGGTTTCCGGTGTCAAGTTACTGGTAAAAGAGTGATAAAAACAGCGCAAAAGCGCGGAATGGAGGCATGTTATGGGAAATGAAATGGAGATTAGCCTGGTACCAATTATTATTATTGCGATTGTAGTAATTATTCTTTGTGTACTGGCATCTTGTATTAAAATTGTGCCACAGGCACATGCGTTTATTGTTGAAAGACTGGGCGGCTATCAGTGTACATGGTCGGTTGGACTGCATTTTAAGGTTCCGATTATTGACAAGGTGGCAAGAAAAGTTCTGTTAAAAGAGCAGGTGATGGATTTCCCGCCACAGCCGGTAATTACAAAGGATAATGTAACGATGCAGATTGACACCGTTGTATTTTTCCAGATTACGGATCCGAAGCTTTTCACGTACGGGGTGGAAAATCCGATTATGGCAATTGAAAATCTGACGGCGACTACACTTAGAAATATCATTGGTGATTTGGAATTAGACCAGACACTTACGTCACGTGAGACAATTAATACGCATATGCGTTCCAATCTGGATATTGCGACTGACCCGTGGGGAATCAAAGTAAACCGTGTGGAATTGAAAAACATCATTCCACCGAGAGAAATTCAGGACTCCATGGAGAAGCAGATGAAGGCGGAGCGTGAGAGACGTGAATCTATTCTTCGTGCGGAAGGTGAGAAAAAATCGACAGTTCTTGTAGCAGAAGGTAAAAAGGAGTCTGCGATTTTGGAAGCGGAAGCAGAAAAAGAAGCAGCAATCCTTCGTGCAGAAGCAAAGAAAGAAGCAATGATTCGCGAGGCAGAAGGTAAGGCTCAGGCGATTGCAGAAGTCCAGAAAGCGACAGCAGAAGGTCTGAAATACTTAAATGAAGCTGCACCGACGGAATCAGTTCTGACCTTGAAGAGTTTGGAAGCATTTGAAAAAGCAAGTGACGGCCAGGCAACCAAAATTATCATTCCATCGGAAATTCAGGGGATTGCAGGACTGGCAAAATCCGTGATTGAAACATGTAAAGAAAAATAACACAGAGAAAAGAGTGAAAAAATGAATTTACAAGGAAGAAACTTTTTGACACTAAAGGATTTTACACCGGAAGAGATTCGCTATTTTCTGGATACAGCAAAAGAGTTGAAGGAAAAGAAGAAAAATCATGTTCCGATGAAAGAATTTGAGGGACGAAATATTGCCCTGATTTTTGAAAAAACAAGTACGAGAACACGCTGCTCGTTTGAAGTCGCAGCACATGATTTGGGAATGGGTGTGACATACTTAGATCCAAGTGGTTCCCAGATTGGCAAGAAAGAAAGTATTGCGGATACGGCACGCGTGCTTGGACGTATGTTTGACGGTATTGAGTACCGTGGCTTTGGACAGGAAATTGTTGAAGAACTGGCAGAGTATGCCGGTGTGCCGGTTTGGAACGGATTGACGAATGAATATCATCCGACCCAGATGCTTGCTGATCTTCTTACCATTGAGGAGCAGTTTGGACATTTGGAAGGAATCCGTCTGACTTATATGGGAGATGCCCGTTATAACATGGGAAATTCTCTGATGATTGCGTGCAGCAAGATGGGAATGCATTTTACTGCCTGTGCACCAAAAGAATATTTTCCAAATAAAGAACTGGTCGCCTTGTGTGAAGAATATGCAAAGACGAGCGGTGGCAGCATTACTCTCACAGAAGATGTAAAAGAGGGGACCAAAGATGCAGATGTTCTTTATACCGACGTATGGGTTTCTATGGGGGAGCCGGATGAAGTCTGGAAAGAGAGAATTGAGGCATTAAGCCCTTATCAGATTAACAAAGCGGCAATGGATAATGCAAAGGACACCGCAGTGTTTATGCATTGTCTGCCGGCATTCCATGATTTGAAAACGAAGATTGGAAAAGAAATCTATGAAAAATATGGATTGACGGAAATGGAAGTAACAGATGAAGTGTTTGAAAAATATGCTGACGTGGTATTTCGCGAGGCAGAAAACCGCATGCACACAATTAAAGCGGTTATGTATGTGACACTTCCGAGGTAAAGCAACGAAAGGAGCCAATATGAGCAATAACTTAAACGCCGGATATCGAAATGAGTGGTTACATAAGATGGCATCGGTGTGTGAAGCGAGCAGCACCATTGACTCTACTCTTTATGAAAAATATGAAGTAAAGCGCGGACTCCGTGATTTGAATGGACGTGGTGTATTGACTGGCCTCACAGAAATTTCAGAGATTCAATCAACAAAAATTTCCGATGGGGTACAAGTTCCCTGCGATGGTAAATTATTTTATCAAGGCATTGATATTGAGGAAATCGTGGATGGGTTTCTATCTGAAAAACGGTTTGGATATGAGGAAGTTGTGTATCTTCTGATTTTTGGAAAACTGCCGAATGAATCTGAACTGGAAGAACTCAAGGACATGTTAGCTAATTATCGTCAAAGCCTGCCAACCAGCTTTGTACGTGATATTATTATGAAAGCACCAAGTGTTGACCTTATGAATACACTTGGACGAAGCGTTCTTACGTTATATTCCTATGACGACAGAGCAGACGATATTACTACGGAAAATGTGTTGCGCCAGTGCTTGCAGTTAGTAGCACTGTTTCCGATGTTTGCGGTATATGGTTATCAGGCGGCATGCTATTTTCATGAAGGAACGAGTTTCTTCCTGCATCCGCCAAAAGCGGAGTATTCCACCGCAGAAAATATTCTGCATATGCTTCGTCCCAATAGTAAATTTTCACCGTTAGAGGCAAAGATTTTGGACATTGCCCTTGTGCTTCATGCGGAGCATGGCGGTGGTAATAACTCGACATTTACGGACCATGTGGTAACTTCATCCGGAACCGATACCTATGCGGCAATTTCGGCAGCACTCGGTTCGCTGAAAGGACCAAGACATGGTGGAGCGAATAAAAAAGTATCGCAGATGTTTGACGATATGAAACAGAAAGTCAAAAACTGGGAAGATGAGGATGAAGTAGAATCGTATCTGATTGCCCTTCTGAATCAGCAGGCATTTGACCGTGCCGGTTTGATTTACGGTATGGGACACGCGGTGTACTCAATTTCTGACCCACGTGCGAGAACGTTCCGCAAATTTGTCCAGAAACTTGCCGATGAAAAGGGGCTTCAGAAAGAATTTGCCCTTTACAATCTGGTCGAAAAACTGGCACCAAAAGTGATTGCGAATGAGCGTCATATTTATAAAGGTGTTAGTGCCAATATTGATTTTTACAGCGGACTTGTATATAGCATGCTGGGGATTCCGCATGAGCTCTATACGCCGATTTTCGCAATTGGACGTATCGCCGGCTGGAGCGCACACCGTTTAGAGGAACTTGTCAATGCCGGGAAAATCATTCGTCCGGCTTATAAAGCGGTGGCAAAACACAAACCATATACACCGTTAAGTGAACGGGATTAGGAGGTTTTCCATGCAGGAAGAACAGATTTTGTGCGCGTGCAGTGCCTATGAGCAGAAATATTATTTAAATCCGCGTTATGCATCGCTTCCATCTGCGATTCAGGATGAACTGCAGATTATGGCGGTGACGATGACGGAAGATGTCGGTGGTGTATTTACCATGGAATTTGATGAAGATGGCTCCCTTTATATGTCTACGACGGCAAAGGAAAATGATTTCTTCTATGATGAAATCGGAAGCCATTTGAAAATCAAACAATACCGTGTAAAATACGCAGAACTTTTAGAAAATTTAGAGACTTACTATAAAACATTTTTTATTGACGGAGTGAACGAATGAAATCATTTACTCTGAATGGGGGCTATTATGTTACTGGCGATTGATATCGGAAATACAAATTTGACATTTGGACTTTTTCAAGGAGAAAAAATTCTGCATAAGTTTCGGCTGACAACCAGTCTGCCGAGAACTTCCGATGAGTTTGGTGTCCAGATCGTGGAGCAGTTATCCCACAAAGATGTGTCCGCGGACGATGTTGAGGATGTCATTATCTGCTCCGTTGTGCCAAAGATTATGTATTCTCTGACAAGTGGTGTAAAAAAATATCTTGACTGTGATCCGATGATTGTGGGTAATGGCACAAAATCGGGTATCCGCATTGCAACGACAAATCCGATGGAAATCGGAGCAGACCGTGTGGTCGATGCGGTCGGTGCTTACTTTTTGTATGGCGGGCCGGTGTTTGTCATTGATTACGGTACGGCTACGACATATGATTTGGTGACGGAAGACGGTGCATTTGTTGCAGGTGTCACGGCACCCGGTATAAGAATCAGTGCGAAAGCACTTTGGAGCAATGCGGCGAAACTTCCGGAAATTGAAATTATAAAACCGGAGTCGATTATGGCGAAAACCACGATTACAAGTATGCAGGCAGGTCTTGTGTACGGAACGATTGGACAGGCGGAATATATCATTGATAAGTTCCGTGAGGAATCGGGGTACCAGAATATGAAAGTTGTGGCAACCGGCGGGCTTGGACGCATTATTTCAGAGGGCACCGATAAGATTGATATTTATGATTCAGAGCTGACCTTACAGGGCATGCGTCTGATTTATGAGAGGACGAAAAAGAGTGAAGATGGGAAGTAACAAACTGAAAATCGGCAATGTAAGCTTAGAAGGCAATATTGTGTTAGCACCAATGGCAGGGGTTACGGACCTGCCATTTCGTCTGCTTTGCAAAGAGCAGGGAGCGGATTTAATCTGCACGGAAATGGTGAGTGCAAAAGGCATTTTTTATAATAATAAAAATACCGAGGATTTGCTTCGGATTGATGACAGGGAACGTCCGGTATCGCTGCAGTTATTTGGCTCGGACCCGGATATTATCAGTGAGATGGCAAAAAAAATTGAGCATCGGAATTTTGACATCTTAGATATCAATATGGGGTGTCCTGTGCCAAAGGTTGTAAATAATGGCGAGGGTTCCGCCCTCCTCAAAAACATTCCGCTTGCGGCAAAAATTATTGAGAAAACGGTAAAAGCGATTGACAAACCAGTGACTGTGAAGTTTCGCAAAGGATTTGGTGCGGACGAAGTGCAGGCAATCGAGATGGCAAAGGCGGCGGAAGCAGCAGGCGCAGCGGCTGTGGCAGTACATGGCAGAACGAGAGAACAGTATTACAGCGGAAAGGCTGACTGGGAAATAATTGCCAAAGTGAAAGATACGGTGTCAATTCCGGTCATTGGAAATGGAGATATTTTTACGCCGGAGGATGCGAAAAATATGATGGAGCAGACAAATTGTGACGGTGTGATGATTGGCCGCGGGGCGCAGGGAAATCCGTGGATTTTTCATCAGATTAAGACATATTTAGAAACCGGAATGGTACCGGAAAAACCACCTTTTTCCGAAGTGTGCCGGATGATTCTGCGCCATGCCAAAATGCAGATTGAGTGGAAAGGCGAAAAACGCGGTATGCGGGAAATGCGGAGCCATGCGGCGTGGTACACCGCAGGTTACCCACATTCGGCTTCTCTGCGGCGCGCAATGAACACGGTGGAGACGTATGAGCAGTTAGAGGAATTGTTTTCCATTTAACAGAAAAATCACAACTTTATGTCCGAATTATCAAAGTATGAACATAGGCTGTTCATACTTTTTCTTTAGATTAAAGGTAGAAAATGTAAAGAATACGATGAGCAGTATGACAAGTTCCATGAACGACATGATTGATACCGTTTCCATTGCGATTGCGTTTATCGCCGGTATTTCTCTTTTAGTTGGAGGAATCGGCGTTATGAATATTATGCTTGTTTCCATTACCGAGCGTACCAGAGAAATCGGTACGCGCAAGGCGCTTGGCGCAAAGAACAGCTCCATCCGCCTGCAATTTATAATAGAAGCGGTTATCCTCTGCTTGCTGGGAGGCGTCTTTGGGATTATCTTAGGATTTATTCTCGGAGCCTTCGCCGCTTCCCTCCTAGGCTATGCGGCATCCGCTCCGGTGGCTGCCATCATTGGTTCCGTTGTATTTTCCATGATTATCGGCGTGTTCTTCGGTTACTATCCGGCGAATAAGGCGGCGAGACTCGATCCAATCGAAGCACTTCGGTATGAGTAGAAAATAGAAAATCATAAAAAAAAAGTCATATTTACTTGTTCTTACAGGTAGATGTGGCTTTTTTTGAAGTAAAAACCGACCAAATGTGATATTCTTTTATCTAATAGTTGTAGTACTTAATTTCAAGGCCTTGGAAGAAAGGAACATACCATGGACAAAAAACTTGTGTTACAAGCGAAAAAGCACGACAAAGAAGCTTTTGTGAAACTGGTGGAGAATTATCAGGTAAGTATGTATAAGACTGCAATTGCTATTTTGCAAAATGACGAGGATGCGGCAGATGCCATACAGGAAACGATTCTTATCTGCTGGGAAAAAATAGGTTCTTTGCGAAATGCTAAATTTTTTAAAACGTGGATGACGCGGATTTTAATTCACCGGTGTTATGCGATTTATAATGAAAATAAGCGGACGGTTACGGCAGACAATTTTCCGGATGTCATGGACTGCTCGGATAAATACGGAGAAATCGAGTGGCAGGAAATGCTTGGTTTTCTAAATGAAAAGCAGCGTATCGTTGTGGAGCTTTATTACGGGCAGCAGTTTAAAGTCCGGGAAATTGCGGGGGCACTGCAAATTGGACAAAGTGCGGTAAAAAGCAGGCTGCAGTCAGCGAGAAAGACTTTGGAGCAATTTTATGAGATTGGGAAAGAAGCATCACCTGACAGCGACGGACGCTTATGAATTGGAGGGATTTAGTATGGATAGATTTACAAAATGGCTTGGCAATATTCGGAGAACGGATGAGGTGCCGGATGCGGTAAAACAGACAATTTGTGATACATTGCAGAATCTGCCGGATGCACCAGAGAGAAAAATTGAAAACCGCACGTGGAAACATCTGGCGGTGGCAGCTTGTGTTGTTATTTTGATATGCGGCAGCGTGCTTGCGGTAAATCCGTCACTTGCGGCAAATCTTCCGATTCTTGGAACCATTTTTCAAAAGGTAGAGAAGGGAGTTATTTACTCCGGTGAGTATAAGGATGCGAAAAAGATTACACAGGAAAAGGAAAACCATTTAAGTGCACAAAGCCAAGGAATCAAACTGACGGCGTCGGAAGTTTACTGCGATGGATTTTCTGTGTATGTTACGATGAAAATGCAGGCAGAGCAGATGGATTTTTCAAAGGAAGGAAATGGAATCTGTGTGAAAGCACAGTATAGTTTTGGAAAACAGATGTCAAAAGAAGATTCCGACATTTTGATGGATGGAAAATGTGTTGACAAGCATGCGTTTATCGGAATGATGAAATTTGATAATGAGGATGTCATTAAGAAAGACGGAACTCTTCGGATTCGGATTTTGACGGTTTATCTTCAGGATAAAGAGCAGTCTATCTGCGGTTCATGGAATTTTGAAATCCCGTATACGGTTTATAAAAAAGGGAGTAGAGAGATTGCAGTCAATAAAAAGCTAAACAGTCATTTGGCAGTAAAAAGTGTGTTTGTTTCCCCTTATCAGATTGTTGTGTTTACAAAGGAGAGCGGAGGCGTGCACAGCCAGATTGCATTGTTTGATCAGAACGGCGAGAAGATTTCTTTTGAAGAAGTTGGTGAGAAAAAAGGTCCATGGGAGCAGAAAATTTATGCAAGGAGAGGGCGTGTGATAACGAAATTGTATGGTTATGTCACAACGGCAGATAACCTCAAATTGTATCGTGCAAAAACAAGGAAAGAAGCAAAAAAACTTTCCAAGTATCAGTTTTGTGTGGATATTTTATAGGGGAAATAACGAAGTAAACTTGATAGAAAGTGAGGCAGCGAATGAAGAAAATAGGTATAGCAGTCATAATACTGGTGGTAATAGGCGTGGCGATTGCCGCAGGTGTTTTTGTCACAAGGCATCCAGAGACGACAAAAGTAGAACAGAAACACGAAAAGATAAAAAAGGAAGGAAAAGCGTATGCCGGCAAATACCGGATGAACATATCGCTTGACACCAACAACAAGGTTCTTTCCGGAACGGTCCGTGCGACATTAAAAAATGCGACCGATGATGATTTGAAGAGTATTTGCGTGCGCAATTGGGCAGCCGCTATTTTGCAGGAGAAAACGAACCAGAAAAAGAAAGCGTGCAAAACCGAGATAACCTCGGCAAGAATAGGAGGACATACTTTGCAGATTGATAAAAAAGAAGATATATCAGTTCTTTATTTATCTGATAAGAACCGGGTTTTAGCACCGGCCCGCGAGTGTGTAACTGTTGAATTTTCATTCCGCACCGAGATTCCAAAACAGAAAAACCGATTTGGCTATATCTCTTATGACGGGCATGAAATGTATCAGCTTTCGTTTTGTTTTCCCTGTATCTCTCGCTATCAAAAGGGGGCGTGGAACGAAAATCCTTATGTGGGTGACAACGATGAGACGTATGTGTATGAGGCAGCAGATTATGAAGTTACATTCCGGCATCCGAAAAAATATACAATCGCAGCGACCGGCACGCAGCACTCTGTGCAGGATGGAACAACGATTACCGGCAAAAAGTTAAGAGAGTTTGCAGCGGTTTTGTCGGATGATTTTTGCCGTCTGGATGCGAAGACCGGCAGCACAACGATTTCAATTTTGGGACCAAATTATGAGAAAAATCAGAGCTATTACAAATATTCCATGCAGCTTGCGAAAGAGGCAGTCCGCATTTTTTCGGAAAAGATAGGTTCGTATCCGTTTTCACAGTTAAAAATCGTGCACTGTTTTATGTACAGCGCAATGGAATATCCGGGACTTTGTATGATTGGCATGCCGGATGTGAAGGACTTTCGCAAAATTGACAAGAATTCTTGCGGGGGACTGGAAGCGCATGTTCCGCATGAAATCGCTCACCAGTGGTTTTATGCTGCAATCGGCAACGACTCGTACAAGGAGCCGTGGCTTGACGAGGGCTTTTGTGAGTTCTGTGAAGACGTGTTATTCCCTTATTATGCAAATAAAAAATTACAGAAAAAACTGTGGAGCGACAAGTATTCCACCCGCAAAGACATGGACCGATGGTTCCGAAAAATCGTCATCCCCCAGTCCTCCCGCACCAAAGCAATCAACCGAAGCGTAAGCGATTATCAGGACAAGCCGGACGAATACTCAAACTCTGTTTACGAGGGCGGCAAACTATTCCTGTATGAACTGTGGAAAACAATGGGCGATAAAACATTCTTTCAAATGCTGCATAAATATTATCAGACATATCAATTTCAAATTGTGACAACAAATGATTTCCTTACTATGGTTCGGCAATATCAAGGTGGCGAGAAAGTGGAGCGGATTATTCGGAAGTATGTCAGATGAGTAGGGAGCTTGAGACAAGGTTGATGAGGTAAAGGATAGGATTGTTGTGGGAAATTGAGTTGACTTTTGTTTATAATAAAGATTCTCTTTGTAGAATATTTGGGAAATAGCTCTAAAATTGAAAAAAATTAAATTTGTTATTTCATTTTATTAGTATTTGAGGTAAAATAAATTGTAATAAACTTGGCTTATTTGGATAAAATCTATGTTATTGATAACCTAAGGCAATGTTGTGGACGAGGATGCGAAATCTAAAGTGTATTTAGATGAAAATTGATATCTTATAGATTAAAAATCGGAAACTAATATATTATTAAAACTTGTAGTGGGAGGAAGTACCTATGAGATTGTTGGAACAGTTATCGGCTCAACAGAGAAAAGCCATCCAGACAATAGATGATGATCTGGAGATTATTGCGTGTGCTGGTGCAGGAAAAACTGGTGTTGTCACTAGAAGAATCATCAATATATTGAAGTCCAAGTCCGAGATACTTCCAGAAAATATTGCTGCATTTACCTTCACTCGAAAAGCGGCAGAGGAGTTGAAAGGAAGAATATACGACTTGGGCAAGCGTGAATTAGGTGATGCGATAGGATTTGCACATATGTATATCGGTACAATTCACGGGTTTTGTATCAAGATGTTACAGGAATATATACCAGAATTTCAAAAGTACGATGTATTGGATGAAATACATACCAAATTGTTTGTGGAGCGTTATTATGATGAATGCGGAATGAAGGATTTGGATTTGTGTAAATACAAAGAGACAAATTTATTTGTCGGTGTAATGAGTATTCTGAATGAAAACTGGTTTGAACAGGATAAGTGGGATGAACGCACTCGTACAGCCTACAAAAAATATAAGGAAAAACTATATGCAGAAAAGAAGTTCGATTATTCTCTGATTCTTCAGGAAATGATCTGCCAGTTAGAGAATAATATTGAATTTGCACAAATTATTGCAGACAAAGTAAAATATCTGACAGTGGACGAATATCAGGACATCAATCCAATACAGGAGCGTTTGATTCGTCGACTGAAAGAACTAGGGGCAAACCTGTGTGTAGTAGGTGATGATGATCAGACAATATATCAGTTCCGTGGAAGTGATGCTCAAAATATCCTTACATTTAAGGAGAGATATGGTGTTCAGAAATATATCGTATTGGACAAAAATTACCGCAGTACAGATGGCATTGTAGATGTTGCGAAAAGACTGATCGTTCACAATGATCATAGATTGTCAAAGACAATGAAATCGGGATGTCAGACACCTTACGATATCGGAGACGTTGCCTTTGAAGAGCGAGAGGATACGGATTTAGAGTATGAGTTTATTGCACATCGGATGGAAAAACTGCATGAAATAGGAATTCCTTATTCTGAAATGGCAGTGTTAGTTCGAAAGAAAAAGATTAGCGGTCAGATAGCAGCCAAATTGGAAGAACATCACATCCCTTATATCGTGGAGGGAATGAATGAACTGTTTGACACGAAAGAGTGTCAGGCGGCAAAAGGAATTTATGATTATCTTAATGGAGACATAACGGCAACAGAGCTGTATCATAAATGGATGGAAATTGATTATCCATTTGACAAAAAGGAACTGGCAGATTGCTTACAGATTTTGATGGTGATTGACGTGAAGGAAAAAAAACTGTATTCCGATTTCAATCTTCAGCAAATCTATCATGACTTTCTAGGGAAACTGTCTCTTGTTGAAGATGGACGGATTGAGACGGAAGTAATCTTATATAACTTAGGGAAGTTCAGTCAGGTGATTGCGGATTACGAGGTGATCAATTATACCTTGAAACCACAATCGAAACTAAATAATTTTTGTTCTTTTTTAAAGTATACAGCAACCGGTTATTATCCGGAAGGATACCAGAGTAATACATATACAAAACCGGATGCAGTAGGAATTATGACGGTTCACCAATCGAAAGGCTTGGAATTTGCGGCTGTATTTATTCCGGGGTTGAATAAGAACTTTTTTCCGGCACAGAAAGTGGGTGGAAAAGGCATTTGGCATGTTATTGATCGGGAATGGATTTCAGATTCGGAGCGATTTGATGGAGAAATAGAGGAAGAACGAAAGCTTTTTTATGTTGCAGTGACAAGAGCTAAGAAATACCTTTATTTAACAAGGACAATCAAGTCGCGGAACAAACATATTTCGGAATTTATGCTGGAGGCAAAAGAATCATCATATTTAGTAAAATATGATGGGAATATTCAATATAAATCAGATCATCTTCCAGTATTAAAGAAAGAGAGCATGCCGCTTACGCTGAATTTTTCTTTACTGGAAGATTATTTTGAATGTCCATACCGGTTTAAGCTGTCAATGTTTTATGGATTCGTACAGCCTTTGATTCCGGCATTGGGGTATGGTAATGTAATGCATGCGATAGTGAGACGTATTCATCTTGCTGCGATGGAAGGAAAAGCAATCACAGAGGAATATGTGGATTCAGTTATTGAACAATCCTTTTATCTGCCATATGCAACACCAAAGCTGCAGCAAAATATGTATGGAAGTGTGAAACGTGGCATACATGAATATGTCCATAAGAATCAATCGGATTTTGAGAATATTCGCATGGCTGAGACAGAGATAGAAATTGATATGGGGGATGGGATTCGTGTCAATGGTCGTATTGATCTGGTAAAACAGGTGGTTCAGGATGGATTGGAAAAGACGGCAATTATTGATTTTAAGACGGCCAATAAACAGGTTAAGGAAGAAATCAATACACAGCAGTTGAAAATTTATGCACTGGGTTATCGAGAATTAACCGGTAAGACAGCAGATTACATGGAAATATATCATTTGGATTCTCAAAACAGTGCAAGTGATACCATAACGCCAGATGTAATCACTGCTGTGACGGAAGACATAAAGGATGCAGCGGATCATATAAGAAACAATCATTTACCTAGAAAATGTTCAAAGGAAAAATGCAGCAGGTGTCATTTGAACTATTTGTGCTTAGGTAAAAAGGAACAAAAGGAGTATGTGAATGAGTAAATTACTTGCGGAAGAATACAAAAGATTTGAGGATATACGGAAGGTACGCAATGATGGTTCGGAATATTGGAGTGCTAGGGAGCTGTCAGGAGCATTAGACTATACCAAATGGGATAATTTTTTTAAAGTAATCAAGCGTGCCATGATCGCTTGTGAGAACAGTGGACATAGGATTGATGACGATTTTCCCGAGGTCAGGAAAATCGTGAAATCCGGGGTGACGAACAAGCCAATCAAAGATTATGAATTGACACGGTATGCTTGCTATTTGATTGTGCAAAATGGAGATCCACGGAAAGAAGTGATTGCTCTCGGACAGACATATTTCGCAATTCAAACATATCGGCAAGAGGTGGCAGACCATTTCAATGAGTTGAGTGAGGACAACCGTCGTCTGGTGGTGCGTGGAGATATAAAACAGTGGAATCAAATGCTGGCAGAAACGGCACATGATGCTGGGGTGATTACAAATGAAGAATTTGCAATTTTTCAAAATGCAGGTTATATGGGACTATACGGTGGCATGGATGTTGATGATATCCACACCAAAAAGCAGTTGAAAGTTGGACAGAAAATTCTGGATTATATGGGAAGTACTGAATTGATTGCTAATCTGTTCCGGATTTCTCAAACAGAGGAAAAATTAAGGAAGGATGCGGTTGATAATGCGAAGGACGCAACATCGACACATTATGCTGTTGGCCGGGAAGTACGAACAGCAATAGAGAAGATTGGCGGTACATTGCCGGAGGATATGCCAACACCCCAGAAGAGCATTCAGCAGATTGAAAAAGAGCAGATGCAGAGCCTTCGAGAGAAGGCAAAAAAGGGAAAAATAATGTTGGATGAATAAATGGATACAAAGGAATTAGTTGGAAAAGGAGGAGCTTATGGAGAAAAATAAGGACAAGAAACCTATATTGGCGATATGCTATGATTTTGATAAAACATTATCACCCGATGATATGCAAGCCCAGGGTTATATTCAGTCTATTGATTATGAGGTGCCAGAATTTTGGAAGGAATCCAATCAATTAGCGGCAGACAATGATATGGATCAAAATCTGGCATATATGTATATGATGTCTCAAAAGTCACAGGGCAAGGTGCTGTTTACTAGAAAAACTTTGGAAGCGGATGGGGCTAAAGTGCAGTTGTTTTCAGGCGTTGATACTTGGTTTGATAGAATTAATGAATATGGTGAAAGGAAGGGGGTAATGGTCGAGCATTATATTATTTCTTCTGGATTAAAGGAAATGATAGAAGGAACGGCTGTTGCAAATAAATTTAAGAAGATATATGCAAGTTCGTTTTACTTTAATGAATATGGGGTTGCTGTTTGGCCGGCACAGGTGGTAAATTATACGAACAAAACACAGTTTTTATTTCGTATCGAAAAGGGTGTTCTTGATGTGAATGATCAAAAAGTGAATGCATATTTTGAACCAGATGAGTATCGTGTGCCGTTCAGGAACATGGTATATGTTGGGGATAGCGACACGGATATTCCATGTATGAAACTGGTAAATTTACACGGTGGTCATTCTATTGGTGTATACAATCCAAAAACAAAGGATAAAACAAAAGTATATAAAATGCTAGAGGAGAATCGGATTAAATATTTTGTTCCAGCAGATTATACAGCAGATTCACCGTTGGAAACTTTGCTAAAAGAAATTATTGATCGAACCAAAACGAATGAGGTGCTGGAAAACTTCCATTATGAATGCAAGAAAGAGCGGAAGGTAGCAACAAAGGATCAGAGTAAAGAGGATCAGGAAAAACAGGATTTGATCAATGCATTGGAAGATAGTGAAAGTTTTAAAAATACGCATGCCGTTATTGCTGCATTGAGTGAATTTACTGGTTGGAGTGAGAAACAGAAAAGGAAACTTTTAAATATTGCATTAGATAATACACAAGTTGAGTATATCTTGAAAGATGAGGATGTATACAACTTTTATAAGAAAATCTGTGATGGTGAGAATTGCGCTGAAGCGGAAGAAGTTCTCAAGATCATGGAGAAAAAATAGTACAAGAAAATAGGAGAAATACAATGGCAAACTTATCACAGATAAAAAGAGAAAAGATGCTCCGATTTTTGGAAACATTAAAGGAGCAGCACAGCGATGATGAATCTCTTATCGCACTTAACCAGATTGAGAAGGAATTGACTTCAAAAAAATACGGTCTTGTATGGGAAGAGCATGAGGAAGAAGTGGATGTAAAAATGCAGACACACATTCCGGTATTTACAGAGGATGAAGGCAGAGAAATTGTTGGGAATCCAGAGAGCGAAGATTATAACTTCCTTTTAGAGGGAGATAATTTGCACTCTTTGAAACTGCTGGAGAAAACACATAAGGGAAAGATAGATGTGATTTATATTGATCCGCCTTATAATACAGGAAACAAAGATTTTGTTTATGATGATCTGAAAATAGGTGATGATGATGGATATAGACATAGCAAATGGATATCATTTATGAAATCTCGTTTAGTGGTGGCAAAGAGAGTGTTAAAAGAACACGGGATTATTTTAATTTCTATAGATGACAATGAGGTAGCACAATTGAAAATGCTATCTAGTGAAATATTTGGCGAAAATAATTATGTTGGAACAATTGTTTGGAAGAAAAAAACGAATGGAAATAATATGGGGTGGTTACCTCCAGTTCATGATTATATATTATGCTATGCAAAAAATATTGAGCAGATATACGATATTGGGCTTGAGGTGGGAGAAGAAGAAATCGCAAAAAGATATTCAAATCCTGATGATGATCCAAGAGGACCCTGGACGACATCTGATTTGTCAGCTAATCATGTTGGTCCGTCTTTTGCGATACACAATCCAAAAACTGGACAAATATTTTATCCGCCAGAAGGTAGATACTGGGTATTTAACGAAAAAGAAGTGATTAAAAGAATTGAGGATGGAAGGATTATTTTTGGGAAAAGTGGGACCGCACGACCTGTGCAAAAAGTATTTGCTAAAGAACGGATTATAGGAAAAAGAAAAGTTGAATCATGGTGGGATGATTGTGCTTTGAACTCGGATGCTACAAAAGAATTAAAATCTATATTTGGAATAGCAAAAGTATTTACACATCCAAAACCATCAAAATTAATTAAGAGGTTGCTTGAAATGTCATGTGATAAAAATGCAATAGTTTTGGATTTTTTTGCAGGCTCGGGAACAACAGCTCAAGCAGTGCTTGAGCTAAACCAAGAAGATGGTGGAGATAGACATTTTATTCTTTGTACAAATAATGATTCTGATATATGTAGCAATGTGACTTATCCGCGAATCAAGACGGTTATCACTGGCAAGCGCATTGATGGAACGGAATACTCAGAGGGGATTCCGGCAAACTTGAAATATTACAGAACGGATTTTGTGGCTAAGGATAGTGAAGACTTATACGAGGATCTTCTTAACCATATTATCGAGATGATTCAGTTGGAATATGGTGTAAAGGTGGATAATAAAAAATATGTGATCATTATGGATGATGATGAAATGGATGCTTTTGAGGAGGATTTTGAGCAGTATTCTGATTTGAAAGCTATATTCCTAAATCAGGATGTGTTGCTGTCCACATCACAAGAGCAATTACTGGCAGAGATAAATACATTTATCATTCCAGATTGCTATTTTGATTTTGAATTAAGGGAGGCTGGCGAGTTATGGTAAATGGAATTAAGGAATATGAATTCCAGAATGAATGTGTAGATTTTTTGATTGATAAGACAGCAGCTTACAATAGCAAACAGATTATTACCGTAAAAGCACCAACAGGTGCCGGAAAAACAGTTATTTTGATTAAATATATTGATGAATACCTGAAAAATACGGATGGAAAAACGGCATTTGTGTGGTTATGTCCAGGAAAAGGAAATCTGGAAGAACAGAGTAAAGATAGTATGGAGGCCTTGACACCACAGAGAGATACTAGAAATTTAATGTATTCTATGTTGTCTGGGTTTGTGGGAGAGAGTGTAACTTTTATTAACTGGGAACTTGTAACGAAAAAGGGAAATACAGCATTAAAAGACAGCGAAAGAGCAAATCTGTTTGAGAAAATTGCGGATGCGCATAAGGATGGAATAGAGTTTATTGTTATTATTGATGAGGAACACATGAACAATACCAAGAAGGCAGACGATGTTATTAGTGCATTTGCTGCCAAGCATATTATTCGTGTGTCGGCAACGGCAAAAAAAGTAAGCCATCAGGAATATTATGAGATACCGGAAGATCAAGTTATCAATGCAGGTTTGATTACTCGCGCAATCTATGTCAATGAGGGCGTCGATGAAAGAAAAGAAATCATCAATGATTATGATTACTTGTTAGATCTTGCTGATGATAAACGCAAGGAAATCATCGAAGGCTATCAGTCTATGAAATTGCCAATTCGTCCATTAGTATTGATACAGTTCCCGGTTGGTCAGCCGGAGACGATTGCAGCAGTCGAGGAAAAGCTTGCAAGCATGGGATATACCTATGAAAATGGAATGGTTAATATTTGGATGAGCGATAATAAGGTGATCGGGGATGATTTGACACAGCTTGATGGCTCACCAGCATTTTTGCTTATGAAACAGGCAATTTCAACTGGTTGGGACTGTCCACGTGCTAAAATTCTTGTGAAATTGCGTGAAGGTGGCAGTGAAGATTTTCAGATACAAACGATTGGACGTATTAGGCGTATGCCAGAGCGAAAGCATTACGGTTTGGCAACGCTGGATTACTGCTATATATACACCTTGGATACACAATATAAGGCAGGATTGTTGTCCTCTATGGATAAGGCATATCAAGTGAGAAGATTATTTTTGAAGGATGAGGCGAAGGGGTTTTCTTTGGTGAAGGAATTGCGTAACTTAGACTTTGATGGTCTGGGAGAACGTGAGACCTTGGTTAAGGTACATGACTTCTTCAAAGAAAAATATCATTTGGGCACAGATAAGCAGGTGAATAGAGAAAATCTGGAGGCCGGGGGATATAATTTTAGTCATGAAATAGACAGCAAAATACTACAGGGATTATTCCGAACAACAGATGAAATGTCGGAGGATGCCGCAAAAAAACGTATTAGTATCCGAACCACCGTTAATACCCATACGCATGGTATCTATTTGCTGCACTCTGTGGATGAGATCAAGAAAGTGACAGGTATGCAGTCTCAAAAAGTCAAGAACATCCTGCGTCGCATGTTTAGCAAGGGAAAGAAAACCCGGTACAAGTTTATTGCACTCGATAATAATGACTTTTATGCATTTATTATCAACAATGTAAAGCAATTAAAGATGGATTTTAAGAGCGTTACAGCACAGATGGGTGGAAAGCAGCTTTCTTTTAATCTGGAACCGAAAACAGCGGAGTTTACAATACCAGAGATGGAAGTGTATAAGTATAGTGAAGTAAAAAAACAGCAGTTGTTCCGATTAAATGCTTACAAGCAATATACCAATGAATTTTGTACGGATGAGACACGCAGTTTACCAGAACGGTTGTTTGAGCGATATTGCGAAAATAACGATAAAGTCGAATGGTTTTATAAAAATGGAGATACCGGACAACAGTATTTTTCTGTTGTATATACGGATTCTCTCTTGAAACAATGGCTTTTTTATCCGGATTACATCGTACATATGAAGGACGGAAGTAACTGGATCATTGAGACAAAAGGCGGAGAACAAAGCGGACACAGCAAGAATATTGATATTCAGGTAGGCAATAAATTCAATGCGTTTAAGAACTATGCAGAGAAATATCATCTTAATTGGGGCTTTGTTCGCGATAGCAGTGAAGATCTGTATATCAATAATACAGAGTATGTGGACGATATGAGTGATGATAGCTGGAGAAGTATTGAGGAGGCGTTTTGATTAAATTGTAATTGAATACGTAGTATAAGGAGAGGAAAATAATAAGATGAATTACATTAAGGCAATGCATATCGAAGGCTTTAAAAAGTTTTATGAGATTGATGTACAATTTAATGAGCACATGAATATTCTTGTAGGGGAAAATGAGGCTGGAAAAAGTACTATTCTGGATGCTATAAAAACTGTACTAAATCAGCAATATCGAAATGCGGATAAGGCAATTTTGAAAGATTTGTTTAATGCCCAAATGATTAAAGAGTTTGAGGCTGCTCCTAGCGTTATGACTTTGCCATGGATATATGGAATTGGAGCTTGATGTAAAACAAAAAAATGCTGATTATTATTATGGCGAATTATATGGTCGAAAAACACAGCAAATAGAGAAATTTGGAATATCCTTTGAATGTAGATTTGATCAAGAATTGGGAGAAGGATTAGAAGAGTCGGTTATGAATGGAAAAATTCCATATGAATACTATAGTTTCAAATGGAAGACATTTGCCAATCGACCATATAAGATGATTAAACGCCCTTTAAAATTTTTGTCGATTGATACGACGAGTCATGCCGCTGCTCCTTCGTTCAACTACTATAATAAGGCATTGTTTGCAAGTAAATATGATGAGGGGGTTAGAATGAAGGCGAAAAATGAATTCCGAGATAAATTGGATGAAGCAATGAATTCAGTGAATTTACCTCCAATTAGTGAAAAACAGAAATTTGGAGTGGATAGTATCTTCTTTCATTTCGATGTAAAATTAAGCTACCAAACAAAAATCTCACTAAACAAAAAGAAAGGGGATTTCTCATGACTTATTTTACATCAAATACTTACCAAATGAAACGAAAAATTTTAACTTGTTTGTGCCAACGAACACTCCATCAAGCCTTCGTCACCGGTTGATTTTTTCCTCCAAAATGAGTATACTTACGTTATAAACATGAGAAACCATATCTCAAACCAAGGAGGATGCCAAATGAAAATCAAGAGAATTGCACACCGCGGTTTCAGTTCGGAGGCGCCGGAAAACACGCAGGCGTCATTTGCAATGGCGGTAGAAGGGGATTTTTATGGCGTGGAATGTGATATCTGGAAATCAAAAGATGGCGTTTACGTTGTCAGCCACGATGGCCATTTGCGCAGGATGTGCGGAATTGACCGCTGGATTCCCCAGATGACTTTTGAGGAAATAATCAGCTATCCGGTGACAGCGGGGAAAAAGAGAGAGGAGCATCCCTCACAGCATTTGATTTCTTTTTCACAGTATTTGTCCATTATGGCGCGGAGTGAAACGATTCACCCAATTGTGGAATTGAAGATGGATTATACAACTGTAGAACTAAGAGAAATCGTTGATTTGGTGAAACAAAAGGGACTTCTTGAGCGAACGGTTTTTATCAGTATGCACCTTTTGGCACTATTACGTTTGAAAGATATCGGAATCCCGGCGTCAAGGCTTCAGTACGTTTATGGGGCGGTTGGCGGCAATAAGTGGACGAAAGTTTCGGATGAGCTGATTGCATGGCTTACTGAAAATGAGATTTCACTCGATTCACGTTACACGCTTGTTTCCAAAGAAGATGTGGAAAAACTTCACAAGGCGGGGCTTTTTGTCAATGTCTGGACGGTGAACAAAGAGGAAGAAATGAAGCGTCTCTTGGATGAAGTTGGTGTGGATATGGTAACGACAGAATACTATTTTGAATGATTGGAGGGTGATTATGAGTTTATTAAAACAGTTGAAATGGAATTTGATTTTGCTCGCAGTAATTTTTATTGCACTTGGTATTGTCTTGATTCTCTGGCCGGGGGCAACGATGAAAACGATTTGCTATCTGCTGGCGGCGATGCTTTTGGCATTAGGAGTGGTTTCCCTTATTAATTATCTTCGAAAAGACATCAGTGGAATTATTTACCGCTATGATCTTGTCGTGGGTTTGTGTGCAATCCTTGGCGGAATTCTTGTGATTGTGAAAGTGGACAAACTGACGGATTTGATTCCGGCGGTGCTTGGTTTTCTGGTAACGATGAGCGGTATTATGAAAATGCAGAATTCGGTTGACATGCTTCGCCTCGGACATGGTACGTGGCACGTGGCGTTTGCGATGGCAATTGTAAATATTGTTGCCGGAATTGTGCTTTTGATGAATCCATTTGAGGCAGCGCAGATTTTGATTATGTGTCTCGGAATTGCACTGGTCTACAGCGGTATCACGGACTTGTATGTGACGATTTCGATATCCAGACGATTGAGCCGGTTAAAGACGGAAATCGTTGTGGCGGAGGACGATTCGGAAGAATAAAGAAATGAAAAATGGAGGGAATTATGGCGCAGTATCATTCATTATCGAAGGAATTGCAGGAGCGGATTTTAGAGGACAGGGAGAAACATAAGAAAAATCCGTATGCATTTCCGGATGAGAAAATCGTGAGACGACGCATGGACCACGATAAGGCGAATTTGTGGCGTCCGGCGTTTGTGCGGGATGTGGAGAAAATTATGCATGTGCCGTATTACAACCGTTATTCGGATAAGACGCAGGTATTTTCCTTTTACCAGAATGATGACATTTCAAGGCGTGCCCTGCATGTTCAGCTCGTGTCACGCATCGCAAGAAATATCGGCAGTGTGTTAGGACTCAATGAAAGTTTGATTGAAGCCATTTCTGTGGGACATGATATCGGTCATACGCCGTTTGGCCATGCCGGCGAGCGGATTCTGAGCAGTCTGTATCAGGAGCATACCGGCCGTTATTTTAATCATAATGTACATAGCGTCCGCGTGCTGGACGATATGGTAAACTGGAATATCAGTTTGCAGACCTTAGACGGAATTCTTTGCCACAATGGCGAATTGGAATTGAAAGAATACCGTCCCTGCGAGATGTCTACCTTTGTAGAATACGATAAAAAGGTGGAAGCATGCTATGTCGATGAGAAGGCAATCGGCGAGTTGATTCCGTGCACGTTAGAGGGGTGTGTGATGCGTATCTGCGATATTATTGCCTATCTTGGCAAAGACAGACAGGACGCAATGCGCCTGAATTTGTTAAAAGAATCACCGTTTACCGCCGGTGCGATTGGCACCACAAACGGTGAAATTATCAATAATTTCAGTGTCAATATCATCGAAAACAGTTATGGCAAAGATTATTTGAAAATGGATGAGGAATATTTTGACGCTTTGCGGCAGGCGAAAAAAGAAAACTATGAAATGATTTATAACAATAAGTCGCTCAACGATTTGTATGAAAATGAAATCCGTCCAATGTTTGGGGAATTGTATGAGGAGCTTTTGCGCCAGGCAGAAAGCGGAGACAAATCTTCTGTTTTTTACCGCCATCATATGGCATACATGGAGAAAAATAATTTTTATGTCAAATCCCATGTCAGAAAGCCGTATGCCGAGCAGGAGAAAAATCAGCTTGTCGTCGATTATCTTGCCAGCATGACAGATGATTATTTTATCGCACTTTACCATTATTTATTTCCAAAAGGAAAGCACGATGTCAAATTTGTCGGGTATTTTGATTTGTAGGAGTTTTCATTGACCCCATAGGATGTTTCGTGATAAAATGTGTTAGATACTAGGGGTAAAAGGTACAAAAGGCGTTCGTGCCCGCACGAAAAGGCTTTTACACAATATTATTAGAATCAAATGAAGAAGGAGGAAACTAATTTTGAATAAGGAATTAGTCATCGTATTGGACTTTGGCGGTCAGTACAACCAGTTAGTTGCGCGCAGAGTCCGTGAATGCAATGTATATTGTGAAATTTATTCGTATAAAACGGATTTAGCAAAAATAAAGGAAATGAATCCAAAGGGCATTATTTTGACCGGCGGACCAAACAGCTGCTATGAGGATGGTGCTCCTTCTTATGATAAAGCATTATTTGAAATGGGTATTCCGGTACTCGGCCTTTGCTACGGCGCTCAGTTGATGATGCATGTGCTTGGTGGAACGGTGGAGAAAGCACCGGTTCGTGAGTACGGAAAAACCGACGTTCATGTAAATACCAATTCAGCATTGTTTACGGATGTCAGCGAAGACACCGTATGCTGGATGAGCCATTTTGATTATATTTCTAAGGTGGCATCGGGATTTGATATCTGTGCACATACGGCAGATTGTCCGGTGGCAGCCGCTGAAAATCCATCAGAAAAATTGTACGCCATTCAGTTCCATCCGGAAGTGCTTCACACCAAAGAGGGAACGAAAATGCTTTCCAACTTTGTTTACAATGTATGTCATTGTTCCGGTGACTGGCGCATGGATTCATTTGTTGAGCATCAGATTAAGGCAATCCGTGAGAAAGTTGGCAATGGCCGCGTGCTCTGCGCTCTTTCCGGCGGTGTTGACAGTTCGGTTGCAGCCGTGCTTCTTTCCAGAGCCATCGGCGACCAGCTCACCTGTGTCTTTGTAGACCAAGGACTTCTTCGTAAAAATGAAGGCGATGAAGTAGAAGCAGTATTTGGCCCAGACGGCGACTATGATTTGAATTTCATCCGCGTCAATGCGCAGGATCGTTTTTATGAAAAATTAGCCGGTGTCGAAGAACCGGAGAAGAAGAGAAAAATTATCGGCGAAGAATTTATTCGCGTTTTCGAACAGGAAGCAAAAAAAGTAGGAGCCGTTGATTTCCTCGTACAGGGAACCATTTACCCGGATGTTGTAGAAAGCGGCTTGGGCGGTGAATCCGCTGTCATCAAGAGCCACCACAACGTCGGAGGCCTCCCGGATTACGTTGATTTCAAAGAAATTATCGAGCCTCTCCGTGACCTTTTCAAAGATGAGGTCCGCAAGGTCGGTCTCGAACTCGGCATTCCGGAATACCTCGTATTCCGTCAGCCATTCCCAGGTCCTGGACTTGGAATTCGTATCATCGGCGAAGTAACTGCTGAAAAAGTCCGCATCGTGCAGGACGCAGACGCAATTTACCGTGAAGAAATTGCAAAAGCCGGTCTCGACCGCGACATCAACCAGTATTTTGCCGCCCTCACAAACATGCGCAGCGTCGGCGTTATGGGCGATGAGAGAACGTACGATTATGCCGTTGCGCTTCGTGCCGTGAAGACCATTGATTTCATGACCGCAGAAAGCGCAGATATTCCGTTTGAGGTGCTACAGACTGTAATGACGAGAATCATAAATGAGGTTAAGGGAGTCAACCGGGTATTCTATGATTTGACTAGTAAGCCGCCTGGAACGATTGAGTTTGAATAGGAAGAAAATAGCGGGAAGCCCTGTAAATAGGGGCTTCTCGTTTTGGATGTAAGCAGAATGTAAGCAAAAGGATAAGCTTGTGTCCAAAAAAATTATATGAAATCTGTAATAGAAAAGGTGAAAACTAACTGGTTCTTGTGGCATGATAAGAGAAAACATGATGATACATCAGTGTGGTAGTTGTTAGAGTAGAGCTCTAGGGAGTTCAAAATAAGAAAATTTAGAGGAGGGTTATTACATGCAGATATATTCATTGACTATAGAGGGTTTTAGAAAGCATTTGAAGACGAAGATTATATTTTCAGATTCAACATTTTTGATTGGAGAAAATAATGTTGGGAAAAGTAGTATTTTATATGCGTTAGATTATTTGTTGGGAGCAAAAACCAATATACCTATAGATGAGTTCTATGCGTTAGAGGATAGCGGAGAAAGAAAAGTGGTAGTTGATAATATAGTTTTTACAGCTGAATTCCGTAGAATTCCTAAAGAAGCAAACTCATGGAGAGGATTCAAAGGGCGTTTATTACAGTATGAGCCAGATAAAAATGATCCGCTAGATACGGGATTGAAATTTATATATAGAAAAACATTCCCAAAGGGTGGAAAAGTAAAGATAGAAACTTTTGAAAATCCTAAATCATTGAAAAGTGAATTTGAAAATTGTACATGCATTCAAGATTTTTTGAATGCAGGACTTTCGGAAGATCAACTTACCGATGATATAAAAAAGATAAAATATGATAAGAAATTAACTGCAAAGGAAAGAGCATTATTCAATGTTATAGAAGAAATATTCGATATTGATGATAGCCAGGAATGTTGGGTTGAAAATCCAGGGGGTATTCCTCAAAATGTGTTGAGTAAATTACCTAAATATTTATTAATTCCTGCCCAAGATAGTGAGGGAGAAATTTCCGGAACATCTGGAACATTACAAAAAACTTTAAATGAATTATTTAATGAGGTTCGCGAAAAATCAGAAAATTACAAACTGGCACAGGAATATTTGAATAAACTTGCGAAGGAATTAGATCCATCTGATGAAAGTACGGAAATATCTAAGATGATAGGAGAAATAAATGGCATTATCTCGGATGTTTTTCCACATACGGGTATAAGCGCTGAGGCAAATTTAAGTGATGCAGATAAAGTGATAAAGCCAGCGTTTGATATTCAAATGAACAGTAATGTTTCTACACCATCTAATTTGCAAGGAACAGGCTTAATTCGCTCAACTGTATTTGCTTTGCTTAGATATAAAGCTTTGCGTGATAATAAAAAAGATACTATGCAAGAGAGGCAGCTTATAATAGGATTTGAGGAACCTGAAATATATTTACATCCAAATGCAATAAGCAAAATGAGAGATACTATTTATAGTTTGGCTGAATCTGGAAACAATCAGATTGTTTGCACTACACACTCACCGTATATGATCGATTTGAATAAAAAACCAAAGCAAACATTGAACAGGTTATCTCTTACTACATGTGATTTTGGAGAAAGTAGGGCATTAACAGTAGAAAGTATTCCGTTTAATATTACAAAAGAGTTTTTGGAATTGCAGGAGGATGATAAAAATTATATTAAGATGCTTTTACGAGTTGAAGATGCAATTGCGAAATGCTTTTTTGTGAAAAAAGTATTAATCATAGAGGGGGATACTGAACAAGTGGTGTTGTCAGAAACTATTAGCAAAATACCTGGAAATTTGAAAAATGAAATTTTGTCAGATTGGTATATTTTAAGAGCAAGAGGAAAAGCTGCTATTATTCCATTGATCAAATATTTAAGAGCGATGCAAATAGATATTTATGTAATGCATGACAAGGATGAGAATACACCTGGGGCAGTGAAATTCAATGAGCCAATTAGACAAGCCTTAGATAATGATAGCCATTTGTTTGTATTGGAAAATTGTGTTGAAGATGTATTGGGATATACAGCCCCAGCATCAAATAAACCATACAAAGCATATTGCTATGTCAATAAGAATTGGAAAGAATGGGAAACTGTTGGGGAAGAATGGAAAACCATTATACAAAAGATTTTCAATGAAGGGAACAAGATTGAATAATTAGGTCCATCTAATAAGCCGAATTGATAGAACAAAATACAAAAATCTGCCTTTCAAAACAATAAGTTTTATTTTTTAATTCAAATAATGAGAAAAATGGGAAGCCCTGTAAATCAAGGTTTCCCGTTTTCTGCGTAAGTAAAATGTAACCAGATTTACTTCTTTATCTCTTTCAATATTTTCACCCGTTCCGGGTCAGAATGATTTTTCTTAAGCAAGGTTATATATTCAAATAATTCCTCACGTGTCATATCATCTAATACAAAGAAGTCTGCGATAAGTTGATCGACTTTCGGCAAATCGGAATAATCAAATTTCGTAAAAATCGCTGATGTACGATTGGATAGGTAGGCTTTTTTTGAACGTTGATCGGACATGCCAACCAATTTGCCAACTTCCGGAAGTGATTTATCCTCTTCATTATAGGGATTCTCATTGCATATGGTGGCAAGAGGGATGTCTAATGTATTGGCAAAGCGTAAAGCGGTATCATAGCGTATGGGGGTGTCCCGACGGATGATAGAATAAATTGTTGGTGCTGGAACACCAGTGTTTCTGGAAAGAGTTTTTACGCTCATCTGCTTTTCGTCTAATATTTCTTTTAACACTTTTCCGTAGCCCATGTTGTATCTTCCTTTCAAAAAATATAATTCAATTTTATCATGAAACCTATGAAAAGAAAAGTAAAAATGAAAGAAAGTTATTTATTTTTTATGCAGTTAATAGGATGAATAAAAATAATACGCATAAAAAATGAATAATATTATTGACAAAGTACGCGGCGGAGAATATAATGACATTATAGAACGCATAAATTATAAATAATCAGATTCAATATTTATGCGATAATACCAGGAAGGGAGGTGCTGATATGCAACAGATACATGAGGGAAAACCGTTGTACGTCGGAGTGGACACGGTAGCATATGACTTTGGTGTAAGTCGAGCAAAAGCCTATGCAATTATCAAGGATCTCAATATGGAATTGAAAAAAGAAAATCCAAGAGCCATTGTTGTGGCAGGAAAAGTCAACCGCATTTTTTATGAAGAATGTGCAGGAATTAGACGATAAGTTGCTGAAAAGATGCAAGGAGGTGGAGCGATTGGCGGTATTTCGAGATACATGGGATGGTTATAACGGAAAGGCGTGGCGTGTACAACTGCGTTATATCGACTGGCAGGGAAAAAAGAGACAGCATACCAAAAGAGGTTTTCGAAGTAAAAAGGAAGCGCAGGAGTATGAGCGTGAGTTTACAGCCAAAAAGAGCAGAGACATCAATATGGGATTTGCAACATTTGTAAATTTGTATTTGGAGGAAATAAAACCACAAATTCGGATTACTACATACGAAACAAAGATTCACATTGTGAAGACACATATTTTGCCGTATTTCTCGGAAAAGAATCTGTCTGAGATTGACGCAACGGATATTTTGAGATGGCAGAATGAAATGCTGCAAAAGAGAGATGAGAATGGACGAGGCTACTCAAATACTTATTTGAGAACTGTAAACACGCAGTTGTCAGCAATCTTCAATCATGCAGTAAGATATTATGGCTTGGCGGAGAATCCATGTAAGCGGTGCAAAAAGATAGGAAAATCCAATGCAGGAGAAATGTTTTTTTGGACGAAGGATGAGTATTTGAGATTTGCCGAGGAAATGAAAACAAAACCGATTTCCTATTATGCGTTTGAAATCCTTTACTGGACAGGAGTCCGTGTTTCGGAATTGCTGGCACTTACTCCGGCGGACTTTGATTTTGAAAATCGGAAGATGGTGATCAATAAGCAGCTTCAGGTAGTTCATGGAGAAAAGAAAATAATGCCGCCGAAGACGGAAAAAGGAAACCGAATCATAGATCTGCCGGATTTTTTGTGTGATGAAATTGAAGATTTGCTGGGAATGCTTTATAAACCGGATAAGGACATGCGAATTTTCAATATTACCAAAAGTTATCTTCATCATGAAATGGATCGTGGAGCGAAGGCAAGTGGCGTAAAGCGAATTCGAATTCATGATTTGAGACATAGTGCCTGTGCAGCGTTGATTGAACTTGGATTTTCGCCGGTTCAGATAGCAGAGAGGCTGGGGCATGAATCAGAAACAGTTACGATGCGGTATGCACATTTGTATCCATCGGTACAAAAAGATATGGCAGATAAACTGAGTGTGATGCGAAAAGGAAGTGAAAATCATGGCAGATAAAATATACAGGAGAACAACGCGGTCATCCCTTATATTGAAAAGTGCTGCAGGGAAAAAGGCGCGAAAACGGAATGTTATCTTGAATTTTCGTGTAACAGAACAGGAAAAGGGTTTGATTGAAAAAAGGATAGAACTGTCCGGACTAAAGAAATCAGATTACTTTATAGAAAGCTGTCTGTATCAGAAAATTCTGGTAAAGGGTAACATTCGTACTTCGGATAAGATGAAAGAACAGCTAGCGAAAATCGCAGATGCATTGAAAGAATCCGAAGCAGAGGATTTTTCCGGCGTGTTATCTGGAGAAGATGTAATTGCTTTGAAAACAATACTTGAAACGCTTACGAAAACTGCTCGAAAGAAGGAAGGTGAAGGTTGATATGGATGAGACAAACTTGAAAATAATCAATATGTCGGATGTTGAGTCGAAAGAAATATCGTGGCTCTGGTATCCATTTATCCCATATGGCAAACTAACAATTATTCAGGGTGATCCCGGAGAGGGAAAAACTACACTCGTATTGAACATTGCGGCAGTTCTTTCCAAAGGACAGGGGATGGATGAACATATGAAACCGGAACAGCCACTGCATATTATTTACCAGACGGCAGAAGATGGCTTGGCTGATACTGTAAAGCCGAGACTTGAAAAGGCACAGGCTGACTGCAATAACATTTTTGTGATTGACGAAACGGATGTATCTCTTAGTATGCTGGATGAACGAATTGAGCAGGCAATTTTGAAGGAAAAAGCAAAGCTTATGATTCTGGATCCGATACAAGCATATCTTGGCGCCAAAATGGATATGAATCGTGCAAATGAAGCAAGAGATATGACAAAACATCTGGGGCAGGTGGCAGAACGGACCGGCTGTGCTATTGTTTTGATTGGTCATATGAATAAAAATGCCGGCGGGAAAGTTGCCTATCGAGGAATGGGTTCCATTGATTTCTTTGCTGTCGCGAGAAGCGTGTTGCTGGTTGGCAGAGTAAAGGGGCAGGAAAACCGGCGTGCCATGATACAGATAAAAAACAATCTGGCGGAACGAGGGCATGCCAAGTCCTTTGTTCTGACTGATGGAGTATTTACATGGAAAGGTGATTACGACATAACCGAGGATGAACTGGCTGGCGGATTTTCACCAAAAACCAGCAAGCAGGAAGAAGCAAAAGATTTGTTGGTTTCTTTAAGCTGCACTACAAAAGAAGCAGCAGTATCTCAGATACAGGAAAAAGCAAGAGATAGAGGCATTTCCTGGCGTACGATGGAAATGGTTAAAAAGGAACTGCAAATAAAATCCAAAAAGGTAAATAATGCCTGGTATTGGATTTTAGATAGTAAATATTTTTAGTCGCAAGGCAACAACGCAACAATACAAGCCATAGGAAAATACGGTGTTGCAATCGAAGATTTTGAGAAATCAACACCGCAAAAGCCATTGTCCTACATTGTTGCGTTGTTGTGTTTTGCTGGCAGAAAAATAACCGGAGAAAGGAAAAAATATGGAGAAAAAGAAAAATGTTACAATCCCGGAAGAATTATTTATAGATTTAGTGAAATATTTTCTGGCAGATATTCGATGGGATGAGGATAGGATACGATCACGATTGCAGGAGAAACTAGAAGCAATGGTGAAACGGGAATTGTATACCCGATATAAGACGGCTGGAACGCCAGAGGAAAGAGAGAAGGCAAGACAGGAGTATTTAGAGAAAGTCGGTATACCGGAGAACTTCAGATGGTGATTTTGGCCTATTTGTGATTACAATCTCGTGGCACGAGATTGTATGTACGGCGAAGTAAAAAAGGGTTCAAGGGAGTTTTCCCTTGCAAGGACATCCAGGGATAATCCTTTGATGTGCATCTGTGTGGACACAGGATGCGTATCTTGCAAGGCATAAAAGAACAAGAAAAATGTGCATTTTATGTGCTATAAATATACATTAAAATTGATAAAAAATGGGACAAAAATGGTACGCTTGGACATGATGTCCAGACATAACAGGGAAAAACAACGGTATTTTTGCGTTTGGACAAATTGTCCAAACGTGAGAGCAAAGAAAATAATTTGTGTTTGGACATGATGTCCAAACGGTAACAGATAATTTGACATTTTACACGAGTACAGCCAAAAGAAACGGGGGAATAAAAGTGAATGGATTGACAGACTATCAGAACCGGCAGACGGAAAAGATGCTGAAATTTCTGCGTGGCATAGATTTGTCGCAGGAAGAAATCCAGACGTTGATATGGTTGGCAGGGGGGGAAGAAAGTACGATTGATGCTTTCTTGTCGATAATGGATAAAGCGGTGAAAACGGTATCTTGATATATGATTTGTTTCATTTAATAAAATCGCAAGAACATGCGACAAACTCTTGAATTTCTGAAGGTGTTATGATAAACTAAAAATAGTGGATGATTGACCTGTTTTGGAGGAGTGATTATGGCAGTATCATATAAGAGGCTGTGGATAGAATTAGCGAAAAAAGAGATGAGTAAGGCAGAATTGAGAAAAAAAGCCCAAATAGCACCGAATACTATGACAAAACTTGTAAAAAACGAATTTGTTTCTATGAGTATTTTGGATAAAATATGTAAAACATTAGGAACAGATTACGGTGATATTATGGAGTATATGCCTGAGAATGAGAAATAGTAAGACTGTTATTATAAGTTTGAATTATAGAATATTACATATGTGATAATTCAAAAAAGGAAGGAGCTGTGCTGATGGGGAAACGAGATCTTTCAGAAGAGGATATAAAGGTAAGATATATAACTCCGGCGGTAGAGCAATCAGGCTGGGATAAAAAGCAGATTCGTTGTGAATACGCCTTTACAGCAGGTCGCATTATCCTAAGGGGCAATATAACTTCGCGAGGTAAGCAGAAACGTGCAGATTATCTGTTATTCTATAAGCCTAATCTTCCGCTAGCAATTATAGAAGCTAAGGATAATAAACACCCAGTAGGGGCAGGATTGCAACAGGCTATAGAGTATGCAGAAGCTCTGGACGTAAAGTTTGTATATGCATCTAATGGAGATGCCTTTGTTGAGCAGGATTTAATAACGGGTGATATTCGCAATCTTTCATTAGATGAGTTCCCATCGCCAGATGAATTGTATCATAGATATATAACCGAGATGAATTTTTCTGAAATGAGTGAGAAGGCTTTGCTTGCACCGTATTATTGGGTGCCGGGTTATAAGACACCTCGTTATTATCAGAGAATTGCTATAGACAGAACTGTAAATGCTGTAGCATGTGGTAGGGACAGAGTACTTTTGGTCTGTGCTACTGGAACTGGTAAAACATTCATGGCTTTTCAGATTATTTATAGATTATGGAAAGCTGGTATTAAAAAGAAGATACTTTTTCTTGCCGATAGGAATGTTCTTGTAGACCAGACAATAACAGGTGATTTCAAGCCATTTGGGGGCAAAATGACTAAAGTCGAGAATAAACAGCTCGACAGTTCTTATGAAATCTATCTTGCATTGTACCAACAGTTAGCTGGTGATGAGGGGGTAGAGCCATTTAAGCAGTTTAAGCCTGAGTTCTTTGACCTGATACTCATTGATGAGTGTCATAGAGGCTCTGCTAAGGAAGAGTCTGCTTGGCGAAAGATCTTAGAGTATTTCGCTGGAGCTACTCAGATAGGCATGACAGCTACACCAATCGAGACAAAAGAAGCATCATCGCAGACATATTTTGGAGAAGCTATTTATGAGTATTCTCTGAAACAAGGCATTAATGATGGATTTCTTGCTCCATATAAGGTCATTCGTATAGGACTTGATAAAGACCTTGTTGGTTATCGTCCAGAAGCCGGGAAACATGATGATAATGGTTATGAAATCGAGGACAGAGAATACAATATCAAAGATTTTGATAGAACGCTTGTACTTGATGAAAGAACCAAAGTTGTTGCAAAGAAAGTTACAGAATTCTTGAAGAAAACTGATAGGTTCAGCAAGACCATTGTGTTCTGTGTGGATGTGGAGCATGCGGAGCGTATGCGTCAGGCTCTCATTGTCGAGAATAAAGACCTGTGGACTGAGAACCACAAGTACATTATGCGTATAACTGGAGATAATGCGGAAGGTAAAGCCCAACTGGATAATTTCATTGATGAGGATAGTACATATCCGGTTATAGCAGTCACAAGTAAGCTGATGACTACTGGTGTTGATGCTAAGATGTGCAAGCTCATTGTGTTGGATAACAATATCAATTCCATGACAGAATTCAAGCAGATTATTGGTCGAGGTACTCGTCTGCTTGAGGATTATGGTAAAACATATTTTACGATAATGGACTTCCGTAACGCATCAAGGTTATTTGCTGATAAAGACTTTGATGGTAACCCTGAGGTTGTAATTGACATTACTGGCGATGACCCAGTGGATCCAGTGACAGGCAATGAAGATGATACTGGAAGTAATTCAGGTGCTGGAAATACAGGGCATACTGGTGATTCTGGCGATGATTGGGGTTATGGTGATGGCTCAGAAAAGCCTAAGAAGTATTATGTCAAGGATGTAGAAGTCAAGGTTCTGTCAGAGAGAATACAGTATATCGATAAAGATGGAAAACTTATAACGGAAAGTCTTATCGATTATACAAGAAAGAATATCTTGGGACAGTATGCAAGGTTAGATGTATTCCTCAAGAAGTGGAATGAAGCAAAGAAGAAACAGGCTATTGTAGAAGAACTTCGTGAGGATGGTGTACTGCTTGATGCTGTTCGTGAAGAGACAGGTCAGACGGATATAGACGATTTTGATTTAATCCTGCACCTTGCATATGATAAAGAGCCACTTACCCGTATAGAGCGTATCAAAAATGTTCAGAAAAGAGGATATCTCTATAAGTATTCAGAACTTGCGAGGAAGGTTCTGGGTGTACTTATGGATAAGTATGCAAGTGAAGGTTTGAAAGAGATAGAGGAGACAAAGGTTTTACAGTTACACGAATTCCAGCAGTTTGGCAGTCCTATGAAGATTGTCAAAGCCTTCGGAGGTAAAGCAGCATATGAACAGGCTGTGAAAGAACTGGAAGATGAAATCTTCTCGGCGTAGAATTTAATAAATAAAATTTGAAAGTAGGTTTTTTAAGTAATGGCTATAACTAATTTTGTTAAAAGAATACAAGATGTAATGCGTAACGATGCAGGGGTGAATGGAGATGCTCAGAGAATTGAGCAGATTGTGTGGACTCTGTTTTTAAAGATATATGATGCAAAGGAAGAGGAATGGGAGCTTATCAATGATGATTATACATCAATTATTCCAGATGAGTTCAAGTGGCGAAATTGGGCGGTTGATAACAAAGATGGTCAGGCTCTCACTGGAGATATCCTGCTTGATTTTGTCAATAATAAGCTTTTTCCTGCGCTTAAAAATCTTGAAGTATCAGAGGACACGCCAATGAACCAGATGATGGTGCGGTATGCGTTTGAGGATGCCAACAACTATATGAAAGATGGTATCTTGCTTAGACAGGTCATCAATATCATTGATGAGATTGATTTTACAGAGTATGAGGAAAGACATGCATTTGGTTCAATTTATGAGTCTTTCTTAAAGGATTTACAGAGTGCCGGTAATTCTGGCGAGTATTACACACCGAGAGCGGTAACTGACTTCATGGTAAAAGTTACCAAGCCAAGACTGGGGGAGAGGATAGCTGACTTTGCCTGTGGTACGGGTGGATTCCTTGTGTCTGCTCTTAATGAACTATATGAGAAAAGTTTGACTTCCAACGAGAATAAAGAGATTTATAATAATACAGTTTACGGTGTGGAGAAGAAGGCTTTGCCACATATTCTCTGTGTTACAAATATGCTCCTGCATGATATTGATAACCCTGAGATAATTCATGGCAATACTCTTGAGACTGATTACAAAGAGTACAGAAAGATGGAAAAGTTTGATCTTGTCCTTATGAACCCACCATATGGCGGTAATGAAAAGGATTCTGTAAAAGCAAACTTCCCTATGGAACTGCGTAGTTCTGAGACAGCTGATTTATTCATGGATATTATTATGTTCCGCTTAAAAAAAGATGGTAGATGTGGAATTATTCTTCCTGATGGTTTCCTCTTTGGTACTGATAATGCAAAGGTAAATATCAAGAAGAAACTGCTTGAGGAGTTTAATCTTCATACAGTCATAAGAATGCCACATAGTGTGTTTGCTCCGTATACTTCTATTACGACAAACATTTTGTTCTTTGACAATACACACCCAACAGAGGAGACATGGTTCTATCGTTTGGATATGCCTGAGGGGTATAAAAATTTCTCAAAGACAAAGCCTATGAAGCTGGAGCATTTTGCACCAGCCCTTGAGTGGTGGGATAATCGTGAAGAGATTGAAGAAGATGGATTTCCAAAGGCTAAGAAATATACAGTAGATGAAATCGTAGCCAATGGATACAATATTGACCTCTGTGGATTCCCACACGAAGAGGAAGAAATTCTTGCCCCGATGGATTTGATTGATCAATATCAGGAAAAAAGGGCATCTCTTAATGCTGAGATTGATCATGTATTAGAGAAAATTACTTCTATGTTGGGAGGTAACTAATTTGAATGCACAGGATTTAAAGAATAGTATCCTACAGCTTGCTGTTCAAGGCAAGCTCGTCGAGCAGAGAGCTGAAGAAGGAACTGCGAGAGAGCTTATTGAGCAGATAAAGCTGGAAAGGGAACAGCTCATAAAGGATAAAAAAATTAAGAAGTCAAAGCCGTTGCCTGAGATTACTGAGGATGAGATACCTTTTGAAATCCCTGAGTCTTGGGAGTGGGTAAGAGTAGGTGAGGTTGGTTCATTAACAAGAGGTTCAGGAATAAAACGAACAGAAGTAATAGAGGATGGATACCCATGTATTAGGTATGGAGAACTTTATACTACATACAGGACAAAGTTTGAGAAAACAGTTTCTTTTGTTACTAAGGAACTGTTTGATAAGTGTCATAAGATTCATACTGGTGATGTTGCTATGACTTTAACAGGAGAAAACAAAACTGATATTGCTATGGCAGTAACATATGAGGGAAAAGATACTATAGCTATGGGTGGAGATATGACTTGTTGGTCACATCATATGATGAACCCATTATATTTAGTGTATTTCATTAACTCGCCTTATGCTATTAGTTGTAAAAGAAATTTATCCACAGGAGATATCATTATTCATATTTCTAATGATAAATTGGCAACGATTTTAATGCCAGTACCTCCGCTTGAAGAGCAGCACCGCATTGTTGACAAGATAGAGGAAATTCTTCCATATATTGACCAGTATGACAAGGCTTATACGAAGCTGGAAACATTTAATAAAAAATTTCCAGAGGATATGAAGAAGAGTATCCTGCAAATGGCTATGCAGGGCAAGTTGGTGGAACAACGATCAGAAGAAGGAACTGCCGATGAACTTTATGAGCAGATTGTTGCTGAGAAAGCCCAGCTTATCAAGGATGGTAAGATTAAGAAAGAAAAGCCATTACCTGAGATTACTGAGGATGAAATTCCATTTGAAATTCCTAGTAGTTGGAAATGGGTGAGATTGTCAGAAGTAATAAATGTACGTGATGGAACCCATGATTCTCCTAAGTATAGAGAGACGGGAATTCCGTTAGTTACAAGCAAAAATATATCAGGTGGAAGATTGGATTTTTCTAATGTGAAATATATTTCACGCGAGGATGCCAATAAAATTAATGAACGCTCTAATGTCGATTCAGGTGATATTCTGTTTGCGATGATAGGTTCAATTGGAAACCCTGTCATTGTAAAAAAAGATAGAGAATTTTGTGTGAAGAATGTTGCGTTATTTAAAAATTATGATAAATCAAAGATGTGCATTGAATATGTGTATTGGTTTTTATATAGAGAGCAATACGTTATGAAAAAAAATGCATCTGGTGGGGTTCAATCATTTATTTCGTTGAAAGTATTTAGAAATTATTTGTTTCCACTTCCACCACTTGAGGAGCAGAAGCGCATCGTTGCCAAGATTGAGGAACTTTTACCATATTGTGACCAGTTGATAAAATAGAATTATGGAGGTGTAATAAAATGGGAACTGTTATGGACATATATCAGCTAGTAAGAGATTTGATTGACGAGGCGAAAAATCAGAAAAATTTGGAACTTGTTGATAGATTAATTGAAATAAAATTGGCTTTATCTGAAATAGAAGATGAAAATCGTGATTTAAAAAAGAGGATTGAAGAGTTAGAGCAATCAAATATTATAGAAGAGGATTTAGAACTTCTACCTAAAGGATATTACATAAGAAAAAGTGAAAAAGCAGAAGGTAGAGATATAAAATATTGTGCAGCATGTTGGCAAAATAGCAAGAAACTTATGCCGTATGTTGATTCAATTGGTGGTGCAAAACAATGTAGTAATTGCCATAATTTTATTCATTGATTAAAAAAGTGTTGAGTAGTTGGTATTGAGGCAGTTACTGCATTTTCTTACACAGTGTATGTGAAAGATGTGGCGTGAAACCATTGCAAGAGGAGTTGTAGGAGCAGAACTAAGTTGAATTTGTTGGCAAAGTGTAAATTAATAATGGAAAGTGAGGACACTATGGAACTTGAAATAAGCGTAGAAGATTTGTTAAACAAAAGAAAAATTGAATCAGACCGCATAGAGTTTAAAGCAGGATGGAACC